>Ga0210123_1000664_pt1 | contig 20375 bp, 7 predicted proteins | sample Muzzi_PWB_D2_FD_185535 | JGI IMG/M metagenome (GOLD analysis project Ga0210123, IMG submission 185535) | Wetland microbial communities from San Francisco Bay, California, USA, that impact long-term carbon sequestration - Muzzi_PWB_D2 (SPAdes) | ecosystem: Environmental > Aquatic > Marine >... | reverse complement strand
ACCCCCTCGGCGTCGAGCACCAGGAGATCGCGCCCCGCGCGCCGGGAGAGCGCGATCGCCCGGGCGAGCCGGTGGCCCAGCCGGGCGAAGACCTCCTCGGAGAACGGCACCCGGGCGACGGTGAAGAGGGCGTCGTTGTACGAGCGCTCGGCGCCCACCGCACGCACCACCTCTTCGGCGTCGACCAGCACCGCCCGTGGCGCCAGGTACCGGCGCAGGCGCTCGCGCGCCGCGGACGCCGTCGCCGCCACGCCGCCCGGAGCCCACGCGTCGCCGGCACCCAGGGGGCGAGCCTCCGGTACCGCTGGCAGCACGAAGACGAGCTCGGCGCCCCAGCGCTCGGCGGCGCCGGCCGCGGCCTCGGCCTGGGCGACGGCGTCGGCCAGCGGGTCGCCTTGCCCGGCTCCAGCCGCCTGCCCCAGACCGAGCTCTTCGAGCCGCGGGAAGACCACCAGCAGGTCGGGCCGGAAGCGCGCCGTCTCGCCGTCGTCGTCCAGGCACTCCTGGACGATGCGGTTGAACGGCGCACGCCAGAGGAGGGCGCCGATCCCCCGCTCCGCCAGGGCGACCCCGAGGTAGGGCTCGAGCGGGTCGACGGTGAACGAGGTCAGGAGCGCCACGCGCAGACGCGGGGGCTCGCCGCTCTCCTCCGCGCGCCGGAGCTGCTGCCAGCGCATGCGCGTGCCGAGCCGGCGCGGCCCCTCGGCCCATGCCGCCTCGCCCAGCGCCGGGGCGGCGGGGGCGCTGCCGCCGCCGCTCATGCCTGTCCCTCCGCCTCGGCCGCCCCGCCGAGCAGCTCGGCGGGCGCCTCGAGCGCGCCCTTGAGCGCGCTCAGGTAGTCGACCGCCTCACGGCCGTTGATCACCCGGTGGTCGTAGGCGAGGCCGAGCATCGTCCAGCGGCGCCGGACGAGCTCCCCCGCCGCGGAGAGGGCCGGCTCCTCCTGGGTCGAGCCGAGGGAGACCATGGCCACCTGCCCGGGCAGGATGATCGGCACCGCGAACAGCACGTCGGCGTCGTTGTTGACCGAGAGCGTGATGGCGCCGCCGGCCAGGTCCTCATCCCGGAAGCGATCGCGCATCGCCTTGATGCGGAGCTCCAGCAGGTCGTCGGCAATCGCCTCGAGCGGACGCGCCGCCACCTCCCGGAGGACCGGGATGAAGAGACCGGTACCGACGTCCACGGTCACGCCGACCGCCGGCTCCGGAGCGGGAACGAAGAGACCGCCGCCGTCCAGGCCGCCGTACAGGAGCTCGAAGCGCTCGGCGAGCGTACCGATCGCCTTGATCACGCACTCGGGTAGTCCGACCGGCTGGCCGGTCCGCTCCCGGAGCTCGTCGAGGCCCGCCTCCACGGCGTCGCAGTAGACCTTGACGGTCACGAAGGAGGCCGGGATCTCGCGGTGGGAACGGCCGACCGTGCGGCCGATCGCCTGCTGCCGCCGCGACAGGGACCGCCCCTCGGCCGTCTCGGCTGGAACCGCTGCGTGCGGCGCCGCCTCCTCCGGGCCGGCGGCGACGTGGGCGGCGGCGCCGGCACCGGAGACCGGAGCGGGCGCCTCGGCGATCCCGAGCAGCACCTCGACGTCGGAGCGCTTGATCACCCGCTTGCCGAGCTCCCGGACGCGCGCTTCGTCGACCCCGGAGGCCTCCATCAGCTCGCGCGCCCCCCGGGTGATGGTGAGCGCGGCTTCCTCCGGCAGGGCCGCGGGACGGGCGGCGGCCTCGTCCAGGTACCGGCTCCGCGCCTCCTCGTCCGGGAACAGATAGCCGATCGCCGAGCCGAACAGGCACTCCGCCCCCTCCTCGACCGTGCGATGGAGCACGCCCGAGCTCTCGGCCACCAGGTCGAAGGTCGACTTCGAGGTTTCGAGGACGGCGATGATCTCGTCCTCCTCGACCCGGGCGCCGGCCACGGCGATCCAGTCCCGGAGCACGCACCCCTCGTCGTTGTTGTTCAGCTTGGGGACCTCGATCGCCACCATGGCCCCGACCGTCGCAGTCCGCTCCGTGGGCGGCTCAGGCATGGGTCACCCCCTCCCGGACGCGGCGGTAGATGTCCTCGGCCTGGACCAGCACCCGGTGCTCCAGGTGGATGGCGGTGGGGATGATGCTGTCGGCCGACTGGATCGGCTCGACCGGCCGCGTCAGGCGCCCCCAGAGCCGGCGGTGGAGCACCGAGGCCACCTCGGCTCCCCAGCCGCCGCCGGGCACCCCTTCCTCGACGACGAACACCCGGCCGATCGACCCGGCGAGCTCGACGATCGGTCCGGGGCGGAACGGGTAGAGGCGCTCGGGCACCACGATCTGGACGCCGATCTCGTGCTCGAGGAAGAGCTCCCGCGCCGCGTCCAGGCAGCGCTCGAAGAGGCCGCCCGGGCAGATCAGAAGCGCCTCGTCCCGGTCGGTCTGATCGGAGAAGACGCGCACGAACCCGCCGTCGCCGGCCAGGCGCTCGATCTGGAACAGCTCGTCGATCCGCTCCCCGGTAAAGCGGCGGCGGGTGTAGAGGACCTTGTCTTCGAACAGCAGGCAGGGGTGCTCGAGGGTGGTCAGGCGCGCCAGAAGGTCGACCGCGTCGTGGAGCGGCGAGAGCTCGTAGAGCGAGAGGTTGGGAATGCCGACGAAGTGCTTCTGGGGACACTGGCTGTGGGTCGGACCGTAGCCCCGGTTGCCGCCCACCGGGCAGCGCACCACCAGGTTGAGCGGCACCTTGCGGCCGTACATGGTCACCGACTTGGAGGCAAAGTTGAGTATCTGGTCGAAGGCCAGGGTCACGAAGTCCGCAAACATGATCTCGACGATCGGCCGGTCGCCGCACAGGGCGAGCCCGGCGGCCATACCGACAATCCCGCCCTCGGAGAGGGGCGTTGCCAGCACGCGCTCCGGAAACCGGTTCGACAGGCCGCGGGTCGCCTTGAACGCGCCGCCGTACGGATCGAGCACGTCCTCGCCCAGCACGTAGACCCGCGGGTCCTCCTCGAGCCGGGCGACGAGCGCCTGGTTCAGGTTCTCGACCACCCGCTCACCACGCATAATCGCCCTCCCAGCGGCTGGCGCCGCGCGCCTCGACCTCCTCGATCACGGCGCCGATGCGCGCGTCGGCCTCCTCCTCCATCCGGCTGCACTGGTCCGGATAGGCACGCCGGTAGCAGCGGTACCAGTCCCGGTCACGGATCTCCTCGAGCAAGGCCGGGTCCCGGGTGTCGTCCCCCTTGCTGTGGGGTCCCAGACGATCGGTGACGAACTCGACCACCAGCGGTCCCTCGCCCTCGCGCACGCGAGCGAGCGGGTCGGCGAGCGCCTCGCGCACCGCGTCCGGCTGCCGCGAGGTGACGCGCTCGAACCGGGCGTCGAAGGCGGCGGCGCGGGCCTCGATGGTCCCCGACATCTCGAGCGCGGTCGGGGTGCTCTGGGCGATGCCGTTGTTCTCGACCACCACCAGGAGCGGCAGCCGCCAGAGGCCGGCCATGTTGAGCGCCTCGTAGACGCTCCCCTCGCCCCAGGTGCCGTCGCCGATGAACACCGCCGCCAGGCCGCCTTCGCCCAACCGCGCCAGATGGAACGCGACGCCGGCGGCGACCGGCAGGCTCTCCCCCTGGACGCCGGTCGACAGGTACCCGGAGCGGTGGAGGTGCTGGCTGCCGCCCACACCGTTGCACACCGCGCCCTGCCGGCCCATGATCTCCGCCAGCAGGCCCTCCGGATCGTCGAAGCGGGCCAGGTAGTGGCCGTGCCCCCGGTGGTTGCTGAACAGGAAGTCCCGGTCGTCGAGCAGCGTGCGGAGCGCCACCGGAATGTACTCCTGGCCGAGGCAGGTGTGCGTGGTGCCGTTCAACCGACCCTCCGAGAAGAGGTCGAGCAGCGACTGCTCGAACCGCCGGATGGTCAGCAGCAGGCGCAGGTCCTCGTCCGCCATGTGCCGCGGCGCCGCGCCTTCGGCCACTTCGATCCGTACCGCGAGCTCTACGGTCATGCGCTCACCCCCCGTTCGTCGAGTAACCGCCGGACGGCGCCCACGGAGCTCATCGCCTTGATCTCGGCGGTCGAGAAGGTCACCTGGTACGCCTCCTCGAGGGCGGTGATCAACTGGATGTGCCGCCGGCTGTCCCACGTCTTGAGGGTCGCGGGACCGGTGGCCTCGTCCACTTGCTCGGCGGGCAGCTCCAGAACCATCGAAACCAGCTCCTCCAATCGCATCATCGAACGCCTCCACTCCTCATGCCGTTCAGCTCTCCGCTCCACCACGCGGCCGGGCCGCGGGGCGCGGAAGAGAATCGAAGGGCCACAGATGCCCCAGAAACGCCCGCAACCCCTCGGGGTCTGCGGGTAGCCGGAGCGCCAGCGCCTCGTCACAGTCCTCGACGATCGCCGCGTGCTCGGCGGCATCGGTACCGAGATAAACCCACTCCTCGAGCGAAATCCCCAGCTCCGCGGCGAGGCCCCGGAGGGTGCCGGCAGCGTCGCTCCCCGCCGGCGTCTCGCCTCCTCCTCCCTCACCCATCTGGCAGACCTCCCGCCCCGTTGCCCGCTGGGCGGCGAGGAACTCCTTCAGCGCGTCCGCGGCGGCCACCTCCGGCGCCAGGCGACCGACCGCGACCGCGGCGGGCCCCGGCACGAGCTCGGCCGAAAGCTGCCGGGCGACGGCCGCCGCCAGGGCGGCGAACAGCTCGCCGGTGTAGGGGATGTGGCCGAGCTCGTCGGCGCGGAAGTCGTCCGGTTCGGCGACGGCGTAGACCTCCGCGAGCGCCGAGCAGTCGAGGAAGCGCACCCCGCCGAGCCGCTCGAGACGCCCCGCGAGGAGGTCGACGACCTGCCTGTGCTCGGCGGCCACCGCCCCGTCCTGATCCGCCGGCGGCGGGCAGACCACCAGCAGGGTGGACGGTGGTGGCGCATCCGGAGAGCTCCCCGACCGCTGCTCCAGGGCCGCCAGCAGCGCCTCCACCGTCTCGCGCATCAGCGAGCCGCCGGCGCCATTCCCCGTGCTGGGCGCTCCGGCCGCTCCCGTGTTGCCCGCCCAGTCCTCGAGCCGCACGAGGAGCACGTTCCAGCCGCCCTTCACCGAGGCCAGGGTGCCGTCCGGGCGGAGCAGCTCCTGGATCACCTGGGAATAGGGCGCGAACCGGATCTCCGGAGCCAGGCCGACCGTCTCGAGAAGGAAGCCGAGGGGCTCGGCGAGGGGCTTGGCGGTGAACGTGGCCGCCACCGCCACCGGCAGACGCCGCGCCGCCGCTTCGAGGGCCGCGAGGGTGGGCCCGTCCGGTCGGGCCACGCCGCCGTCCGACCGCCGCGGAAGCGCCGGGCAAGGAGCCACCAGGTCCGGGGTCTCCCAGGGCGCCAGGTGCTCGGCCGCGGCCCGCTCGACTGCGGCGACGGCGGCGACGGCGACGACGGCGTCCTCCGTCGACGCCGTCCGCTCGCCGGTCTCGACCCAGGCGATCAGTCGCCCGTCGCCGCTCCGGCCCAGAGCGCAGGCCGAGGCTCCGCCCTCCGCACCCAGCACCTCCTCCACGCGGCGCCGGTCGATCCAGGCACCGTGGCGCCGGAGCCGCCGGCCGGCCTCCTCCCGCGCCGCGCCGAGCTCGTAGCCGCCGTCCGACCGGAGCCTCCCCGTGAGGCCGGTCGCCACCATGCGCGCCCCGGTCCGATCGCCGAACGGGTCCGGACGGAAGCGCTCCGCGGTCGCCGCCGGGGAACCGGCGAAACCCCGCACGCCGTCGCCGATGCCGGCGCAGAGCTCGCCCCAGACCCCGACCGGTACCGGCTGCTCCCGGCGATCCAGAACGTAGGGAAAGGAGGGCCCGGCGGGGCGAAGGGCGGCCGGCCGGTCGGCCCCGGCGTCTGCCGCCGCCACGCCGAGGAGCACCTCGCCCCCCGCCTCCGGCGCGGCGGCGGTCACGAGGACGGTCCAGGGCAGATCCTCGGCACCAGCTCCCGGGCTGCGCCGCTCCGGACCCCCTCCGGCGACCACCAGCGCGGCGAGGGACGAGAGATCCCCGGGGCCGGGCTCCGGGACCCGCGCGGTCGCCGCCAGGCCGGCGAGCTCCTCCTCCGTCGCCCAGACCAGGGTGGCGCCGGTCCGCTCGACCGCCGCGGCGAGGCCGGCCGCCGAGCCTCGGGCGACCCGGGGCGCCACCACCGACCGCCCACCGCACACCAGAGGCAGCAGCAGCTCGGCGACCCAGGCGTCCCCGGCGAACGCGCCCCGGTGGAGCACCACCGGGTCGGTCAGCGCGAGAGCGGAGGCGAGGCCTTCGAGGCGCCGCAGGACGGCACCGATCTCGACCACGAGCGGCTCGCCCGCCACCTCGACCACCAGCGCGGCTCCGGCCGAGAGGGCTTCTCCGATTCCGTCTCCGGACGCCGCCTCTCCGGACGTCCCTTGGGCGCATACGCCCTCTCCCGGCGACGCCACCACCGGGCCGTCGATGCCGAGCCCGGCCGTAGCGTCCTCGGCCTCGGTCTCGGCCGCGGCCGCGGCCTGGCCCCGGCCCCGATCACCCTGGCTGCCCGCCGCGGAGCGGACCAGGGCCGCGGCCCCCGCCCTGCGCGCGAACCGGCGCCGCCAGGCCTCGGGGCACGCGGCGTCCAGGGGCACCGCCGTCGCCCCGGCGCGCAGAACCCCCACCAGGCCGACCACCAGCCCGATCGACGGCTCGAGATCGAGGGCCACCGGCGCTCCCGGCGCCACCCCCAGCTCCCGGAGCCGGACGGCGAGGGCACCGGAGCGCCCGTGGAGGGCACTCCAGCTCAGGGTCGCGTCGCCATGGGCCACGGCCACCGCGTCCGGCGCCTCCTCCGCGAGGGCTTCGAGCCGCGAGCTCAGGCTCGCCCCGGCCGGGCCCCCCGCCTCTCCTCCCTCGCCGACCTCGCCGACCTCGCCACGCTCGCCGGCCAGCACCTCGGCCAGACAGGCCTCGACCTCGGCGTCCGGCACCTCGCCCGGAGCACGCCCCGAGCCGGCAGCGAGCGCCGCCCGCAGCTCCTCGAACAGCTCCCGGTCGACCGCCGTCTCGGTCATCGTGCACCTCCCCGCGCGGCGGCCGCCTTGCGCAGGCGCTCGACCAGGCTCTCCGGCAGAACGCTCTCGGCCGGCGCGGCTTTGCGCTCGACTCCGGCGCGGACGCTCTCCCGCGCCTCGCTCTCGTCCATCAACGGCAGGAGTGACACCGGCGTCTCCGGCCGCTCGACGGCGGCCCGGAGCAGGGTGCGCAGGTGGCGGACCATGCGCTCGGCGGTCGCCGGCTCGAAGAGATCGAGGTTGTACTCGAGCGTCATCCGCAGCCGCCCGCCGCCGGCGATGACGGTCAGGAACAGGTCGAAGTCGATGGTCCCCCGCTCCACCTGGATCGGGCTCAGGGCGAGGCCGCCCCAGTCCCGCTCCTCGTCGCCGTAGTCGAAGTAGCTGAAGAGCACCTGGCAGAGCGGGTTGTACGCCGGGTCGCGCTCCACCCCGAGGGCCGAGACCAGGTGGCCGAACGGCACGTCCCCGTGGGCGAACGCTTCGAGGCTCACGTCGCGCAGGCGGGCGGTCAGCGCGTCGAAGGTCGGGTCCCCGGCGAGGTCGGCGCGGATCACCAGCAGGTCCATGAACAGGCCGATCAGCCCGGTGACCTCGGCGCGGCCCCGGTTCGAGGAGGGCGTGCCGACGACCAGGTCGTCGGTGCCGGCGTAGCGGTGGAGCAAAGTGGCGAAGCCCGCGAGCAGCGTGGCGAAGCGGGTGACCCCCTGGCGCCGGCTGAAGTCGGCCAGCGCCGTCGCCAGCTCCTCGGGGACGTCGAACGCCAGGCGCCCGCCCCGGTGGCTCTGAACCGGCGGGCGGGGCCGGTCGGCCGGCAGCTCGAGGAGCGCCGGCGCCCCCGCCAGCCGGTCGCGCCAGTACTCGAGGTGGCGCTCCAGACCCCCCTCCTCCAGCCGCCGCCGTTGCCAGGCCGCGAAGTCGACGTACTGGATCGGCAGCTCCGGCAGGCCGGCGCCCGGGCCAGACGCCGGGTCCTCGCCGCCTACAGCCGCGCGGTAGAGCCGGCCGAGCTCGGTCTCGAGAACGCCCAGGGACCAGCCGTCGAAGACGATGTGGTGGAAGGTCAGCACGAGCACGTTCTCGGCCTCGCCGGTCCGCACCAGGAGGACGCGGAAAAGCGGGCCCCGCTCGAGGTCGAACGGGCGCCGCGACTCCCGGTCGACGGCGGCGTGGATCGCGGCCTCCCGCGCGTCGTCGGCCACCTCCCGCAGGTCGGCCAGCTCGACGTCGACGGACGGCTGCGCCGCGAGCACGTGGACCGGACCCTCGTCCCGAGCGCCGGAAGCGCGGAAGGTGGCGCGCAGGATCTCGTGGCGCCGAACGAGCGCTTCGAGGCTCCCCACGAGGGCGTCGAGGTCCAGCTCGCCGCGCAGCCGGAAGGCGACCGGCACGTTGTGGCGCGGCGAGCTCGGGTCGAGCTGGTAGAGCACCCAGAGGCGCTCCTGGGCGTAGGAGAGCGGCAGGCGGCCGTCCCGCGGCACCGGCTCGATCGGCTGGGCGTCGGCGCCCGCCTCGGCCCGCGCCGACGCTTCGATCTCGGCCGCCATGCGCGCCACGGTCGGCATCTCGAAGAAGCGGTGGAGCGGCAGCTCGAGGCCGAAGACCTCCTGCACCCGCGCCAGGAGACCGGTGGCCATGAGCGAGTGGCCGCCCAGGGCGAAGAAGTCGTCCTCCACGCCGAGGCGCTCCACGCGGAGAGCCTCGGCCCAGAGGTCTGCCAGGGTGCGCTCCACCTCGGTCCGCGGCGCCACGTAGTCGCCACCGGCCGTGCCGGCCCGGCTCCGCCGCGGCGGCCGGGTCCAGCGGGCGATCTCGGCCGCGTCGTGGAGATGTCTCGCGATTTTCGCGAGCTGGGCAGAGCGCCAGGCGTGGTGGGCGAAGCGGTCGGCGGGCGCGCTCTCGACCTGGGCCCGGGCGCCACCACCCTCCCCTCCGGCGTCGTCGTCCGCGCTCTCGGCCGGGCCCGCGATGACGCGCTCGAAAGCGCCGATCGCCTCGGCCACCGGCATGCGGAACCAGCTCTCCTCGCCCTCCCCCACGGCCGTCTCGCCCGGCTCCTCGAAGTCGGCACCGACAGCGCGCAGGAAGTCCCGCGCCGGCTGGTTGCGCGCGGTCGGCCGGAACGGCACGTCGACCCGCGCCAGGCCCCGGTCGCGGGCGATCTCGGCCAGCCGGGCCAGGATCCGGTGCTCGACGCCCCGGCCGAGCACCCGGCAGCTCAGGAGGAAGGTGTCGACCTCCAGGGCCTCGTCCCCGGTGCCGAAGATCACCACGCTCACCTGGCCGTACTCGCCGAAGCGGTCCCGCACCTCGCACACCAGACACTCGAGCCCCTCGTCGCCGAGGCGCGCAATGTCCGCCTCGGAGCGCCGGATGGTGGTGACGTTGAACTGGTTGGTGCGCTGGGTGAGCTGGGAGGTCCTGGGGATCTGGTCCTCCCGCGGCGGGGCGATGTCGACGCGGAGCTCCAGGGTGCCGAGGAACTCGCTCAGGCTCGGCGCCTCCTTGCGCAGGCGCTCGCGGTCGATGTTCTGCCGGTACATGGCGGTGCGCTTCCGGTCCTCGCCGGTCACCCGGAGCTGGTCGAGGATCCAGAGGTGGCGCACGAACCGGGAGAGGCTGTCGTCGGTCGGTACCTGGATCGTCGTCACCTGCGGGCAGCCGGCGCCCACCTCGGCACACTCGACGGGGTTGTCGTCCAGGAAGACGAAGCTGTCGAGGCCGAGCTGGAGCTCGTCGGCGAGCTCGCGGATGTTCTCGGACTTCCGGCGCCAGTTGATCTTCCAGCTCACCAGGTGGTCGCGCCGGAGCGGCATGTCGCTTCGCTGGTCGAAGACGGCGGCCACGTCCTGCTCCACGTTCTTGCTGCACAGGCACAGGAGCTTCCCGGCATCGTGCTGGGCGATCATCGCCTCCTGGAGGTCCCGGCGCGGGGGATCGATCTCGATGCCGTCCGTCCCGTCCTCGCCGCAGACCCCTCGCCAGAGGGTCTGGTCGCAGTCGAGCACCAGCACCTTGGACGGCGGCGCCACCAGCGCGTGGATCGTCCGTGCCACCATCGTCCCGAGCGCCGCGAAGGCGGCCTCGGTATAGGGCACGTGGCCGAGCTCGTCGCGGCGGCGGTCGTAGGGCTCGGCGACCGGGTAGGTGGCGGCGACCTTGGCCGAGGGGATCACCACGACGCCGCCCCGGTCGGCCAGGTCGTCGACGATCCCCTGCTCGAGGTCAGCGAGGAAGGCCCGCGCCTCGGCGCCCTCGGACGCCCCCGTCGCCGGGCAGATGCAGAGCAGGTGGGGGACGCCGGAGCGCTCGGCCGCCGCGGCGACGGCGTCGGTCAGCTCGCGGGCGTTGCGACGGGCGCGCTCGAGCACCTCCGGCCCGGAGTCGACGGCGACGCCCGCCTCGTCCGCCACGCGGAGCCAGTCGACGGGGCGTACCAGGAGCACGTTGACCCCGCCCCGGTTGGTCGCCAGCAGGCTGGTCGGGTCGAGGAGCTGCTGGAAGACCTGGTCGTAGGGGGCGAAGCGCACCCGGGACGGCAGGCCGAGCTGGCGCATCCAGAAGGCGAGCACCTCCTCCACCGGCTCGGCGGTGAAGGTCGCCGCCACCGCCAGCGTCGTGGGCGCCAGCAGCGGCAGCTCCGAGAACCGGGCGTCCGGCTGGGCGACCACGGTCTCGAGCACCAGGAGCAGGTCCTCCGCCAGCCGGGCGGCGGTCGGCGCGTCGAACAGGTCGGCGCTGTAGGCCAGGCCGCCCCGGAGCTCGGAGCCGACGTCGAAGAGGGTCAGGAAGAGGTCGAAGGCGGCGACCCCGCTCTCGACCTCCAGCGGCTCGAGCGCAAGGTCCGCCATCTCCGGCGCCCGGAGCGGCTCCTCGACGAGGCTGAACATCACCTGGAAGAGGGGGTTCTGGCCGGCGCGCCGGTCCGGCTGCACCGCCTCGACGACCTTGGCGAACGGCACCTCCTGGTGGGCGAGCGCCTCGAGCATCCGCTCGCGGACCCGGCCCACGACCTCGCGGAAGGTGGGGTCGCCCGAGAGGTCGGTGCGGAGCACCAGGGTGTTGGCAAAGAGGCCCACAAGCCGCTCGACCTCCGGGCGCTCCCGGTTGGCGACCGGCATGCCCACCAGCAGGTCCTCCTGGCCGCTCGCCCGGAGCAGCATCACGTTGAAGGCGGCGAACAGGGTCATGAACGCGGTCACACCCTCGCGCCGGCTGAGCTCCCGGACCGCCGCGGTCAGCTCCGGCGACAGGCGCACCGGCTGGTGGCCGCCCCGCCGGCTCGCCACCTCGGGCCGCGGCCGGTCGGTGGGCAGCTCGAGGCTCGGCAGATCGCCGGAGAGGAGCTCCCGCCAGTAGGCGAGCCGCCCCTCCAGGGCCTCGCCGCTCAGCCACGCGCGCTGCCAGGCGGCGTAGTCGGCGTACTGAATCGGCGGCTCCGGCAGCCCGGCCTGCTCGGGGGCGCCGCCCGCGGCGAGCGTCGGGTAGAGCTGGGCCACCTCGGCCATCACCACGCCGACCGAGCGCACGTCCGACACGATGTGGTGCATGGCCAGGGTCAGCAGGTTCTCTTCGCCGTCCAGGCGCACCAGCACCGCCCGGGCGAGGCGGCCGGTTCCGGGATCGAGGCCGGCGCGGAGGCTCTCCCCGGCGACCTCGCGCCCCACCGCCCGCCGGCGCTCGTCCGGCAACGCGCGAAGGTCGACCACGCCCAGGATCGGCGCCGGCTCGTCGACCACGGTGACCACCAACCGGTCGCCGTCCGCCGAGCCGGAGGTGGCGAACGTGGCGCGGAGCGTCTCGTGCCGGCGGGCCACGGCGGCGAAGCAGGCGGCCAGGGCCCCGGCGTCCAGGGTGCCGTGGAGGGTGAACGCCGCGGGCACCTGGAGGGCCGGGTTGGCGCCCTCCAGCCGCGCGAGCAGCCACATGCGCTCCTGGTCGAAGCTCGTCGGCAGAACGCCATCTCGGGGGATGGGCTTGATCGCCGGCGCGTCCGCGGCTCCCTCCGACCCGCGCCGTGCCTCGATCCACTCCGCCAGATCGGCGATGGTCGGCGCCCCGAACAGGTCGCGCACCGCCAGGTCGACCCCCAGCGCGTCGCGGATCGCCGAGGCCACCTGGGTGGCGAGGAGCGAGTGGCCGCCGAGCTCGAAGAAGTCGTCGTGGACGCCCAGGCCGTCGATGGCGAACGCCCGGCTCCAGATGCCTTCGAGGGTCCGCTCGAGCTCCGTGCGGGGCTCGACGTAGGGCGTGGTGAGCTCGCCCCGGTCGTGGAGCGTGTCCTGGACCGGAGCGTCGGTCTCGCCGCCGGCAGGGGCCCCGGCCGCGCCACCGGCCTCCTCCACCACCGGGGCGCCCGCGGCCAAGGACGGGGCCGCCGTCCCCGGCTCGATCCAGTAGCGGCGACGCTCGAACGGGTAGGTGGGCAGGGGGACCCGGCGCCGCGCCCGCGCTCCGGCGTCCGCGGCGCCGTCGCCGTGGAGCCCCTGCCAGCGAACCGGCGCCCCGGCGAGCCAGAGCCGCGCCACCGCGCCGAGCAGGTGCACGCCGTCGCCCGTGCCGTCCTTCCCGTGCTCCTCGCGGTCCTTGACATGCGGCAACGAGCTGACCACCACCCGGCGGGCCCACGCCCCGCCCTGGCGCTTGACCAGCGAGGCGAGGGTGCGGCCGGGGCCGACCTCGAGCAGCACCCAGTCCGGCTCCTCCTCGAGGCGGCGAAGACCGTCCGCGAAGCGCACCGTTTCCCGGGCGTGGCGCGCCCAGTAGGCGGGGTCGGTCGCCTCCTCGGGAGCCAGGCGGTCGCCGGTGAGGTTCGAGAGGATCGGAATCCGGGGCGCCTCGAGGGAGACCCGTTCGAGCCGCTCCGTGAACGGCCCGACGGCGGGCTCGATCATCGGCGAGTGGAACGCGTGGGAGGTGTGGAGCCGGCGCGGCTCGACGCCGTCCGCCTCGAGCCGCCGGGCGAGATCCTCGACCGCGCCGGTCGGGCCGGAGACGACGGTCAGGGACGGTGCGTTGACCGCCGCCAGGGCGAGCTCGTCGCCGAGCAGCGGCACGACCTCCGCCTCCGGCCGGGGTACCGCCAGCATGGAGCCCCCGGGGAGCTCCTGCATCAGGCGCCCGCGCTCGGCCACCAGGGCGAGGCCGTCCTCGAGCGAGAAGACCCCCGCCAGGCAGGCCGCCACGTACTCGCCGACCGAGTGGCCGATCATCGCCGCCGGGCGGATACCGAGGGACTCCCAAAGCTTGGCCAGGGCGTACGAGACGGTGAAGAGCGCCGGCTGGGCGAGGGCGGTCTGCTCCAGCCGCCCGGCGCCCGCCGCGTCGTCGAGGTCGAGGGAGAGGAGCTCCCGGAGGTCGAGCCCCAGGTGCGGCTCGAGGATCTCGGCGCACCGTTCGATCGCCCGCCGGTAGACCGGACGCGTGGCGTAGAGGCCCCGCCCCATCCCCGGGTGCTGGGCCCCTTGACCGGGGAAGAGGAAGACCACCGGCCGGTCCCGACGCTCCTGGTGGAGGGAGAGCACCCGCTTCGGGTCGCCGCCCCGGAGGAGCTCCAGGGCCTCGTCCCGCTCCCGGCAGACGAACGCCCGCCGGTGGCTGAAGCCCTTGCGCCCCACCTGGCAGGTGTAGACAACGTCCGCCAACGGCAGCTCCGGGTGTGCCTCCAGGTGGTCGGCAAGCTGCCCGGCCGCCTGGTCGAGGGCGGTCGCGGTGCGCGCCGAGACGACCACCAGGCAGGGCTCGTCCGCCGCTTCCGCGGGGCTCCGGACCGGCGCCTCTTCGAGCACCAGATGGGCGTTGGTGCCGCCGAGCCCGAACGAGCTCACCCCGGCCCGCCGCGGCCCGTCCGCCGGCCACTCCCGGCGCTCGGTGTTGACGTAGAACGGGCTCCCCTCGATCCCCAGGGCGGGGTTCGGGCTCTGGAAGTGGAGGCTCGGCACCAGCGTGCGCTCTTCGAGCATGCGCACCACCTTGATCAGCCCGACCACCCCGGCCGCCATGCTCAGGTGCCCGAGGTTCGACTTGATCGAGCCGAGGGCGCAGCTCGCCGGCTCCAGGCCGTCTCCGAATGCCCGCTTCAGGGCCGCGAGCTCGATCGGGTCGCCGAGGGCGGTGCCGGTGCCGTGGGTCTCTACGTAGCCGACCGTCGCCGGATCGACGCCGCCGTCGGCGAGGGCCTCGATCAGCACCTCCGCCTGGCCGTCGACCGCCGGGGCGGTGTAGCCCACCTTGACCGCGCCGTCGTTGTTCACCGCCGAGCCGCGCACCACCGCCCGCACGTCGTCGCCGTCCGCCAGGGCGTCCTCCAGGCGCTTGAGCACCACCACCCCGGCGCCGCTGGTAAAGACGGTGCCGGCCGCGTCGGCGTCGAACGGGCGGCAGTGGCCGTCGGGCGAGACGATGCCGTCCCGCACGTAGCGGTAGCCCAGCTCCTGGGGCACGCGGAGCGAGACGCCGCCGGCCAGAGCGATGTCGCACTCCTCTTCGAGCAGGCTCTTGCGGGCCAGATGGACCGCCACCAGTGAGCTCGAGCAGGCGCACTGGACGGTGAAGCTGGGGCCGGTCAGACCGAGCTTGAAGGAGACCCGGGTCGCCAGGTAGTCCTTGTCGTTGCCCATCTGGAACTGGAGCACACCGGCGCTCGCCAGCAGATCCCGCCGCGAGTACAGGTTGTTGAGCATGTACCCGCTGAGGTTCGACGACGCGTAGACGCCGACCAGCCCGTCGTAGGTCTCCGGGTCGTACCCCGCGTCTTCGAGCGCCTGCCAGGAGCACTCGAGGAAGATCCGCTGCTGCGGGTCGATGAGCTCCGCCTCCCGGTGGCCGTAGCCGAAGAAGGCGGCGTCGAAGAGCTCGATGCCCTCGACCGTGCCCGCCACCGGCACGTAGTCCGGATCGTCGAGGGCGTCGCTCCGTTCCCCCGCCGCCGCGAGCTCCTCGGGCGTCAGACGGCGTAGGCCCTCGCGCCCCTCGACGAGGTCGCGCCAGAGCTCGTCCACCGACCCCGCGCCCGGGAACCGGCCGCTCATGCCGATGACGGCGATCTCCGAGCCGTCGTACACGGTCCGAGCACCCCGTTGTCCGCTCATGGCAGCGACTCCTCCGGCACGGCGTCCTCTTCGGTCTGCTTGCGTCGTGCCGCCCGGCGCTCGCGACGCCGCGCGCCCCGCTCCTGGCGATCGGGACGGCCGTCGCCGGCCGCCGCCTCCTCGCCTCCCGCCCCGTCGGCCCCGACCTCTCCGGCCGCTCCGGACAGGCGCCGGGCGAGGCTCTCCACCGTCGGCGCCTCGTAGAGCGCCACCACCGGCAGCTCCGCCCCGAGCTCCCGCTTGAGGCGGGCGATGAGCTGGAGGCCGGTGACCGAGTTGCCGCCGAGCTCGAAAAAGCTGTCGTGGATGCCGACCTGGTCGATGCCGAGGACGCTCTCCCAGAGCGCCGCCACCCTCCGCTCGCGCTCGGTGTTGGGAGGCACATAGGCGGTGCTCAGAACCGGCCGGGGGTGCCGTGGCCGCTCGCCGTCGCCGCCGTCCAGGGCGCCCATCGCCTCGCCCGGCCGGAACGCCGCGCGCTCGGCGATCAGCTCGCCCAGGTCCCGGGGGCAGACGACCACCCGGGAGAGGTCCTCGGCGAGGATGCGCTCCAGGGCCTCGAACCCCCGCTCCGGCGGAATCACCTCGTCCGGCCGTGCCCCGACCACCGGGCCCTCCGCCGCCCGGATCGCCTCGGCCGCCATGCCGACCTCGCCCCAGCTCGTCCAGTTGGCGGAGACCACCAGCGTCTCCGGAGCGAACCGGTGGCGGCGGGCGAAGGCGTCGAGGAACGCGTTGGCGGCGCAGTAGTCCACCTGCCCGGGCTGGCCGGTGAGGGCGGTCGCCGACGAGAAGAGGACGACGAAGTCGAGCGGCCGCCCCTGCTCCGAGGCCCCGAAGAGATCCTCCAGGACCCGGGTTCCCCGCACCTTGGGCGCCAGCACCTCCTCCGCCGCCGTGCGCTCCTTGAGCTGCATGATGCCGCGGCCGGCGACGCCGGCCGCGTGGAACACCCCGTGGACCGGGCCGAATCGGCTCCGGACCGCCGCCACCGCCGCGGCCATCGCCGCACCGTCGGCGACGTTGGCGCTCAAGGGCAGAACCTCGGCACCCGCGGCCTCCAGCCGGCCGAGCGCCGCGACCTTCGCGCGCCCGCCCGCCTCTCCGGCGTCACCGGCCGCGATCGCGTCCCACTCCTCCCGCGGCGGCACCGGCGAGCGGCCGCTGAGCGCCAGCTTGACCCCGGACAGGGTGCGGGCGAGGTGCTCGGCCACCGCCAGCCCGACGCCTCCCAGGCCGCCGGTGATCAGGTAGACGCCTTCCGGCCGCAGCCTGGGATGGCCGCCGGTCGGGGCGTCGAGGACGATCGGCTCGAAGCCTTCGACCCAGCGGTGGCGCCCCCGGTAGGCGACCAGCCGCTCGGCCGGCGTCCGCGCGCCGCCATTCTCGGACGGGGCCCGGGACGAGGCCAGGGACCGCGCCTCGGCGAGCACCAGGTCGGCGAGGGCCGCCGTCCCGGTTCGGCCCGGGCCGCCCCCTTCGAGCCCATATCCCTCCAGGACGTCGAGCGCGTCCGGGTCGAGGTCGACCCCGGCGCACGTGGCGCCCGGGTACTCGAGGGGGATCACTTTCACCGGGCCGGCGACGGTGGCCTGCTCCGGGGAGGTCAGGTCGCCGCCGATCACCTCGTGGGCGCCGGCGGTGACCACGGTGATCGGGGTGCCGTGCTCCGGGTCCCGCCGGCCCAGGGCGCGGGCAAGCTCGAGCAGGCTGTAGAAGCCGAGCTCCAGGGCCGCGGAGCCCGCGCCGCGAGACGAGAGGGCGTCCAGGGACCAGAGGTGAACGATGCCGCCCAGGGCGGTCCCGGACTCGATCGTGGCGAGCAGCGCGTCGAGGTCGTCGCCCGAGGCGGGCGCCACCTCCCAGCGGTCCGAGCCTCGGTCCGCGAAACCCTTTCCCGGGGCGACGACGAGGGTCCGCCGGCCCGCGCCGCGGAGGCGCCCGGCCACCTCGTCGCCCAGACCCCCCGAGTCGGCGAAGACGATCCACACGCCCTCGGCCGGAGCCTCCGCGCTCTTCCTGAGCGGGCGCGCCTGGCGCCACGCGGGCATGGAGAACCAGTCGTCCAGGGCCCGGCCCGGCGCCACGGCGTCGAGCCCGGCGAGCGCCGCCTCCGGGCGCGCGTCGATCCAATAACGCTGGCGCTCGAACGGATAGGTGGGCAGGTCCACCCGGCGCCGGTCCTCGCCCGCCCAGAAGCCCTGCCAGTCCACCTGTCCGCCCACCAGCCAGAAGCGGCCGAGGGCGGCGAGCAGGTGCTCCTGGTCGTCCCGGGTCTCCGCGCCCTCCTTGCCAGGGACCGGACGCTCGGGGAGCGACGTGATGGTCACCTCGGTCCCGGCCGTCTTCCGCTGGCGACGCACGAGGGAGGTCAGGGCGTGGCCCGGCCCCAGCTCGAGGTAGACGGAGCCCGGGTCCTCCAGCAAGGCGTCCAGGCCGTCGGCGAAGCGCACCGCGTGGCGCAGGTGGCGGACCCAGTAGTCCGGGTCGGTGGCCTCCTCCGCCGTCACCGGGGCGCCGGTCAGGTTCGAGACGAACGGCAGCTCGGGAGCCCGGAGCGTGACCGCCGCCACCCGCTCGCGGAACGGCTCGAGCGCCGGGTCCATCATCGGCGAGTGGAAGGCGTGGGAGGTGGCGAGGACGGTGCATTTCACCTCGCCGACCTCGGCCCCGAGCGCCTGTTCGAGCGCCGCCACCGCCTCCGGCTCGCCGGAGACGACCGTCGTCCCCGGCGCGTTGACCGCGGCCACGGAGAGGGCCTGCCCGAGCTCACCGAGCCGGTCCAGGCGAGGTAGCACCTCCGCCTCCGGCAGCGACACCGCCATCATGGTGCCGGGCGGTAGCTCCTGCATCAGCCGGCCCCGCTCGGCCACCAGGGCCAGGGCGTCGTCGAGCTCGAAGACGCCGGCCAGGCAGGCGGCGACGTACTCGCCGATCGAGTGGCCGATCATCGCCCGCGGCACGACGCCCCAGCTCATCCAGAGCCGCGCCAGGGCGTACTCGACCGTGAACAGGGCGGGCTGGGTGAGCGCGGTGCGGCGGAGCTCCTCCTGCGCCTCGTCCGTGCGGTCGGCGTCGGGGAAGAGGATCTGCCGGAGGTCGAGGCCGAGGGGCCCGCGGAGGGTGTCGGCACACCGGTCGAGCTCCCGGCGGAAGAGCTCCTCGGTCTCGTAGAGTCCCCGCGCCATGTTCGGGTACTGGGCGCCCTGGCCGGGGAAGAGGAAGACCACCGGGCGCTCCGTCTCCTCCTCGACCGCGGTCACCACCCGGTGGGGGTCCCGGGCCGCGAGGGCGGTGGCCGCCGTACCGGTCTCCCGCGCCACCAGCACCCGCCGGTGGACGAAGCGCCGGCGACCGGTCTGAAGCGTGAAGGCGACATCGGCGAGCGGTGTTCCCGGGCTCGCCTCGAGCGCCGCCACCAGATCGTCGCTCACGCGCTCCAGGGCGGGCTCGGTCCGTGCCGACAGCGGCAGCAGGTGAACCGGCCGCGACGCTCCGGACGGCTCCCGCCGGGGCGCCTCCTCGAGGATCGCGTGGGCGTTGGTACCGCCCATGCCGAAGGAGCTCACGCCGGCCCGGAGCGGCGCGCCGTTGCGCGGCTCCCAGGGGCGGCTCTCGGTGTTGACGAAGAACGGCCCGGCGTCGAAGTCGATCTTCGGGTTGGGCTCCTCGAAGTGGAGGCTCGGCACCAGGCGCCGCTCGTGGAGCTGGAGCGCCGCCTTGATCACGCCGGTCACGCCGGCCGCGGCCGAGAGGTGGCCCAGGTTCGACTTGACCGCACCGACGGCGCAGGTGCCCCGGTGCTCCGGCCCCAGGTCGAACGCCTCGGAGAGCGCCGCGATCTCGATCGGGTCACCCAGCGGCGTGCCGGTGCCGTGGGCCTCGATGCAGGAGATCGTCTCCGGCGCCACGTCGGCCATGGCGAGCGCCTCGGCGATCACCCGGCTCTGGCCGTCGAGGCTCGGGGCGGTGTAACCCACCTTGTCCGAGCCGTCGTTGTTGATCGCCGAGCCTTTGATCACCGCGTAGATGCGGTCGCCGTCGGCGACGGCGTCCTCGAGGCGCCGGAGCGCCACCACGGCAACGCCCTGGCCGAAGAGGGTGCCACCCGCCTTGGCGTCGAACGCCCGGCAGTGGCCGTCCGGCGACAGCACGCCCCCTTCGCCGTCCCGGAAGTAGCCCGCCCGGTGGGGCACGCGCACGCTCACGCCCCCGGCGAGGGCCATGTCGCACTCCCGATTGATCAGACTGCCGCACGCCAGGTGGACCGCCACCAGCGACGTCGAGCAGGAGGTCTGGACGGTGAAGCTCGGCCCCTTCAGGTCGAGCTTGTAGGAGGTGCGGGTGGCGAGATAGTCCTTCTCGTTGCCGTGGCGCACGGCGATCTCCCCCACCTCGCGGAGCAGCTTGCCGTTCGACAGCAGGTTGCTCACCAGGTAGGAGCTCATGAACACGCCGGCGAACACGCCGACCGCGCCGTCGAAGCTCTCCGGCACGTGGCCGGCGTCCTCGAGGGCGGTCCAGACGGTCTCCAGGAAGAGCCGCTGCTGGGGGTCGAGGATCTCCGCCTCCCGCGGCGCGATGGCGAAGAAGGGGGCGTCGAAGGTGTCGATCTCGTCGAGGATCGGCGCCGCCTTCACGTAGTCGGGGTCGGCCAGCACCGGCGCCGGGACCCCGGCCTCGGCCAGCTCCTCGTCGGAGAAGAAGGTCACCAGCTCTTGCCCCCGCTCCAGCTTGCCCCACAGGTCCCGGACGCTCCGGGCGCCCGGGAAACGGCCCGCCATCCCGACGACGGCGATGTCGAATGCTCCACTCAGCTCATCCATGGCGCGCTCCTCACTCGCTCCTCAGAGCCACCACCGGATCGACCCGGGTGACCTTGCGTGCAGGCAGATAGTTGGCCACCAGGGCGATGGCCACGAAGAGCAACGACATGCCGCCGAGGATCGCCGGATCGGTCGGGCTCACACCGTAGAGGAGGCTCGAGAAGAGCCGTACCAGGAGCGCCGTCGCCACCAACCCGACCACCAGGCCGCCGGCGGTCAACGCCATGCCCCGGGCGATGACCGTGCGGAGCACTTCCCGCGGCCGGGCGCCGAGCGCCAGGCGCAGGCTGATCTCCCGCGACCGCGCGCCGACGGTGTAGGACATGACGCCGTAGATGCCGATGGTCGCCAGCAGCACGCCGACGGCGGCGAACACCGACAGGAGCACCGCGCCGAAACGCCGCTTGGCGACCGACTCGTCGACCAGGCTCCGGAGCGT
>Ga0210123_1000661_pt1 | contig 20396 bp, 14 predicted proteins | sample Muzzi_PWB_D2_FD_185535 | JGI IMG/M metagenome (GOLD analysis project Ga0210123, IMG submission 185535) | Wetland microbial communities from San Francisco Bay, California, USA, that impact long-term carbon sequestration - Muzzi_PWB_D2 (SPAdes) | ecosystem: Environmental > Aquatic > Marine >... | reverse complement strand
CAGGTCCAGAACGACAATGTAGTCCCCGCTGCATTGGCTGAAGGCATAGCGCATTGCCTGGCCAAGCCGGAAATTATAGGGATGATGTAAGACATGAACATTGTCACGCTTGGATGAGAATTGCTCTGCAATTGTGCCCGTTTCGTCGGTGCTGCCGTCGTTGATAAAGATGATCTCCCAATCGTATTGGTCCTCATGGTCTTTCATAAAATCGCATATTTTACCCAGATTCTCTTCGACCAGAAGAGCCTCATTGAATCCCGGCACAACAATTGAGATGAACGGATTCGGCTTATCCTTATTCTCTTTTTGTTTCATATTCCCCTTCTAACTGGCCGTTTGAAGGCCAATTTTTGGAATGCCGCGATTTCAACGGATTCATGGATTGTATTCATCCGGATCTAATGTGCACATGGTTCCGCCCTGTTTTGCTTCCCGTACATGCGCCGTCATATCCGCAAGACGATAATATCGGCCAAGTATGCGAAATACATCTTTAAAAACCTTCAGCTTTTTTTCACTGTCTAATTCCATCCCGGGAAAAAATCTTAAAGCGGAGATTTTATCGCCTCCGATCAGGTCCAGGGGGTGCAGCAAAAAACTGGGGGATAGTTTCGCCTGGCGGCACAAATACAGGGCCAATCGCAGGTAGGTGCACATGAGCGCATAAGAATATTGACTTAAATACAGGAGGTAACTGAGATGGAAAGGGACTTTCAAATAGGGCATGGTGGTCACCGGTATTTCAACCAACGGGCTGAGGTCGTTCAGTTGCCACAGGAAGGGGTGTACCGGTAGAAAACCGTTTTTATAGCTGCCGAATAAATCCTTTCGCTTGCGTTTCTCATCATCACCAAAATTTGATTTCCAAAAAAAATATTTTTTGGCGAGGGGACCGATGTAGGTTGGCAGGATGGAGGCGTCGTATTCATACCCGTTATCCGCCAGCGCTCTAAAAACTTCGGCACTCCAACTGAAACCCGGTCCTCGGAATCCAATGGGTTCTCTCCCTGTTGCATTGGCGATGCTCTCATGAGCAGCATTGATTTCGCGAACGATTTCGTCCTTCGAACGCAGGGGGAGCCAAATTTCGTGGTTGAAGGAATGATTGCCCACATCATGGCCGCTGGCGACCAGTTCCTGTAAATATTCCTTGTTGGCATCGAATGCGGCATCGCGGCCCACAATGAAGAAGGTGATGTTTATGCCCAATTCCCTTAACAGATCCAACACGTGCGGAACGAAAATATCATAGTAGGATGGATATGAAGCCCATTCGGGATCGCCGTGTGTCTTCATATATGACCACTGATTGTCAAGATCCAGAGAAATCGATGCTAATGGTTTCATACGTCCTTTGCTCAAGGTTTGAAGAATTAGTAAAAATTTCCAAGCCGGTATCTCAACTTTTTTCAAGCATGATGCGACCGGTAGCTTCGCGAGCGATTTTGATCACCTGGTTGTTGTTCAATGTCGAATTAAGAATCATGGTCGTATTGGCCATAAAAAGGTTCTCCATGGGCGTCTCCATGTCGGGAACCGTATGGGAATATCCGACCTTCTGTATGGGCTGAACGTATTTTTCCCTGAATATAGCTGATGCAAGGATGTCGCTCGACTGCATCTGCGGAAATATCCGTTGCATTCCTTGAATGAACAAGGAAGTCACCTCTGAATCGGGCCTGCTGTAAAAGGGATCTCCCTGGGGGATGTACTTCGGCAAATATACCAGCGCCCGCCCTTCCAATATATCGGATGGTATAATATTGGTTGCGTCGATAAAACCTGTAAATGGAAAGCCCGCATCCGTCAGGTTGGTAACGTAGTACGGGCAATACGATTTTTTCAGCACAAGAACGACACAAATCAAACTGAGGTAATCGATTTTATCGAGCAATTGGTGAAATTCCGCCGGCATATCAGGACAGATCTTGCTTATTTCGGGACTCGGAATCGTTGCCAGGGCTTTATCGAAGTGATGGTTGTTGCCTTGATCGTCCGTAAGCACTATTTCTCTGCCATCGGCGGTGCGGATCTGCCGGATGCCGCTTGAAAGGTGGAAAGCAACGCCCTTGCGTGCCAAAATATCTTTGGTCTGGTTCAGAATGGCGTGATACCCCCCCTTGACGACACCCATCATCTCTTTTTTGGATGTTTTTTCCCTGGTGCCGTAGTACCGGGTGATGCAGGACCAGATAAACCTGCCGGAGGCCTGGTTTTTTGCACCGCCCAGCTTCGATCGCAGCAATGGGTCCCATATTTTTTCGTAAACCCGGCGTCCGAAAACCGTCACCAGCCAGTTCCTGGCGTAAACTTGTTCAAGCCGGCTTGAGTTGCGAATCCTTGATGCATAAAGGATCCCAAAACCCAGACGAAATTTGTCCCACAGAGAAAGCGGTTTAAATTTGATAAATTCCGATGTTGAGCTCATCGAGTGCAGCTTGCCGTCTGTAAAGAATCCTGTTTTGGTTTCGGTAAAACGAACATCCAGCGACAAGCCAATTTCATCGACAAAGGCCAACAGTTCTGAATCCGTGGACAGGATGACATGGTAGAACCGATCCCATCTGAAGCCGGGCAAGAATTCTTCCGACCGCGACAACCCGCCGATTTCATCTGTTTTTTCGAACACGGTAACATGGCAACCCCGATTTGAGAGATAAAATGCACTCGCTAAACCCATCATACCACCACCGATGACCGCGACCTTCATCATTCTGTCCAAATGCCGACACTCCATGTTAACGACGTTGTTATCAAATCAAGCCTTTTTCAAGGCCTTTCGTTCCAGCTCGCTGCGCCTCATTTCGATAATCTTTTCAATGGCATCTCTCATTGTTGTGGTGGGTTCATAGCCCAGATACTTTTTAGCTTTGGAAAGATCAGGCAACCGGCGCAGAATATCCTTATATTTTTTCCCAAAGACATCTTCCATGGGTATAAACTTGAGCTTCAGTTTTTTGCCGGTGTCAGCCACCTCATGGATCAGTTTAGCGGAATCGATGACGGACATCTCTTCGTCGTTTCCCAGGTTGAAAATTTCTCCAACAGCATTTTCACTTTCCATGGCCAGTATGGAGCCATTTACCAAATCATCAACATAGGCCATCGATCTGGACTGCGTGCCGTCGCCGTGTATCGGGATTTCACGATCATTTAAAACGGCATCCACAAAAATTGGGATATGACCGCCGGACCAGGAAAAACTCGACCTTGGGCTGAACCCGCCAAAATAGCGAACAATAACGATGGGGACCCCATGATCCTTGAAGTAGGCGAATGCCATTTGCTCGCTGTAAAGCTTGGAGACCGCATAGCTCCAGCGCTTGATCATGCTCGGCCCAAGCAAAAGATCGCCGTCTTCGCGGAAAGGCAGGTCGGGGGACATCCCATAAACATCGGAAGTGGATGCAAAGAATACCTTGCAGCCCCACATGCGTGCGGCTTCGAGGATATTCTCAGTCCCCTTTTCATTGGTCTTCAAGGTTTCCATGCTGGACTCGGCTTCGCTTACTTTTTTTACCGCGGCCAGATGTACGATGGTGTCGATATCGCGGGAAAGGATCTTGAGCGTCTCGAAATCTTTAACGTCCACTCGATAGTACTTGAATGCGTCGTGATTCAATTGATGACTGATATTATCTAATTTCCCATAGGATAAATTATCAATTCCGATGACCTCATAATGGCCCTTTTCTAAAAGAGCATCAAGCAAATGAGACCCGATCATACCTGCGACGCCGGTTATTAAAATACGTTTCATGGTGTGCCTATCTTTCGTTTATAGATGAGATTATGTTCTGCACTATTATCTCCGCTGCGCTGCCGTCACCATAGATGCCGGCTTTGAGTTTGACGTTCATAGACTTTGCCTGCTCGCAGGCTTCAATGATGGCTTTCTTGTCCGCCCCGGCCAAAATATTCACGCCTGCCGCAACCGTTTCGACCCATTCGGTTTCATCGCGAAGGGTAATGCAGGGCACCTCGGCAAAGTAGGCTTCTTTTTGAACCCCTCCCGAATCGGTCAAAACCAGACTGGCATGCGATTCAAGCTTAATCATATCCAGATAGCCGACAGGCTGAATAACTCTGACATCGGAAGCCTGCGAGATACAAATCTTATTCTCCTGCATCACTTTTCGGGTACGGGGATGCATCGGCAGGATGACGGGTCCGCCTCGCCGGGAAATTTCTTCAAAGGCGCTTAAAATGCTGGCAAGGCGGCCGGCATCGTCTGTATTTTCCTGTCTGTGAAGGGTCGCCAGGCAGAAGTCTCCCGGCGTGATGTTGAGCCGGTCGAGAATTTCAGATTCAGTTATAGCTTTCTCTTTAAAAAAGAGGAAAGCGTCCAGCATGACGTCCCCGCACTGAACGACACCATTGGAGATGCCTTCATTTTTCAGGTTATGGACGGCAGTGTCGTTGGGAACAAACAACAATCGCGCCAGATGATCCGTCATCACCCTGTTGAGCTCTTCGGGCATGCGTCTGTTGAAACTTCTCAAGCCGGCTTCCACATGGGCGACGGGCATGTTGAGTTTGGCCGCGGCGAGCGCGCCCGCCAGGGTCGAATTGGTGTCGCCGTAAACGAGAATCCAATCAGGTTTTTCGGCAATTAAAAAATCTTCGATTTTGATGAGCATGCGTCCGGTCATCTGTCCGTGGGGACCCGAACCGATGTTCAAATTGACCTGTGGCGCCGGAATGGAGAGCTCTTCAAAGAACAGCTTGCTCATATTGCCGTCATAGTGCTGTCCGGTATGCACAATAATTTCCTGAATTGAATCTTCGCCGGTATCATCTATCAGCGCGGATATCGCACGGCTGACAGTTGAAGCTTTTATAAATTGAGGACGGGCGCCGATGATGGTGACAATTTTCATGCAGATCCAGCTTCAATAAAGATTAAGCAGCAATTAAATGCCGCAACCAATGTGTATCATAGCCAGGCAGTTTATTGTCCTGCAATTGTAAGGGACCGCCAACCGCCTCTACATTGCTATCCCGCCAGGCCATCAAAAGCGATGCCGTGAAAAAAAAGACAACCTTCAATGGTTCGAAGGCTGTCAGGGTATCGAAAGGAAGAAAAAACGGATAGCTGGTACCAAAAAAAAAATCGTTTTTTAAAAAGTCCGGATGCAATAATAGGATAGGATTCAGTGAATAGACCAGCTCGTGATCGACTAAATTTGCATGAAAAGGCCTGGTTATGACAAAAAAGAGGCAAGCTGCGACTCCTATCAAGTAATATTTATTTTTCTTTAAATAGTCCCTGATGTTCATCGACTGCCAAATTTTCCACTGTTAATTGTGGTCGCCGCCTTTTAATCGCAACCCGATCGATTGTTTCAACTTTTCGATGGCTGAGTAAAAAAGTATCTCAAAAGTGTGATTGTGTGTCAACCACTTAGGCCCCACAGTATCCTGTTGGGCCTAAGTGGTTGAGCAGACTCGCATAACGAGATTGGCATAAGCGCGTCCGGACGCTATGACCCAATATGCCGGGTGAGGAAAAAAGATTAGCGAAATTAACCATTTAAACTTGGCACATTTGCTCTAACAGCGTCTTTGTTTTCACCCTGTCCCGCTCCTCCTGCCAATTTGCACTTGCAAAGCGCCCTTGCCAGAAATGTCCCACAAGCAAAATCATACAGTCGGACGCTAATACGTAACCCCATACTCATAATCCAGCTTCAAGCTGAATTCCTTGTTTGAGTTGGTGCATACATGGAACGATTTCCCCGCGAACAACGATTGATTGGTAAACTTATGGGTTTGACCGGGTAACAATTTGAATTCTTGAGCGATACCGGCGCCGATGACGGAACACTTCGCCGCGGATAGACTGGGGTTGAATTTGGACAAAAACGTCATGTAATATGGCGTTTTATTGGTGACCGTTAAGAGCTTGGCATCTTTCGCCGCCTGTACCACGCCAAGGTAGGGGATATCGGCTAAAGTCGCTCCAGGGTCTGATTGTTTCAGCAGGCTTACAATGCTCTTCTTTTTAACAGTCTGCTTTTTGACAGTCGGCTTTTCTTCTTTACAGTTGGTTTTCAGCACCTGCGCCCGTTGATTGTTCATGGCCTCGGCCTTGAGGGAGTTGGCGCCCCTGACGCACCAATTGTAATGATAATTATAGTTTGAGTTCCACCAGCTTGGATTTGGTTTGGCCGGGCAGCCTTTGGCGATTCGATCCTGGTTCTGTTTTTTTGCAGTCGTCGCGTATTTCTTGCAGATACAGTCCGCCAGCATTCTCTGGCGCTCTTTTACAACAATAGGGGCGTCATTCATGCACCGTTTAAAATAAAAATCATAATTGCCGATGACCTCAAACGTATCAGGGCAGCCACTGCTTTTCCATTTATTGTAAATGGCCATATTGTCCTGTGCATTTTTTTTGCACGCAGTGGTTTTAAGCGTCAACTGACCTTTCACCTGCGGCGCGACTTGGATCCCGCCGGGGCGTTGGGCAAACACAGGGGAATTAAGACAGAAAACAACCATTGATGCCAGAACGACCACAAGCCTGAAAAGATTCATTGCCCCCCCTTTGTTGGAAACTTTATTTGTGATTTAATTCGGATTTTCTTTTGCCAAGCGCAATAAAGACGTGGGAACACTGCCATAAATGACTTGAATACACAACCCGAATTCCAACAAGCTGGAAGTTGACCAACAGCTAACGGAGCAAGCCTGATAGAGCTGGGCATTTTTACTTTAATAGCATCTCTTTATCCAGCCCCCGTTTATATTCTCATCGATACTATAGGCATCGCGAATTGTTGCGATGCCATCAAATGCAGAAATGCAAAGGGAGTCCCGATTCTCGCGCGATTCTCACATCCATATTCTCGATAAGCCTATCATCCTCGATAAAGAAGATGACCTTCACAGCGCCCTGGCACTTGGGGCATGGCAGTGGATCAATCTGACCGAAGCTGATTTATCCCCGATGTAGATATTATCACCGCATTGGGCAGGCAGGGGCGGTCACCTTGTAAATGAGCTTGAAGAATAAGCCAATCCAGACTATTTAAAAGCTATTGCCAAACCTGATCGCAAGGAAAAAGAACATCACCTATGCGTACTGCCCACCAAACCAAAGATAAAGTTCTGATCATCGGATCCGGAATTGGCGGATTGAGTATGGCAATCATTTTGGCCAAACTTGGTTTTGGTGTGACAGTCATTGAAAAAAACAGGCACCCCGGCGGTATGCTGCGCAGCTACATTCGCCAGGGAGTACATTGTAATGTGGGTGTCCACTATATGGGCGCCCTGGCCGATGGCCAGGTGCTGCGCAGGTGTTTCGACTATCTGGGCATCAGTGGTCGGTTGCCTCTCATCCGCATGGGAGTGGACGGCCCGGTGGATCGCTACTATTTCAAGGACCCCTATCTGGACATCGATAGATTCGATGTGCCCACGGGATTTACGGCCTATGAGGATAGTTTAAAAGCGGCCTTTCCCGACCAGAAGTCTCAGGTCGAAACCTTGATGACCACGCTCATGAACAGTGCCGGGCATCTGGACCGACTGGACTTTCTCTTTTCCGAACAACCCGCCGATTTCTGGATCGAACAAACCGAATCATTGGGAGCGATCTTCGATCGGATCGGGTGCTCCCCCGGGCTCAGGGCCGTATTTGGCATGCCCTCGGTCCTGATCGGGGTCCCGCCGGCGCTGTGTCCCCAATTTTATCATACCGTGGCGCTGGCCAGTTATCTTTTCTCGGCCTGGCGCCTGGAGCACCCCGGCGCCCACATGGCCGATGTCTGTGCAGGCCGTTTGACCGAACTGGGAGGACAGCTGCGCACGGGCCAGGCCGTGAAACATATCCGCACGGCCGGCGGCCAGGTGCTGGGGGTGACCCTGGCCTCGGGCGAGGAAGTGGATGCCCCCATCGTCATCGGCACCACCCATCCCAAAACGGTTGTCGGGCTGCTCAACCCCGACAGCGTCAAATCCTCCTATCGCCGGAGGGTCCAGAGACTGACCGATACCCGGGGGATGGCCGCCATGCACGCCCTGGTGTCGGCTGCCGGACACCCCGCCATGACCCACAATGTATTTTCCATCGAGACCGAGTCGACCGGAGCCATTCGGGATCTGATTTATCTCCAGCTGCGCCCCAGCGGCAAGCCAGGGCACAATTTGCTCTCCTTGATCACCTCGGGACACGAAGATTTGTGGCATCCATGGCAGCATACCGTCAGCGGCCGTCGGGGGCCGGATTATCTACGAACAAAAAATCGGTTCGCCCATCGAATAATCGCCGCAATCGAAAAGGATGCAGGCCCTTTCAACGGATTACAGCTCATTGATGTCGCGACGCCTTTGACGATCAGAGATTGGGTCAACAGCCCCGGCGGCTCGGCGTACGGCGTCATGCGCTCCACCGATCAGATGCTGTCGGCCGCCCTGCTGAATCGGACGGCCCTGCGCGGCCTGTTCCTGGCCGGTCAGAGTGTCATGGCACCTGGCATCCTGGGCACCGTTTTGGGCTCATTGGCCACCGTTCAATTTATTGTGGGGTCCGACCGGTTCAGGCGCGAGGTGAAGCTATAGAGGACACCCCCGGTGCCGCCTTTTATATAAGCGGCTTGACGGCAACCATGGATACCGTCCGGTCAAAGCGATCGGAATGCTTTGATTTCTTTTCTTCGTAATAAACAATGCGGAAGGAGAGAAAAACCCGCAGCAGCTCATTTTCTTCCAGGCAATAGGCATCCTTTTCCGCACCCATGAAGGATTCAAAAATCAGAACCCCTCCCGGTTGCAGTCCCTCCTGAATCATGGGGAACAGGCGCCGGTCCAGAAAACGGATGTTGGCGATGAGTGTGTAGCGATCCGGCGGAATTTGCCATGTGTCCATATCCTCGCAGATGACATTGATCATCGGATCCTTGCCTGCCAGATGGCCCGTGGCAATCCTTGATATGTCTACTGCATCCACCGCAAATCCCTGTTTGGCCAGAAACAAGCTGTTCCTTCCGTTGCCGCAGGCGATATCCAGCGCTTTTGCGCAAGATGCCAGGCTCCAGAACCGCTTCAAAACCGGGGAGGGTTCGTAGCCTCCCGGCTTCCGGCGATACTTTGAATCCCATTTTTCCCGGTCTTTATCCGCCATAATGAACAAACTCCGCCAATGCATCCAACCCCGGCCTGATACCTTGACTGACTTGGTTGGGCCCTGCTGTCCGGTATGCCGTGGACACGCACTTCCATCTTTTTCCACTGTACACCATGCTTCCGCAAAGTCCATGGAACGAATGGATTTCCGCAACGTCTCATTGTCGTTGAGTCGACTCACCAATCCAAGGCGTCGAAGGTTTTTGTCGTTGTTCTTTGGTCCTTTTGGCCGTTGGGGATTTATGCTAATAAGTACCACACTATGAATACCGGAATCGAGAATGAGACATCTGAAACGGCGAAAGACCAAGGGCGCAAGCCCCTGGTTGCGGACCATGAATCGCTCGAGCGCATCTTTCATCGACCGGAGAGCGATCGCTCCCGTCTGGTGCTCACCAAGTACATGGAGCAAATCCTGTTCGGGCTTCACGATTTCCTGAGGGAACATGTGGGCATCACCGAGAAAATCTCGCTCAAGGCATTGGCCTCCCGGTTTACCTCGTCAGAGATTGCACAGACCCCGGTCAAGAAACTGACCGATGTAATCTCCGGGATCATCGAAGACATCGCCCCCCATGCCGTCAATGTGTCGTCGCCTTACTTTGTGGGCCACATGACATCAGCCATCCCCTTCTTCATGGTCCACTTGAACACCGTCGTCACGGCCTTGAACCAGAACCCGGTAAAGCTCGAGACATCCAAGGTGGTGAGCGTTTACGAAAGGCAGGTGCTGGCCAAGGTTCACCGCCTGCTGTTCGGGCTCGATGCGTCCTTTTACAACACCTATGTCCAGAAACCGGAGGGCACCCTGGGATCGTTCGTCGAAGACGGCTCCCTGGCCAACCTGTCCGCCCTGTGGGTGGCCAGAAACCGGTTTTTTTCGCCTTCAACCGGATTTGCCGGCGTTGAGATCGAAGGATTGGCCGCAGCGATGCAGGACCGCGGCATCCGGCGCGTAAAGGTGCTGGTATCCGAGCTGGGCCATTACTCCATTCGCAAGGCGGCCGGTGTGCTGGGGTTGGGCAGCAATGCCGTGGCGCCCATAGCCGTCGACAGCGCCAACCGCATGGACCTTGAACATCTGAAAGCCAAAGTAGCTGAACTGCGCCGTGATCCGCAAACCGCCATTTTGGCGGTGGTGGGCATCGCCGGCACCACTGAAACGGGCAGTGTCGATCCGCTGGACGCCTTGGCCCAAGTGTGCCGGGAAAACGACATTCACTTCCATGTGGACGCCGCATGGGGCGGGCCCGTCCTGCTGTCCCAGCGCTACCGGCATCTGCTGGCCGGCATCGAAAAGGCGGATTCGGTGACCGTAGACGGACACAAGCAATTCTACCTGCCCATGAGCAACGGCATGGTATTCTTCAGGGATCCGGCGGCCATGGATGCCGTGGCGTATCACGCCTCCTACATCAACCGGCGCGGTTCCGTGGACCTGGGCATCCGGTCCCTGGTGGGCTCGCGGTGCGCCACCTCCCTGGTGCTGGGCAGCGCCCTGGACATCATGGGGGCCGGCGGCTATGCCCTGCTCATCGACCACGGCATCGACACCGCCAAAGCGTTTGCCCAGGAAATTCAGAAGCGGCAAAACTTCGAACTCGTCACCCCTCCGGAACTCAATATCCTAACCTACCGCTTTGTCCCCGGGAACCAGCGCACGGCGCAGGATTCCCGACAGGCTGAAAACACCGATGCCGACATGGCAAGACTCAACCGCGTCAACGTCCGGCTCCAACGCCTGCAACGCGAGGCAGGCAACAGCTTCGTATCCCGCACAACGCTGAGAAGATCCGGCCGGTCGGACACAGTGGTGCTTCGCGCCGTCATCATGAATCCGCGCACAACCCCGGATATCCTCACATCCATCCTCGATGAGCAGGAAAAGATATACCGGGAGCAGATTGCTCCGGAGCTGTAAATTTCTTGGAATCGGATATTTGCAGATTCCCCTCCTCCTCCCTATCGCCACTGTCCTCTAAGCAGACTATAAACTATCTCAAAAAACGGATTTCGGTCCCAGTGTGAAATTTTACTCATTTGTACTTGACGTCCTGCCCATAATTGCACTACATCTAATCGATAGCTTGTATAAATCGAACGTAAATAATATAATAACTTATATTTCAGTGTGTTAATATTTTTTCATACCCGGTGAAAATTTCTCAATTGTACTTTAACGATAAATTTTTGAGTACCTCATAATTGAAGGATGAGTCACGCCCCATCCAACAGATTTAGATGTCAAGACAAAGGAGATTAAATCAATGGAAACCAATCACCTCCAGCCCCCCCCCTTCATTGTTTGGCTGGATGATGCTCGTCGTGGGGCTCATCCTCCTTTTGCTCCTGTCCGGTTGCAGCACCACAAAGCCCGGCCACGTACAGCTGACGTTTGAACGACATGAAAGATAATCATGTGTTTTATTTACGGAGTAACGCATATCAAAGGAGGAAATTATGAAAAGACAGCATGCCATTGTGATCTGTATTCTTGCCGGGGTAATTCTTTTCAGCATCGTCAGCATCTGCTGGTCGGAAAGCAACCAGGCCACCAAACAGGAGTGTGTCGCCAAAACCAAGGAAGCCGCCCAGGTGATTCAGCGGGAAGGGATCGAAGCAGCGCTCAAGCAGATTAACGACCGCCAGGGACCCTTTGTGTGGAAGGATACTTATGTATTCAGTTTCGAATCCGACACCTACGAAATGACCGGCCATCCGTTTGCCGGTCGCATGCTGGGGATGAGCATGAAAAACTATATGGATGACAACGGCAAACCCGTATTCCAGGAGTTCGTCAAGATGGTCAACGCCAAGGGCTCGGGATGGGTGGACTACATGCATGTGCGCAGACCAGGAGAAAAACCCATGAAGAAGGTCTCTTTTGTCATGAAGGTACCCGACACCAATGTCATCGTGGGGGCCGGCATCTATGAGCAGCCGGCACAGCAGTGATCCATACCTAAAAGGCGGCAGACGATGGGGTAGTCAGAGACACCCTTAACTTTTTAACTCCATGATGATAACTCACACAATTATGCTTGCATGATCCACTGGTTAAGGGTGTCCCCATAATGGTCATTTGCGTAAAAACACCATTTCCGACACCTTGGCCACCGGCTGATCATCCTGGGCCAATTCCACCTGCACCCTGGCTATGCGGCCCTGGGTGTCGATCACCCGTGCCGTGGCAATCACATCCCTGGCCGGATCCGCGGCGTGCAGAAATTCGATGTCGCAATTCAGCGGCAGCCCCACATGGCCCAGGGAGTTGGCCACAGCAGCCATGGTCTGCTCGGCCAGGGTAAACAGTGCGCCGGTATGGGTGTAGCCGAGAAAATTGGGCAGTTGCGGCGTACCGGGCAGCTTGGCCGTGGCCCGACCGGCCTCGAATTCCGTGAAATGAATCGACAGGGCGCGGGCCAAGGGGGAGGTTTCCAGGACCTGACGCAGGGCGTCCAGGTCCTCGTCCTTGATGGCGTCGCGCACGGCGTTCGGCTCGCTGGCCGATTCGACAACGGAAAGCTTCTGACGGTTGCGCTCCTCGACCCCGCGGGTCAGCCAGGACACCGCCTCGTTGTATGGCGTGGGTATATTGAGCCGCTTGCCTTCGGAGACGATCACTTCATTGAGGTTGCCGATTTCCGTGGGACGCCCGGCCTCCACGTCCTGCAGCATGGACACTCGGTTGTCCTTGGTGGAAGCAAACGCCTTGAGGGAAAATTCCAGCGGATCATCCAGCTCCGGGATGTCAATGCCCTTGGCGCGGGCAACACTGGCCAATTCCCGGCCGAGGCCACCAATGATATTCACCGAGGGTGCGTGGTTGACTGCCGTGCCGCCGGTGAGGCCGGTCAGGGCGGCGACCACGTTGGTGGATACATTGGCGATCAGCTTTTTCCAGATCACGCCGTTGATGTCCGGTGTGGTGTGCACGTCCAGCCCGGCACCCTGGAACTGCTTGACCATCTTCTCGAAACCGGGGCGGGCAACACCGTCATAGGGGCCTATGACCAGCAAGGGGCCCAGGCCGCCTACATACCGCACCTCGTTCATGCTCACCGGCATGCCCGAATGGGCCGTGATGCCGCCCACCACCCGCTCCGGCCCCACGGCCTCGGCAATCACCTCCAGGTTCCCCAGACCGTTTTGAACCGACAGAACCGTGGTCTCCTCGCCGATCATGGGCAGGGCGCTCTCGATGGCCGACCGGGTGTGGTATCCCTTGACCGCCACCATGACCACATCCTTGACGCCCACCGCATGGACATCCGAGGTGATGGCGATGCGCGCGTGGGTGCGCTTCCCATCGGGCCACTGCATCCACAAGCCTTCCTTGTCGATCAGGCGGACCCGCTCGGTGAGCACCTCGATCAGGGTGACCGGAAACCCCTTTTCCGAAAAAAGACTGCCGAAGATGGATCCCAGAACCCCGGCGCCGACAATTGCAATTTCCATGGCGCATTCCTCCCGCATCAGTTGCTGTCCGGAAATGCAGCCAGCGAACCGTTTCTGCCAGAAGATAAGGAGTTGTTTTTATAGTATTAAGTATACCCGTCGGGGGCTTGTGTGTCAATATATTCATGAATACAGCATGTTGTGCAGCACTTTATTGAGCAACGGCCGCAGTTGGTCCAACGTTGCCCGAGACAGAGAGTCGACCGTCTACCTTGGCACATTGCCTGAAAATGCCCGATTTCAGGCGCTGCAGTACACCATGGCCTCCAGATAAGATAGAGCCATTTTACTGTCCCTTATTGGGTCCAGTAATGGATAGGGGCGGTTGCCAACATGCGTGATCGCAAGTATCAATGGGATCAAATCTTCTTTTGACTTTTGCAGGGCTTAATTGAGTCAAACGTAGGTTTGACCCCAATTGTTTTATTCCCCTGATTGGTGTTTTCTGTATGACGCATTTAGATGCAACAGGTCGATTTCTTACGGCATAAGGGTTTACACCATGAACGAATTTAAAGGTACAGGACATAGGTCATTGTAACCAGAATGGTGATATAAATAATGGCCAGCGGAATACCGATTTTTATATAGTCCCTGGTTCTGTAAGCTCCGGGCCCCATGTAAAGTGCATTGACCTGGTGCGTTGGCAGGACAAATGAGTTAGAAACACCCAGACCGACAACTATGGCTGCCACGCGTGGATCGATGCCGATCTGGTGGGCGATGGAAATACCCAGTGGAATAAGCAGGGTGCAGGCACCGACGTTAGATATGACCAAGGTGAAGCCACAACTCAGTACGGCCATGACGACAAGAAACAACAACGGGGTCATTAGCGGACCAAGTCCCGTAACAATTGATCTTGCGATCCATTCGGCTGTTCCGGTCTGATTCATGGCCATACCTAAAGGGATCAAACCCCCAAGCAAAAAGACGGTACGCCAGTCTACAGAGCGATATGCTTCCGTAATCGTGATGACCTTGGTCAAAACCATGCCGACCGCACCCAACATCAGACAAACCGATAGGGGCATCGGATTGTACGCAAGCTTTTGAAAGTAGAAACTGGATAAAAGCATTAAAAACAGCGTCACCAGGAAGGTGGCCAACGCCCAGCCAGCCTTTTGGGGCTTATGAAACTCCCTTTCAAAAGGGGTGATAATGATCAGATTGTGATGCAAATCTTCCAGAGCGTGTAGTTGTTCCCAGGTACCATGCAGGAGAATCGCGTCCCCTGCCTCTAGCGGCCGGTCAGCCAATTTCCTGTAATAGGTCTTGCCGGATTGATGGACGGCCAGGGGATTGAGGCCGAAGGTTTCACGGAAACGGATCTTTTTGATGGTCTGTCCGATAAGGCTGGAGCGAGGAGAGACCACCCCTTCAACGATGCCGGTCAGTGATGGGTTGAACATATTGCCTTTGAAATACTTGGGTTCCTGCATTAAGACCAAGTCATATGAATCTACAAATCTTTGGACGGCCTTAACAGGTCCGTAGGCACATAAAACGTGGCCGGGCTGTACGATGGTTGCTGGCAGAGGGGCGATTTCAATGGTGTTGGCGGATTTGGCTGAGGCGACGATGTTCACCAGGAAGCGCCGGCGTATTTCCGCAAGGGCCAACGGTCGCAAACCTGCATGGAAATCTTCGGGCACATAGATTTCAAAGGGACCTTTGATCAAAGGATAGGCGCCCAGAATACCATTTTGATCCTTTTGCGTATCGCTTGATTGGTTTTGCGGGTATTTTGCCAGCATGTGCATGCCCGCTGTAGAAAGATAGGCAATGCCGCCAACAACCAGAGCGAATCCGATGGGGGTTAATTCCAGAAAACTGAATTTAGGCATATCCGGCGGCAAAATATCGTTGAGCAGTATCAAAGGACTCGTACCGATCATCGTCAGCGTGCCACCGAGAATAGCAGCCATTCCAATGGGCATGAGCACACGCGAAATCGGTATCTTCAGCCGGTAGGATGCAACCAACCGTATGCCCGGTAAAAAAAGCACCGCTGCGCCGGTATTTTGCATCAAGCTGGATATGACGGCTATCAATCCGGAGAAAATCAAAGTCAACCGATGGGAACTGTTCCCGACATATTTGATCAGCGGTTGGATGATGCGGCTGACCAGTCCTGCGCGGTTCATGCCGTAGCTGATAATCATCACCCCGATGATCGCCACCACGGCATTGCTGCTGAGGCCTTTGAATGTATCGCCGGCATTAAGCAGCCCCAATTCGGGAAGCAGTACCATCATCGCGATAGCAACGACGTCTACACGCACCCATTCCATGATAAAGAGAAAAACGGCGACGATAATGACCGCCAGCATCAATAGCTTGGTACCGATATGCGTATCGATGTCTACCGGCAGTTCGACAACCCCCATATCCTGGATGTTATCTCCGCTTGCGGTGATCAAATCCCCGTATATGTCTAACCACAGGGCGTGCTTGCCGGCAGTGGTCCTCGAGCTGATCAGATATCTCACCGACGCCGTCAGCGCTTGGGAGTCAGTGCGCGTTGTTCGGCTAAATGCAATCTGGATATGATGGCGGGGCCTGTCGGGATGTACATTGTCGATAAATGCAATGCCGCTATTTACCGGTGTTGCAATCCATATGATCAGCGGCGTCGCGGTTTGAGCGTTCCAGAAGACCTGTCCCTTTGATTGGGCGGATGATCCGCTAAGGCTGGCGTACAGTTCAAGCTCGCCGGTTTCACCGGCTATCAGCGTGCCAAGATGCTCTTTCACGCGCAACGAAATATAGCGAGGTGCTCGGGAAAGAGATGGTTTGGCATTCGCATGGACGCTGTGGTCGGATGGCATTAAGACAACGAATATAACGGTCAAAACAAACAAAACAACCGCCCGGATTGACCCTCTTGATATTCGCATTTTCCATCCCTGCAGGATGAGATCCCGGCTTTTTAGATTGAGGCAGAGAATCGCTTTATCCCCTGATATATGTCAAACCCATGATAGCGTGTCAATGCAGCATGCTGTTCCTGAAAATGGGCGTTTAGGGACGCTTATCGCGTTTATAAGATATCGTCTTTCAATAACCGGAACCCGTTCTCCTCGTTGATTTTCTGCCCTTTCTGCACAGCGGCACAAACAGCCGGTTGCGAAACACCATATTTGCGGGCCAACTCAGTCTGGCTGATGCCAAGGTATTGGTAGCTCCAGTAACAGACCATGCTGCGGGCTTTGACCACAGCCCGTCTTTTTGCCGGGCTCCTGACCTCGGCTTCGGACATATCCAGCAAATCGGCGACCCGCCGGACGATCCTATCAAAATCATACCCCTGGGCACTGAGTTCGTATGCGGGCTCAAACCGCTCGTTAAGTCTGCCCAGAGCCTGTTCCACAAAATCACCATCACCCAGGATGCGTTCATCAGCCTTTTGAAACAACCTGGATTTGCGCAGCATCTTGACTGCCGACCAGCCGCCGGCGCTGCGCACCAGCCCACCGCCGCTCAATTCTGGGTGTTTTCCCTGGGCGATCCCTTCTTTAACGAATTCACCATAGCGGATACGGGCGGCTTGTACGGTTTCGGAAAAACGTTTCAAAACCACTTGGGTATGTTGAAACCCATTGCCGTGTTTTCCAAGTAGCGCGCCATGGCCGCAGTATCGATAGCCATTCAACCTGCGAAGATCGGGGACAATCCCCGCCCGCAAAGGATTTAGATGAATGTAGCGCACCAATTCGAGCAGATAAGTCTCTTCCTGGCATAAAATGGATTTATACCGGTTTTAAAATAGATGGCCGTGACGGCGGTGCCGACGGTTAAAAGACTGAGCATACCCGGACAGCAACCGGCGCATGACCGTTGTGATGGGCACAGTGCCGGTTTTGAGCAGCAGGTGAAAGTGATTGGGGATCAGCGCCCAGGCCAAACACGGCGTCCAAGTTTCGGTTAAGATATTTTCCAGGCGACGAAGAAAGTCGTCCCGATCCACGTCATTTCTGAATATCTTTCCCCGTTCAATCCCCCGCGCCATGATATGATACAGGGCTCCCGGTGCATCGATTCTTGCTTTGCGTGGCATAAAACCAGCAATTAACAGAAGGGCAAATCTATGTTAACTTATAATCTGATAAGCGTTATATATTGAAATAATTTAAGAAACTATTCCCCCGAGTAGTAAAAAAAGAAGAAATTTTCTCGTAGATAAAAAAATAACCTCCTGATAGCATAGAGGTCACACAATACCTAAACCAATATAAACCAGGAGGTTATCGTGAGAGACGTTATCAGGTATGATCTTTTTTGTCAATTTCGTAAAACCATTCGTGGATCTACAGAGCATTTACTTGTGGGAATCGATATCGCCAAAGATAAGCACCATGCCTTTTTCGGAACTGCGACAGGAAAAACCCTTTGGCGTCGATTACTTTTCACAAACGATCTTTACGGCTATCAGCGCCTTATCGAGCAAGTTGACTTGCTGATGAAACAGCACCAATTGAAAAAGATTGCCTTTGGTCTGGAACCGACCGGCAACTATCATAAACCGCTGGCCCATTGGCTCATTACAAAAGGCCATATGGTGGTGTTAGTGTCGGGCAAAGCGGTCAGTGACAACCGTCAACTGCTTGATGGCCGCTGGGATAAAAACGATTCCAAAGACAGCGCCAACGTGGCCGATCTTATCAGCCAGGGCAAGTGCCAGTTTTACGAACAGCCTGATGAGCAGATTGTAACAGTGCGTAATCTGTTATCTGTTCGCAAACGGCTCAAAAAGCAGGAACACAGCCTGCGCATGCAAATGCGAAACGGCCTGTTAGCCAAGTACTTTCCTGAGATGGATAGATACTGGCGCCAGAGCATAGAAGAAAACCTGGCTATCTTGCGCTGGTACCTTGATCCACACAAAATCGCAGCGACCGACTTTAAACAGTTTGTGCTTGATGTCACTTCTACCAGTCGCGGCGGAAGACAACTGCAGCGGCTGCAATCGATATACGATGCGGCCAAACACTCCGTTGGTTTACCGGTTGATTGTTCGGCCACTTTTGAAGCAAAACTGTTGGTTGAGAATTTTAACAGTGTCAGAGAACAAATCGCACATACGATGAAACAAATTTCGGAGCGTTGTCGTAGCCTTTATGGCTATAAGCTACTGCAAACCATCCCCGGCTTTGGCCCCTACATTGCGGCATTGGTCTTGGCCGCCGTTGGCAACCCACATCGCTTTTCTTCTCATGGCAAGGTCCTGCGACTTGCCGGTCTGGACCTCAACGCCAAGCGTAGCGGCAAAACAAGCGATGCCGGTGTGCCCAAAATCTCTAAAAAAGGTGATGCCGACCTGCGATATGGCCTTTATCAGGCAGCGCTGATTGCTTCTTTTCACAACAAGCACTTCGCGCGTTTGTATAGCCGAATACTTGAAAATCGTTACGCTGAACGCGGTATTAAAACCAAAGCCCGTGTCAAATTGGCCGCTAAGATGATGACCATTGCCTGGGCCATGCTAAAAAACAATGAACCCTTTAATCCAAATGCCCTTGTTAGCCGAGTCCGTTGATATGCGTCGAGGCATAGACCCCGGGCGGGACAATCATGGGCCGGCTAACACATATAAGCACCAATATCAGTTGTCCGGTGAAGCGGAGACAGGCTCTGCTGGGGAGCAACCTGTCGAGGAATAGCCGGGTGTGGGTAGCATTGAATAATGCCGCCGGGGAGGATGCACTTTTGTTGCATCTTCCCCACCTACCCACAAAGTCATTATTCAAGCTTTCCCTCTTATGCCTTAAAAACCCAATATAATAGACAGAGCGAAGCGAATACCAAATTTTATCAGTTTCGGCGAGCCAGCCCGTGTATGGGCGTTGAGGCACTGCGACCTCGTGAGGGACAATAACGGGCCTCTCTCTGAACCTTAAGGCTGGATAAGGAATGATGAGGCAACCGATTACCGCTATAGGGATCGGGATGCCGGATACAAGTAACGATTAGCCTAAGCGTTCGCCGAAGGAGAGAGTTGCCGAAACAACCATTTTACTGCACTACAAATGCGTCCAATATATCGATGATCTTCTAACGTATTGATATTGTGTTATTTATTACTTGTACTTTTTTGTTTGACTTAAGGAATATAGAATGTCCCCTATCACGTAACAATGATCAGCGACCATGTTGAATTTAGCCTCCCAAAAATATGATGTCGGCATTTACCGTCCCAGATATCCCCAGGCAAGCGGCTATTATCGCTGTGTTCAGGATCATTTTGAACAACTGGAAATGCACTGGCAGGACTGCTATGCACAGCGCTATGGATTCTGGCGGCCCTTTGTAACCGACGTGATCTATCGCTACCTGGAGTGCGGCGACCTGCATTTTGGCTTTGCACGGGTGCGCTGTCAGGACTGCGGTCACGAATATTTGCTGGCCTATTCATGCAAGCGCCGCCACTTTTGCCCCTCTTGCCACCAAAAGCGCGTAGTGGAGTTCGGCCAGTGGCTTTGCACCCAGGTGCTCAAGCAGGTTCCCCACTGCCAGTGGGTCTTCAGCCTGCTATTACTCGAATAAATCGCGGGGGCATGCGCAAAAAGGCCGGCACTGATGATCAGGTGCCGGCCTTGGTTGATTCGGCTGTGTCCTCTCGCGCATTTCGCAGAAACTGGGCACGGCTGATTCAAAAAGTCTATGAAATCGACCCGCTATTATGTCCCAAGTGCCTGGGGCTGATGAAAATTATTTCTTTTATTGAAGACGATGTGCTGATCAGGAAAATATTGGTTCATTTGCGATTGTGGGATACGAGAAACCACGACCCGCCTAAATTG
>Ga0210123_1000660_pt1 | contig 20428 bp, 18 predicted proteins | sample Muzzi_PWB_D2_FD_185535 | JGI IMG/M metagenome (GOLD analysis project Ga0210123, IMG submission 185535) | Wetland microbial communities from San Francisco Bay, California, USA, that impact long-term carbon sequestration - Muzzi_PWB_D2 (SPAdes) | ecosystem: Environmental > Aquatic > Marine >... | reverse complement strand
TTTTTATGTTTACTGTTCCAATACGCACTATTATATCAAATCGCTACTTAACATCAAACATTATTTGAATCTGGCTGTATCTACTGCAATTGTTCCTTATCTGGCAGTACTCGATTATTTTGTGACTTGCGCTAATTTCCAATTGATGGCCCTGTAAAATCGAAAAAATAGGGTAACACTCCGGTTAGTAAAAACCAAGAAAAATGAAAGGAGTGTACCCATGGCAACCCAAACAAAAAAACCAAGAAGAAAACGAAAAGTCGTGGTCAGGAGGGTTCCGCCGTTTGCGGTGGAGTTCCGGGTCAAAGTGGCCAGATTATACGTTGAAGACGAGTACCCGGCCAAGCTGATCGCCCAGCAGTTTAACATCAGCGAATACAGCGTATACCGCTGGGGCAAGCGCTATCGCAAGTTTGGTCGACAGTGAGTTCTGAGTTCTGGGGACACCTTACTTATCTTGATAACTCTGAATTAAGTAAGGTGTCCCCAGAACTCCCAGTCGTTTAATCGTCGTCACCACCGCCATGGTCATCTATTTCAAAACCGTTATAAGTCCATATTATGCCAATGAACAACTGGTACGCACTTACAACTTAAAGGCTCAGGGGTATACGTTCTCTACAATTGTTCAACGCGTTGCCACCCTTTTGGATATCCCTGCAAATGATGTAAAAAGCGCAAGCAAGCGACTGAATTGCGTTAAAGCGCGCAGCTTGGTTTGCTATTGGGCGCACCAAGAGCTCGGCCTCAGCCAGGTTGAGTTGTCTCGACGACTTCACGTGTCCCAACCGGCTGTCAGCGCAGCTGTGTATAGGGGGCGGAAGCTTGTTGAAGAAAACCATTTTACACTGTAAAAATAAAACTGACTTATAATCTTATATACCCTTATTCATAGGGCAACAAATAATGAATGATAAACTCAATAGTATCAGAGCCAAGGCCATCGGAACCAGAGAAGACCTGTTATCCGCCAACACGGCCGATCGACGTCCCATGGCCAAGCTTGATCGCATCATTCGTGGCACGGTACTTGTCATTGGTAAATTCCGGTCTCTCTGGTCAAACTGTCCGGGTACACGCTGGTGGACGCCATTGCGCTGGGCTGTGCCGCCGAGCATACCTATCACAACATCATCGCCTTTAAAAAAGACGGCCGGCGCAAGATAGACACCATCCAGTCCGAGTGCTTCCAGTCCGCTGACAACACCGTCAAAGACTACCTGGCCGCAGCCCGGAAGAAGCAACTGTACGATATCTGCGCGGTGGCCTACAACGCGGTGTTGTCATCCGGCAAGGCGTTGTAGAAAAGGCCTTCATTAGCCGAATGTACGGCCCGGGGATGGGCGACAACTGCTTTGTTTTCAGACTTTTCGGATGGGTTCCCACATGGTGCCCCTTGCATTTACCGGAACGCCAAAGCTGAAACTTGGCGACATTTTCGCCAGGTTTTTTATCTCCATTGCTACTGAAAGAGAACAGTAAAATTACGCGGAAAGCGACGGAGGTGGGTATCTATTGCAATTTGCCTTTTGTTCCGCGGCTTTTTCTGAAAAGCTCAGTGTGGATAGGTTTGCGGTGGTTATTAAAGCCCACTGGCTCGCATTGCGCACGACACTATGCCAAACGAGCACTTGATGTGCACATTTGGGCAAAATGTCAAATGCAATTTGTAAGATCGACATTTTCAGATCAAATTGTCTGTCCCTGGCTGAGCCGACTGCAACATCAACCTTTGGGCTTTTGCTTTCGTACCACGACCGTTGCTTTTTCAATGTCTATAGCCTGCAGGGTCTCAGTATTTTTCCGAATAGCATTTTCTATTGATTCTAGCGACTTGGCGATCCTGGAAAGCTCCTTGACGACGAGCGCTGTTGTGGCGGCATCCGGTTTCAGGTTTCCGGATTGTTGCAGCGCATCCTTTTTTTTAATCGACTTCCGGTCTGTCTGTTTTCTCGACTTGACCACGGTTGCCGTGTTGGGCAGCACCAGGCGGTTGGTTGGACTTTTATGGTCCATCATCCAGTCCCACTGGTCATCAATATCCTCTCTTTTTTTGTAGATCTTAACTCTACCGATGTGTTTGCGTGTCGGTTCGATCAACACGCTCTTGGAGGCGATTTTAGACAAAGCGCATCGTATGCTGTGCGGGTTGAGCGCCACACCATTCATGGACTCGAGAACGTCCTCCAGGGTCATTTCATTTTTCGGAAAATTCACAATGGCCTTGCACATCTCAAACAACTGACTCATAAAGCGATCCTCATTGCATCAAAGATTTAAATTATGGAAGAATGGTTTTTATTCTTGGACAGGGCAAGAAAATTCTAACACTTCCACCGGTTATTAGTATCATACCGTCTAATTTAACACATATTTTACAAAAGTCACCAGCACGCCTTACACCGGAAATGAGCTTCAGAGCTGCGGCTTGATAACGAAGCTTATCGGCTTTGCGTTCGGCCGTATCATCTGCACTGCTGTAAACCGCCACCTGGCTGGTCGTCTTGACAGCGACCAAATTCCGATCCACGATTTTCGATTGACATAGGGGTACGGCGTGTGAACACCGGAGATCCAAGTGGAATATGAACAATTGGGGATTATAAAGGAGCATCGGTCAGCATACAAGCAAAAGGTGATGGTAATTATCATGAATAAGCTGACCTAAGCGAGATTCTGATCAAGAATTGATGCACCAAAAACCTGGAAATTTATGCTATTAAGTCTGGGCAGTGGACGCTAAGGAGCTGCCATTGCAGCGCAATGGCTATTGCCGACAGAAAGAATCAAATCAAAACGATAGGATTTTGACAATGGCAGAAAATAAAAAGGAAGTTTTCGTCTGGGATTTATTTATCCGGTTCTTTCATTGGACGCTGGCCGGGGCAGTGCTCGGCATGTACCTTACCGGCGAACATTATAAAACAGTGCACATCCGCCTGGGCTATTTTATCGTCTGTTTGGTGCTTGTGCGGATATTATGGGGGTTTGTCGGTACCGAGCATGCGCGGTTTAAAAACTTTCTGCACCCGCCCGGTACTATCTATCAATATTTGGTTAGCTTGATTAAAAGGAATCCCAAACATTATTTGGGCCACAATCCAGCAGGCGGCATCATGATTGTTGTTGTTCTTGGTGCCCTGTTGGCCACCGCTTTTGCCGGGCTAAAAACCTACGGTCTGGAAGGCCACGGGCCGTTTGCCCATTCGAAAGGCATAGCGGTTAAAACCGCATCGGCCGATCAGGATGATGACCATGCGGATGGACACCGCATGGGATTTAACAAAAAGGCCCACAAAGTTTGGGAGGAGCTGCATGAATTCATGACGGGTGTCATGATATTTCTCATCATCGTGCATGTTTCAGGAGTTGTGGTCTCTAGTTGGGCACACCGGGAAAACCTGGTACTGGCAATGTTTTCAGGGAAAAAGCGGATCGAATAGCGGCAACGCTTTGCAAGCGCCTCTTGCCCAGGGACGCGACGGCCAATCCCCAGGTTGCAACCAGTCTTGTACTCGATTTAGCAATTCTCTGTATTACATTGAATGTATGCTCCCGGGAAAGGCAGTGCTTCCAGGGGAGTGTTTTGACCTGATTTTCCCATCATTATCGTTATAGGAGAGGGGGAGTTGTGATGCGATACTTTATATTGGTGCTTCTGCTTTTATTCGTTCCAGATGCGGCCTTTGGCGCTGGCAGTGCTGTGACCTATGAGGTCCAGGGCCAATCATATGAAGGTTACTATATCAGCCCTTTCGCCAAGGCGCCGTTTTTGCTGTTGATTCATGACTGGGATGGTTTGACGGGTTATGAAGTCAAGCGGGCCAACATGCTGGCCGATCTGGGGTATGCAGTATTTGCATTGGACCTGTTCGGCGCCGGCGTGCGCCCCACGACAGTGACAGACAAACGCCAGCACACGGGCGAGCTTTATAAAGACAGGGCCAAGATGCAGGCTTTGATGCAGGGCGCCTTGAGCGCGGCCGAAAAGAGAGGCGCCAACATCAAAAACGCTGTGGTCTTCGGCTATTGCTTCGGCGGGGCGGCGGTGCTGGAATTGGCGCGCTCCGGGGCTAACCTGAAGGGCTTTGCCACATTTCACGGCGGGCTGAAGACGCCCGAAGGTCAAAATTACAGCCAGGCCAAAGGAAAATATCTGATCATGCATGGTTCGGCAGATACGGCCATCACCATGGATCAGTTCGCCAATCTGGCCCGTGAGCTGGAATCAGCGGGGCTTGACCATGAAATGATCACCTATGGCGGCGCTCAGCACGCTTTTACGGTATTCGGTGGGGATCGGTACCAGGAAGCTGCGGATAAGAAATCATGGCGGCGTTTTACGGAATTCCTGAAAGATACCTTGAAGCCTTGAACCCGGTTCCAGCAAGATAGGTGCAAGCCTATCCGGACGGCACCATCGTCCTTGCCAAGGCATCCTGACAACTGGTCATCATTTAAGAGGGATTTGATCCTGCAACTTCAGCAGGCACTTCATCAGCATAGTACATGGTGCGCCAGTGCCAGTACGCGTTTGTGATAAAAGATACGAAATAGAGGCAGCGATATCCTCCTCGCGGATATTTTGCCGAATCAAAAAATAGTATCGGTAACGTTCCTGTTCGCGTAGCCGCTTTTCCTTGATGCCGGCGAGGTAGGACTTGACCAGGGGTTGGTACGGCGGTGGCAGGAAATGATAACCGTACGACTCTTTGGAGTGGTCGGTCGATCTACGCATGCTTTCCAATATGGCGTCGAGACGGTCTACCAACCGGTCGCCTTGGGGGATCAGAAACGGGTAGCGGCCAATGCCATCGGCCACGAATGAAATCACCCACATATTAAGCCGCTCCTGCTGGTCAAGAATCGCATCGAACAAGTCGCCGACACCGGTAATTTCAAAATGACTTTCTCCCATGGCTTTTGCCGAAAATATCAGAATCATTTGATCTACGCGCGGATGGGTATTCCTTTTATGTATCATTTCCGACAGCAGTTCATGCATGCGGGGAATCGGGCTACCGGCCTTGGACATGATCGTGTAGATTTCCATTAAATCTGCATAGGCCAACTGCGAACCGTCTTGCTGCAGAAGTTGGCCAATATGAACTGCGGCAGATTGGTCCATTTTGAATGGGCCGGCGACGCCTGTGGAAGGTGGGGCGCCGGTGCATGAGCACACCCCCAGCACTGTCCAAATCAGTAGCCATAGCCTTAGCTGTTGTTTCACCCCATCCTCCATATGCGCATGTCGATGTTGTCCGTTGCCAGCTATCAAGATGCGGGTCCGAGGCGCTGGAAACTCTCCTTGGCATGGTAAGAGCTGCGCACAAAGGGGCCGCTGGCGGCTTCTTCAAAGCCCAGCTCAAGGGCGACTTGCCGCCAATGCTCGAATTCGGCCGGCGGCACGAAACGCGCTACCGGATGATGCTCCCTGGAGGGCTGCAAATACTGCCCGATGGTCACCATGCGGCAGTGGTGGCTGCGCAGGTCGGCGAGCGTTTGATGAATTTCCTCATCGCTTTCTCCCAGGCCGAGCATGATCCCCGACTTGGTGGGGATAAAGGAAGCGTACCCATGGGCGCGGCGCAGCAGCTCCAGGGATTGCCGGTAGTCGGCCTGGGGCCGGACCCGGGGATAGAGCCGCTGAACGGTCTCGATGTTGTGGTTGAGGATGTCGGGGCCGGCGTCCAGCACTGTGTGCAAGGCATCGGCGCCGCCCTGAAAATCGGGGATCAGCACTTCCACCCGAATGCCGGGAACCTTTACATGCACGGCAGTGATGGTGCGGGCGAAAATCGCTGCGCCGCCGTCGGACAGGTCATCCCGGGTGACGGAAGTGATCACCACGTATTCCAATCCCATCTCAGCGGTGGCCTGGGCCACGCGATCCGGCTCCCGGGGATCGGGCGGCCCGTCCGGTCCGTGCTGCACGGCGCAGAAACGGCAGTTGCGGGTACAGGCGCCGCCAAGAATCAAAAAGGTGGCCGTGTGCTGGGAGAAGCACTCGAACATGTTGGGGCATTGGGCTTCCTGGCAGACCGTGTGCAGGCAGCCCTGCTGGATCAACTGCCGGGTCTGCTCAAATTCGGGCCCGCTGGGTAGCCGGCGCTTGAGCCAATGGGGTTTCTGCTTCGATATGGGTGACGATGCCATGGGTGTAAAACTTTCAGCTTGTTTTTTTCGCTTTCCGCGCTTATTTCGTCAACATGCTGGCATGTTGAGCCTGAAGAATACCGCCGGCGCAAAAAACACTTGGCCATGATCGAGGATTTGACAAGTACCTTGAGCCGTTGACTGGTCACGCCTGCTAAAGATGCCGCCGGACGAATGCCATGTCAACATCCCTGACGCGCAACGCCAGGACATCGGTCAGGTGTCGCTGCATCTGCCGACGCGCTGTTTGCATGGATACCGTTTCACCGACTTCCCGGGCCAGGGAGGTCATTTCGCAATCCTTGATCCCGCAAGGGTTCATCCACTGAAAAGGGGTCAGGTCGGTGTTGACGTTCAGCGCCAAACCGTGAAAGGAAACCCCCCTGCGGATGGTGATGCCGATACTGCCCAGTTTGCGTACCCCCACCCAGGCCCCCCGGTTGACAGGATCGCCCTTGGCGTAAATGCCCCAATGGGCCGCGGTTTGCGCCATGACCTGCTCAAGGGCGGCGACAAATTCGACCACTTTGATGCGGGCGGCGTTGATGTTGAAAATGGGATAGGCCACCAGTTGGCCGGGACCGTGGTAGGTGATGTTGCCGCCGCGTTCGATAGGCTGCACCTGGATGCCTTTGGTTTCAAGGACTTCGGGGGTCACAGTAAGGTTTTCCAGACCGCCGCGGCGCCCCAGGGTGAACACCGGCGGATGCTCCACCAGGATGACCAGTTCGGCGCTTAACCGTCCGCTGCAACGGGCAGCCACGGCGGCGCGCTGCAGTTCGAGCACCTCCTTAAAAGGCGTCAATGGCAAGTCGAGAAAATAGGCGTCCCTCACGGCGCTCTCCGGTATTTTGTGCTGCCCCAAAAACCCCAACGTTGCAAAAGCGCTTTGGATGGAGTTAAATGTGTCCGGCCGCTGAACAATGCGCCCGCCAGGATGCACCGATCATTGTACCAACTGTTTTTGGGCAACTAGAGGGCGGTCAATGTTTTCCCCGCAATTCCTGATGCCGAAAGCAGCGCACCAAATGGTCGTTGACCATTCCGGCGGCCTGAATCAGGGCATAACAAATGGTGGACCCGACAAAGGAAAACCCCTCGGACTTCAACGCTTTGCTGATCGTATCAGACAACGGGGTTGAGGCCGGAATCTCTTCCAGCGTTTTCCAGGCGTTTTGAATCACACAGCTTTCGGTGAAGGCCCACATAAAATTGTCAAAAGTCCCTTTTTGCTCCTGAACCTTGAGAAAGGCGCGCGCATTTTTAACCGTGGCCCGGACTTTCAATCGATTCCGGATAATGGCCTTGTTTTGAAGCGCCCGCTCCACATCCCTGGACGGCATGCGGGCCACCTTCCGGGGATCGAACCCATGAAAAACCATGCGAAAAGCTTCCCGCTTGTGCAGAACGGTCTTCCAGGACAGCCCGGCCTGGAACCCATCCAGGACCAGAAACTCGAACCACTTGCGGTCGTCATGCAATGGCACGCCCCATTCCCGGTCGTGGTAACGCTGCATCAACAGGTCGTCGCCCATCCAGCCGCAACGCGGTTTGTCTTCAGACGTCATCTTGCGGTCCTCTCATAATGGCCGGCTTGGAGAATAGGAAACAGTATTCCGGGCGGCATCGAAATGACTTTCAATGCCGCCTTCGAGTCGCATCTTTTGCCAAACCCATTAACAAAGTGGAAAGACAGGTCTCATTACACCCGCAAGTATGTCAAACCGATATGTGGGTGTCAAATCCTTGGACAACACAGCATCAATGCTTAGTGATCGAACTGCTTGGCGTAGACCGCATCATTGTAGAGGCCTTGCCCATAGGATCCAGCACCGTAATCGCCAATCAGTTTCTGCCCTTGGGGAGAGACAACGAAGTCGACCAATGCTGCGGCCAAGGGCTGGCCCGGGGTGGCGCCTTCCGGTTGACACAGGGTGTGATAGGTGTTGATCAGAAAGGGGTCGCCCCGAAAAAGTATGCTCAATTGGCCGAGGTCTTTTTTAGCGGCGACCCATGTGCTGCTGTCGGTCATGAAATAGCCCGGCTTTGCGTCGGCCATTTTCAAGGTAGCCATCATGAAGGTTCTGGTTACCATATACCATGCGCCCGAGGGCTGGGTACCCGCGTTTTTCCAAATCGCCATTTCTTTCTTATGCGTTCCGGAGTTATCGCCCCTGGAAAAGAAGTCGACCTTTGCTGTGGCGATTTTGGCATAGGCCTCAGCGGCGGTTTTGGCGCTGGCGATTCCGGCGGGATCCTTTCTGGGGCCGACGATATAAAACTCATTGGAGCCGATTAAATGGCGCTTGATGGCCCATCCTTCAGCAACGGCTTGCTTCTCCGCTGCCGGTGCGTGAACCATGATGACGTCCGCTTGTTTATTCTTGAGCAGCTTCAAAGATTTCCCCGATCCGGCTTTTTTCCAGCAAATCCTGGTATCATGGGTTTTGTTGAATTCTTCCGCCAAGACTTTCAACAACCCCAATTCACCGGGACTGCCGGTGGCCAGATTGACAGTTGTGGTACCGCTGCCGTAAACCTCCGTGCAGGTGTCTTGCGCACATGCAATTGAAAATAAAAATAGAAGCAGCATGAAACAAATAACACCGGTTTTTGTATTTCTTCTTCTGGACATGAGATCCTCCATTGATGATTGAGTTCAAGCCAATTTAGTACTGCCAGGGCATCACTTTTCCGATAAAAGTGGCGCAATGTCAACATGATATGATTGTAACACTTCGATTTTTTTATACTTACTAAATATAACCAAAAATAACGGGATGGCTTCGTTTAAGGAGAATACATACCGGGAAAGCATTACAAAAAGAAAAATCCGCATCCGGGGCCAAAGGACTATCGGTTAAACGGTCCCCAAGTTTTATCGGCAAAACTTAACATTCAGCGTGAGAAACAGAAATTCATCAACTGTGATCCTCGCATTGCACCGTGACCTGTGAAAGGTGGAGGAAGCACAACCATATTATAATTTGGGCTACATCTTCGGCGAAGCGCTGATGATGTAACCCTTTTCATTCTTTAACTGATTATGCACAGCGATCAGGGCATATATGACCCCAGCCAGCGTCAGAACGGCCGTTACTGCAACCCGAGGGTCGCGGCATCCACCAGATCCATCAGTGCGGTGGGATAAAACCCGATGGCGACGATGGCCAGGATCATGACGATGGCCAGCACCCGGGATGGGAGGTCAAGCACCAGGGCGGGCTGATCTTGCTTGGCTTCATCCAGATAGGCGGCCTTGAGTACCAGCAGATAGTAGTACAGGGAGATCACCACATTGATCATGGCGATAATCACCAGGGTCAGATAACCTTTTGCGATGGCCGCCTTGAAGATCATCAGTTTGCCGGCAAATCCGATGGTGGGCGGAATGCCGGCCAGGCCGAACAGGGCCATCATCAGGGCCAGGGCCAGCAAAGGCGAGCGCTTATGCAGGCCGGCCAACTCGGCGATTTGCAGATTGCGGCCGTCGGCGGCGACTTGGATCATCACCATGAAGCAGGTGAATTTCATGGCCAGCACCGCAGTCACGTAAAAAACCGATGCGCCGTACCCTTGGGGTGTCATGCACAGAATGCCAAGCAGCAGGTACCCGGCGTGGGCGATGCTTGAAAAAGCCATCAGGCGTTTGAAATCCTTTTGGGCAATGGCCGCCAGGTTGCCCACCGTCATGGAGACCAGGGCCAGGGCGATCAATGCTTTGGCCAGCAGCGCCTCCATCCCCGCAGCGGCGGCCACCACGTGCACCAGTATGGCGACAGCCGCCACCTTGGACACTGTGGAAATGAAGGCCGCCACCTGGTTGGGTGCCCCTTCGTAGGCGTCGGGCGCCCAGAAGTGAAAAGGAAAAACCGCCAGCTTGAAGAAAAACCCACCCAGGGTCATCAACACACCGGCCGCCAACACAGGTCCCGGCGTCAGCGCCGACGGCAGCCGTGCCAGTTCGGTTAAGTGCAAAGTACCCGCGCCGCCGTACATCAACGCCAATCCGAAGAGCATGATGGCGGAGGCGCAAATGCCCACCAGAAAATAACTGAGTCCCGCGCCCATGCCCCAGCGTGCCTGCCGGCGCAGGAACACCAGAACGTAAAGAGAATAGCTGGACAGCTCCAGGGCCAGATAGATAGCCAGCAGATGCATGCTGGATACCAGCAGCATCATGGACAAAGTGGATATGGACAACAGAAGATAGCATTCCGAATGCCGTCCTGGCGCAATGCCCTTGAGCTCCCGGCACAATAAAATCACAAGAAAAAACCCGATGGCAAGAAGGACTTTGACGACCTGAGAAAACAGATCCACTTGATAGACATGGTTAAACAGGGTGCCTTGCATAGCTATGCAGGACACGCTCAGCACCACGGCCAGGGCCCCGAAAGCAACGGCGGTGTAGTAATCCCGACGGGCATCGAAAGGTAAGCATGCCAGCACCAGAAAAACCACCACCGCAACCAGCATGCCCAGTTCAGGTATAAACAAAGTCCAATTCATCCAACCATCCTAATGCAACCAAAATATAATTAAGCTTCAACCTCAACTTAAAACTTTAAACTCTGAACTTTTGAGTCCTGCTCCCAGCTAATAAAGCACACAACTCCCATCTCCTCTTTGCGTAGGTCGACAAACTATCGACTCAAAAGTTCAGCTGTCGCCGTATGGATCATGTTGAATAACCATCCCGGAAAAAGGCCAAACAAGACAATCACCGACACCAGGATCATGCGCGGCACAGCCAGGGCCAAGGGAACATCCGGCAAATGGGCGAACCGCTCCACCGGCGGGCCGTAGCATGTCTTCTGAACCACCCGCAGCATGAACAGGGCGCTGACCACCAGGGCACCGATGGCCAGGGCGCCGCGTACCGGGTAAACCTTCACGCACGATAAAAAGACCACCAGTTCGCCCCAGAAACTGGCCAGGCACGGCACGCCGATACCGGTAAGGGCGGCGATGATGAAAAAAGTGGAGGCCCGTGGCATGATGCGGCTGAGCCCGCCCAGATCGGCGATGGCCTTGGTGTGGGTCTTGTCATAGATATAGCCCACCGATGAGAAGAAAAGCGCCGTCATGATGCCGTGGGCGAACATCTGGAACACCGCGCCGTTGAGTCCGTCGACGGTCATGGTGGACAGTCCCAACCCCACGATCCCCATGTGCGAGACGCTGGAATAGCCGATCACATATTTCAGATCGGTCTGGCTCAGTCCCACGAAAGCACCGTAGACAATACCGCAGGTGGCCAGCGCGGCCATGAGCTGGGCCCAGTACTGCCACCCTTCGGGACACAGGAAAATACCCACCCGCAATATACCAAAGGCGCCGATCTTCATCAGCACGCCGGCATGAATCATGGAAACGGCCGTGGGCGCGGCTACATGACCCACCGGGGACCAGGTATGAAAGGGAAACACGCCAGCCAGAATGCCGAAACCGATATAGAGCATCAAAAAGGCCACCCGCTGCTGATGGGCCGTAAACAGATCGGCGCGCATTAATGCCAGCAAATCAAAGGTTCCCAGGCCCGAACTGACCACCAGATAAATAATGGCCGGCAGGATCAGGGCCGAGCCGGCCAGCAGGTAGAGGGTCAGCTTCATGGCGCCGAACTCCTTGCGTGTGCTGCCCCAGATGGCGATCAACAAATACATAGGGAAAAGAGATACGTCGAACCAGACGAAGATGAAGAAAAGATCCAGGCTCATAAAAAGGCCGAACACACCGGTAACCAGCAGAAAAATCAGGGCGAAGAACTCCTTGACCCGGTGCTCCAGTTCCCACATGGTGAGCACGGCAGTAAAAAAGACGATACCGCTGAGCAGCAGCATGGGCAGGCCGAAACCGTCTGCGGCATTGAAATAGGAGATGCCCAGCGAGGGTATCCAGCCCACGCGTTCTGCAAATTGATAGCCGCCCAGGCTCTGGTCATAGGTCACATAAAGATAGAGAGAGATGACCAGGGTCAGGCCGCTGAAGACGGCGCTGACCATTTTGATGGCCCGGGGACGGCTGCCCGGGATCAGTAAAATGGCCAGCAGGCCCAAACCACAGCATAGCAGCAATGAAGTCAGATAGGGGAAGTTTGCGTAGTGCACGTCCATCATCATCCGCCCAATCCAAAGTAAAGTATCAGCACGGCCACCACCGCAAAGACAATCATGAGCCGAGACTGGATCATGCCCGTATGCAGCCGGGCGATGACGGCGCCCAGTCGGACGGTGGACAATCCCATACCGTCTACGGCACCGTCGATCACGCGCCGGTCATTCCAGGTAAAGAGTCTCGAAATACCCCCATAAACCAACTTGTTCAGCAGCAGCCGGTAGAGATGATCCAGGTACCAGCGGTTGGCAAAAAGCGCCGCCACTGCCGGCATCCGCTCCACAAACCCTTTTTGCGACGCTTGCCGACGGCCGAACTCCATCCAGGCCAGAGCGATGGCGGCCACCGCCAGCAGGCAGGCCGCCACCGGCAGCCAGCCGTGGTGCTCGATGGGCAGAGACTGGCCGGCCCCCAGGGCCCGTCTCAGAAAATGCAGCACGGGGCTCTGGAAAAATCCAAGCACGACGGCAACCCCCGCCAGAATCCAAAGCACGCCGGCCATGGCACGGGCGCCGCCGGAATTGTGATGGCCGTCCTGAAGGCCGCCGGGTGTAACGGTTTCAATTTCCCGGGGCCGCAGGATGATAAAGATCAGCCGGAAAGCATAATAGGCCGTGAGAAAAGCGCCCAGGGCACCGGCGATAAACCAGACGGGGTTGTGAAGCTCGAGCAGGCGACCCAGGATCAGCTCCTTGCTGAAGAATCCGGACAGGGGCGGCAATCCGGAGAGCGCCCCGGCGGCCACCACCATACAGATCATGGCACTAGTTAATGAGCGGCCACCCTTGCGGCCGATTTCAAACATATCATTGGTGTCGTAGTGGTGAATGAAAGCCCCGGCGCAGAGGAACAACAGGGCTTTGAATCCGGCATGGGTGAGCAGATGGAAAACGCCTGCAAAAAAACTGCCGGCGCCCAGCCCCATGAGCATGAAACCCAGTTGGCTGATGGTGGAATACGCCCATACCTGCTTAATGTCCCGGGCGACCATGGCCATGCTGGAGGCCAGCAGCAAACTGATGGTGCCGACGGCCAGACATACCGACATCATGGTCGGGGAGAGCATGAAAAACCCGAACAAACGGGCCAGCAGATAAACCCCGGCAGCCACCATGGTAGCCGAATGCAAAAGCGCACTCACCGGGGTGGGGCCCTCCATGGCGTCGGGCAGCCAGGTGAGCAATGGAAACTGGGCACTCTTGCCCACCACCCCGCCGAAGATCAGCAGGGCGGTGAGGGTGGTCATTCCCGGTGACAACCTGCCGGTGACAAACCCGGCATCGTTGAGCCGGTCAAAATCCAGGTTGCCAAGCTGCAGCCAGAGTAGGATCAACCCCAGCATAAAGGCCACATCCCCGAAGCGTGTCATGACAAATGCTTTCTTACCGGCCTCGCTGGCACTGAATTTTTCAAACCAGAACCCGATCAGCAAATAAGAGGAGAGGCCCACCAGTTCCCAGAAGACAAAAAGCTGCAGCAGGGAGCTGGAAATGCTCAAGGAGAGCATGGCCCAGGCAAAGAGGGACATCAACCCGTAATAGCGGGAGAACCCCGGGTCGCCGGCCATATAACCCAATGAGTAGATCTGCACGAGAAAGCTGATGGTCGCCACGACGGTCAGCATCAACAGGCTGGTGGGATCCAGCAGAATCCCCACCGGGACCTGCATCTCTCCGGACACCAGCCACGTGGTTTGAAAGACCGCCGGCGTTTCCAAGCCCCAGTGGCGCACCAAAAGCGAAATCGCGGCGGCCAGCGAAATCGAGATCGCTGCGATGGAGATCCCCGCCGACAACCGGGGATGCGGACGCGTGCCCAGCATGATCGCGGCAAAGGCCAGCAGCGGCAAGACCAGGGCAGCCGTGGCGGAATACAAACTGATGGCGCTCATGGCGGTGGGTAACATGGCGGTCAAGGGCTTCCTTCCTCGGCAGGCCACGCCTGCGCATCGGGATCAATGGCGTGTGTTCGTCGATAGACGCTGATGATCAAGGCCAGTCCCACCGATACTTCCGTTGCGGCGACAGCCAGAATAAAAATCACCACGGCCTGGCCTTCCATCTGCTGCCATCGCAAGCCCGCGCCGATAAAGGCCATGGATGCGGCATTCAGCATAATCTCCACTCCCAGCAGGATCATGACCAGGTTGCGCCGCGTCAGGGTACAGAACATGCCCAGCAAAAAAAGCAATGCCGACAACAGCAGAACATGGTTAAAAGGAACGATCATCGGGTTCCCTCCTCCGGGGCATGCTCGGGATCGCCCTTGATCCGCCGTCCCAGGACAAGGGCGCCGATCAGGGCCGCCAGCAGCAGCATGGAGGCTATCTCGATGGAGAGCCAATGCGTGTTAAACAGATATTGGCCGAAAGCTTTGGGAAGCGCCCGGGATACCACAAGGGGCTTCCAGCCGGCTTGATCCGTGCCGGCCAGAACGCCGAAGGCCGTCAGGAACATAGCGCTGATCACCAGGGCCGGTATGAACTGATGCCAGAAAAGAAACCCGCCCGATGGCTTCTCCATGTGAAGCATCATGATGATGAACAAAAAGAGCACCATAATGGCGCCGGCATAGATGATAATCTCCAGAGCCGCCAGGAAAGGCGCCCCCAGCAGATAGAAGAGCATGGCCGTGCCGAAGAACGACAACACCAGGTAAAGCACCGCATACACCAGATTGCGCCGGGTAATGGCGAGGGTCGTTGCAGTGAGAATAAGTGCTGCAAGAGCATAAAAAAGTAGTGTGTATAGGTTCATAGTTTTGCTTCTATTAGTGTTAAGTTTTAAGTGTTAAGTGATTAAGTTAAGGATTGCAGCCGATTTTATTGGTTTGAATCGACGTCGGCCGTTTCTTCCACTACAAATAACCATATACTTGCCGCCTATAATTCGGAAGAATACCGCAACTTAACACTTAAAACCTAACACTTAAAACTTGATATATACTGACTCCCAGCCAGCAAACCACATCTACCAAATACTCCAATGTTTCTCATCATACTAAATTCATGGCATATTCGATTTTACGTTGACCGGTTTGTCTTCCCTGGCATGGGTGCCCTTTTCACCTGTGCCGGTGGCCACGCCGGCATATTGGTAGAAGTTATAATCCGGGTCCTTGCCGCAGCCATCCACCAGCAGATCCTGCTTTTCAAACACCATGGTCAGGATGTCGCGCTGAATATTTTCAAAATCCGGCGTCAGCTGAATGGCGGAGGTGGGGCAGGCCTCTTCACACAGCCCGCAATAGATGCAGCGCCCGAAGTTGATGCGAAACCAGCGGGCGTATCTGCGGCCGTCTTCTTTTTCGGCGCTCTGCATGGAGATGCAGCTCACCGGACATGCCGCCGAACACAGATAGCAAGCCACGCAACGCTCCCCGCCATCGGGGTCACGGGTCAGCACGATGCGCGCCCGGGAGCGTTCCGGCAGCTTGCGCTTGTACTCCGGATACTGTTCGGTGATGGGCTTGCGGGCCAGATGCTTCAAAGTGGTGGCAAACCCGTCCACCAGGGCCTTCATCGCCGACCATGGGGAATTGTCCACCGGAGGTGGAAGATGCTTGGCGTTGTTGTGTTCTTCTTTTGCCATTGTTTCACTTGGCCTTTCTGCCAAGGCAGAGATATTTTTTATTGGCGCACTCAGGTCCCAATAAGCATGAAGATGCCGGTCAAAACGATATTGATCAACGACGCCGGAATCAGGACTTTCCACCCCAGGGCCATGAGTTGGTCATAGCGCAGCCGGGGCAGGGTCCCTCGAACCACGATCATAATGACAGCCACAAAAAAGATCTTCAGCATCAACCAGACCGCGGGCGGCAGAAACGGACCGTGCCATCCGCCCAAAAAAAAGACCGCCACCAGGGCGCCCAGCACCTGGATGTGGACATATTCCCCTAAAAAGAAGAGTCCAAAGCGCATGCCGCTGTACTCGGTATGAAACCCTGCGCCCAGTTCGTTCTCCGCTTCGGGAAGATCAAAAGGGATGCGCTTGCTCTCGGCCATGGCGCTGATCACGAAAATCGCAAATGACACCGGCTGCAGGAATATATATGGCAGCCCGGCCTGGGCATCGACGATTTCCGTCAGGCTGAAGGATCCGGCCAGCATGACCACCGGTACCAGGGAGAGCCCCAGGGCCAATTCATAACTGATCATCTGGGCCGCACCGCGGATGCCGCCCAGAAGGGCAAACTTGGAATTGGAGGCCCAGCCGCCCAGTGCCACCCCGTAAACTCCCAGGGAAGAGAGCGCAAAAACATAAAGCAGCCCGACGTTGAGATCGGTGATCACCATGGGCACCGGTTGGCCGAAAAGCTCGATGTCAGGCCCCACCGGGACCACGGCAAACATCATCAGCGCCGTCAGCGCTACCACCGCCGGCGCCAGTTGAAAAATAAAGGGATCGGCCGCCGCTGGGATAAGGTCCTCTTTGGTCAACAGCTTGAAGGCATCGGCGATGGGCTGCAGCAATCCGAAGATGCCGGCCCGATTGGGCCCCAAGCGAATCTGAAGGCGCGCCAGCAACTTGCGCTCCAGCCACACCAGGTAACTGGCGGCCAAAAGCAATACGCCCAGCATGACCGCCAGTTTAATGCCAAGCACGATGAAGCCTGCCACCCAATTCATCTGTTGCCTTTCAGAAGTACTTTGTTTCGATTTGTGCGCATGTCGCTATCCGGGCATCAAACAATATCGCCCGATGGCCAATCTGTGAATCCATCTTATGCCTATGCCGCGCTTATCCTGCCGGGGTCCAGCGCCAGGCGCGTCCCTCCCAGAACCTGCCAGTCCAGCAGATGGTGCCGCGGCACCACCACCACGCCCGGGGCCATGCCATCTTCGGCGCGCCAGGCCAATGCGATCTTGCCCCGCTCGGTTGCAATGGCGACCCGGTCATCCTTGCCCAGGCCCAGTTCTCCGGCGGTTTTGGAATGCATGGCCGCCACGGGCTGCTGTGTGACTTGTGCCAAGGCCGACGACCCGGATGAAAGGGCGTCGGTACCAAAAGTCCAGGACACCAGCAGCAGCGTTATGGCGCCTGCGAAATCCTTGGGGCCCGATGCATTTTCCCCGGTGGACTTGAAGGCCATGCCAGGCACTTTGTCGAGCGCGATGCGTTTGCCCTCCCTGATGTGGCCCACGGATGATGCGATGCGGTCCAGTACCGCTGCCGGCAACTCATCCGGCAAGAGCGGTCCTGCGCCTTTATCTTCGCCCCACAGAGCCGACACCAGCCTCCAGGCGGCTGCCGGCGCGCCTTCGGGAATGGTGTTCCCAAAAGCCCGCGGTGGATGATCTCCTTGTCCTGTTGTATCAATGGATGTACCGCCGGCCAGTACCGGCCTGGCGGACTGCAGGCGTCCTTCCTGGTTGATCCATCGGCCGCCGGCTTCATAGACCGTCTGGGTGGGAATGAAGGTAGTCGCCCGCGCCACCAAAGGCGAGACCGCATAATCCAGCAAAATGAAGCGTTCCAACATGCCCAGTGCCCGGGTCAGGCGATCCCGGTCCGGGCAGTGCCGCCACAGGTCGTTCTCCACCACCAGCAAAGCCTTGATCTGGCCGGCTTCGATTTGATCCAGGATGCTCTCGATGCTTATATCGTTGTCCCCCATGCGGGCGGCAGCAAACGCATTGGGACCGTCAAGGGGATAAAACAATTTGGCTTCCGTGCCGGCCCCGCGCAATGTCCGGGCCAGGGCCGCCGCCAGGCCAATCTCTGCGGCCGTGGTAATTTCAGTCCCGCAGACGATCACCGCCCGACGGCTGCGGACAAGGCGGGTTGCCAAGGCGTCCAGTTTTTCGGCCCAAGGAAGTGGCGGCACTTGCTCCGGGGCGGCAGACGCTGCCTTCTGGACTGCATCGGTTTGCATGCCAGTCATATGAATCAGATGCCTGATGGCGGCACTCATCTTGGAAGGTCCCACCGCCAGGTGATCAAACGCCAGGGGCATCTCAATCGCCCGTGGGTCGATCACGGCCACGTATCCGCCCTGGCGTTGGGCCTGCCGCAAGGAAAGGGCCAGCATGGGCGCTTCGTTGAGTGGATCGGCGCCGATAACCACCACGGTTTCGGCCACCGAGACAGCGCCCATGGAGACCACCAGGTCGTCGCTCAAGCATTCGGCTGTCGTCCGGAGATTTTCCGCCCGGCGTTTTTCATGCATCACCACCGGCCCGCGCCATTGATTTGCCTCGCAAAGACCGACCAGGGCCGCCAGAGTCTCCAGGCTCGAACGGACCGAGCCCACCGCCGCCACGGCTCGCGACCCATATTGGTCCGCGGCTTCGGTCAATCCACGCCTTGCCGCGGCGAGAGCATCCGACACCTCCCGGGGCTCGCCATCGACCATGGCCTGTCGCGGCCGCTGGGCGTCATCGGCATAGGGGTAGCCGTAGCGTCCGCGGTCGCAGATAAAATGACCGTTGACATCCAGGTTGGATCGGGCTTCCTGGCGGACTACCCGTCGATAGCGCGCCGAAACCGTCAGGTTGCACCCCAGGGAGCAGTGCAGGCAAACCGAGGGCGATCGTTGGAAATCCCACCGCCGGCCCATGAACCGGGACGGCTTGTCTGTATATACGCCGGTGGGACAAATATCGATAAGATTGCCGGCGAAAGCGCTCTCCAGGCTTCCCGGCGCGCTGCGACCGAAGTAGACCCGTGTGCCGATACCCATGACGCCCAGGTCTTTGGAACCAGCGAACTCCTGGTAGTAACGTGCACAACGGTAGCATTGGATGCAGCGGTTCATTTCGTGCTGAACCAAAGGCCCCAGGTATTGATCGTTATGGGTGCGTTTAAGGCCCCGGTAACGCCGCATGCCGTGCCCGCCGGCGACTGTCAGGTCCTGCAGCAGGCAGTGGCCGCCTTCATCGCACACCGGGCAGTCATGGGGATGGTTGAGCATGAGCCACTCGATAACATGGCGCCGGAAATCCACGGCCTCGTCATCGGTGGTGGAGACCACCATCCCATCCTGGGCGTTGACCATGCAGCTCATCTGAATACCCTTGACGGGACCGTCCAGAAAGGCCACGCCACAGACGCGGCAGGCCCCCACCGAACCCAGAGCCGGGTGATAGCAGAAGCGTGGGATCACGATACCCAGTTGTTCAGCGGCCTGAATGACCTTGGTGCCGGCCGGGACTTCGATGGTCCGGTTATCGATTGTCAGTTTCGGCATAAATCTATACTACCTGTAACAATTCCACATCTTCACTGTGCGTCACGGTTATTCGGAAAACGGGCACTTGCCGTTTTCGATATGCGCCATCACCTCATCTTCAAAATGCGCCAGCAGGCTCTCAACAGGACTCACACCACCGGGCGCAAATGCGCAATAGGAATTCCACATATGGGCGCACATGGTCCTGATCATGGGGATGAAATCCGGTTCTCCCCGGCCGCTTTCGATGCGCCGCAGCAAATCCCTCAAATAAGGGAAGCCCTCCCTGCACGGGGTGCACCAGCCGCAGGACTCCCGGGCGAAGAATTCCGTCAGATTGAGGGTAGCCGCCACCATGCAGGTCCGGTGGTCGAACACCATGACGGCACCGGTGCCCAGTCGGTTGCCGGCCTTTTTCAGGGCATCGAAATCCATCTCGATGTGATAGTGCGCCTGGGTCAAAAAGCCGGTGGAAGCACCACCCGGCAGGCAGGCCTTGAATTGCGCGCCGTCTTTCATGCCGCCGCAATGGATCTCGATGATTTCCGACAGTTTCACTCCCAGGGGCAGTTCATAACAGCCGGGGCGATTGACCCTGCCGGAGATACAGAAGAGCTTGGTGCCGGCGGCGGCGGGCGTCAGGGCCAGGTCCTTGAACCACTGCGCACCGTTTTGAACGATGTGCGGAATGCAGGCCAGGGTCTCCACATTCTGGACCAGTGTGGGCATGTTCCACAGCCCTTTGTCCGTTGCATAAGGCGGCGGCTGCTTGGGATTGGGCCGCTTGCCCATCAGCGCGTTGAGCTGGGCGGTGACCTCACCGCAGATATAGCGGCCGCCGCTGCGGTGCACTTCCACATCGAAGCTCCAGGGACTGCTCAGGATGCGCCGGCCCAGATACCCTGCCTCGCGTGCATAGTCCAACTCACGCTCCAAAATCGCGGCGGCGCTTTCATACTCGGGGCGAATGAAGATGATG
>Ga0210123_1000659_pt1 | contig 20448 bp, 20 predicted proteins | sample Muzzi_PWB_D2_FD_185535 | JGI IMG/M metagenome (GOLD analysis project Ga0210123, IMG submission 185535) | Wetland microbial communities from San Francisco Bay, California, USA, that impact long-term carbon sequestration - Muzzi_PWB_D2 (SPAdes) | ecosystem: Environmental > Aquatic > Marine >... | reverse complement strand
AAAGTGCTCAGTGAGTCCGAGTCCAAGGCGGTGCTGCATGCCTTCCATATCCCGACTGCCGGGGCCAGTATCGTGCGCTCGCCCAACGAGGCGCTGGTGCAGGCCGAGAGCCTTGGTTTTCCCGTGGCATTGAAAATCAATTCTCCTGACATCACCCACAAGTCGGATGCTGGCGGGGTGCGCCTGGGTATCAGCAACGCACAGGCAGTTCGCAGTGCCTACAGTGACATGCTGAACGCGGTGAAGAAAAGCCGCCCGGAGGCCCGGATTGACGGGGTCACCATCGAGCCGATGCTGCAGCGGCCCAACGGCAGGGAACTGCTGGTAGGCCTTGTCACAGACCCGGTATTTGGTCCGGTCATAACCTTCGGCGCTGGTGGCACCGCCGTCGAGATTATGGGTGATCGGGCGGTAACGCTGCCACCGCTTAACCACAGACTGGTGCAGGACCTGATCGGCCAGACACGGGTGTTCAGGTTGCTCGGCGCATTCCGGCATATGCCGGCGGCGGATATGGAAGCCCTGGAGCAGGTGCTGCTGCGCGTCTCGGAAATTGCCTGCGAACTTCCACAGGTCAAGGAGCTGGATATCAACCCGCTGATCGTCGATGAGCACGGTGCCATTGCCGTCGACGCGCGTATGGTCGTGGATTACCAGTCGCAGACTGCTGAACGCTACGACCATATGGCAATCTACCCGTATCCCGGCCACCTCGTGACAAACTGGCAACTGCCAAATGGTACAGATATGGTGATTCGGCCCATACGCCCGGAGGATGCCGAAATCGAACAGGCTTTTATCCGGGAGCTCTCGATGCAGTCGAAATATTTCCGTTTCATGCAATCCATTACCGAGCTCAGCCCGCGATTGCTGGCTCGTTTTACCCAGATCGACTACAGCCGGGAAATGGCCTTGATCGCAGTGGTAAATGTGGACGGGCAAGAGACTGAAATCGGCGTCGCACGTTACATTACCAATCCGGATGGCAAGAGTTGTGAATTCGCCATCGTGATCGCAGACAACTGGCAGGGACAAGGTATCGCACATCGCTTGATGCAGCTGCTTACTGAAACAGCCCGCAGCCATGCACTGCAGATCATGGAAGGTGATGTGCTTGCCGATAACCGCGAGATGCTCAACCTCGTGTCGAAGCTGGGCTTTAGCATCAAACCAGGCGAAGGAGAAACCAACATGGAACATGTTGTGCTGCACTTGTAGATTATTTCTACCCGGGATGAGACGCCGGCTCAGGTTCCTGAGCTCCAATTACTGATGAGGGGCAAGGTAAGCCGATATCGCTTACCTTGCCCCTCATCAGTAAAAATGTTTGCCTCGTTAGAAAAACGAGTGGACGTTCTTGAATGACACTCTCTACCAGCCTGTTGAAGTGAATGCGTAATATTCCATCTATTGGTAGCATCATTTTGAGGGTCGGTTCTGAATACAGGAAACCGCCCGAGTAGCAGACAAGCCGATATTGTTACCACGTCATTCCGGCGCATGCCGGAATCCATGGGTTTTGGCAGGAAGGTGGCAAGGAGAAGCAACCGTGTGTGTAGCTATTGGCCAGCAAACGCAATGGAACCCTGTACACAGGCGTTACTTCCAACCAGCACAAGCGGGTTTGGGAACACAGGAATAATCTGGTTGAACGTCGAGCGGTACGTCACCCGGCAATCGCCGGATATTCCTAGCGCTCCTCTTGCACCAGGGTTTTCGACCTGGCGAAGATCCAGGAAACAGCAAAGCCCGCTGTCAGGTTTTGTTTACTTGTAACCAGCGGGCTGTCCTCGATAACGGCGCCGTGCAGGGTATCCCATTTTACGAACCCGCCTACCCAATAGTGGGGGAAGCGTTTGCTGAGGGCGGCAATAAACTGGCCGCCGGCGTAACCGCCGTGCGCGGAATAAGCGGGGCGTGACGCGGTCGCATACGCGGGATCGACGCCGTACAGGTGCTGGTGATAGCGCTGGTCGGCAAAAACAGGCCCCGCTGCCAGACCGAGATTCCAGCCGGTGTTTCCGCCCGGGTCGTGTACATCCAGATTCAGCTGTGGTTGGAAGATATAACCCAAATACCTGGCATTTATGTCGATGACCGGGCGTAGCGGGAGACGCAATTCAAGGGATGTCTTTTTCTGTGCGGAATGCAGCAGAAACAGATTCAGGGAGGGGCCGATTTCAAGAGTTGCCTCCAGATCGGGCATTCCTTGACGCGCCCGGTTGTCGGAGCTTTTTACCGGCACGGAACCATTCAAGCTTACATCCAGTTCGGCCTTGTCATTCTTGAAAAACAAGCCGCGGATTTTTTCGCGGTCAACTTTCAGAAACTCGCCGCGATAGACAATGTACGGTACCGGGAGTACGTAAGTGCGTCTTTCATCCGAGCCGCGGTAATCCGGAAAATCGATGACCGCCGCACCCGCGCCGGCTTCCCATAAGGGGACATCGCGCGCATGGCTGCTCAGCGGTATCAGCTCCAGTAGCAGAAGACATATTGAAGACCATTGAATGGCTTGTTTCATGGGCATGCCTCATCCGGGACTGTTATTGATTCTGGCGGGCGCACACCCCTTTGCCTTGCGCATTCCCTGCATGCGCTGGAATACCATTTTATTCAACAGGGTGCGCCTTTATCATTGACTTGTTCAAGCGCGGAGGCTAACGGGAAAGCGAACAATTTTTCAAACCCGGCGCCGCTCCCGAATGGCGTAATGAGAATGTACTGCGTCAGCCTGACCCGGGATGTGCTCCATGTGGTTGAATTACAGGATATCAGGTCCATTACGGTGCTGCCAGGAGAGGCTCAAATCTGTAGTCTGACTGGAGCAATGTGCTACTATTTACGCGGATGAAGAGCAAGCCTGAGTAAGTTATGAGCACTCCCCGCGCAGCCTCCGCCGCCCATGATTCGGGCTGCGACGTACTGGTAATCGGTGGTGGACCCGCCGGCTCTACTGCCGCGGCGTTGCTGGCCGAGCGTGGCTACCGCGTGACCCTGCTGGAAAAGGCGCACCATCCGCGTTTTCACATCGGAGAATCGCTGCTCCCGGCGAATCTGCCGCTGCTGGAGAAGCTTGGCGTGGCTGACGCCGTCAAGGCCATCGGCATGGAAAAATGGGGCGCGGAATTTGTCTCGCCCTGTCATGACCATAAACAATCGTTTGAATTTGCAGATGCCATGGACAAGTCCATGCCCATGGCCTATCACGTACGGCGTTCCGATTTCGACGAAATTCTGATCCGCAACGCCAGCCGGAAGAACGCCCGTGTAGTGGAAGGCTGTCAGGCGCAAGCGGTTGATTTTTTGCCCGACAATGCCGGCGTGCTGGTGCGGGCCCGCCACGATGACGGTAGCAGCGAAACCGTGCATGCACGTTTTATACTGGATGCCTCAGGCCGCGATACCTTCCTGGGCAACCGCTTCAAGGCCAAGCAGCGCAATAAAAAGCACAACAGCACCGCGATCTATGCCCACTTTTCGGGTGCCGGGCGCAACCCGGGCAAGGCCTCAGGCAATATCACCATTTTCTGGTTCGAGCATGGCTGGTTCTGGTTTATCCCGCTGGCAGATGGTGCGACCAGCGTTGGCGCGGTGACCTGGCCGTATTACCTGAAAACACGCAACAAAAAGCCGCTCGAGCAGTTCTTCCTGGAAACCATCGCGTTGTGCGCTCCGCTGAACGAGTGGCTGCAGCCTGCCCGGCTGGCCTCGCCGGTTGAAGCCACCGGCAATTTTTCCTATGTGTGTGACCATACTCACGGCAGCAATTATCTGCTGCTGGGCGATGCCTACACTTTTATAGATCCGGTATTTTCTTCCGGCGTGATGCTGGCTATGCACAGCGCCTTTGTCGGAGCCGACACCGTGGATACCTGCCTGCGGCATCCGCAGCAGGCGACCGCCGCATTAAAAAAATTCGACAACACGATGCGGGTCGGGCCGAAGGAATTTTCCTGGTTTGTTTATCGGGTTACCAATCCAACCCTGCGCAATATGTTTATGGGGCCGCGCAACATTTTCCGGGTAAAAGAGGCGCTGTTATCGGTGCTGGCCGGCGACGTGTATGGCAATACCCCGATTCATGTCCCGTTGCTGCTGTTCAAGGGGCTGTATTACACGGCATGCTTGCTTCATCCCGGGCGCACATTGAAGGCCTGGCGAATGCGTAAACACAATATCCGGGTTGTGGATGAAACTGGCGCAGCGATGCACTGATGCACGATACTGTATTTCCTATGCGTAGCGGAAACCTGTCAATCGCGGCCTTATTCGATCAACCGGCAGGGTGGAAAGAAAGTGTGCTTGGCGCCCATTGCTATTCTGCGGATGCTGTCGACTGCCGGGCACAGGCTGACATGGATATCCCCTGCATTCACGTGCCCACCCAGAGACTGGATCCCGGCGATTCAATCTGCGAGGTCTGGCGCGGCAGCGGACAGCTGACGCAAGGTCAGTGTGGCGCCATACATTATCGCCATGACGATAGTGTGTTGTTCGGCGTGATGGCGCTGTCTGAAACAATGTTTGCAGCAAGCGCTGACAAAACGCCGTTACAGCAGGCTACCGAGTCGGCCTATCGCCAGGTGTTTAAACTCCTCGACACACTGCGCTATCCGTATCTGCTCCGCTTCTGGAATTACATCGCGGACATCAACAGCCACAGCTTCGGGCTGGAACGTTATCGCCAGTTTAACCTCGGACGGCAGGACGCTTTCCTTGCACATGGACGCGATGTGACAGGGAATGTGCCTGCCGCGTGTGCACTGGGTTCCGCTCAAGGGCCATTGACTATCGGCTTCCTGGCCGGGCGTGTGGCTCCGCTGAATATTGAAAACCCGCGTCAGGTCAGTGCCTGTGAATATCCCCGGCAATATGGCCCGCGCAGTCCGACATTTTCACGCGCCACGCTGGTGCGCCAGGGGGATGATGAGCTGTTGTTTGTATCCGGCACCGCCAGTATTGTTGGCCACGCAAGCATGCACCCCACCGACGTTGTGGCGCAAACCCGTGAAACCATGGCCAATATCAAGGCGGTGCTGGCCGAGGCCAATCGTCTCGCGAGCCGGCCCGGGTTCGATCTGTCCAGCCTGCATTACAAGGTATATGTGCGCAACCCGGCAGATCTGGAGCAGATCCGCGGCGAACTGAAGCAGTGCGTGGGCGGCACGCTCACGGCGGTCTATCTGCAGGCTGACGTCTGCCGCCAGGAGTTGCTGCTGGAAATCGAGGCCACTGGTACGCATCCGTTGGCATCCCTGTCCGGTCAACAGGACTGATCATGCGCATTGCGTTGCGGGCGCTGCTGACTGGCTATGATTACCTGGTGCTGTATCTTGGCCTGGCCTGGCTGGGGATACTGTGCCTGGCATGGACGCCGCTGGCGTTGATAATCTACCCGCTCTTGTCCGAGCGTCGGGGACTGGTGCTGGGGCGTTATGTCACCATGGCCGTGTTTCGGTTTTACCTTGCCAGTCTTGGCGCATCGCGCCGCTGCAGCTTTGACCTGGAAGCGCTGGATATTCTGCGCGATGAAACACCATTGATTCTTGCGTCCAATCATCCGTGCCTGCTGGATGCGGTGATGGTCATTTCACGGTTGCCAAACGTCGCCTGCGTGCTTAAGGCCCAGCTGATGAACAACGTTTTTCTCGGTGCGGGCGCCCGTCTGGCGCGCTACATCCCTAATAAACCGGTGCGGCGCATGGTGCATCTCGCTACCCGGGATTTCAACTCCGGCAGCCATCTGCTGCTGTTTCCGGAAGGTACCCGCACGACCTCGTGTCCGGTCAATCCGCTCACGGGCAGTATCGGCCTGATTGCGGTTCAGGCGCAGGTACCCGTGCAGACGATTCTGATAGAAACCGATTCGGCGTATCTGAGCAAAGGCTGGTCGTTGTTCCGCAAACCGCCCATGCCGATCCATTATCGGGTGCGCCTGGGGCGGCGCTTTGATCCACCGCAGCATACCCGGCGCTTCATGGATGAACTGGAACACTACTTCATGCATGAACTGGTGCAAGGCTCGGCATTCTACCCGGTCAATTCCCTGCCCGAGCAAGCTGACCGCACTCTCGATTTCACGCCCCGCACGCACTCATGACGGCTGTATCGACCACGCATCTTGTACTCATACCCAGCTATAACCCCGGCGCCAGAGTCTATGAAACCGTGCGCGCGGCACGCCGGTACTGGACCCCGGTATGGGTGGTGGTGGATGGCAGCACCGACGGCAGTTCCGAAGGCATGCTGGCGATGGCGGCACAGGACACCGGCCTGCAGGTGATCGTCCTGCCGCGCAATCAGGGTAAGGGCGCGGCGATATTGCATGGCCTGGAACAGGCGGCAGCAGCGGGGTTCAGCCATGTCCTGACCATGGATTCGGATGGCCAGCATCCTCCCGAATGTATCCCGGCATTCATGACGGAATCCTCCCGGCAGCCGGCTGCAATGATACTGGGTGTGCCGGTGTTCGATGCCAGTGCGCCGGGCCTGCGTGTGAAAGGGCGGCGCGTATCCAACTGGTGGGCCAACCTGGAAACGCTGTGGGCAGGCATTGGCGACTCGTTATTCGGATTTCGCGTCTATCCGGTTGACGCGTTGCGGCAGGTGATGCGCCGGCAGCCCTGGATGCGTCATTTCGACTTCGATCCCGAGGCTGTGGTGCGCCTGTGCTGGCGTGGGGTCAGGCCGGTCAACCTGCCTGCTCCGGTACGTTACTACCGCGCGGAAGAGGGCGGCGTCTCGCATTTCCGTTACCTGCGCGACAACGTATTATTGACCTGGATGCACACCCGCCTGTTTTTCGGCTTTGTGTTGCGCCTGCCTGTTTTGCTGCTAAGGCGTGCGTTGGGACGTTTTTGAGTTTACTCGAACAGGAATGCCGGGACCGCTCCGGTAACGGTCGTCACGCCTGCAGGCATTACTCAAAAGCCAGGCTGGCCAGGATCGGCCTTGGTCGCATGGTATTCTGAAAACACGCCGAGTTCCAGATGCCGTTCAACGTGCGTCAGCTTCACGGCGCTGAGTGTGGCTACGACAAGTTCGGGGGGTACACAGGCCTCTATGCTGTCCCAGAAATAACGCCAGATCGTCGCGGTGTCTTTTCGCCGCGAAACGAATCGTGTCAGCAGCGGGATCACGCCGCGCATATAGTTTCTCAGCAGCCATTGCCCAAAACGAGTGTTCGGCCTGGTAATTTCAAGCAGGCACAAACGCCCGCCAGGTTTCAGAACCCGTTCAAACTCGGCAAAGGCCACACTCAGATCGCCGATATGGCGCAGCGCATAGCCCATGCTCAAAAAATCGAAATGATTGTCAGGAAAAGGCAACGACTCGGCGCGACCTTCAATCAACACCATCGTGTCCGGCAACCTGCTGGCGGCCATCATGCCGGGACTGGGATCGACGCCGGTAACCAGGGCGGCATCGCCGGCCAGAATACAGGCCTGTGCTGCAACCAGGCCGGTGCCTACGCCGACGTCCAGAACCTGCATGCCTGTTTTCAAACCGCCGCGAATGAGCGCCTCGCGCCGGTAACGGGAACCGGTACCCCACGCCAGCATTGATTCGATGCGGTCGTAATCCGCGGCGGTGTTATCGAAAATCCGGCGTAAATAAGCCTGCCGATCCTGCTCTGTCTGGTAGTAGTCGGTCAGTGGCCGGTGCGGTACATGCACCGGAGTCGGTTTAGTGGGGTTCATATTGTCACTCGCTGTTAAATGATGCCGCCGTTGATGGAGATAATCTGCCCGGTGATATAGGCCGCCTGTGTCGAGGCGAGAAACCCGATCAGGTCGGCAACTTCGTCGGGGGTGCCGGCGCGTTTCATCGGTACAATGCGCGCGATAGCCTGGGCGTCGAACGCCGCTTCGCTCATGGGTGTGTCGATAATACCTGGCGCGACCGCATTGACGGTGATGCCCCGGCTGGCGACTTCCTGCGCCAGCGACCTGGTTGCCGAATTGAGCGCACCCTTGGCAGCGGAATAATTGACCTGCCCGTGATTGCCGGTCAACGCCGCGATGGATGACACATTGATGATACGCCCCCAGCGGCTGCGTATCATCGGCATCATCAACGGCTGGGTAACGTTGAAAAAGCCGTTGAGGGATACATCTATCACCCGGTGCCACTGCCCGGCGCGCATGCCGGGAAACACGGCGTCGTCATGGATGCCGGCATTGTTGACCAGAATCTGGATCGGCTGGTGTTCGATGAGGGGTGTCAGCACATCGGCCACCGCTGCTCTGTCTGTGACATCAAATGCGAGTACCTGCGCGCTGCCGCCGCTTGTACAAATGGCATCGGCCAGCGACTGTGCGGCGGGGAGTCCACGATGGGCATGAATGTAGACATGGCAGCCATCGGCGGCTAGACGGCGGCAGATGGCCGCGCCGATGCCGCCGCTGCCGCCGGTCACCAGGGCATTTTTCATGGTGCCTCTCCTGCAGTGGATGTGATTGCGTCAGCATTGAGCACGACTGTGGCGCGCCCGTCCAGCAGCAGGCGGCCGGCTGCGCTGACGCTGAACTGATAAAGAACAGTGTTTTCGCCGCGCGTGATGCAGGTCGCTTCCACCCGCAGGTCGGCGGCGATGTCGTCCAGCCGCGGTATATGCAACTGTGTGCCGCGCGTGCTGACCAGATAACCGGCCCGTGCGCGGGTACTGTCAGGCGGTGCCAGCAAGGCACCGTGCACGGCCATGGCCTGTGCCGCGTATTCGATACCGCAGGCAGCGCCCAGTCGACCGTAAGCGCGCAACGGATTGTCGGCGGCGCGGTGGCTGCTCGCGCGACACTGGATGTGCTGCGGATCCCATGCCTCAACATAATCCAGCAGGCACATGCTGCCCTGATGCGGTATGTGGCGGGCAATCCAGGCGTGATCGAGTCCGGGTTGATTCAGCACAGTGCGATGGCCGCGGCGAGACGCGCGCTGTCGAGATAGTCCAGCACGAGGTTTTTATCCTGCCGCCGCGCGATACTGCACAACAGCGGCAAGCCGCGCGCGGCGGGGATGGCGATACGCAGGCCTTCAAGCGCGGCATCGTCGAGCCGGTCTGCAGCGGCGTCGGTCAAAGCAACGGTGATTTTCGCCAGCGCCCGTGTGCTGTGTTGCGGCGCCAGCACCAGTGCAATACCAAATGCATCGGTGATGGGGCGGACGCTGTAGAGTGGCTCCGGGTAAGCGGTGTCGCACGCCAGCAGAACGACGCGTGTGTTATCCGCCACCACCTGAGTGAGTGCTTCCAGCAGACCTGCGCCAAAGCTGGCGTCAAAAGCGCACAACATGGACGATGTAGTCATCGCGCCGGTGGCGATTCCCCAGTAGCCGGCGGCTGCGTTATGCACGGAATTATGAAAGCGGGTCGGAGAGATTTGCCGATCATCCGAGGCGAGCATTTCACAGATGGCATGACAGTTCTCCCCATCGCCGCCGGACGAAGACAACACGCTGGGCAAGTCGGCAGCGTCGAGTCCGGCTGCAGCGATGGCTTCCAGTCCGGTCGCCAGGGTGAGTTTGACAATCGTGCCACTGCGCCGGCGTTCTGCCGCCGGCAATAACATGGGTGACGGCAGTACGGTCTTGTGTGGTTGATAGGCTTGCTGCCCGCCAAGGATAGCCTGACCGGTCGGCCAGTCGGTCAAGCCGGGGCCGAGCAAGCCGATGCCTTCGATGTAGGCGCTGAGTGTCATGGCTAGGCCGCCCGTCCAAAAACCAGACTGCAATTGGTGCCGCCGAATCCGAATGAGTTGCTGATCACGCGCGTTACCGGCTGCGCGCGATTCTCCAGGACATAATCGAGATGCAGCGTCGGGTCGAGTTGCCGGGTGTTCAGCCCGGCGGGCAGCAAGCCGTGTTGCAGTGCCAACGCACAAATCACGGCCTCCAGGCCACCGGCAGCACCCAGGGTATGGCCCGTCGCACCTTTGGTGGAACTGCACGGCGTGCTCGAGCCGAAAACAGAGTGAACGGCCTTCCCCTCCGCTGCATCGTTGCTTTGAGTGGCGGTGCCGTGGAGGTTGATATAGTCGATTTCAGATGCCTGCAAACCCGCCATTTGCAGTGCGTCCTGCATGGCCATGCGCGCACCCAGACCATCCGGATGTGGTGATGACATGTGGTAGGCATCGCTGGATTCGCCGGTCCCGAGCAGCAGCACGGCATCCGCATCCGGATGTTCCGGTATGCGTTCCAGCAACGCGAAGGCGGCCGCTTCACCGATCGAGATGCCGTTGCGTTGTGTATCAAACGGGCGACAGGCCCGTTCGGAAACCAGCTCGAGCGAGCTGAAACCATACAGCGTCGTCAGACACAGCGAATCCACGCCGCCCACCACGGCCGCGTCGATCAGGCCCGTCGCCATCATGCGCCGCGCTGAAGCAAATACCTTGGCGCTGGACGAACACGCCGATGACACCACGACCGCCGGACCCGTCAGCCCGAAATAATGGCGCGTGAAATCCGCGACGGAAAAAGTATTGTGCGTTTTGCCATAAATAAAATCGGCAGGGAGTGCACCGCTCACCGGATCGCGACGCCGGTAGGCAAGTTCGGTTTGCAGAATGCCGGAAGTGCTGGTGCCGAGGAACAGACCAATGCGTTGCGCACCGTATTTTCCAATTGCAGCACGTACCGCTTCGGCAAAGCCGTCCTGCATCAATCCAAGCAACGCGAGCCTGTTATTGCGGCAATCATAGTCGGCCAGGTGAGCGGGAAGCTGCACCGCATCCACTTCAGCCACTTCGCCAATGTGCGTCGCCAGATCCACCGTCTCAAATGCGCACGGCACCAGCCCGGCGCGGCGCTGGCGCAGTGCTTTCAGGGTCTGGTCGAGGCCGCGACCGATGCTGCTGGTTGCGGTGAAATGGGTGAGCCAGAGCGGGTTCAAGGAAATGCTATCCAGTCGTAGGCAAAGGAGGATTCTAGCAGATTACAGTGGTCGGTTTGGATCAAATAACCGGGTTCCGGAAATTACCGATTTTCCTCCGCAGCCACGCGATATCGCAATGACAGATGGGCAGCCAGCATTCCCAGCAGGAGACCGGCCAACACATCCACCGCCACATGCTGGCGTGTGGCCAGTGTGGAATAGACGATGCCGATGCACCACAGCATATTGAAGCCGAGTATCCAGTGGGGCGCGCCAAAACGACGCAGCAAGTGATGTAACCAGATACCCGAAAAAACCGCAGTGGTGACATGCAGCGATGGGCAGGCATTGCCCGAGGCATCCAGATTCTTGAGGAGATTCACCTCAGGATACCGAGCCCAGTCAATATTGGCCGCGGGTACGACCGTGGGCCAGAAATAGAAGACGATCAGCCCGGCGAGGCAGGTTCCGGCCATGGCCATCCCATAGCCATACAGTTCGCGCCGCGTCGCCAGTAATGCCGGCGGCAGGGAAACATAGACCCACAGTGAGATATACAGGGGCAAGGCCAGAGGGTGAAAGTCGATCAGCCGATCCAGCAAGGTGATGGGCATGACCGTCGTCGGGTAGGCCGGCACTTTGAGCAGATAGAAGTAAGCACCGAAAAACACGCCGATGAAAAGCATCGTCCCGATACATTTAAGATACGCATGCCTGAAAATGACCGCGTCAACCTGACGATACCATGGCATCTGCTTGCTATTCTCGTTCAAGGTATGTTCACCGTGGTATGCAACAGTGCTGAAACGGCTCATGAAAGCGCATGACGCAAGGTGACAAAATGCAGATTAGCTGCCGCAGCGGCGTTCGCAACAGCGGGAAGCACTCCAAGAATTACAGGAATGCCGTCGCGCGTGCGTGCAGCGTTGCCATCGTGCAACAGTAAAATAGCACCGGCCCGCAGGCCTTTCAACAGCCTGTTATTAACGCGCTCAACGTCGACGGTCCGGGTATCGAAGCCGCGCACCGACCAGGTGACAAGCTGTAGCCCCAGACGAGTCAGTACCGGGTCGAGAAAAGGATTACGCAAGCCGGCCGGTGCGCGGAAAAACAGGGGACGACGGCCGGTAAGCCGGGTGAGCGTGTCCTGGGCGGTCTGCAATTCACGCCTGAAGCCGGACCGTCCCAGCAGTGCAAAATGATGGCGATGATGCTGGCTGTGGTTTTCCACAGCATGGCCGCGCCGCACGATTGTGCGGCACAACTCCGGGTAGTGCGTGGCTTTGTCACCGATGCAGAAGAAGGTGGCTTTGATGGCGTAACGATCCAGCATGTCCAGTACTTGCGGGGTGACGATGGGATCGGGGCCGTCATCGATGGTCAGGGCGATTTCATTTCTGGCCGTGGCGGCGGCTGGCAGCCGTGTCCAGTTCGGTCCCAGCCAGTGGCTGCGTGGCCACAGTCCGAGCAGCGTGAGCAGAACGTGATTGGCAAGCACGGCGCCCAGCGCCCAGCGCCATTGCCCGTGATATGCGATGAGGACAATCATCGCCAGCAGATGCAGCACGATGGATGCACGGATCAACAGTGTGGGATGCCAGCGCGAATTACGCATCGGGTGGCCTGGCGAAAATCGCAGAATAAATCAGCGCAAGGATGACGCCCGGCGCCACTGTTACACCCAATGCCTGCAATACTGACACATTTGCAAACGAAAGCAGGCCAAAACCTGCGACAGTAGTGAGGCTGGCAAACAGCATCGAAGCCAGAGTGCGTGGCGGGATGGTTTGGCCAATTGTTCTGGTGTCAGCCATTATCGCCTCACCCGGGTGGAGAGGGCGGCCAGTTCGATCAAAAAACAGGGCGTAATCGGAGTCCACTGCGACCACCAACAGCAAGCCCACGAGGTGCAGAATAATCAACTGCTGGCCAAACACGGCCAATCCTGCCGTGACGGTGATGACCGCGGCGGCAAGCGGAGCGACGATGCGCAGCTCACGCCCGGGTGAGCGGAAAACCATCAGCGGCAATCCGATAATGGCAACCGGTCCGCCTGAAGACAGCAGGATGGCTTCATGCAGGCAGCCGGAATACAGGCGATCGGACTCGGCTTTCATATTACGTCCACTAACATAACATTGGGCAAACCCGTGTCGTTCAACGCAACTCGAATTCGGTTTGCGTTGATGCTAACATTTTTGAGGCCTTGTTTTGGTATCCGGCGCAAAGTCGATGGAATCGCCAATTGTTTATCTCCTAGCCATTTGCCGGGGTGCAGCACAATGAATAATTCCATGCAATCCCGGGTTCACGGTGGTCAAGCCCTGCTTGAGTCGAACCGCAGGTTCTACGATACTCTGTGGACAAACGCGCATTTCGTCGAGCCACAGCGCTTCAATACGTGGCCGCTCGTGCGCTCCCTGGTTTCGCGCTCGCAGCTGCGGCTTGAAGTCGCACCGGGCTTGCGACCGCGGCTGCCACTCGATGAGACGCATTTCGTGGACTTTAGCCCACAAGCGGTTGCGAAACTGCGCGCCCGTGGATCAAACGCCGTCATCGCGCTGGTATCCTCACTGCCATTTCCGGATCATGCATTCGATCTCGTCTGTGCCTTCGACATAGTCGAGCATGTAGACGACGAAGATGAAATCCTGTCCGAGCTGTCCCGCGTGGCCGCGCCCAATGCGTCGTTGTTGCTCTCTGTGCCGTTGCATCCCGGACACTGGACGACGTTCGACGACTTCGTCGGGCACCGTCGTCGCTATGAGCCCTGGCGGCTGCTCGCCAAGCTTGCAGAGTACGGATTTGCCGTGGAGCAGAGCGCCGTTTTCGGAATGCAACCTGAATCATCGCGGCTGGTCGATGTCGGCATGTGGTTTCTCGCCCATCACCGCGAACGGGCAATGTGGTGGTACAACCGGGTCTTCATGCCGCTAGGCTTGCGCTTTCAGAACAGGCTTGCGCTCGTCCCTGGGCTGATAGATACCGAGCACGTCGATGAGGTGCTGCTCGTGTGTCGCAAGCATGGCGCGGACAGGTTTTCACAGAGCAATTACTAATGAGGGGCAAGGCAAGCCGACATCGCTTACCTTGCCACCCATTAGTAAAAAAGCTTAATAACACTACCCCCACCCTGTCCCGCCTCCTTCAAAGGGCACGGGGACGCAGGCCGGAATGCCGGGATACTTTCGTACTCCTTGGTAAAATGCGGTCAGGCCAGGCGGTTTTCATGCGCGAATTACGCATCGGGTTGCCTGGCGAAAATCGCAGAATAAATCAGCGCAAGGATGACGCCCGGCGCCACTGTTACACCCAATGCCTGCAATATTGACACATTTGCAAACGAAAGCAGGCCAAAACCTGCGACAGTAGTGAGGCTGGCAAACAGCATCGAAGCCAGAGTGCGTGGCGGGATGGTTTGGCCAATTGTTCTGGTGTCAGCCATTATCGCCTCACCCGGGTGAGGAGGGCGGCCAGTTCGATCAAAAAACAGGGCGTAATTGGAGCCCACTGCGACCACCAACAGCAAGCCCACGAGGTGCAGAATAATCAACTGCTGGCCAAACACGGCCAATCCTGCCGTGACGGTGATGACCGCGGCCGCAAGCGGAGCGATGATGCGCAGCACACGCCCGGGTGAGCGGAAAACCATCAGCAACAATCCGATAATGGCAACCAGTCCGCCTGAAGACAGCAGGATGGCTTCATGCAAGTAGCCGGAATACAGGCGATCGGACTCGGCTTTCATATCCACTAGCAAAACATCGGGCAAACCCGCGTCGTTCAGCGCAACTCGAATCCGGTTTGCGTTGATGCTGACATTCTCAGGTGCAGCAAGCGGTAATGAGGCGCTCCAATGGTGATCTTGCTGGATGAGTAGCGCATCTACCGCCATGGCCATTGAGGTCTGTTCAAGATCAACACCCTGCAACAGGGGCTGGCTGCGAGCAGCAGCGATATCGTCAATAAACGGCGTAAATAGCTGAGCACGCACCGGTAATCCCTGAACAGCTTGCGCCAGCCGCGTTTCCAGCAGGGCGGGGGAGGGTAAGCTGGCCTGGCGGGCGCGCTGCATCGCTGTGCTGGGAAGATAGCGGCTGGGACTTTCAAATCCGGCGAGTTCGCCCTGATCGACTTGCGTTTGCAGTATCGTGGAAACTTGTTCGCAAGTCCGTAATACGGTTTCCCGGCTCGCGCCGGATACCACCACCAGATAACGCACATCAGGCAAACCCATATCGGAGCGCAGACTTTCATCCAGTGTCACATCGGCCTGCGATACCGGACTTAATGAGGATATCTTGTCATTCCACAAACTGGTGCGGTGCTCGGCGAGGATGACACAGGCCGCCAGCAGCACTATCGCGACCGCCCATCGCAGTGCGGCGGCGCGCTGTACCAGACGGAGCAGGGCGAGGCCGATAGCCGATACATCATGAATGCGAAAGTTCGCCGGCAGCAGATGAGGCAAGACGAAGCGTGTCACCGTTGCGGCGGCTACCAGACCGGCAATCGAATACAGGCCGAGTTGCGCCAGACCGGGGAAACCGGATAGTAGCAGCGAAGCAAAGCCGAATATCGAGGTCAATACGCCTAGACGGATGGTGGGCCAGAAGCGCTTTATCCAGTGCTGCCGGTCTGAATCGCCCTGTTCTGATTGCACAAACAGGTAGATTGAATAATCCACCGCTTCGCCGATCAGTGCTGTGCCAAATCCCAGGGTGATGCCATGTACCGCCCCAAAGCCCAGACTGACTGCCGTGATGGCTGCCAGCGCGCCGCTGAAAACGGGCAAAAAACCCAGTGCCAGTGCGGTGAAGGAGCGATAAATCAGCAATAACAGCGTAGCGATAAGCACAACGCTGATGATGGCCAGGCGGCTGACCTGACTTTTGATAGCCTCGCGTGAGTTAACCGAAAACACACCGGGGCCGGTCATCAGCAACCTGGCGGCCGGGGTTGCGCCGGATACCGTGTCAAACGCCTGGCGGATGGCGGCCATGGCGCGTTGCTGGGCATCGATATCGGCGCCCGAAGCGCGCGTTTGCATCAGCATCAAGGCACGCGCGCCGTCGCGTGATGCCCACGCACCATCTACCATCTTCGGTGAAGTGCCGCTGTTGATCTGGTCGAGCAATTGCACCATTTCGCCGGTCGGGTCGCGCGGCAGCAGCGACTTGACCAGCAGCCCTGCAGGCGAGGCGAGCAGGTCGATGCTGTCGCTCAAGGCGGCATGCAGGCCGTCCACGCTGAAGCGTGCAGGCGTCACTGCCGGGCTGAGCAGGTAGCGATTGTCGAACAGGAAAGCACGGTCGCGTTCGGCGTTGACGGGCTCACCATTATTGACGCTGACAAAGGCGGGATCAGTGCGCAGGCGCCGGGCGATCTGTCTGGAAAGTTCGGCGCGGGTGGGCGCATCGGCACCTTCAAGGCCCACCAGAATCAGGCGCGAGGCCAGGCCGTCGCGTATCTGCTCCAGGAGCAGCTGCTGCTCAGGGGTGGGACTGCTCGGCAAGAATGCCGATAAATCGGTGGTGAACTGAGTGCGGCTGACTATGATGCCGCAGACGAGGATAAACATCAGCCACAGGGTTATCGCTGCCCGACCGCGCCGCACGGGGATTCGCTTCACGGTGCGGCCATCTTTTCGATGAGCATAAGCGAGCTGTCACCATCGGCCTGGGTGATCTCGATGCTGCGCACGGTATAGCCCACCCCTGCAATACAGATGCGCCTTACCACCGCCTGCATTGTTTCATCCATCGGCAGCAATTGCAGTGTCCACTGCTCGATTGTTCCATCCAGACTCAGTTGGTAGTTGCGTTCAAGCGCCTTGCGGTCACCCGCCAGGGTGCCGCGGATGCTGTCGATGAAGGCCGCCAGCTCCGGGTAATCCTGTAATTGCAGATTATGTTTTTGGCGGCCACGCTCGAACACCAATGTGTCCTGTTCCAGGATCATGGATTCGGGTTTGGGTTCGAGCGTGCGCTTTTCCAGATGGTCAGGTGCGGTGTAGAACAACTCCCCGGAGGATTCCACCGGCTCTTCGAGCATGGCGATGAATTTTTTCTCGATAAAGGTGGCATGGTCGGAGCGGATTTGTGACAGGCCATGCATGAGCTGGTCGATATTCCACTCGGCGGCGTGGCCGATGACAGGTGTCAGCAGCAGCGCCAGTGCGACGAGCACCTCCCGCAGGACGCGCGCTGAAATGGCGGGAAAGGAGGGCGGTGTCATTATGATTCTGGAGGCGTTGGGGCGGGTGCGGGCTGCCAGAAATCGAAAAAATTAAACCAGTTGAACGGTGCTTGACGGCAGTATTGATCCAGCAATGCAGCATAACGGGTGATGGCCGCTTCCATGGCGGCATCGCGTTGATCGCGCGCAACCTCGGAAAAATCAGCCAGGGGATCGAAGTGGATGGCGTAGCGATTGCCGCCCAGGTACAGCCCGGTCATGAACAACACCGGACGCCGCAGCAAGGCGGCCATGCGGAACGGCCCGCTGGGCAAGTTCGTGTTGGCACCGAGGATGTGCACAGGGTGCAGGGTATCGTTGCCCGGCGTGCGATCGGCCAATATGCCGACGACACTGCCATCATCCAGCCGCTCCTGTACCTTGAGCATGGAATCAAATTGTCCAAGGCCAATGACGTCCTGCATGGCATTCGGATTGATGGCACCCAGCATGGCGTTGATTTTTTGTGCGTTATCCTCATGCATGACCATGACGATGCGCATTTCCGTGTCTTTCCAGCCAAGCGCGCGGATCGCCTCAAAGCTGCCGAGATGCGCGCCCATCAGAATCAGGCCATTGCCGTTGGCAAGCATGTCGCGCAATGTATCCTCGCCGTGCACTTCAAAATCAAACAAGCCGAAGCGACGGTTGACCAGGTAGATGCGGTCATGAATGGTGGCGGCAAAGGTGAAGATATGCCGGTACAGTTCGCGCCAGTGGGCAGGACGACCTAACACGCGCTGGAGATAATTTCTTGAAGCGCGTCGCCCGGCCGGTGCGAACAATAGAAAATAGCCGGCGATCAGATGCAGCACGCCACGTGCGGCGCGCCGCCCCAGGCGCAGCGAAAGCCACGTCATGATACGCAACATGAGCATGTTGCTGCGTTCCGGGGTATGCGCCCAGTCCGCATGACTGGTTGTCGGGTGCGATGTCATGCGGCTGATCCCGGCACGATACTGCCGCTGGTGATTTTGCGCATGCCCGCCACAATGTCGAAACGTATTGTGCCGCTGGCCGAGAGGCTGTGCCGGATCTCCAGTTCATCGCCGGGATTCGCCGGACTCAGAAACTTGACCGAACTGATTTCGCAGAGATCCAGCGAGATGCCGCGGGCCCCGGCAATGATGTGCAGTGCCACGTCCAGCAGCACGACACCGGGGAGGATGGGGGTGCCGGGAAAATGTCCGGCAAAGGCGGGATGATCTGGCGGAACAATCCAGTGCGTGGCGTTATTCATGCGGATTTCTGTGCGCTGCGCGCCTGAAACAGGGCTTGCAGCGCCTCGCGCGGCAGCTTGCCTGTGCGGTTGCGTGGCAGTGCATCCACAAATAGCAGTGGGCGCGGCAGGAAGACCGGGTCAATACATTCGCGCAGCGCTGCCAGCAGGGAGGATGCCTCCATTCCCGGTGCCGCCACGCACGCTGCAAGCCGGGTGACCTGGTCGGCACTGGTTTCATCGGGCATGAAATAAGCGCCGTCGACAACGCCGGGAATGGAGTTAAGCAGGTGATTGAGGCTTGCCAGCGAATGCCTTTTGCCTGCGATATTGACCAGGTCGGCCTTGCGTCCGTGCAGTAAGAAGTGCGCGTCGTTAATCGGCTCGATTATGTCGTTCATGACGGTGGGTGTCTCGATGTGGCCGCCACTCGCGCGCACGCAATCACTCTCCACGACCAGTTTTATCCCGGGAAGCAGCCTCCATTTCGTCGTTTGCGTGGAGCGGCGGGTGGCAATCTGGCCGGTTTCGGTGCTGCCATAGATTTCCATCAGCGGCGCATTGCAGCGTGCCTCGATGTCCTGCGCGAGTTGGGCAGACAGCGGCGCCGTGGCGGAGACCGCCACTGTGATCTCCGGTAGTGTCAGCCCGGCATCGAGCAAGGCGCGTAGATGCACGGGCGAGGACACCAGCACGCGCGGTGCAGGCACGCTCTCCAGTGCCTGGCAAATGTCGGCCGGGTAAAACGGTTGCGCATGACTGAAGGCGTTGCCGCTATGCCATGCCATCAGTACCGTGGATTCAAATCCGTACATGTGCTGCGGCGGTACGGTGCCAACCAGGGTGCAGCCCGTGTCCTGTGACAAGCCCAGGCGCGCTGCCTCGGCCTGTACGCTGGCGACCAGTGCGCCCCAGGTTTTGGGATACGGTTGCGGGGCGCCGGTCGAGCCTGAAGTGAATACTACCGCGATGCGCTGGCTGGCATCGATTTGCGGAATGGCAAATGCGTCCGCCTGGCTGGCATCCATCACCGGGTATCGCAGTTTGGGCAGATCCACCGTACACAGGTCGGTGTCGGTCAAACAAAACACATCCGGTGCAAAGGCCTTGATCTGGCGCACCGTTTCCGGGGTGTGAGTGGACGGCAGCAGGCTGAACTTGCCGGCGACGATGGCGGCCGCCAGACCCACGCTGAACCGGTAGCGGTCGCTGCACATATTGAGCAGATGACTCCCTGCGGGAAACAGGGCGGCCAGCTGTCTTGCATCGGACATGAACCGGCGCAGCGTGACAGCGCCATCGGCGCGCCAGGCAATGATGCTGTCCGGAGAGACGTGGGATACCAGCGGCAGTGAAGACATGATTCAGGCGGCGACTGTTTAGCGTGGACGCGCCGTGGTATTCCGGAATGCCCGTACCGCATCGAGAATGTGCGCGTGCTGCATATCGGGGAGAGTCCGTCGGCGTACCCGATACTCGACTATGAACATCAATGCGACCAGCGGCAGCGTCAGGAAATTATCAAAAACCGACCATGCGGTCAGGGGTGCCAGGAAAAACAGCAAGGTCGACGCTGCGGCCATCGCCACAAAAAACAGGCTCCAGGCTATGGTGATCTGGCGTGTATAGATTTCCTGCTGCGGTGTCAATGGCGCATGCACCGATGCTGCGAATTGGGTACACAGAGGTTGGCGCCCGGCGATCAAGGTGCGTGCGAAAGTAATGAAAAGCACCAGATTCATGCCGACATATTGCAGCCAGTAAACCATCCCGAAATGTTGCGTGAGCGCCGGCCATCCTGCCCATAATGTCGCACACGCCAGTACCAGCACGCCTAGCATTACAATGCGCCGGGGGGAACGCCAGACCAGCACCAGTGCAAACAATACCACGGGCGCAATGGCCACCAGCGCACCCAGGTTGCCGCTGTGCGCCGATTTGTTCGTGTAGTGGGCCAGCAGCGGATAGCCGATCACCAGCGTGGCAATTCCCAGCCAGCGCAGGATGTGGCGTGTCATTAGCGGGTTCTCTGTGTTGCGATATAGTCTGTCAGGCTGCGCAGTGAGCTGAAAACATGCTGGTTGTCCGCGCTGTCGGCACGCAGTTGCAGACCGTA
>Ga0210123_1000658_pt1 | contig 20503 bp, 15 predicted proteins | sample Muzzi_PWB_D2_FD_185535 | JGI IMG/M metagenome (GOLD analysis project Ga0210123, IMG submission 185535) | Wetland microbial communities from San Francisco Bay, California, USA, that impact long-term carbon sequestration - Muzzi_PWB_D2 (SPAdes) | ecosystem: Environmental > Aquatic > Marine >... | reverse complement strand
AAACCGCCGAGAAGACCGCCATTCTGAAAGATAACGGCATCACAGTTGTTACCCCCAGCGCCGAACTCATGGATGGACTGCGTGCGATCGGTGCCTCGATGCTGGAAGAGTGGAAGAAGGGTGCCGGCCCGGAAGGTGCAGAGCTCCTCAGGGCATATCAGGCAAAATAAGTTCCCTGCCGATTCCGGCAAGCAGCATCAGCCCTGACCTCACCTCGTGCAGAGGTCGGGGCCGTTAAGGGAGGTATAATGCGCAGGTGGTTGGATATTCTCTACAAGGCCAGCGGCTGGCTTGGCGCCTGCTGTATCGCCTTGATCTGTCTGCTGGTGGTCTGCCAGGTTCTGCTCAACCTGATTGATCGGCTCAGTACTCTTTTGACCGGTAGTGCCGTTGGACTGACCATCCCCTCTTACGCCGATTTTACAGGGTTTCTGCTCGCCGCCGCCTCTTTTCTGTCCCTGGCCTATACCCTGCGGGAAGGTGCGCATATCAGGGTGGTCTTGCTGGTCAGCCGCCTGCCGGAGAAACTGCACCGCCCGGTAGAAGGCTGGTGTATCTTCTTCGGGCTGGCGGTATCCCTCTATTTTACCTGGTATACCGCCATGCTGACCTATGAATCCTATGCCTACAATGATCTGTCCTCGGGAATGGTCGCCGTACCCCTCTGGCTTCCGCAAATGACCATGCTCCTTGGTCTGACTATCCTGTCGGTGGCACTGGCGGACGAACTGGTGTCCGTCTGCCGCGGGCACAAGCCGTGTTATGCAGATAAGGACGAGGAGTTTTTAACGGCAGACCGGCAGGCACCACCGGCATCTGCAATGGAAGATCGGGAAGGGGGAGCAGATGTCTGAAATCACCCTGACCCTGATCCTGCTCCTCCTGCTGTTTTTTCTTCTGGGCAGCGGAATCTGGGTGGCTTTTTCGCTTATGGCGGTGGGGATGGCCGGGATGGCGCTTTTTTCCGATGCCCCGCTGGGTGAAGTGATGGCTACCACCGTCTGGGGGGCAAGTAACGGCTGGGCCCTGGCGGCTCTGCCGCTGTTTATCTGGATGGGCGAGATCCTTTTTCGTTCGCGGCTCTCCGAAGACATGTTTACCGGGCTGTCGCCATGGCTGTCTCACCTGCCGGGGAGGCTGCTGCATGTCAATATTCTCAGTTGCGGCATTTTTGCCGCCGTCTCCGGCTCTTCCGCGGCAACGGCGGCAACTATCGGCAAGATGTCTATTCCCGAGCTGGCCAGACGCCGCTATCCGGTCAATATGATGGTCGGGACCCTGGCTGGATCGGCAACGCTGGGCCTGCTCATTCCGCCGTCGATCATCCTTATCGTCTATGGGGTGGCGACGGAACAGTCGATTGCCCGGCTGTTTATTGGGGGGGTGCTGCCGGGATGTCTGCTTGTCACACTCTTTGTCGGTTATGTTATAGTCTGGTCTCTACTGCATCCACAGGCTATCCCAGAAGGCGAACCATCTTTACCGTTTTCCGAGAAGCTGAAACGATCCCGCCGGCTGGTGCCGGTCTGCCTGCTTATAATCGGGGTGATCGGTTCCATCTATTCCGGCATAGCTTCGCCGACAGATGCGGCGGCAGTCGGTGTGCTGCTGGCCCTCGTCCTCTCCAGGTATACCGGCTCTCTTACCGGGAAAACTTTTCTTGACGGTCTGATGGGGGCGACCAAGACCTCCTGCATGATTGCCTTTATCCTTGCCGGGGCGGCCTTTTTGACGGTGGCCATGGGGTTTACCGGTATCCCCAGATTGCTGGCCGTCTGGATTGGCGGTCTGCACCTGTCGCCTTATCAGCTGCTTGGCGCCCTCACGGTATTTTTTATCATCATGGGCTGTTTTCTAGACGGCATTTCCGTGGTGGTGCTGACGACCTCGGTGATTATGCCGATGGTCGAGCAGGCGGGAATTGATCCCCTCTGGTTCGGCATTTTTGTGGTCATTGTCGTCGAAATGGCCCAGATAACCCCGCCGGTGGGTTTCAACCTGTTTGTTATTCAGGGACAGACCGGGATGGATATCCTGAAAGTGGCCTATGCCGCCATTCCTTTTTTTATCCTGCTGCTCGCAGGGCTGGCTCTCATCGTAATCTTTCCCGACATCGTTACCGTGCTGCCTGATATGATGGGGGGCTGAGGGGACTCTTTCAGAGTGACGAAGCGGCTCGCGAGGCCTGGTCGTACAAGCCGGACAGCAGCCGGAGCAGTGCCGCCGCCTGGCTGATCTCCGAGCCTTCCTTGTCGAGATTGCGGTAGGCGGAGGTGAGGCATCTCTCCCGGATCTCCCGGTATCGCGTGCAGGCCTCCTTGCCTTGTTTCGTAGTTGAATAAAATATTTCCTTGCCGCGTTTTTGACGTTCGACCAGGTCTCCCTTGACCAGTTTTTTCAGTGAGTAGTTGACGGTGTGCTGATCCTCGACATGCAGGACAAAACAGATATCGACCAACCGTTTCGGGCGGTTTCTGTGGTTGACGTTGTGTAGGACCAGGACGTCCAGGGGGCTGAAGTCGGCATAGCCCGCTGCCTGCATACAGCGGATCATCCATCTGGAAAAGGCGTTGTAGGCGGTGATCATCCCGTATTCAAATTCACTGAGCGGCCAGGAGTCAGGGGAGGTGAGATGCTCCGAGGAGACAATAGGCGCCGGCGGATTGATTCGGGGAGGGCGGTTGTCATCTTTCATTACCTTTGTGTCCTTTCCTTGGGCTGCATAACATTTGACGCCGATCGATACGGTTACTTCTTGCTCACCTTCTTGTTATCCTCTTTCATCAGCTTGTAGGTGATGCTGTCAATGAGGGCCTGCCAGCTGGCCTCGATAATATTGACCGATACCCCTACGGTGCCCCAGCTGCAGACAGGGTCTTTGCTGTCGACCAGGACCCGGACCCGCGCCTGGGTACCGTGTTCGCCGGAAAGGACCCGGACCTTATAGTCGGTCAGTTCCATCTCCTCCAGGCAGGGGTAAAAGCCGCAGAGGGCCTTCCTGATGGCGTTGTCGAGGGCATTGACCGGACCATCGCCCATGGCTGCGGTGTGAACCTCGCTGCCGCCGATGAAGAGCCGGATCGTTGCTTCAGTGAGCGGGGGCTTGTCCATCCTGTATTTATGGTTCATGACCCTGAAGCTCTCGAATTTGAAGTAATTCCGCTGCAGTCCCATGGCCCGACGCATGAGCAGCTCGAAACTTGCCTCGGCGCCTTCGTATTGAAAACCCTGGTTTTCAAGCTCTTTCAATTCACTGATGATAGCGGCGAGGACCGGATCGTCCGGTTCAAGTTTTAATCCCCATTTTTTGGCCTTATGCAGAATATTGGACCGTCCCGCCTGATCGGAGATGAGGATACGGCGAAAGTTGCCGACCTTGCCCGGGGCAATGTGTTCGTAGGTCAGCGGATTCTGTTTCACCGCACTGACATGGATGCCGCCTTTGTGAGCAAAGGCTGAGGCCCCGACGTAGGGTTGGTAGCGATTATGGGGCAGATTGGCCAGTTCGTTGATAAGACGTGAGGCGGTGTAGAGTTTGTCGATATGTTTTCGTACCTCGCATTCGACACCCAACTTAAACACCAGGGCGGGGATGATGGAGGTCAGGTTGGCATTGCCGCACCGTTCGCCGAAGCCGTTCATGGTCCCCTGAACCTGTCTCACCCGTGAGTCGGAGACGGCAATCAGCGAATTGGCCACTGCGGTCTCCGAGTCGTTGTGCGCATGGATGCCGAGATGGACGGAGTTATTTTTTTCGGCCAGGTACTGTTTTACCCGGCTGATAATCGGCGGGATCTCGTGGGGCAGGGTGCCGCCGTTGGTATCGCAGAGAATGATTGTTTCCGCGCCCCCGTCGGCAGCACTTGCCAGGGTCTGAAGAGCGTATTCTTCGTTGTTCTTGAAACCGTCGAAGAAATGTTCGGCATCATAGAAGAGGTGTTGGACAAAGGGCCGGAGAAAGGTCAGGGTATCCTGGATGAGCAAAAGATTATCGTCCAGTTCGATGTGCAGGGCGTCCCGGACATGAATATCCCAGCTTTTGCCGAAGATGGTGATCGCCGGGGTCTTGGCGTTGAGCAGGGCAAGGAGGTTGGGATCTTTTTCCGGGCGGTTGCGAAAATGACGGGTCGAGCCGAAGGCGGCAAGTTGTGCGTTCTTCAGCTCGACGGTCTGCATCTTTTCAAAATATTCTACGGAGACGGGATTGGAACCCGGCCATCCCCCTTCGATAAAGTCGATTCCGAGTTCATCGAGGGCGAGAGTAATGCGGATTTTGTCCTCGACGGAAAGGTTGAAATTTTCCGCCTGAGTCCCGTCACGCAGGGTGGTGTCGTAAAGCTCTATCAGATGGGCCATAATTGTCCTATTTTAACTCAAATCGAAAAGATGCTGCAGGATATTGCAAAACTTTCTTGAGAATAGTTATTGATAACGAAAAATGGAACCTCTAACATTAATGAACTTTCCGGCAAAAAGCAAAACCTTAAATGGCTCTTTTCACCCCGGCTGTCAATTCTCTACCATATGCCGACCCGGGCCTGGCAAACGGTCTTGGGCAAACGCCAATTTCCCGGGAAAGAAATGCACGAAGTACGATAAAAGCTCTATTAACAGCTCAGGTCAATCGGGAGGGAGAAGCATTGCTGATTTAAAAAAGACTACGGTTGAAGTGGCCCGGGAGCGCAGACGCTGCCTTCTGAATTTGTCTTTTGTCCGCAATTGCCGCAGACGAATTCGGGATTTTGTTGGAGCATATCGATCTGTTCTTTTTTACCGGCTTTTTGCAGTTCGCAGATATGCATTTTATGGTTGTCAGGGTTTGTGCACAGGTTATCGACGTTCGGGAGTCTATCTGTCATTGTGGGATCCTTGTCCTTAAAATGGGTCGTTGCCGGATGGCGAGCGCCTGGTTGAAAGTTTCACTTGCTTATCAGAGAAAGATATTCAGCGTCAACCGACAAGTCCAGATAAAAATTCATGAAGATTGGTCTGCAGTCCGATGAACGGCATAAAGGACCTGAACCGATGCTCTGAGACTGAATCCGCCGACCCTCTTGGCCCGGGAGGGGAAAAAGCAATTGGTAGCACCAATTGTTCGCCGTAGAAAAGCGATACCTGGAAAATATATACACATTTCATTGATAGTTCGAGGTTACAATTGTAAATATTGGGGAGTGCTTTCGTCACAGGTGGTTAATTTTTCCATGTGAGATTATGGTAGTACCAATATTTGTCATTTCGTTGCTCATAGCGATCGGCTGACCGAGGTCGACGGTCAAATTGAGGACGGTCGCCATCAGCCGGGTGAAAACGATTGTGTTGCCGGTGAATACGGCTTGATATAACTCTTAAACGGCCAAAACGAACAATGAAACTCGAACCTATTAAACCAAAACGTATTGCAGATCAGGTCTTTGAGCAGATACGCGAATTGATATACAAAGGCGAACTTATAGCCGGTCAGCAGATTCTCCCGGAAAGGGAACTGGCTTTATCTATGGAGGTCAGCAGGACTTCGGTGAGAAACGCCATCAATAAACTTGTTACCTTGGGCCTTCTTGAGCACCGTCAGGGCCAGGGGACCTTTGTCGCAGCCCCTGACAACCGGACGGGAAATCCTTTGGCAGCGGCCATGGCCAGCGATGAGGCGACCTTCGGTGATCTTCTCGAGGTGCGGATGGGGCTGGAATGCAATGCGGCAATGCTTGCCGCGCAAAGGGCCACAGGTACCGATCTCAAGGCATTGGAGAAGAGTCTTGCGGAAATGGAGGAAGATCTGGCGAAAACCGACAAGATCGGCTCCCGAGCCGATGCCGCCTTCCATATTGCTGTGATCTTTTCAACAAAGAATCCGGTACTAATTCATCTCATGCGCAATTTCTATGATTTCCTCTTTGTCGGTATCAAGAAGAATTTATCGCATATGTATTTGGATCGTCGGGCGTTGGAAGATGTCATCAATCACCACCGGGCAATCTATGACTCAATCCTGCGGCGAAAACCGCAGGAGGCCTATCGCGCAATGCAGACGCATATCCAGTATGTCCAGGAGTATTTCCAGTCCAGCTGACAAGGTCTTGGCGGTTTTTCTTTTTGATAGAGGATTGATGTTATTTTTTCATCTGTGATAGTCTCGTAAAAAGTCACCGGAGTTGCCTGGATGGACTCTGGAAAAAGTTCGATATACTAGACGTAGTATCTGAGATGGTGATTCGGCAGTACATGTAGTACGACGAATCGCCGTTTCAGATCTACAACGACGTAGATCGGGCTTTTTACGAGTCCATCATCTGTAACGGCCTGACAGTGCTCCATACATGCACAAATCCCCGGAAAATGAATAAGTCGCTCGCCTGCCGGGGAGGATAGTTCCGGTTGCGTTGTAGGCCGACACCGGGGGCGTTTTGTCAAAGGTTGCAGCCATCCTGGTGAAAAAAGGACAAAAAGTTGCTTCGCAAATAGAGACACGATATGCTATATAACTAGTTATTAAAATCAAGCTATTTTGATTTGTTGCAAGAAGGGTCCGCCGAAAATTGTTTAGCCGTCTCATCCCCGATCAGGGAAATCATGAACAGTAACTAATGGAGGAGAGCGCATGGACAGGAGAACATTTCTTAAGACTGCCGGCATTGGTGCAGCTGCAATAGCAGGCTCAGCACTGACAGGTGCCCCGGCAGTACACGCGGCAAAAACCTATCGCTGGAAGATGGTTACCACATGGCCGAAAAATTTTCCCGGCCTCGGAACCGGAGCGAACCACCTGGCCGAGCTTATTACCAAGATGTCGGGCGGACGCATCCAGATCAAGGTTTACGGTGCCGGCGAACTGGTACCGCCGTTTGAATCTTTTGACGCGGTTTCCAGAGGTACTGCGGAAATGGGACATGGCGCTGCCTATTACTGGAAAGGCAAATCGGAAGCCGCTCAATTTTTTGCGGCGGTGCCGTTTGGTTTAAACGCCCAGGAAATGGCCGGTTGGATCTATAAGGGCGGCGGTCAGGAATTGTGGGATGAACTCTATTCCAACTTCAACCTTAAGGCGTTTTCCGCCGGTAATACCGGTGTTCAGATGGGAGGTTGGTTCAACAAGGAAATCAACTCGGTCGATGATTACCAAGGACTGAAAATGAGGATTCCGGGTCTTGGCGGCGAAGTCATCAAGCGTGCCGGAGCCACCCCGGTATCGCTGCCGGGCGGTGAGATCTTCTCCTCCCTGCAATCCGGCGCCATCGACGCCACCGAATGGGTCGGTCCCTATAATGACCTGGCTTTCGGTTTTTATAAGGTTGCCAAATACTACTACTGGCCGGGATGGCATGAGCCGGGCACCGTGCTGGAATGTTTCGTCAATAAAGACGCCTATTACGGATTGCCCAAGGATCTGCAGGCGATCGTTGCCGCCGCCATGAAGGAAGCAACGGTCGATATGCTGGCGGATTTTACCACCCGCAACAATTCCTCACTGGTGGAACTCGTCACCAAACATAAGGTTGTCCTGAAACGATTTCCGGACACCGTTCTCAAAAAAATGGGTGAATTGAGTAAGGATGTCGTTGCCGAAATTGCCAACAAGGATCCGATGTCGAAGAAGATATACGAATCGTTCGATAATTACCGCAAACAATCCATCGCATGGGGTGATATCGGTGAGGTTGGCTACAGTCTCGCACGTGCGTTGACCTTTAAAGGTTAAGGGTCGACCGGCGACATTTAAAGGGAACCGCCGCTTCTGCAGCGACGGTTTCCTTTTGTTATTTTGCTTGCAAGAGCAGTCACTTTAATCATTGGCATATCATGTTTACCAAAATTGCCGACTGGATAGATCTACTCAACACTTTCATTGGCAAGGGGGTTTCCTGGCTGACGCTGCTGATGGCCCTGGTCATGTTCGTCACAGTTGTTCTCCGCTATGTGTTCAATATGGGTTGGATCTGGTTACAGGAGTCCGTCGTCTACATGCACGGTTTTATCTTTATGCTGGCAGGCGGCTTTACTCTGCTCGCCGAGGAACACGTCCGCATTGACATTTTTTATCGGCCGTTCAGTGAAAAAAAGAAGGCGATAGTCAACATTTTAGGCGTCCTGTTTCTGCTGTTGCCAAGCTGTTTTGTCATTTTTTATTATGGTTTTTCGTATATCGGTGATTCCTGGTCGGTGCTTGAGGGTTCAAAAGAAGCCGGTGGGATACCGGCGGTTTATATCTTGAAGACGGCAATTCTGGTGTTTCCTGTTCTTGTCGCCCTGCAAGGCATAAGTAAGCTGATTCGGGCTGTCTCGACCTTGGTCTCAACCAAATAACCATTCGCAAAGATCTCTGGAAATACCCCTCATGCCCTACGAATTATACCCCATATTGATGTTTGGCGTCGCCGTGGTCATCCTGCTGATGGGCTACCCCGTCGCCTTCAGCCTCTCCGGCACTGCTATTTTATTCTCTCTGGTCGGCGTTGCCACCGGTAATTTCAACCTCAGTTTTCTCGGTGCTTTTCCGGAGCGAATTTATGGGATAATGGGCAACCAGACGCTTATCGCCATCCCGCTTTTCATCTTTATGGGCGTGACTCTGGAACAGTCGAAGATTTCCGAAGATTTGCTTGAAACCATGGGTATCTTTTTCGGTAAAGTCCGCGGGGGCCTTGGGATTTCAGTCTGTATCGTCGGCGCGCTGCTGGCCGCCTCAACGGGGATCGTCGGCGCAACCGTGGTAACCATGGGGCTTATTTCCCTGCCGACCATGTTACGCTACAACTATTCGCCCTCGCTGGCGACCGGGATCGTCTGTGCTTCCGGCACGCTGGGGCAAATCATCCCGCCCAGTATCATACTTATCATCCTTGGCGATGTAATCAGTTCCGCCCACCAGCAGGCTCAACTCGCCCTTGGTAACTTCTCACCGTCATCCGTGTCCGTCGGCGACCTGTTCGTCGGAGCCTTGTTGCCGGGACTGGTACTTGTCGGGCTGTATATCCTCTACATTACCATTCTGGCCGCTGTAAAACCCAAAGTGGCACCGGCTCTCCCCGACGAGATCCTCAAGGATATGCATGGGGCTAAGCTGTGGATGCAGGTAATCAAGGTGCTCATTCCGCCCATGCTCCTGATCATTGGTGTCCTGGGCTCTATCCTGGCAGGGCTCGCCACCCCGACCGAAGCGGCATCCGTTGGCTGTGTCGGCGGCATTATTCTCACTGCCTTCAAGAAACAGCTGAGTCTCAAGATGTTGCGTAAAGTGATGATCACCACCACCCATGTCAACTGCATGGTCTTCGTCATCCTTATCGGTGCGTCGATGTTCTCTCTGGTTTTCCGGGGATACGAGGGCGACGATGTGGTGCATCACCTGCTGACCAACCTTCCGGGTGGAATGACCAGCGCCTTTCTCGTGGTTATGCTCATCATGTTCGTTATGGGCTTTTTCCTCGACTTTTTTGAGATTACCTTTGTCGTGGTGCCAATTGTCGGTCCGATTCTGCTGATGATGGGACTCGATCCGATCTGGCTGGGAGTGATGATCGCCCTCAACCTGCAGACCTCGTTTCTAACCCCGCCCTTTGGCTTTGCCCTATTCTATCTCAGAGGCGTCGCACCGGATACGGTAACGACGATGCAGATTTATCGAGGGGTTATCCCTTTCATTTTTCTGCAGTTGACGATGCTGGTGATCCTCTGGTACTGGCCGGTTCTGGCCACCTGGCTGCCGCACCTTGTTTACGGCCCGAAATAGTGGTGAGCCGGCAATTCCGTACCAGGTCCATAAAACGCCGGTCCTGACTGGTATCCGGCGTGCTATCCTGTTATAAAATCTTTTTGCCGAAGAGCGAGGAAACGAGATTTGCCGCCATCTGGGCGGTGCGGTTCTGGATATCGAGGATGGGGTTGATCTCCATTATATCGATGGAATGGAGTTTTTCGGTATCGGCGAGAATTTCCATGATCAGCTGTCCCTCCCGGTAGGTCAGGCCGCCCTGGGACGGGGTACCGACTCCGGGCGCATCGAGCGGGTCCATCACATCGAGATCGAGACTGATATGGATGCCGTCCAGATGATCTAATTTTTTCAAGGTCTGCGACAATACCGCCCGGATACCGATTTCATCCACCTCGCGCATGGTGAAAACCGTGCAGCCGGAGTTTTTGAGCAGTACCTTCTCCTGGTCATCGAGGTCCCTGACGCCGATCAGTACCACATTTTCCGGTTGTACCTTCGGCCCCGGTCGGCCGAGATCAACAAGCTCTTTCGGCCCGGAGCCGAGGAGGATCGACAGGGCCATGCCGTGCACGTTCTGGCTGTCGGAGGTCTGTGGGGTGTTGAAATCACCATGGGCGTCGATCCAGATCAGGCCGACGTCCGTGTCGTGCGTTACTCCGCCCACCGTACCGATGGAAGCGGAGTGATCACCGCCGAGAAAGATCGGGATTTCCCCTGCGGCGACCGCTTGCCTGCCGAGTTCATAGGCGCCGAGGCAGCCATTGCAGATGAGCGGCAGCCGTTCCTGCAGACTGGTGTTAGCCAGGGCGTAATGGCCGGGGATGGCAATATCACCGCTGTCAAAGGTCACATAGCCGAGACTTCTCAGACTTTTTGCCAGGTTGGCGTAGCGGATGGCACTGGGACCCATGTCGACCCCGCGGTGATTCTGCCCGAGGTCCATGGGCACGCCGATGATGCGGACGGCCTTCTTCATAAGATCAATCTTTTTTAAGATTATTCCACAGGTTGACGATGAAATCCTGGACATTGGTGAGGATCGCCTGGGCCTGGGCGGACCCCCGGTTGGCCAGTTTGTCGGCACTGAATTCGGACATATCCACCACATAAAAGTAGACCGGCCTGACGGTGCCGTCCGTTAGCACCTTGTAGCCGGGAGTCATATTACCGAAGGCGATGGAATGGAGCTGGGTGGCCATGGTTATCACGGTGGTCGCCTGGCGGGCGTGAACCCGCATTCTGTCCTGTGATTGATAGACGTTGCCGATGGTTTCCGGCAAGGGGCCGTCATCCCGGATAGAGCCGGCCAGCACATAGGGGATTTTGTTCTTTTCGCAGGCGTACATGATGCCGTCTTTGATCTGCATGGTCTCTATCGCCCTGGCGATGGAACCGGCCTTGCGGACCTCGTTGAGGATATCGAGATGGTTATAATGACCCATGGGCTGGAGAATCTGGGTGTAGATATTCTGGCCAAGGCCGGTGTCGTAGATGGAGGCCTCGATATCATGGGTGGCCAGCGCGTTGCCGGCCATCAGGGCATGGCAGTAGCCGTTTTCGATAAGCCCCTGCATGGACGATCGGGAATCCTTGTCAAAGGCTACCGCCGGACCAAGGACCCAGACGATATGGCCATGCTCCCTGTCGTGTTTGAGTATTTCGTAAAGCGCATCATAGGAGTGGGAAAAGGGGGTCTCCCTTGTTCCCCGGGAGCGAAAAGCAAACTTGTCGGCATTGGCGGAGTTCTGCCTAAAACCCTTTTCATGAACCAGAATACCTTCCTCCCCGTTCTCGGTTCGGCCGGTGACGACCATATCGCCTTTTTTCAGATTTCTCGCTTCAACGACCTCGATCCTGTCGCCTGTGACAACCAGCACGGCATCCATCCGGCTTTCCGGGGCGAGCAGCCAGCGGTTGCCGGGGGTTTTGATATATTCCGGATGGTTGGAGGTGGCATGGTAGTTGGCCGGGGCGATCCCGTCTGCCGGTGAGGGTTCAAGGGTGGCGGGCGGGCTGTTTTTAAGATGGGCCTGCTCGAAATCCGGTGGGGTATAGGCGAAATCCAGTTTCATGACCGACCTCAAATGAAGGTTTTTCTGATTGTATACAATTGCTGTAACTATAGGCCAGATAGCGTTGAAAAGCAACTTTAGTTCCATACCCCCGGTTGATTGCTTGACCCGGTCTGAAAATACTTCTACAATACGAATCTGCGAATTTTCAGGAATTTTCAATAACTCCGGAACAGGGTATGAACCGATCCGCATATTTTACAACCGGGCTGGCTATAAAGCTGCTTTCCCATCTCTCCAGGGCGGCCATCGTTGTCCACGGCAAGGAAAATATCCGGAAGGGACCGACTATCTTCGTTGTAAATCATTTCACCCGGATCGAAACGATTCTCCTGCCCACATACATCTATAACCTGACCGGCAAACCGGCCCTGTCGCTTGCGACATCGTCACTCTTCAAAGGCGGTCTGGAAAAATTTCTCCACATGGTCGGGGCTGTTTCCACCAGCGATCCGAAACGCGATGAACTGATCGTCAAAAGCCTGCTCACCGGGGAGGCGGACTGGATCATCTTTCCGGAAGGGAACATGGTCAAGACCAAGAAAATCATGGATGGCGGCAAATTTATGATCGCCAGTCCCGAAGGTATGCACGAACCCCATACCGGGGCCGCCGCCCTCGCGTTGAAGACCGAACTCTATCGCAACCATCTGCTCAAGACGGCGAATGATTCACCGGCCCGGTTACAACAGATGCTCGACACCCTGGGGATTGCCGGCAGTGCGGAAATAGAACGGGAACGGGTCATCATCCAGCCGATAAACCTCACCTATTATCCTATCCGGGCAGCTGTGAATATTGCCTCGACCATTGCCTCAAGGCTGGTCAAGGATATCCCGGAAAATATGGTTGAAGAGATTATGGCGGAAGGCACCATGCTTCTGTCCGGGGTGGATCTCGACATCCGTTGCGGCAAGCCGATACAGGTTGCCGATTACCTCGACGAACAGTGGTTGCGCGTCGATATGGAGCGGGACGGCATCAACAGTTTTTTTGTTTCGCCTGAGCTGAGGCAGAAGATGCGCAAGACGGCCTATGACATGATGCAGCAGTACATGCATGATATCTATGCCATGACTACCGTCAACCATGAGCATCTCTTCGCTTCTATTCTGCGGGTATATCCATTCAAACGTATCAATGAACTGGGGTATAGGAGGAGGGTTTTTTACGGCGCCTCCCTCGTTCGGTCCGGACAGAGGAAAAACTCATTCTTCCTGCATAAATCCCTCAAGGAAAACCAGACCCATCTGCTCACCGACGACCGGTACGGCAAGTATGAGAATTTCCTCAATCTCGCCCTGGAAAAGGGTGTCGTTGAAAAACGTGGCAAGTATCTCTTCCGCGACCCTTCCAAGCTCTCCGTGCCGCTCAGTTTTCATAAAGGACGATTGAGTAACCCGATCGAAGTCATGGCCAATGAGGTCGAGCCGCTGACTAATTTCCGGTCTGTGCTCAAGTCCCTGTCCTGGCAGCCGGATATTCTGCTCAGGCTCATGTTGATCAGATACCTCATCAGGCAGGAAAAAGCGGGATATACCGAGGCGTTAAACAACTTCGACCAGCTGGAGAAAAAAGAAAGCACTTGCGACGGCATGCCATTCCTTCTTCCCTCTGTCAGGAGAAAGTTGGGAGTTGTTCTCGTCCATAGTTACCTGGCGGTGCCGGAGGAGGTGAAGTCGCTGGCCAGGTATCTGCGACGAAGAGGCGTCTGGGTATATGCGCCAAGACTGCCGGGACATGGCACCTCCGCCATCGACCTGGCCCAAAGAAAATACCGGGAGTGGGTCGAGGCGGTCGAGACCGGCTATATTCTTATGAGCGCAATCTGCGACCGGGTCGTGGTCGGCGGGATGGCGGTCGGCGGCAATCTGGCCCTTGATCTGGCCGCACGGGTAAGTGCAGTCGCCGGGGTCTTTGCCATCTGTCCGCCCCTGGCCCTGCGGGACTACTCATCCAGCTTCATGCCGGCAATGGATGTCTGGAATCGTATATTGAACAGGATGACACGGGGAGAGCATGATCGCCAGTTCTTTGACTTCTCCCACGGCGATCTTCAGGTCAACTATCCGAGAAATCCGGTCGCCGGAGTCAAGGAGATCGGAGACTTTCTCGAATCAATTAACAAGAGCTATGCAGCCATCAGCCAGCCGGCCCTGATAATCCAGGCGGATAAAAATCCGGTGGTCGATCCGAAGGGTTCCATGCAGCTCTATGACGATATCGGCTCGCCGGACAAGGATTTCCGTATGCTCAGTTTTGACCGGCACATCCTCATCAATGGAGAAGGGGCCGAGAGGGTCTTCCGGGAGATCGGTGATTTTGTCGGAAATCTTTAAGCGGATGAGGCGGATATCTATTTTGTGCATTGGGTGCAGAGGTTTTCTGAAAGAGTCTGGAAGAGGGTATCTTGTCTGCTGAAAGTCACATAAGTAACCTCTGGCCGGAATACTTTCAGGAATTCCCCTGTTTCTCCGAGCAGGTCGTCCGTCCGGGCTGCCATCCCCGAAAACTGGAACATGGTAAACGGTCCAAAAAGGCCATAGTCCTGGTCCATGGTCTGACCGATTCGCCTTATTATCTGCTGGCTATTGCCGAATATTTCCATCAAAATCTCGGCTACAATGTCTATCTGCCGCTGCTGCAGGGGCATGGTCTGAAACATCCCGGTGGTATGGCGCAGGTGTCACTTGCCGTTTGGAAAGAAAACGTCCGCTTTGCTCTCCAGGCGGCCGCGGAAAACTCGGATATTGTTTCTATCGGCGGGTTTTCTACCGGCGGGGCATTGAGTGTATATCTGGCTTTTGCCGAACAGCAGGTTACCGGCGAGATATATCTTTTCTCCGCCGCCCTCGGCATCTATGGAGGGCCTATGGCGCTGTTCAGCGGCATGCTCGAATTTTTTCTTCGCATGCCGGTTGTCCGATTAATGAGGAATACCCGTCCCCTGACAGGCAGACACCTTTACCGGTACGACCGGGTTCCTCTCAACAGTGCCGGGGAGCTGTCAAAGCTGATCCTGCAGATTAATAAACTGATATTTTCCTCAGGCGCGAAGATCGGCGCAAAACGCATTTTCGCCGCCTGGTCGGAGTATGACCGGGTGATCAATGTGAGAAAATTGAGCAGGCTGCAGTCGCTGACTGGGAAGGACCGGTTTGTCTCCTACGTCATCTCCGAGGAAGCTCGGGTAGAACATGCCTGGGTGGTACTCAGGGAACCGATATTTGCCCGTAACAGCGGACCGGGTGAGGCTCCTCTTGAGCTTGCCAATCCCTTTTTTTCCGAGATGATGGCGGCGATGCACCGTTTTAATACGGCCTGCTGACATCCCTGCCGGAACACCCGCTATTTTTGGTATATCCCCTCGATTTCATCTTTAAAGTGCTTTTCAATCGCCGTCCGTTTGAGCTTCAAGGTCGGGGTTAGTAGACCGTCTTCCACCGTCCAGGGAGCCAGGCTGAGTGACACCTTTTTGATGAAGACAAAGCCCGGAAACCGGGAGAGCAGTTTTTCCAGCCTGGCCAGTACCGCACTGTGCACCTCCGGCAGGTTAAGCGATTCGGCAGTTGGCGGGACCCCGAGTTGCGCCGCCAACTCCTCCCAGAGGTGCCGGTTGAGGACGCCAAGCATGGAAAGATACGGCCGCCCCTCACCGACGACGACATTATATTCGAATAATGGATCCATGGCGATGGCCATCTCCATGTCCGTCAGGGAAACCTTTTCACCGTTGCTGAGGACGATTATCTCCTTGAGCCGGCCGGTGATGCGGATGTGCCCGTCGGCAAGGCTGGCCTTGTCCCCGGTATGCAGCCAGCCGCCGGAATCGATGGCTTTGGCCGTGGCCTGTTCGTTTTTCCAGTACCCCTGCATGACACAGCTGCCTCGGACCAGAAGCTCCTGGTTGTCGCCGATTCTTACCTCTACTCCCGGAAGAGGCTTGCCCACTCCTTCAGGCCTATTGTCTTCCTCGCGGTTAACACTGATCACCGGACTCGTTTCGGTAAGACCGTATCCCTGGTAGAGCGGCAGGCCGAGGCCCAGGAAAAACTCTGATATTTCAGAAGACAATGGAGCGCCGCCGGTTATGATGATCCGCAGCCTGCCGCCAAGTTTTTGCCGAACTGTTCTTGCTATGAGCACATCAAGAAGAGGACGGAGGAGCAGTGCTGCTGTCCAGGGAGCCCGGCCCTGCCGGTAGAGAAAAGCCTTCCAGCCGATCCTGACTGCCAGCCGGAACAGGGCGGCGAGAGGCTTCGGTTTGGCGGCGAGTTTACTGATTATGCCACTGTGTATACGCTCAAAAATCCGCGGGACGGCGACCATGACCGTCGGCCTGACCGTCACCAGGTCTTCGGGGAGATCGGGAATCGACCGGGCAAAGGCCACCGTGGCCCCGGCCATCATCGGCAGGTAATATCCGGCGGTACGCTCCAGCATATGGGAGAGGGGCAGAAAGGATAACATGGTGTCGCCGGGGTAGATATCCATGCAGAGGAGTCCGCCGTAGCAGTTTTCAAGGATATTGCGGTGGCTGAGCATCACCCCCTTCGGCATGCCTGTGGTACCCGAGGTATACACTATCGATGCCGTCTCATTGACTGTCGGCGAGTAAGTGGCCTCGCTTGCCGATGCTTCCGGGAGCCAGTCGTCCAGGCAACGCAGTCGCGGTTCATCTTGTTGTGGGAGGCAGGAATCGATGGTGAGAATTCTTTTCAGGCCGGTCAGCCGATCCGCCACCGGAATCAGATGCCGCCAGGTGGACAGTCCCGGGAAAACTAAAATTTTCGCCTCGGTATTCTCAAGGATATAGGCAATATTTTCCGGTCTGTCGTTGGCGTAAAGGGGGACAACAATCAGCCCGAGGGAGAGCGCGGCCAGATCAAAAACAACCCACTCCGGACAATTGGCAAGCATGACAGCGACCCTTTCCCCGGGGCGCATTTCTTCCTGCCTGAAGGCGGTTCGCCACCTGGCGACGGCTTTGCCCATCTCCTCCCAGGTGGCTGCCGCCCATCTGTTTTCCGCCTTGTCATAATAACGGTATGCAACCTTTTCGGGGTTTTTCGAGACTCTTGTCAGAAAAAGTTCCGGGAGCGAGGTGCAGGACTGTGGAGAAATATAATCGGTAATATCTTTCAAACGCACACCTCCATGAGTGGTCCGGCAACCATGGCAACCACCAAAAACGTCCGTCGAAATTCATTACGGCAGGAGCCGGGTGGCCATTTTAGGATGTTCCGTGGTAGCAAAATAAACTTCTCCATACTGTAATGATAGGTAATGAAAGGTACAATTTGCAAATTTATTATGCTTTCTGGTTATTACAGGCGACGATTGATTTTGAGATTTGAAAGAGAGTGCAGTAAAGTGTTGTTATGATCGGGCAGAGACACCGATTGATACTTATAGGTATTGTACGTTCAGGCAAGCGGCAGTAGCAAATAATCAATCAGAGCAAACGAGGGATTGAGATGGCAAAAACGATTCTGATTACCGGGGCAACGTCAGGGTTTGGCAAGGCAAGCGCAGAACTGTTCAGCGGCAATGGCTGGCGACTGATTCTTACCGGAAGGCGGAATGATCGTTTGCTTGAATTGCAGGAAAAACTTGGTACATCAAATGTCCATATCGCCGCCTTTGATGTGCGCAACAGGCAGCAGGTGGAAGAGATGGTCAAGGCCATTCCGACCGAGTTCCGGGATATCGATGTCCTTCTCAACAACGCCGGTCTGGCCCTCGGTCTTGGCCCAGCCCACGAAACGGATCTTGATGAATGGGAGGCCATGGTCGATACCAATATCAAGGGACTGCTGTACATGACAAGGCAGATCTTACCAGCAATGGTGGCAAGGGGCAAAGGGCACGTTATCAACCTCGGCTCTGTCGCCGGCAACTGGCCTTACTCCGGCGGAAACACCTACGGGGCGACCAAGGCCTTCGTCCAACAATTCTCCAGAAACCTGCGAACCGACCTGCTTGGTACTGCGGTCCGGGTGACCAACATCGAACCGGGACTTGCCGAAAGTGAGTTTTCCATCGTCAGGTTCGGCGGAGATGCCGAAAAAGCAGCCAAGGTATATGAAGGGACACAGCCGCTGACTCCTGTTGATATCGCCGAAATTATCTACTGGGCGGCATGCCGTCCCGCCCATGTCAATATCAACTCGGTTGAAGTGATGCCGGTCTGCCAGAGCTGGGGCAATTTCGCCATCAGCAGAAAGGTATAATTTCCTGGATGAATGTCTGAAAAAACAGATCGGCATGCCGGCAGAAAACCCTATCTATCGCAGTAGGGATACAAACAGTTCGGCGACATGGTATTGCAGGTGCAAAGATAGAGGCAGCGATGGAAAAATCTGTTGACACCTTTTTCACCGCGGTTTATATTGCCCGCCTACGTTGATTCGGCGAGAAGAAGCAGCAACAAGATTGTCACAACTAAATTCGCAGAATATACGACCAATCCTCGGTAGCTCAGTTGGTAGAGCAGGTGGCTGTTAACCACCTTGTCGGCGGTTCGAGTCCGTCCCGGGGAGCCAAATCATTCAGGCTCGATTGAAAAATCGAGCCTTTTTCAATATAGTCGGGGCGTAGCGCAGCCTGGTTAGCGCGCCTGCCTTGGGAGCAGGAGGTCGTAGGTTCGAATCCTACCGCCCCGACCAATATATAAAGGGTTTACGTGTTTCTTCACGTAAACCCCTTTTGTTTTTCAGCGGAATCAAACCGTTTAACTCATATCCCTTTCTTCCTGCTGGGGCATCCATTGGATTTCTGAACATTTGCCCTTAATTGCCATATCCCTGACGAGACAATGGTGTTAAATTTCCCCTGAACTCTGCCAAGAGGCGTTGTAAGCACATTTAGATATAGAGGAGCAGTAGCTTGGGAGGAGTGGAGTTGCCATAAATGTCAAAAGGAGACTTGACCCCTTTTCTTTTTCGAACTCGAATTTTTGTTGTCTATCGTGCCGATTACCCTGCGAAATATCTAATACTCAGTAAGGGGAATAAGTGCCTTTGCGGTAGCTCTCAGTAAAACGTAGATGAAAATGAGTAGTAGATGACAATCTTGCAGAATTTTTTGCATCTTGCTAAACCTTCAGCAACCCTCAATGCAAATTTCCTGGAAGGCCTGAAATCTTAGCTAATTTATTAAAATAGTCATACTTACCATAGGTTAATGGCATATAAACTACCTTGACATTGGGCAAACAATTGTTTAGGCAAAAGTGTTTGTGAGTGAAACGTATGCATGATGTGTGAAGCTTTTAGCTCACTCCAGATCTATCAAAGGTGCAAAGACTTACGGGGCATTGAAGAAAGATGAAGGTAACTGTTTTGTTTGTTCCAAGAAGATTTATCCCGTTATTACAATGTTTATCCTGCATTCTCCTTCCCCTAGCTGTCTCAGCCGAACCGGTCGAATATGACGCCCAGCATAGATTGATTGGTGCAACTTTTGAGAGCGGGGACGTTCTCGGTTATTTTTATGATGCAGTAGGCAATCGATTGAAGGAAGCTGCTGCCGCTGCAAATGGAGTATCTGCTCGTCCAAATATCCCGGCTTGCGTTGCACCACTTGATAATGGAGCAGATATCCCTGCGCTCGATGTAATGCTCACATGGACTGGTGGAACATCCGGGTCGGACTCCATTGCTCAATATGATATCTACTTTGGTGAATCTCCAAATCCTCCATTATATAGAAGCGCAATTACTGCGACGGCTTACAATCTTCCGCTTTTGAAATCATTGACCAAATATTAGATAAGGGGTCAGATAAGGGAGACATGACCTCTTGTACGATTGGAATTGATATCGTTAATTCAGACTCAACACCAGTGGCAAGCATTGTCAATAGGCAACCATGAATTAAGGAGAACACAATATGGCAGTACCCGCATCAGTCTCATTACTACTTACCAACTTCAGGAATAAAACAACGCCCGGCGTATATAAATTTTTTACGCGTCGTGATGTTATTGCCAAGCAAATCCAAGATCGTGTTAACGATCCAGGTATAATTAATCAAGGGCTGTCCAGCTTATGTGGTCCTGCCGCATTCTTATACTGCGTAGCTAAGAAATCACCGTTAGTTTATGCACAATACATTGTAGATTTATACGATAATGGCAAAGCGAAACTGGGTTCGCTTAAAATTGAGCCAAGTGCAGACAATAAAGCCTATGATTTGCCTGTTACCGCTGGGGTGGCGCTGGCTGATTGGATAGGTCTTGCCGGATTGCGGGATTCTGCAAACGATTTTTTTGATTACCAACATTACACAAGCGCAATTGCTGGCATTACAATGCCTGGTGAATTACTCTCCTGGTTCACCAAAGCAGGATATACCAGCGGTGAAAATAACACTAATATTATGATGGGTGCCAAAAACCTCTCTAATTTACTTTCAGCACACCAAAAACAACAAGCTGGGCACGCTGTGTGCTTGTTTGTCGCTGGATTCAAGTAATAAGTGCAACACGCCTGCCAATAAAGGCTTCCAAAGGGGTTAGCCCTCCCAAGACTTTTCTTGGTGTTAAATTCAATAAAAGAATGTTGTCGTCAATCTCTTCGTCTGTTAGCGTAGCCATGTCGAATTTTTTCGGCCAAAAACGTCTTATTCGGCCATTGGTGTTCTCGTTAGTACCTCGTTGCCAGCTGGCATAAGGTTTTGCAAAATACACATCGGCCCCGGTCTCTCTGGACACTCG
>Ga0210123_1000656_pt1 | contig 20510 bp, 2 predicted proteins | sample Muzzi_PWB_D2_FD_185535 | JGI IMG/M metagenome (GOLD analysis project Ga0210123, IMG submission 185535) | Wetland microbial communities from San Francisco Bay, California, USA, that impact long-term carbon sequestration - Muzzi_PWB_D2 (SPAdes) | ecosystem: Environmental > Aquatic > Marine >... | reverse complement strand
TCGGCTTCCAATACGCCGACACTTCGACTTCGCGCCGCTTCCAGCAACCCAACACCATCGCTCCGTCACTTCGATGCCTGCGGCCCGGCGCGATCTCGCTCAGCGGTATCCGGTACACGCTCCTAGCTCACTTGGGCTTGATACTCGCGACCATCTCAAAACAGCCGTTCGGACAGCTTGTCCACATCTCCGTCTCAAGATACTCGTACTGAAGCGGTGCTCCGCACTCGCGGCAGCGTTGGGACTCGGAGTCGACATCTAGCCACTCATAAGCATCGGAGCGCTCGAAGTCTATGCCATGGTCTCGCAATATCTGCGGGATCTCTTCTGTCGGGTGGTACCTGAGCCGAAGCACCTGTCCTCGAGAGAGCTTCGCTTCCAGTGCGCTACCATGCTCGTCGAACCAGTTCTTCCACTGAAGCAGGTCCGGTTTGCCCTCTATCACAGCTTTCAGGTACCTGAGCTCCCGCGCTTCAAGATGCTCGCCTTTGGAATGAGTTGTCATCGGGGGTCTTGATCGCATACGCCTATGGCAGCCGCAGGAGGGCGCCGCCACCTGCAGCCGTTGGCAACGGCACCTCTACCCGTACGACCCTACCAACGCCTTCATCGTGTGAAGTATCCCATATTCAATCGGAAGAGCAGGATCCTGATGTTGGGGAACTCAACCTGACCACCCGAAGCGATCTGGAACTGCCGCTCAAAGAACCGGGCTCGCTTTTCGCGCAGAAGTCGGTTGCCGATCGCCAAGCCCGTCACGTGATCAAGCGCGTGGGTACCCTCGTGGACGACCTCACCAAGGAGGTTCGACGACGAGCTCCTAAGATAGATCCTGCGTTCAAGAGCAAAGCCCGCCACGCCGGAGGGATCGTGAATCCCCCCCCGCAATCGGTACGCTGTATCGAAGAGTTCATCGCCGAGTACGTTGACGCGAATCGTCCCCGACTCGATTCCATGTGCCACCCTGTTCCCCTGCAAGGTGTAGCCTTTGAGTGCCTCGGTGAGTTCCCCAATGGTCCTCGCAGCCCTGGCCGGAGTTCCGCCTCCGCCGACCTTGGGAACGATGAGCTGCCCAGCCCCCGGGCGAACCCACGTCCGCAGGAATCGTCCGGCGGCGTCGAGGCCTTCTCCGAGAGCCGGCCCCCCAACCTTCCTCCAAAGGTATCGCCCGCCTGCTCCAACGGCTGCTCCAATACGGCGTACAACCTTCGCCGGGACGAGGGGAAGGGCCAGCCCGACCCCCGCGAGGACCTGGCCTCCGATCCCGAACTCTTCGCCAGTGATGTAGTCCCGCCCCGTGACCATTTGGCTGTAGTCGTAAACCTCACCAGCATAGGGCGTCATGCCGATACCTACACTGGCTACCAGCTTGTCCCCTTCGGTCAGCTCTAACTCTCCTCGCCTGTTTCCGAAGACCGACGAGTGTGGATTGCACTCGGGGCAGAAGAGGCCCAGGGGATCGGAGTAGTTAACGGGGTTGTTGAGGGCGTACTGGTACGAGTTCGGCCCGTCCACGTACCCCATCGGGTCGGTCTGAATGAAGCGCCCCAGCTCCGGGTCGTAGTACCGGTTCCTGGCGTAGACGAAGCCGGTGACGGCGGCGTGCTGAAGGCCGTGGAAGCCAAACGCGTTGCCGACCGTGGAGGCGGCCGAGAGGCCCGGGTAGGGCGTGCTGTAGACCAGGGTCTCCGGGGCGGTGGCCGAGACGGTGAAGGTCTCGCTCCAGGGCGCGGAGAGGCCGAGGCCCGCGAGATCCAGCGGGGCGCCGGTGCCGGCAGACAGAGTGTGGACCCCGGCGGTGACGGCCCCGGTCGTCCGGAGGGTGTAGCCGTCCGCATCCAAGCTCCAGGTGACGGTCGCGCCGTCGAGCTGGAAGAGGGCGCTCGCCGCGGCCAGATCCGGGGGCTCGGAGAGGCTGACCTCGAGGATGCCTCCCGAAGTGACGCAGACCTGTTCGATCTCAGGCGCCACGTCGTCGTGGACCAGGAGGTCGCCGCCCGCGGCCGGCCAGGTGACCTGCTCGGTCGCGCCGGTTCCGGCCACGTTGCCGAAGAGGTCGCGGAGAGCCGTGGCCGGGATGACCAGCTCGAGATCCGCGCCGTCCTCAGGCGCCTCGTCCGGGGTGAGCACCAGCCGCCGCCCGGCCTGGCGGCCGGTGAGGACCGGCTGGCTCGCGGTGAGCGCGATGTCCACCGGCAGCAGCGGATCGGTGCGGTCGGTGAGTGTCAGGCTGCCGCCCGTGATCGCCTCCCCGACCTCGTCGAGCAGCACCTCCTCGGAGAGCTCGACCAGGATCAGACCATTCGAGACCCGGATCTGCTCGACGCCCGGCGGCGTCGAGTCCACCAGGATGAAGCGCTCGCCAAAGGGTGAGTACTCGTAGCGCTCGATCGGCTTGCCCGCCGCGTCCGTGAGGAGCACCAGGGAGCCGGTCGAGTCGTAGAAGGGCAGGTACTCCTGGTCGAGCACCCCGTCGCCATCGAGATCGGTCTCCAGGGTGACCATCTCGTCGAGCCCCAGCCCGTAGGTCCGGCGCTGGACGAGCTGGCCGTCCCGAAGCTCCTCGATCGGCTGCCAGTGGGCCCAGACGGTCTCGATCGTCTCGCCGCCCACCACCTGGCGCACGCGGCGGCCGAAGGCGTCGTACTCGTAGCGGGCGAGCTCTGTCGTGTCCGGGGCGAGCACCCGGGTCAGGCGGTGGTTGGCGTCGTAGACGAGCTCCCGGCCGCCCTTGGCCGTCAAGTTGCCGGCGGCGTCCCAGGCAAGCGCGGTCGCTCCCATTGCGCCGGGTCGGTTCCGCCCCGAGCCGTCGAGGAGCAAGGAGGTCTGGTCGGACTCGCACGCCCGGCTGTTCGTCTTGGTAAGAAGATTCTCGGCCGCGTCGTAGCTGAAGCCGAAGTGTTCGGGCAGCGCGGCGAAGGAGCGCGAGAGCGGTGAGCCCGGGTCCTCGCCCCCGACCCGCGCGGCCTGGGTCAGCCGGCCGGCCGGGTCGTAGGTGAAGCCGAAGCCCGCGCCGTTCAGGTCGGTCCGAAGCTGGGCGGTCTTCAGGGACCGTGCGCTCCAGGAGATTGACTCGCCGAAGAGCGGCGAGCCCGGTACGTCGGTGTAGCTCGAGCCGGTCAGCCGCCGCGCCCCGTCGAAGGTCATGGTGCCCGCGACCTGGTACCCGAGGGTCTTCTTCGTGACGAGACCGAGACCGCGGTACTCGTAGACCGCCTTCTGGTCCGTCGTGCCACCGCCCAGGTCCCAATCGACCCTCTCCGGCCGGTCGAGGCTGTCCGGAGTGACGGAGACGACGCGCCCGGAGGGGTAGCTCAAGCTGGTGAGGTTGCCGGCCGCGTCGTAGCCGAAGCCGACCGCCCGGCCGAGGGTTTGATCCGAGACGAGGCGCGAGAGCGAGTCGTATGCCCGGTTGGTCGTGACGGTCCCGGAGGTGGCCTGGGTCACTCGGCTCAGACCGTCGTAGGCGAAGCTCTCGCTGCTCGGTCCCTCGACCCCGGCCGGAAGCACGAAGCTTCGACCGGTCAGACGGTTCGCGAGGTCGAAGGTCTGGGTGACGGAAACGCCCCGCGGATCGTCGATCCCGGTCCGATTGCCGTTCGGGTCATAGGTGTACCGCTCGACGGTGGCGTCCGGATAGGTGACCGAGGTCATTCGCCCCAGGGTGTCGTACGCCCACTGGGTCAGGTTCCCCAGTGCGTCGGTCAGGTTGACCGGCCGGGAGCTGCGGTCGTAGGTGTAGTCGACCGAGATCCCTCCCGGCCGCGTGGTCCGGATTTCCCGGTCCAGGCCGTCGTACCGGTGCTCGGTCAGGTTCCCCTCCGGATCCACCTCGGCGATGACGTTGCCCCGGGCGTCGACGAAGAGCTGCGCCCGGTTCCCGGCCCCGTCGGTGGCCGCCACCTGGCGCCCCAGGGCGTCGTACTCGAAGAGGTCGGAGACCTGGACCGTGCCGCCGCCGGGAGTCACTTCGTGCGCCGAAGCGATCAGCACGTTTCCGGCGCCGTCGCGGTGGAAGACGGTCCGGTTGCCGGCCGGGTCGAGGCTCTCTTTCAGCCGCTCGGCGCCGTCGTAGGTCAAGCTCGTCACCCGGCCGAGCGGGTCCGTCACCGTCAGCAGGTTCGACCCGGGGTCATAGGTCCGCTCGGTCGTCACCTCCGGCGAGCCTCCCGGAGGATCCTGCGGTGGCGGATCGCCGCCCACCGGCGTCTGCCAGAGCCACGCGGTCTCCTCGACAGGCCGGCCGAGCCCGTCGAAGGTGGCACCGGTCTGGGCGAGCAGCACGCCACCGCTGTCGAGGTGCTTCTGCTCGGTCGGATTGCCTCCGGAGTCGTAGCTGATCGTCGTCCGGTTGCCCAGGGGATCGATGGTCTCGGCGAGCCGGCCGTAGCCGTCGTAGCTCGTCTGCCAGACGTTGCCGCGCCCGTCGGTCGTCGACGCGAGCTCGCCGTTCGGGGTGTAGGTGTAGCTCTCGGTCGAGGCGTCGACCGTGTCCGCGCCCAGCGTGCGGCTGGCCAGGAGGTTGCGCTCGTCGTAGGTGAGCCGGGTGATCTCGCCCTCGGGGGCCATGATCTCGGTGACGTTGCGGTTCTTGTCGTAGGTTAGGCCCTCGATCGCCCAGACCCCGCCCGGAGAGATCTCGGTGCGGACTTCGAGCACCTCGCCCAGCGCTCCGTAGGTCCGGACGGTCCGCGTCGAGGCGCTCCCGTCGCCCACCGGCTGCCGCTCTTCGATCAGGTTCCCGACCTCGTCGTAGAGGTACTTGACCACCAGATTCAGAGCCGGTGCACCGTTGTCGGAGCTCGTCGTCGCCAGCCGCTCCTCGACCAGCCAGTCGAGCTCGTTGTAGACAAACTCGTGGCGCACGCCCCGCGGGTCGGTGACGGCCGTCACGTTGCCCCGCGCGTCGGTCCGGTACTCGGTGACGAGACCGAGGCCCCCCTGGTCGGCGGTCTGCCTCTGGAGATACCCCTCGCTCTCTCCGTCCGCGAAGTAGTCGAAGGCGGTGAGGTGGCCGTTGGGGTTGGTGACCTCCGTGGGCTGACCGTGGTTGTTGTAGACGATCATCGTTGCCGAGGAAGCGGTCGGGGGCACACTCCCATCGACCGACTCAACAGAGTAGGCGCCGATGATCGTGGTCGGTCGTCCACCGCCGTCCCGCGCGATGAAGGTCCTGACTCCCCGGGCGTCCCGGATGAGGGTGGGAAGGGTGGTCGATGACTGGAAGTTCTCCGACTCCCTCACAAGCTCGGCGTTCGAGCCGTTCGCCCCGCGGCTGTCTGGGACGACCTTGCTCCACTGTGCGAGGCCCCACGCGCGAGGGTTCGGCTCTCCCTCTCTCGGCTGATGGACGATCTCTCGACCACTCGGCAACAGCTCCCGGGTCAGAATCCCGTTGGCGTGGCGCACGTCTGGGTTCGTGAAGTACTCGCGCACAGTCGCCGCACCGGACGGATCGGTCATGGAGAGGGCCTGCCCATCGGCGTTGTGCAAGTAACGCCAGACATTCCCTCTCCGGTCCGTCACCGCGGCCGAGCGAGCTCCGAAACCGTACGCGATCGAGAGGGCATCGCCGCCCCAGGTCTGCTGTGTCACCTCGTCGGCGCGGCCGTCGCCCGAGGCGTCCGTGTAGGTGAGGCCGAGCCATTCGATGCCGCGGGCGTCGGTGATCGAGGTGAGGTTGTCGCGGGTCGTCAGTTGGGCCGGCAACGAGCCCGCCGGGGTCGTGTAGCCGTAGGTGGTGGTCAGGCCGTCCGGGAAGGTGGCCTCCCCCACCGTGACCGCCGGCGAGGTGACGCTGGCGAGCCGACCCTCCAGGTCGTAGTCGTAGGTCACCTCCCGACCGTCGAAGTCTTCGAGCTTCGAGAGGCGTCCTTCGGCGTCGTAGGAGAGCACGTAGTCCCGGTCTAAGGTGTCGGTCACCCGCACCAGGCGCCCGGCCAGGTCGTAGGTGAAGCGCATCTCGTTGCCGGTCGGCTCGGTGCCACCCGTGCCGTCGGAGTCCCGGACCGCATCGGCGATCGCCACGAGACGCCCGAAGCGATCCCAGCGCATCTGATCCTTGTGGCTCCCGACCCACACCCAGCCGGCGGAGGTCTTCGACAGGCTGACGAAACGCCCGGCGGGCGAGTCGTAAGTACCTGGCTTGCCCTCGATTTCCTCGAAAAGCTCCCGCCGTCCCCGCCCGTCGTAGTACTCGACGTCGCCGTTCGGCAGCTCGCGCAGGCGCTTGTGGAAGCTGAGGTCCCAGCCGGGGCCGAGGGGCCCGGTGCCGACGGTCTGGTTGCGGTAGGTGCGGGTGAAGGCGAAGTCGAAGCCCCGGCTCTTGACCATCAGGTCGGTGACACCGTGGCTGAGCTCGCCCGAGTGAAGGAGCGTGCCCGGCACGACGTCGCCCGTCCCCATGGAGGGGTTGAGCGTCGGCTCCTGGCGGACCGAAGGGCTCATCTCCCAGCGCACGCTCTCGAGCTCGATCTCGGCCTCGGCGAGGCGCACGGAGCCGTAGATCGGCTCGAGCTGGGTCCGGAGCGCGTCACTGAAGCGCACGGCAATGCGGTCACCAGAGAGAAGCTCTCGGGCGCCTTCCGGCACGTCGCAGCGCGTGCACTTCTCCTCCTCGGTGGTGGTCCGGGTGAACGCGGAGGCCGCCCGGAGATCGGCGAGCGGAGCGATCTCCTCCGAGAGGTAGATCTGATAGCCCTCGTCGAGCGGGTTGTCCGAGAGCCGGTGGAGGATCACGCCGTCGGTCCCGGCCAGCGACGTGGGCGGCAGGTCGGGCAACGTTGCCGGGTCGCCCGCTCCGCCGATCTCGACCCCCAGGGGACCCACGCTGACCAGGTCGAGCTTGATTTCACTCCCCGGGGCCCCGGCCACTCCCGGAAGATGGGCGAGGAGCCGGAACGTGCCGGGGAGGTCCTGGGCGCTCTTCGCGGAGGACCCGGCCCCCGCCGCCGAGGGATCGATCGCCGTGGGTACGCCCAGAGGCGCGAGCCGGCGGATCTCTCGCCAGAGCGTCGCGGGCGGGGCCCCGCTGACCGGGTCGGGCGCGTTCTCGGCCAGCGCGACGATCCGCGGGCCGGTCACGGCGAGCCCGGTCACGCCCCGATCGAGGCCGCCGGCGTACGCGAGCCCGAGCTCTGGGACCAGCAGGATCGGCGACAGGGTTCCGCCGTTGAGCGGAATCGTCTCGAGAATCCGATCGTCCAGGCCATCGGCGTTCTTGTCGACCTTGGTGACGGAGAGAGGATCGCCGAGGTTGACCACGTAGACGCCGGCGCCGGCGCCGGCCGCGTAGACGCGGCGGGCCTCGCGGTCCACTCCCAGGTGCGCGGCTCCACCCGGTAGCTCGATCCAGCTCACCAGGTGCACGTAGTCCCGATTGCTCGCGTCCAGGATCAGGATGCCGCGGGTCCGGTGGGCGACGAGCAGGTAGTCCCGGGCCTCGTCCTCCTCCAGTCGGCCGTCGTGGTCGAGGTCGAAGATGTAGTCCTCCAGGACCTCGAGCCCCTGGACGTTTCGGGCGCCGCCGACCGTCAGGCAGAGGTCCCCGAAGCGGCTCAAGTCCCCCACGTCGCTGACCGGGCTGTCGATGAAGATCAGCCCACGCAGACCGACCAGGCCGACGACCGTGATCTGGTGGGGTGGTAAGTCCTCGAGCAGCACGCCCACGTCGAGCGTGGCTCCACCGATGTCGCTCCCTCCGGAGTCGCAGAGGTCCAGGGTCGGGTCCTGATACCCCGTGTAGACCCCCAGCATGTCCGACTGGTTCGGATCGGACGCCGGGTCCTCGTTGTAGAAGGCGTTGACGTCGACCACCTGGACGCCGAAGCCGAGCGTCGCGACGTAGGCGAGCGATTCGCGGTTTCTGAGCAGCTCGACCGTGTCCCCCGCCTCGACGGTGAGGGTCACGGTGAACAGACCGGACGCGTCCGTGTCCACCCGGTTCCAGCGGCCCCTGTCGAAGTCCCGCAGGGTCACCGGGCGGTTGGCCCCGTAGCTGTTGTCGCTCAGGTACACCTGGCCACTGACGCTGACCTCGTAGGGGCCACCCTCCGCAGGCGGCTCCGCGGGGGCCACCGTGATCCCCGCAGGCGGCAGGTCGACCCCGATCCGCCATCGGTCGCGCAGATCGTCCGAGACGACGGCGACGCGCCGGGGCCTACCCGCGGGGAGCGTGGTTCCCGTGCCTCCGAGCTCCGCCGTGCTCGAGTCGGCCAGGATCGTCGTGCCGTTGAACGCGGTGTAGCGAACCGTCGGGTCCCCCCGCGCCGCCGCGATCGCCGCCAGGTCGAGGTCCAGCGGGTCGAAGATCCTCATCTGGCCCGGGGAGTTGATCCCGCCGCCAACCACCAGCACTCGGCCGTGGGGATCGACGGCGACGCCCTGGACCGGGTCGCCGAACGGCAGCGGGAAGTAGAGCGCGCCCGTCCCATCCTGGACGTAGCTCGCCAGGCCCGCCGGGTTGGACGCGTCGAGCACCACCAGGCCGTCCGCCCCGCCGGCGACGAAGAGCAGGCTTCCGAGGCGGGCTACCTCTCGTGCCTCCGGAAGCGTGTAGGTGGGAAGCTCCCCGGTCGCCGCCACGCGGAGCTCGAGCTCGAGTGTCCGGTCCCAGGTGTTGCCCGCGGTGTCCGCCAGCTCGGGAGCGAGCTTGAGCGTGTACTTCGTGCCGGCCTGCCAGCCGGTCTCGAGGGTGATCTCGACCGTTTCGGAGCTGCCCAGCGCCTCGACCTGGGGCTTCGCATCGCGGCCCGCCGCGTCGAGGACCTCGATCCCGGCGAAGCTGCTCGGCAGGCCTTCCGAGAACTCGAGACGCAAGCTCTGGTCCGTTGCGATGACCGCGCCCACCGCGATCAGGTAGCGGTTGCCCGGGACCACCGGCGTGGTGAGCGTGAAGTCGCCCGGCACCTCTCCGCTCTCCCCTTGGCTCCGCGTCGTCAGGTCGACGGTGTCGTCCAGCCCGAGCAGGCGTACCTGGAGATCCTGGCCGGCGGCGCCGAGCGAGCCCTGGAGGGTCAGGCTCGGCGCTCCCCCGTCCACGTCGATCATCGCTTCGATCTCCGTGTCGAGCTCGATCGTCTCCGTGCGGGTCACGGCGAGCGGGAAGATGCGCACCGGCGTGCCCGCGACCGGCACCGGCGCCTCTTTGTCCCCGAAGTTGTCGGCAGGAAGCAAGAGGATCTCGCCCGGCGTCGGAGGGTCGTACGTCGCCTCGAAGAACTTGTAGCCCGTCGAGAGGTTCCGCCCCTCGACCGTGAACGTCGTGCCCTCGAGCGTCGGCATCAGGATCGCGTCGAACGCGAGAAGCCTCTTGACCCCCGCGTCCACCTTGGCGATCAGGCCCTCGACCTGCGAGTTGGTGAAGTAGGCGTACCCACCGACGTACGGCACCGGAATGGCCGCGAATCCGATGATCTCGGAGGTGTAGTTGATCATGTACTGGCCCGGAAAGGCCGAGCCGGGAAGGTAGGCCTTCCAGCCGTCGGGCGGAAGCGTGCCCTTGGACGCGAGCCGGTTCTCCGACCGCGCCGCGAGGGTGCTCGGACCGTCCGAGGAGTCCTCCGAAGTCGGCACCAGGGTGCTCGCCGCCTGGGCCCCTGTCTGCGTGGAAGGCGCCGGCTCAGTGGTCAGGTGCGTGCCGTCGAAGCGCATCAGGTCGTAGACCATCCAGTAGCTCGCACCCAGAATCTCTTCGGTTCGCGAGAGGAGGTACGGGCCTTCGTCGCCGATCAGGCCCGCCGGCAGCGGGAGCGAGATCTGGACCGGCTTGAGCGCCTCGGCCCCGCCGAAGTCGAGGTCGTAGACGTAGGCGACCTGGAAGCTGGCCGGCCTGGGAGGCAGCGGCGTGTTGAGCGATTGGGGCACGACCCGGACCACGGTCTCCTGGAGGAACGTGTCCGGCTCGATCTCCACCGTAATGCCGTCCAGCGTCGTGAACGTCACCGCCTCCTCGACCGCTGCTACATGGGCGCCCCGGCCGTCCGTCTCCAGGAAGGGCGTCAGCTCGATCACCACCTCGTTCTGGCCCGTGATCACGACGTGAAGGAGCAGACGGTCCGTGAGAGCAGCCTCCACGGTCGTGTCGAACCCGCCCGCGGCGTCCGCCGTCACCGAAGGGGTCGAGACGAGGCGCGACAGGTTCTCGATGAACACCAGGCTGCCCGCCGGAACCGCACCGTCCCGGCCGAGGACCCGCGCCATGCCGAAAGCGTCCGGCTCGAAGAGATGGACCCTGGTCAGGTCCAGATTCTCGTTCGACGTCACCACCAGCGTCGTGAAGGTGGAGCTCACGGCGTTGGCCACCCGGTTGCCCTGGAGGTCCTTGACCGCCGTCGTCACCCGGAGCTCATGGGCCGCTCCCGGACGCAGCGTCGCCTGGGGACGCACACGCACCAGGGCCCCCTGAACCTCGACCGTCGCCGGCACCAGGTCGCTGCCGTCGTAGAGGAAGATCCCGTTCGCCACCGTGGTCGGATCGACCGCTTCGCTGAAGGTCACGGTCGGCTCGATGCCGGAGGTGACGTCCACGGAGCCGTCCGCCGGGTTGACCGAGAGGACCTCCGGGCCGGTCACCTGGAGGAAAAGCGCCAGGTCGACCCGCTCGTCGGCCACGGTGATCGTTCCGACCCCGGCCCCCTGGTCGCCGGTCGTCAAGTCTGTCGCTACGGCGGTGACCGCGTCGACCGGAGTCGGCAGCACGTAGGTCCCGTCCTCTGCCGAGAGCTGGATCCAGGCCACCGGGTCGGTCGTGGTCGCGCCCGTCACCAGCGCGCCGGCGAGCGGCGCACCACCCACGTCGTAGACCGTCCCCCGCAGATAGCCCACGGGCGTGGTCAGGCGCGCGAAGACGTAGAGCCCTTCGGAGCGCACACCCGGCCAGGGCAGGTCGACCGGATCGATGGTGGCCGTCGTCCAGCCCGTCGCGGTCGCGGCGAGCGCGGCGACCGGACGGAAGGCCCAGCCCGTCCCCGGGTCGGTCACCTCGAAGAGCAGTCCCTCCTCCCCCACGCCCGGGGCCGCCCCCAGCTCGAGCGTCAGCGTCGCGGCGAGGGAAAGAGTCCGGCCGGAGAGATCGAGATCGACCGCTCCCAGGAACACTGTGCCTGCCGGCACCGCGACCGGCAGATCCGCCTCGGCCCGCCGGTCGAGGAGCACCGCCGTCGGCTCCGGCAGTGCGCCGGCCGCGAGATCGACCCGGTCTCCCTCCGGCGTCGAGACCGTACCCCCTGCCGGGCCGAGGACGTTGCCCATCACCGTCTGGCCGGCGTAGGGCCGGACCACCACGTCCTCCGCCCCGAGCTGCAGCGCCACGCTCTGGGCCAGGGCGGAGGGTGTCAGACCGAACCGTGATTGCGGAGCACCGGTGCCGGAGTGGTAGAGCACCAGGTCCGCCTCGTAGGGCGGCTCGGTCCGTACCGTGCCGTCCAGAAGCGTCAGCTCCTCCTGGACCGAGAGCGTGAGCGGCAGGCCGCTCGGCACTTCGGTCACGCCCGCTCCCAGCGTGTAGCCGACCGTCGCCTCGCTCCGCTGGGACGGCAGCACCACGGTCGGGTCGAAGCTCACCGTGGCCGAGGCCACCTCGTCACCGGCGGGCGCAGGCGAGGACCCCAGGACGGTGCCGGTCACCGCGGCCGGCGGCGCGAGCGTGCCCGTGTCCGCCTCGACCGCAGCGTAGGCGCTCTCCTCCGCAACCGGTCCCGACACGGCGCCGTTCAGAACGGTCTCGATCGCCTCCACGTGCCACTGGAGGGTCGCGAGATCCAGCCGGACGAAGGCGAGGCTCGTCCCGTCCGGGGAGTCCACGGGAAGCGTCAGGGTCGCCGCCGCCGAGAGCGCTTCACCGGCCAGATCGACCCAGGCCGCGCCGCGCGGCGACCAACCGTAGGGCAGCAGAGCCGGCAGCGCCTGCTCCTCGAGCTCCGTCACCGCCACCCCCACGTCCACAGCCAGCGCTCCAGCGGGGACCGCGAGCGCCAGACCGTTCGCCCCGGAGAACGTCCCGCCCGTCGTGGGGACCGTCTGCGCCGCCACGGCCGCAGTCAAGCGGGGATCGAACGTGTCGCCCCCCTGGCCCGCCGCCGAGATCACCGTGCGGAAGACCGGCGTGGAACCGCTCCCGAGGACCAGGACCGCATGGGTCCCCGGCGCCACCGGAATGCGGAACCGGCCGTCGTCACCGGTCGTCGCCTGGGGCTGGGGATCGGGGTACACGGCCCCGTCCGTCGAGTCGACGACGACCGTCGCGCCCGCGAGTGGCCGGCCCGTGCCGGCGTCGAGCACCCGCCCCGAGACGAAGCTCGTGGTCACCGTGCCGCCGAAGATCTCCGCGTACGGAAACGCGAGCGGGTTGCCGGCCAGGTCCTGGACCACGCGCGTGACGTCGAGCCGGATCGGCTCCGCGGGCAACGCCGCATCCGGCGTAAACACCGCCACCAACCCATCCCCCGTCACCGTCACCGTGCCGGCGAGAGCGCCGGTGCTCCCCGACAGCGTCACCGCTCCGGCCTGGGTCACCGTCGCGGCGTCCACCGCCTCGCTGAACGAGACCGTCACCGCGCCGGCCTCGACGGCGGCGCCCACCACCACCGGCGCCTCGCAGTCCTGCACCACCTCGACCGTGAGCGGCGCCGACGTGTTGCCGTCCTGGTCGGTCGCCGTGAGCTCGAGCCGGTTCAGACGACCTGGCAGAAGCTCGACCGAGAGCGCGAAGGAGCCGTCCGCAGCCGCCCGTGTCGAGCCGCCCCCCGCGCCGCCCGTCACCCCGACCACGGACTCCCCTTCGGCGGTGCCGGAGAGCGCCACCGTCGAGGCACAGAGGTACCCCGGTGGCTGGGTACCCAGGACGGGCGCCGCCGGAGCCTCCACGTCGAGCGTCGTGAAGGTGAGGGTGGGCGGGCTCGCCAGAGCGTTGCCCGCGCGGTCGACGATGCCGGCCGTGAGAGTCAGGACCAGACCGGTCTTCGACGGCAGCGCCGCCTGGGGCGTGATCGAGAGCACCGCGCCGCTTGCCGTGGCGTCGGCCGTGATCGGCAGAGCGGCGTCCGTCTCGAGCGTCCAGGCACCCGCGGAGAGCGTGCCCAGATCCTCCGAGAACGTCAGGTGGAAGACCGTCGTCGGAGGGATCGCGAGGGCGCCGTCACCAGGCTCGACCCGCACCAGGGTCGGAGCCAGCGTGTCCCGGTAGACCAGGAGCGTATGAGCTCCCTGGTTGCCCAGGCTGTCCGTCACCCGCGCGATCAGGCGGTTCTCCCCTTCCACCAGAGGCACGCCGGTCGCCGAGAAGGTCGCCGGGGTCGGCGTCGTGTCCACCGTCGCCGTGACGCCGTTGACCGTCACCGTCAACCCCGCCTCGTTGCCCACCGTGCCGGCGACGTCTACGCCCGAGCCCTGGAGGTAGGCGCCGTCCGCCGGCTGTGTGATGGCGATCGCCGGAGCCTGACTGTCGCGCACCACCGACACCGACGCCGTCGTGCTCCACCCCAGACGGTCGAACGCCTCGACCTGGATCGTGTTGCCGCCCTCGACGAGGGTCGCGGAGCCCGTCCAGACCCCAGCCGCCAGGGTCGCAGCGACGCCGTTCACCTCGACCCGGTCGAGGTGCGGGTCGGTCGCCGTGCCGCTCACCGTGATCGTGGCGTCCGGCAGCACGGTCCCCGCGGCCGGGTCGGTGATCGCGAGCCCCGGCGCCTGCGTGTCGAGCTCCACCGTGCGTGTCGTCTGGGCCACGTTGCCCGCCGCGTCCGTCGCCTCCGCGACCACCACCGTCGCCCCCTCCCCCAGCGGCACGTTGGCCGACAGGAAGGTCGAACCGGTCAGGCTCGCCGCGGTTCCGTCGACCGTCACCGACTCCAGGTGCAGGTCCGACACCGTCCCCACCACGTCGACCGGGCTCGCCTTCCTCACGGTCCCGGCCAGCGGCTGGTCGACCGAAATCGACGGCGGCGTCGAGTCGCGCACCACCCGGTGCGTCGTCTGGGCCGTGTTGCCGGCGGCGTCCGTCGCCACCAGCGCCCACGTCCGCTCGCCCTCGGTGAGGGTGTACGGACCCGCGGTGAAGTCCTCCCCCACGAGCGAGACCGCCGCGCCGTCCACTGTCACCGAGGTGGCGCCCACCGCCTGGCCCGTCAGAGTGACCTCCGCCGCCGCGGTCAGCGTCCCCGACACCGGCAGGATCGCACCGAACACCGGAGGCACCGTGTCGATCTCGAAGCCGATCGTCACGTTGGAGCTGTTGGTGGCGTCGTCCGTCGCCGTCACCACCAGCTCGTGGAGCCCCTCCCCGGTGACCGTCGTCCCCGAGACGAAGGCCAGCCCGTCGAGCTGGGAGTCGACCGTCGTCGGCGACGCGTCCGTCACCTGGATCACCGGCGTCACCGACCGCTTGAACAGCGACCCGTCCACCAGCGACGAGCCACTTTCCAAGACCTCGATCACCGGTGGATCGACGTCCTGACCCACCACCGGAAGCGCACCGCACAGAGCGAGCGCACAGACCACGCACAGAACCGAGAAGAATCGCGACATGAGATACCTGCTTAAGGGGTAATGACCTGGGAATCGGTGTCGACGTCGTACGTCGTCACCGCCGCCGTATCGAGGAACTCGAGGACCGCCCCGCCCCGGACGATCACGCTGTCGAACTTGTAGACGCCCTGGTAGGCGTCCCCCACCGAGACCAGACCCGCCGCGCCATCGAGGAGCAGACGCCGACGATCCGCCGTCTGATCGATGACCAGATAGTCCGAGGCGTTGATTCGGACCCACATCCCCGTCGTGCCGAGGCCGAAGGTCGTACCCGCATCCTGCGGCTCGATCCACAGATCGGTTGCGTCGGTGGCGTCGACCTCCGTCAGGCCGACCGTGCCGGTGCCGATCGTGGGGAGCTGGGTGTTGGGGATGGAGGAGCCGACCGTGCCCCCGGAGTCGACCCGGAGGTCGCCGTGCGTGGAGCTCGCTGTCTTCACGAACACGGTGCCCGGCCCCGCGTACTGGTAGGGAGTCGGCCAGTAGACCGTTCCGCCTCGAGCAGCCACCTGGGTTGCGACGTCGAAGCCCGAGAGGCTATCGACCTGAAGCGCCACCCGGCCGCCGCCGCCCGCGCCACCGCCCCAGTTCACCGTGTAGTCCGCGCCAGAGGCGTCGATCGTCCCGACGCCTGACAGGGACGCCGACGTGATCGATACAGAGCCTCCGGCCCCCGCGGAATCGGTGTAGCCCGTGCGCGTCTCGCCCAGCACACGGATCTCCCCATCGAGCACCACCGACGACGCCTTGATCTCGATCACGCCACCACCCGCACCCGAAGTCCGACCTCCGGAAGGACCCATCGACCCGGAACCACCACCCAGACTCGGTGCGTAGACACTGTCGAACATCTCACCCGGGAGACCGCTCGCTGGATCAAACCACTCGGATCCAAGGCCACCGTGGCTGCCTCCGGCGTTCGGCACCGAACCCGAAACCCAAGCTGGTGCTTTGCCGTTGCTGTTCACCACCGAGCTCCCCGGATAGCCGGAAGCGGAGCCGTCGAGCAGAGCGCCAGCTTCCACCGTCACCGAGCCCGAGACCGCCAGCCGAATCTCTTTGACCGCGGGTGTGACCACTGCCCCGGACACGATGACGACCGAATCTGCGGCAAGTACCTCGGGAAGCTCCACGACCCCGCTCACGACAAGGTCTCCGGCTGAGATCTCGTCACCGGACGCGAGACCGCTTCCGTTGCGCAGCTCCACCCCGTCGAAACGGTACTCACCCCGATACGAGGAGACATTCGAGGCACCTCCCGCACCAGCCAACCGGACGCGGCCGGAGGCGTCGATCTCCACCACCTCGAACCCGCCCAGCTCCGTCGACGCGCCATCCAACAGCACCATCCAAGCACCCAACCATCTCGCACGCAGCGGCGAAGCCGCCGTGACCCAAGCATCGGAACCCGAAACCTCGAAGAGGCTCACCGACCCGCTCCCGAGCTGCGGGAGGGCCGTCACCGGACCGACCCTCGGTGTTCCGTCCGTCTCGGTCCCGTTGTCGATGATCAGACGGCCGTATGTCGAACCGAGCTCCTTGACGTAGATCGTGCCCGGCCCCGCGTACTGGTAGGGGGTCGGCCAGTAGACCGTTCCGCCTCGAGCAGCCACCTGGGTTGCGACGTCGAAGCCCGAGAGGCTATCGACCTGAAGCGCCACCCGGCCGCCGCCGCCCGCGCCACCGCCCCAGTTCACCGTGTAGTCCGCGCCAGAGGCGTCGATCGTCCCGACGCCTGACAGGGACGCCGACGTGATCGATACAGAGCCTCCGGCCCCCGCGGAATCGGTGTAGCCCGTGCGCGTCTCGCCCAGCACACGGATCTCCCCATCGAGCACCACCGACGACGCCTTGATCTCGATCACGCCACCACCCGCACCCGAAGTCCGACCTCCGGAAGGACCCATCGACCCGGAACCACCACCCAGACTCGGTGCGTAGACACTGTCGAACATCTCACCCGGGAGACCGCTCGCTGGATCAAACCACTCGGATCCAAGGCCACCGTGGCTGCCTCCGGCGTTCGGCACCGAACCCGAAACCCAAGCTGGTGCTTTGCCGTTGCTGTTCACCACCGAGCTCCCCGGATAGCCGGAAGCAGAGCCGTCGAGCAGAGCGCCACACTGGACGGTGATCGCTCCCGTGATTTCGAGGCTCAATGGTCCGGTACCGGTCACCGTCGCACCGCCCAAGAGGGTCAGAGAGGCCAGGCTCAGGGGCTCGGTGACGGTGAACGTACCGGAGCCAAGAACCAAGTCCGAGCCGTTCAGAGAGCTGGGCAGGTTCTGGTCGCCGACCAGCGCTGCCCCCGAGACCAACTCCAGTGTCAAGGTCTCGGTCGTAGCGTTGAGGCCATAGTCCTCGACTTCGATCTGCGCCGAGAGCTGGCTTCCCGCCACGGCGCCGACTGGAACCACGAAGTCGAGCGAGAGGCTGCTGCTAGCCTGATCGATCCTCACCGCTTCGTCCACGACAGTACCGTCCACACGCAGCGCGGCTCGATACAGAAGCGTCTCGTCGCTCAGAGATAGATCGAAAGATACAGCGCGCCCGGCGGCCACCAGGTCACCGTTCCTCGGACATGGAGCACGACTCAGGATCGGCGCCACGCTGTCGGAGCTCGGTTGTACCTGAACCGTGATCTGGTCTCGGAGCTCGTGGCCGGCTCGATCCGTGGCGACCACGGTGATCGTCTTGGCCGTCACGGCTGAGACCGGCGCCACGCGCGTGCTCCACTCGTACGGAGCCGCGTCGACCACCGCCACGGCTCCGTCGTGCTCGAACCGAACCGACTCGATCCCGAACAGGTCATCAGCGCTCGCTACAACCGTCAGAAGGTCCCCGGATGTCACGGTCTGCCCTTCTGCCGGACTCGTAATGGCCACGGTCGGCTGGTGAGCTGCTGCCCAGGAAGACCCCACCTCGACCTCCGGCGCCGGCGAGGCCACCGGACTGCGGGTCACAACCTCGGCTCCTCCGCGAACGATCACCCGGTCGAACCGGTACAGGCCCTCGTAGGTGTCGCCGACCTGCGCGGTAAGGGCCTGCGCGCCTGTATCCAACTGCAGGGTCTGCCCGTGATGCGTGTGCGAGACGATCGACCAGAGCGCCGCCTGGTTGCCGTTGAAGAAGACCTCGAGGCCGGTCAGGTCGTGACGGAAGTCGGCTTCGTTGTCGGTGATCGAGGTCGCATCGACAGCGTCCACCACTCCACTGCCGACCGCCAGAAGCTCGGTCTTTTGAGCGGTGTCGAGACCGCCGTTGTCGAGGATCAGATCTCCCAGAGCCTGGCTGTCCCGCTTGACGTAGATGGTCCCCGCGGCGCCTCGCTCCTCCGGGGTGTCACCATCGCCACCGGCGGCCAGTGTCCGGCTGATCAGCCCCTCGTCGATCGTGGCACCGTAGAGCGCGATGCGCCCACCGCCCCCGGAGGCCCTCGCCGACAAGCCCGAGCCGCCCGAAGCGTCGAGACTTCCCACGCCGAGGATCGATGCCGCGTCGAGCCGGATCGACCCGCCGGCGGACCCGGTTCGGAGCGCCGGTGCCGCGCTGCCCACGGTGGCAATCGTGCCGTCCACGATCGCCTGACCGGCCGCCGCGATCCTCACGACCCCGCCACCGGCCGAGGAGTCGATGGGCTGGCCCCCCGCCCCGGCCTCGTTCGGGTCCAACAGGCTCCCGAATACCAGGCCGGTGCCGTCGGCCGCACCTCCGCGTCCGCCGTGTGCGCCGCCCGAGAACACCGACGGGCTACTCAGCAGCGTGACCTGGCCGAACGCGAACCGGCTGTCGGTGTTCTCGCACGAGTAGAACGCGACGCTCCCCGTCGGGTGGGTCGAGTCCTCCACGCTGAAGATCAGCGCGCCGTCGATCCAGAGCTCGAGGCTCGAGCCGTTGGCCACGATCTGGACCAGGTACCACTGGTACCGGGTGTAGAGCGTGGCGTCCTCCGCCAGCACGGTGACCACGCCGGCGGCGACCTTCTCGAGACGCCGCGACGCACCCTGACGATCCCAGACGAAGCGGTAGTAGTTGTCGGCGTCTGTGTACCGGAACATCACTCCGATCCGGTCGTCGTCACCCGAGAGCATGAAGAAGCCGAACCGATAGTCGCCCGAGGAAAGCGGTCCGGGCCACAGCGCGTAGGTCCCCTTGCCCGGCTCGACGAGCGAGTAGATGTTCGAGTACTGCTGCAAGGTAGTCGAGGAAGCGGACCAGTTGGACGGGGACTGTTGCTCTCCCTCGTCGACGATCTGCCAGCCCGTGTAGTTGCCGTCACTGAAATCATCCGTGACCAAGAACGGCTCGACCCCCGCGGGCTGATAGCCGGCGCCCGCTGGGTACCCTTTCCCGGTCACGTCGATCGAGCCGCCGCAGGCGACGAACAGGTCCCGCGTCAGGGAGAGATCGAGCCTTTCCACGGTCGTCGTCGTGCTCGCGGGGTGCGTCACGGCCGCTCCGTCCAGGACCACCAGATCGCGGAGCGTGTGGGTGCCCTCGACCGTGAACGTGCCGCCGCTCACCACGACGCTCGAGCCGTCGAGGCTCAGGTCGCCCGCCGCCAGCGTCGTGTTGGCCGAGATCACGTTGGCCGCGATGACGTCGACGGCGTAGACCGCCTCGCCCCAGACGCCACCCGTGCTTCGCGCCCAGAAATGGAGAGCGATGACATCCCCTTCGAGAGCATCGATCGGTACGTCATAGTGGAAGGTGTACGGGGCCACCGAGTCGGTGGCAACCGGCGTCGGGTCGGCCCCGACCTGAAGCTCCATCCGGTCGATGCCGTCGTCGTGGGTCGCTGTGGCCGCGAAGTCGAGGCCGGTTCCCGGAGCGAGCCGAGCGCCCGGGCTCGGGCAGGTGATGCCCACGACAGGTGGATCACCCGGAGCCGGCGGCCGCACCCGTATGGTGTGGGTCGCGGTGCCGGAGTTGTCGTTTCCGTCCACGGCGTCGATCTGGATCACCACGTCCTGCTCCGTCCCCAGCACTGGAGCGGTGGTGACCCACTCGTACGGGGCTGTGTCGTCCAGGAAGCTCTGACCCTCCATCGTGAAGGTGACCGAAGCCACACCGCTCGGATCGGTCACATCGGCCGTGACGGTCAGCGAATCACCCTCGGTGAAGAGGGCGCCGGCCACGGGGCTCGTCACCGTGATCACCGGCGGATCGAGATCGAGCCGGGTCAGGGTCGACCCCGGATCGACTGTGAACGAGCCAACCTCGTCCCCGTCCCGGATCTCGAGATGGGCGTCACCGGTCACGGTCACGGAATCGAACTTGTAGACCCCCAGGAAGGCGTCACCAACACTGACCGCCCCGGCCGCTCCGTCGAGGAGCACCTGACGCCGGTCGGCGCTCTGGTCGATCACCGGGTAGTCGGTTCCCGCGATCCGGACCCACATCCCGATCACACCGAGATCGAAGAGCTTCGCCGGATCCTGGGGCTCGATCCAGAGGTCGGTGGCGTCAGATGAATCGACGGCTGTCAGACCCACGGTACCTTGTCCGATTGTGGGGAGCAGCGTTCCTGGCAGGTTGGGCGTCGCCACCGAGGTCGGCACCGCGGCGTCCACTATCAGGTGGCCGTGGTTGTCCCCGAGCTCCTTGACGAAGACCGTACCCGGCGCGGCGAAGCTGTCCGTGCCGTTGTTTCTGTGCCCACCGCCCGCCGCGTGCACCTGGGTCGCCGGATCGAACCCGATCAGGCTCTCGACGTGGAGCGCTACCCGGCCACCACCACCGGCACCCACCGTAGAGAGAACGCCGATGCTGCCACGGCCACCCGACACGTCGATCGAGCCGATACCCGACAGGCTCGCGGACTCGATCGAGACAGTCCCTCCGGCCCCGGCGTGATCAGCATCCCCGACCGAATCATTGCTCAGAGCCTGGATCTCACCGTCCAGAACGACCTGTCCGGCGACGATCTCGATCCCGCCTCCACCCGCGAGCCCGGCAGACCGCCAACCCTCAGCCCCGCCACCACC
>Ga0210123_1000655_pt1 | contig 20546 bp, 17 predicted proteins | sample Muzzi_PWB_D2_FD_185535 | JGI IMG/M metagenome (GOLD analysis project Ga0210123, IMG submission 185535) | Wetland microbial communities from San Francisco Bay, California, USA, that impact long-term carbon sequestration - Muzzi_PWB_D2 (SPAdes) | ecosystem: Environmental > Aquatic > Marine >... | reverse complement strand
TGAGTCACCTACTGCGAGCCGCAATTGCATGCAATCTCAGGGCGTACTCGCTCTTTGCTCCTCAACGGACTGCCGAGTACGCCTGCGTCGCGCATCGCTACGTGCGCCCTGATCTCACACACACTTACGGCTCTCGCTACGGCGCCTCATGAATAGTCCAGGCTAGCCTCTTCCTCTTGGGAGGTGCGTCTCTGAGATCTTTTTTGACTTCTTGAGGGGCTGTTTGAGGCTTTTTGACCTTCTCGCCGCCGAACATCGAGGCGATACACCAGAGCGGTGACCGCCACGACGCGCCGACGGGGAGCCGGCCCCACCACCTCGCGGTGGCCCCGACGCCGGCCGGCGGTCGCTCGACCCAGCAAGCCCGGGCCGGCGAACCGCCCCCGCGCGGGGCGAGAAGGAGTCACCACATGCGAGCTCGTCGTACCAAGCTGGTCGCCCTCATCCTCCTCCTCTCGGTCGTGACCGTGGCGGGCGCCGTCATGGCCCCGGCCGCCGACGCGAGCGGTAGCTGCCGCTGTGGCTCCCCCAAGCAGACCACCGTCGATGCCGGCTACGGCTACACCTGCAGCGAGGCCGAGGCCGATCTGCGAGCCAAGCTGGATACCCAGATCTTCTGTGCGTTCGGCGATACCTGTGCCATCGGCCTGATCGTCACCGAGGAGTGCCACGCCTACTCGGCCCAACTGGTCGAGATCAAGGGCTACTACAACTATCGCTGCATCGTCTGTCCGGACTGAGACACCGGGCTCCGAGGGACCCGACTTCCGCCGGGCCCGGAGAAGCTTCCGGGCCCGGCGGGGGAACGCGGGATTCCCCGTCTCTCAGCCGTTCCGGGTCAGCTCGGCGAGGATCATCTGGACCTGCTGGTCCGGCTCCTCCATCAGCGGAATGCTGCCGGCGCCCCGATGGCCGCCGCCGCCGTGGCGGGCCGCCAGCTCGCCGACGTCCGTCTTGCAGGTTCGGTTCAAGATGCTGTGGCCCAGGGTCGCCACCTGGAAGCGCTTCTCCGGGCCCCACTGGAGCCGGACCGAGACGTTGACCTCGGGAAAGAGGGCGTAGATCAGGAAGCGGTTGCCTACCGGCACCGGGTCCACGTGGCGGAAGTCGGTGACCACGACGTTCTCGGCCACCCGGCTGTGCTCCTCGAGGGCCTTCTTGAACGTCGCGTCCTGCTCCTCCAGGACCTCGCGGCGGATCCGGACCTCCGGCGTGTCGAGGATCGCCTCGATGCCGATGCCCTTGACCAGCAGGTCCACCAGGGCAAGGAAGTAGTTCCGGAAAGCGCCCAGGCCGGTTCGCCCATCGAGGGTGAAGCCGAGGAGGATGTAGCGCTGCGGGTCGTCGATGTCCTCGGCGGTCAGGTTCGCCGAGTCCAGCCGGTCGGTCTCGCGCACGAGCTCGGCGTACTGGGGCATGGTCTCCTCGCCGCCGTAGTACTCGTAGACCAGCCGGGCCGCGGACGGTGCCTGGCCGAACGCCCCCTTGACCCCCTTGGGCGGAGCGGCGGGGGTGGCCGTGTGCTGATGGTGGTCGAACCAGATGGCGCAGGCCGGGTGGTAGGGCACGTTGGCGAGGATGTCCTCCGGGCCGATCTCCGCGTGGCCGTCGGTGATGTCCTGGGGGTGGATCAGCTCGATCGAGTCGATCGTCTCGTTGATGGAGATCAAGACGGCGCAGGTGAGGCCGTCGAGGTCGGCGCGGGTGACGAGTCGCATGGGATCCTTTCAGTGAACGATCGGGGAAATGCTACCAGGCCCCTTGGACAGAGTATCGCGGCTCCGGTCCTATGGAGGGGAGCGTCTCTGACGTTTCCTTGACGCACATTTCGATTTGCCTTATAGTGCGAATACGCACTCATGCGTATATTATAATGGGAGGTAATTATGTTCCGTCGAATCGTCGGATGTGCCTTTGTCATGGTGCTGCTGTTGGCCAGCGGAGCATACGCTGGCGTCACTTCCGCCCCGATGTTGCCCGAGGACAGTGTTCAGGCTGCCGGCGTGGTGAGCTACCAGGTCCACGAAACGGGCGGCACGGTGGAGATCAACCTCTTGAACCAGGGCAACGGCTCACTCGGAGAGGTCGTCGTCAAGTCTGGAGATTTCGGTTATAGCGCGGAGCTCCGCGGCGGGGACGGCCTGCCGATTGCGATGGAGTGGAACCAGGCCAAGGGCATCCTCGAGATCAAGGAGATCGGCAGCGACCGGATCGGCTACTCCTACTTCGACTTCCAGGCCTTCGAGTGGAAGGCGGAGCCGGCGTTCGACGAGCTGGTCACCGCGCGCAAGGCCGACGTCGATCTGCTCATGGGAGTTGTGGCCGACTACGACAAGGGGCGAGGGCACCGAGGGAGCATCCTGGCCGCGAAGCAGGCCGGTGGAAGCTGTGCGTCGAAGCAGCAGGCTCTCGTGACGAGCCCGCTGGGAGAGATCGCTGCGAAAGGGATCGTCTGCACGGGCTACACGTGCCGTGGCTTCGGAACCGGGGCGGCCAAGTCCCTGTGTTGCCAGGACGCCACGAACGACGCCAACGTCTGCTGCTGGAACTCGGTCTGTATCGGATGCTGCAGCTTCCTGAGCTGCGACGCGGCCTGCGGCATCGGCGACTACATCTGTTTCTGTGGTCGCACCGGTACCTCCTGCGACAGGGTCTAGTCACCCAAGGCGGCGGCTCGGGCGGGGCGGTCTCGCATCCCGCCCGAGCCGCGCCTCAACCCATCCCGCCGGCGCGGATGGCCTGGACCACCAGCACCACCTGAAACGAGTCGTAGAGGGCGTGGGCCACCACCAGGGACCAGAAGCGGCCGGTGGCGAGGAAGTAGAAGCCCTTGATCAGCGACAGCAGGCCGATCGAGACCATGACGGCGGGGGGCTGATAGAGGTGGACCCCGGCCACCAGGGCGGCGGAGACGAAGACCGCTGCCCAGCGGCCGGCCGTTGCGGGCAGGACGAGCCAGAGCCGGCGGAGCAGATGGACGCGCCAGAGCTCCTCGAAGCCGGCGACGCCGATCCAGACCACCGGGCCGAGCCAAAGGGCCAAGAGCACCGGGCTCCGGCTGACGCCGCCGAGGAGCTCGATGATCTCCGGGGGCGGAGGCTGGGGAGGGAAGAGCCGGTTGAGCGCTGGACCGAGCCCATAGTGGAGGGCCAGAAGCACGGCGGCCAGGACCACTCCCAGGCCACCCTCCACCCACCAGCGGTCGGTGCGGAGCCCCAGGGCCGCGAGCCGGTCGCCACACACGAACCGGTGAACGATCAGGGTCCAGACGGTCAGCAAGCCGCCGCCCACGAGCGGCCCCGCCATCATCATGGCGAGCGTCACCGGCCGGTCCCGGACGACGTACATCCATACGGCGAGCGCGACGAGCACGGCGGCGGCCAGGGTCGCTCCGAGAAGCTGTAGGGCTGGATGCCGCCGCCAGGCGCCGGCGTCTGCCCGGAGGGGGTCGGAAGCGGGAGTGCAGTAGGGGTTCCGGAGCTTCGAGCGATGGTCCATGGGAATCTCCTCGGTCGGTGAATCGTCGGAGGCCATCGTCGAGCCCCGGCGCGCCCGGTTCAATCCGCCGGAGGTCTGGTTTTCGGAAATCCCCACTTTGGTCGGGTGGTGTGTGCGCGCCAGCCGGCAAGGCGGTGCCGACGCGGAGGAAGGGGAGCACCCCGGTATCATCGCGCCATGGCGGACGCTGCCCGGCTGCTCTTGCTCGTTCTGGCCCTGGGCACCGGCCTGGCGGCGATCACCTTCTGCGCCCTGCTCTTCCAGGAGCGGCGAAGCGTGCTGTTCCGCGCGCTTCTGGTCAACATCGCCCTCTTCAACCTGCTCATCCTCGGCGGCCTGGCGTTCTGGGACGCCCGGCTCCATCTGGTGGACGCCGGCACGGTTCTGGTGGTGGCTCTACTGTCCGCGCTGGGGGTGGTGAAGCTCGCGTGGCTGGTCGCCTTCGTGCTTCTGGTGCGGGCGTTGGTCTCGACGGAGCGGGGTCCGCGCCGGTGGGTGCTCGCCGCCGTGGGGGCCCTCGCTCTCGAGGGTTTGGCGGTGGCTTTCGGTGGGCTCGCGCTCGGGCTCGGCCTTCTGGAGATGGTCGTTCTGGGCGGTGCTTTGGCGGCCACCGGGTGGCTGCTGAGTCGGTCCCGGCGAGCCCTCGGAGCCCGGCGCCGCTCGCTGCTCTGGTTCGGCGCCTACCACGCGGCGGTCTTCGCGGCGATGCTCGCAGGACTGGTCTGGGGATGGGTCAGGCCGGCGGCAGGGCACGCCGTGCCCATCTTCAACAGCTCGCTGATGATCGCCTACAACCTCTTCCCGCTGGCATGGGTGCGGGCCTTTCACGCCCGTGAGGAGCCGGGCGGGCGGGACGACTTCGACCGCTACGGGATCACCGCGCGGGAGCGGCAGATCATCGCCCTCATCGGCGCCGGCAAGACGAACCGGGAGATCGCCGACGAGCTCTCGATCTCGCTGGCGACGGTCAAGGACCACAACCACAACATCTTCCGCAAGGCCGGCGTGCGCAACCGGGTGGAGCTGATCAACCTCTTCCGCGGTGCCGGCGAATCCTGACGGGTCGGCAGTCCTGCACGGTTGATCGTCCCCCGCGCCCCCCTTCATGATGTAGATTCGGCGGTGCTCGGAGCGCACCGCGCGGACTCCGCCGTCACTGCGCCGTTGGCCCGGGGCTCGCGCCCTTGGCGCCTCGGCGGTTTCGAGTCGATTCCGACCCGGCCCGCGCGCCCGGAGCCGCCCCGAGCAGCGATCCCAATTCCGCATCGGCGACCTGGAGGCCCCCAGGGCGCCGTGCGCTACCGCGAACTACGAGCAGAGGGGCGAGTAAGAATGCCAGAGACTCTCGAGAACGTCGTCATCAAGGGCAAAGCGCTCAAGGACTGGTCGATCGCCGACCACAACCACGCGCTCGACACGCTGGGTGCTCACATCTACGAGCCATTCTCCGGCGTTCTGGTCAAGGGCGCGGGCTCGAACCCCTACATGATCAAGATCGTCAAGCAGACCGACGCCGGGGCGATCGAGACCGAGGTCGTCGACGGCCTCGCCTGCTATTCGGCCGTTCCCTTCGGCCACAACGATCCGGTGATCGTCCCGGCGGTCCAGGGGTTCCTGGAGCGCATGGCGACCATCCCGCGGTCGATCTCCCACACCTACCTGGGGCCCTGGCTCGAGAAGCTCAAGGACTTCACGGGCATGGACATGTTCCTGCCCAAGAACGGTGGCACCGAGGCCGTCGAGGCGGCGATCAAGGTGGTCCGCAAGTGGACCCGGGCGCACGGCGGCCCGGACGGTACCGGTATCACCGGCACCCCGGTCATGATCTCGGCCAAGAAGGCGTTCCACGGCCGGGGCCTGGGCTCGACCAGCCTGATGGACGACCCGGCCTCCCGCGACGGGCTCGAGCCCCTCCTTCCCGGCGCCGTCCACGTGCCGTTCAACGACCTGGAGGCGATGGAGAAGGCCTTCGCGGACCACCACGGCAACGTGGCCGGCGTCATCCTCGAGCCGATCCAGGCCGAGGCCGGCGTCATCGTGCCGGACGACGCCTACCTGGGCTCGGTCCAGGCGCTGGCCAAGCAGCACAACGCCCTCTTCGTGCTCGACGAGATCCAGACCGGCTTCGGCCGCACCGGCGCCAACTTCGCCTGGCAGCGGCTGGGCCTCGAGCGCCCCGATCTCATCACCATCGGCAAGGCGATGGGAGGCGGCATCCTGCCGGTCAGTTGTCTGTGCGGCAAGCAGGAGCTGATGGAGGTCTTCGTACCCCACAGCGAAGGCAGCACCTTCGGCGGCTACCCTCTGGCCGCGTTCGTCGGGCTGCTGACCATCATCGAGTTCGAGAGGCGGGACCTCGCGGGCCAGGCGAAGGAGAAAGGCGAGTACCTGATGGGCGCTCTTCGCGAAGTCGGGGCGCGCCACCCGGGCAAGGTCAAGGAGGTCCGGGGCCAGGGCATGCTGATCGGCGTCGAGGTGGCCGACGGGATCGACGGCCACGATCTCAGCGAGCGCATGCTCGACCACGGCGTCTACGCCAAAGAGACCCACCACACGAATCTCCGGATCGCGCCCCCCATCGTCATCGACCAGGCCGGGATGGACAAGATCGCCCAGGCCCTCGACGAGAGCCTGAGCGAAATGGGTTGAGAGGCCGGGGGCCCGTGACGCGCACGGGCCCCCGGAAAGTCGTCAGCGGCCGGTCGACTCAACGACAGTAGTCCTGGAACTCGTAGTAGCCGCGCACCCAGTCTGCGTCGTCGAACGTGCCGTTGCCGTTCGGGTCGCAGTAGCCACCGGGGTAGGTCATGGGGCATCCGTACGTGCTCGGCGAGTGGAGGCAGTAGTTGTCGATGCCTGCGCTGCACGGGCAGCTCGGGTACGGGTTGCCGCCGCCCACGGTGATCGGCCACGAGGCGCCGCTACCGAACCACTCGACGCCGTCGCGCACCATCTTGACCGACAGGTTCGGCGTGCCGGAGCCCGGGGCCGTGACGTTGAACACGAAGTCGTAGCTGGTGTTCGGTGCGACGTTGCTGCACAGGTAGACGCGGCCGTCGGCGAGGTTGTTCATGTAGCCGCCGCACGGGAAGGCGCTCCAGGTGACGCCGTTGCTGGTCTGGGCTCCGAGGCGGTAGAGCGTGCCCGCGGTCCAGGTGGTGCCGCCGGTGTTCTTCACCCGGACCCGCACCTGGCGGGTTTCGTAGGGAGCGAGCGAGCTGGGCACGCTGCTCTCGCCGGTCAGGACCTGGGCGTTGTTGCCGACTCCGCCGCCGCCGCCGTTGGGGTCGACGACGCTGCAGAAGCTGTTCTGCGTGTAGCTGAGGCAGGAGAGGTTCGGCAGCGGAGTGGCGCTGCTGGCGGTGGTGATCCAGTCGCTGTAGCCGCCGCTCTCGAACCCCACCCAACCCAGGCCTCGGGCGTAGTAGAAGATCTCCCCGGTACCCGGTCCGCTCACGTTGCGGACGCGGATGACGTCGTTGAAACCGTTGTAGGACGAGTAGTGCCTGATGGCGACCGACGAGCTCTGGGAGGTGCCGGCAGGCGAGGAGTGCCAGGACGTGGTGGAGCTGCAGTTGCTCTTGCGCCGGGCGCGGGTCACGGAGCTGCCCAGGGAGACGGTGGTCTCCGCCGTTCCCGACAGGTACACGTTGCGGGGCAGGAACCGGGACCCCAGCGCCTCGTTCGAAGCGTCCCGCGGCGCGTTGAACACGTAGTCCGCCGAGCCCCACCCGTGGTACCAGAGGCAGCGGCAGGTCGAGGTCGCGACGCCAACCGCCCCGCTGACCTCGTCGCAGTAGTCGGAGCCGCCGCACTCGGGCGCGGGCGGGTGGTTGTTGTGGGCCCAGGACGCGTCGGCCCAGAACCGGATGTAGCTCGAGTCGATGGTGAAGTCGAGGAAGGCCGCCCCGTCGCCCGACGTGACGTACACGTAGTGCGCGCGACCGGATCCGTCCACGCCCATGGGAATGAACCGGCGCATGCCGGTGCTGCTCGCGTTGTACGCCTTGGGCGTGTCGCAGTTCGGGATCACGTAGTGCCCGAGGTCGTAGGTCTGGGCCAGAGCGGCCCCGGGAGTTGCGACCAGGGCGGCCAGCACGATCACGGCGGCCACGGCTGTAGACAGCCAAGCACAGGTACGGTTCGAACGATTGAAGGTCATGTCGTCCTCCGGTTGTCCCGGGCATCTCGTCTCCGGGTGTGCGATGCGACCGGGGACGGTCCCAGGAGCACAATGGGGGGCCCTCTCGATCGGCAGAGAGCCGGCTGCACGAAGTCTTCGAGCGCCAGAGCGGAAACGGCGGCCGGACATGGGCTGGCGCCGTCCTGACCTGCGTGCCTAGTTTTATCTATACTAACGCATGTCCGTATATTAGATCAAACGAAGTAGATGCGGGGCGGGGCTTGGGCTGGCAGGCTTCCTGCCTGGGCCGTGCGATACTCGGCCGGTACGACCACCAATTTCCACATGACTCTCGAGGAACCGGTGAGCCTCGGACTTCCCCGCGTCAGCGTGAGCGCTCTGGGACAGAGCCTCGTCCGCCGATGCAACGGAGCTTGGAGCCGGAAAGGAACGCGACCATGACGAGCATAGTAGGCGCCGTCGTCGGCGCCCTGATCGCCTGGCTGGTATCGATTCCGATCTTCGGTATGAAGGGCGGGCGCATGGTGCGCCCGGGAGTCATGGAGTTCGATCCAGCACGGGGCGACGTGCCTCCCGGTGGCTGTCTGAAGTCGCTCGGGAACCTGCTGTTCATCGCCCTGGGTGCCTTGATCGGAGCCGCAATCGGGGCGCTCTTCTAGAAGACGAGGGGCGTCCGGGACGGGTGCGGTCTGTGGCTTCATTCAGCATGGGGGATTCGGCCTTGTCGCCAGCGCTGCGGAAACTCCATGGGCAGTCGGCCTCGAGGATCTGGAACCGGGTCGGCATCGGCCGCCGGGGTACCGGTTCGAGGTCCCTGTTCGCCTGCTTGGGACTGGTCTTTCTTCTGCAGGGGTCGGTCACCGCGGCGGACGAGCCCGCCGACGAGCGGCGGCCCCGGATCGGCCTTGCCTTGAGCGGTGGCGGCGCCCGCGGGTGCGCCCATGTGGGGGTGCTCAAAGTGCTGGAGGAGATGCGGATCCCGGTGGACTACATCGCCGGGACGAGCATGGGAGCGATCGTGGGTGGGCTCTATGCCTCCGGCTTGTCGGCAGCGGAGGTCGAAGAGATCCTGTCGACGATGGACTGGGAGACCATCGCGGAAGACGAGCAGCCGCGGCGTGACCGGGTCTACCGCCGGAAGGAGGACGACCAGCGGTACGTGATGAACCTCGAGATCGGTCTCGACGGGTTCGTTTTCCCGCGGGGCCTCCGGAGCGGGCAGCGATTCACCTTCGAGCTCCATCGCCACACCTGGCCGGTGGTGGAGATCCGGGACTTCTCCGAGCTACCCGTCCCGTTCACGGCGGTGGCCGTCGACCTGGAGACCGGCGAACGGGTTCTCCTGGACCGGGGCAGCCTCCCCCTGGCCATGCGGGCGAGCATGTCGATCCCCGGTGTGTTCACCCCGGTGGAGCTCGACGGGCGGCTGCTGGTGGACGGCGGCATCGTGGCCAACCTGCCGATCGACGTGGTGCGCGACATGGGGGCGGACGTCGTCATCGCGGTCAACATCGGGGACCGTCTTGTGGGGCGCGACGAGCTGGGCTCCATGCTCGCGGTGACCAGCCAGGCGATGACCATCTCCAGCTCCCAGAGCGTCCAGGCGCTCTTGCCGACGGCGGATCTGGTGTTGACGCCGCAGGTCTCGGGGCGCGGGGCGCTCGATTTCTCGGATGTCGAAGGGATCATCGGCGACGGGGAGATAGAGGTCCGTGGCCATGCGGATCAACTGGCGGACCTCGCTCTGAGCGAAGAGGAGTACGCGCGCTACCTGGAGAGAAAGAGGCGTCCGGTCGCATCCCGGTTGCGCGTCTCGAGGGTCGAGCTTCGCGGTCTCGATCGCGTCGACGAGCGGATCGTGCGGCGGGTGATGGAGACCCGGATCGGGAAGCCCCTCCAGCTCGACGTTCTGCGGCGAGACCTGGAGCGGATCCACGGCCTCGGTGATTTCGAGCTCGTCGATTTCGACGCCATCCCGGAGAAGGGCGGTCTGGCGCTCGTGGTCACGGTCAAGGAGAAGCGTGGTGGCCCCTTCTTCTTCCGCTCCGCCTTCAACCTCGACCTGGACGAGGACCAGAGCTCGGAGGCGAGCATCCTCCTCAACGTGACGGCCATCCGGCTCAACAGGCTGGGCCTGGAGTGGCGGACCGACGCCAGGTTGGGCAGCCGGCAACAGCTCGAGAGCGAGCTCTACCAACCCCTGGACCTCGACGGCGAATGGTTCGTCGCGGCCGCCGTCGGCTATCGGCGGGACCTCTTCACCCTCTTCGACGGGAACCGTCCGTTCGGTGAGCTGGAGCGCCTGTCGAGGGGCGCCTCCCTGAGCGTTGGGCGGGTGTTCGGAACCTCTGGCGAGCTGCGCCTCGGGGCGTTTCGGGAGCGGCGGGAACAGAGTCTGGCGAGCGGGCCGGAGAGTCTCCGTGGGTCGGGCGGGCTGGAAGACGCCGTGGACGTGGCCGGCTGGCAGGCCGGCGTGGTCGTGGACCGTCTCGACAGCATCTACTTTCCACGGAGCGGGCAGCTCGGCAGCCTGGAGGTGGTGCTGTCGCGACCAGAGCTCGGAGCAGACGATCGGTACCAGCTCGCCAACCTGAACCACGTCGGGGTCAAGAGCTGGGGCCGACATACACTGCTCTCCTGGGTCGAGCTCGGGACGAGCCTGGGCGACGATCAGCCGTCCTATGCTTTCTTCGGAGGCGGGGGATTCTTCTCGTTCTCGGGGTATCGGCGGGGCGACCTCTTCGGCGCGAGCTACGCGGTCGTGCGCCCGACTTACGTCTACCGGCTTGCCACGCTCCCGACGGTCGTCGGCAAGGGGCTGTACCTCGGCTGCTGGCTCGAGGCCGGCAACTTCTGGCAGTCCCGAGACGACGCCAGCCTCGACGACCTCCGCTACGCCGCGACGGTGACCCTGGGGGCCGAGACCGTCATCGGTCCCGCCTATCTGGCGCTCGGCCTGGCCGAGGACGGTCGCCGTCAGGTCACCCTGTCGATCGGGCCGTCGTTCTCCGCACGCCCTCGCTGACCGGCCGGCCGCTCGAGGTGGCGGGGGTTCCGGCTCTGGCTTCTTCCAGCACAGGTACTCCATCCTTGCTGTAAGCTCTGCCCACACATCGAACCCCACGGAGGAAGCCCAGACCGCGCGAGTCGAGCGCCGGGTTGTGGGGGACGTCTGCGCGGGAGATCGGGAGAGCGGTGCTGATCGCGAAGGGAAGAACCATGATTCGAAGCAAGAGCGGGACGGGTCGGAGAGGCTGGATCGGATCGCTGCTGGTGCTGGTGCTCGCCGGGTCGTTCGGCGGGAGCTGCGCCACGGCGGCGGAGGGCGAGCCCCACTGGGGCTACAACTGCGCCGAGGGCGCGCCCTTCGTCTGGGGTCGGCTCGGGCCGGCCTATGCCCTGTGCGGCGAGGGCGAGGCCCAGTCGCCGATCGACGTGACCACGACCGGCGCCGTGCGCGAGCCGTTGCCACCGCTCGCCCCCGCCTACGGACCGACCGATCTCCGCGTGGTCAACAACGGCCACAGCGTTCAGGCCCAGGTGCCGGCGGAGAGGGCGCTCCTGCGGGTGGGTGAGCGGACCTACCGGCTGGCCCAGTTCCACTGGCACACGCCGAGCGAGCACTGGCTCGACGGGGAGAGCTATCCGATGGGGCTCCACTTGGTGCACGCGGACGAAAACGGTCTCCTGGTCCTGGGCGTCCTGGTCAAGGAAGGCCGCGCCAACCACGAGCTCGAGAAGATCTGGGCGGTCCTGCCGCGCAAGCCGAATGACGAGGTCGAGGTCGACGACTTCGATCTCGCGAAGCTCCTGCCCGCTTCGCTCGGCTCCTACCGCTACCCCGGCTCCCTCACGACGCCCCCGTGCGACCAGGGGGTCCAGTGGGTGCTCCTGGCCGAGCCGATCGAGCTGTCCGCCGAGCAGATCGCGGCGTTCCAGGAGCTCTTCCTCGGCACCGAGCGTTTCCCGGTCGGCAACGCGCGTCCGATCCAGCCCCGCAACGGCCGGGAGGTCGCGACCGACGTCAGCGGGGACGAATCGAAGTGAGCGGCGCCCGGGCCGCCCTCCACTGATGGGGCTGGATCAGCCCCGTTCATCGGTTCGTGTTCACAGTGTCTACCCGTTGAGCTTCTTGGAGGATCGCCAGAGTGCATGCATCGAGACCAGAATCCACCCAGCGTCTGTCGACTCGACAGCCACGGAGAGCTCTTCAGAGGAGTCGAGCAGCGAGGATCGCCGCCGCCCTCTCGGCGGTGATCTGCCTGCTCGCGATCAACCACGCGGTCGACGCTCAGTCGATCTTCAACGTTCCGAATCCAACCTACGTGCCGGACAGCGACTTCAACCGGATGGGTGGATCAGGACTTGCCGTACCCGCCCATCCGAACTTCTCGGTCGCGGCTGTACGGGCGCCGGACGGCACGATCCACACCTACTTCTCCCACAACTGGGGGGACACCCCGCGGTTCACGTACAACGCGTGGCTCGACACTAACGGTGACGGCCTTCCGGACACCTGGAGCCTGAGCAAGAACGTGACCGTCTTGGACGAGACCCGGTCAGACCCGAACAAGGGCCTCACCGTGGCCCTCGGGTCGGTGCTGCGTGGGAGCGACCTCGTGCCGGGTCTCCGGTACACCGACCCCGCCACCGGCATCCAATACCCCATCGTGATGTACTTCGTGGCCCAGCGCCACGAGGACATCAACCCGCCGTCGCTCATCATCGCCGGCCACCTCTGCTACAGCTTCTCGAGCGACGGGCTCCACTGGACCCACCCGATGACCGCGGTGTGGGCCGGAAGCTCCCAGCAACCGAAGGACTGCAACGAGCAGCGCGGAGACATCCTCGTCGAAGAGGTGTCGGCGTTCCATACGAACGACTCGACGCTCCACCTGATCACCGTGGAGGGCGACATCAACGCGTTGATCAGTCGGGGCTTCGGAGGCCGGACCAACACCTTCCACCTCACCGCTTCGCCGAGCGCGCCCCACCGCATGTCGTTCCTCGGGGAGCTGTCGCCGGCGAACGTGCAGGACTTCAAGCCGGCCAGCCCTTCTTTCGACAACTATCACCCCTTCGTCAACCTGGACGCCGGGTTCGAGTCGGTGACCCACTCGGTCTACATGCTGCGCTCGTACCCTTACCCCTTCGACGAGGCGCAGCAGTTGCCGTGCTCAGTGAACGGCCCGTTCTACGCCACCTGGCCGAACCGCGGGCAGGTGTACTGGATGTGGGGTGGCTCGAGCGGCACCAACATCGATCGCATCACCAACTGGTCCAACCCCTGGACGCTGGACTACGACCTGGGGCGGAGCGTCGGCTGGACCGCGCCTCAGTACTGGTGCGGCGGCACGCCGCTCTCGACGGCGAAACCGGACGCCTTCGGGAGAGGCCAGCGGGTGGTGGGCCACGACATCGACTACATGAACGTGGTCAAGACGACCGCAGGGCACCTTTGGGACACGCGGGCCGGGAGCACCGTCCTGTCCTACCTGTTCCTCTACGCGGGCTATGACAACCGGGAGCTCAGCGACGCCGTCGACCTGTACTGGGGTGAGATGACGTCGGCCCGGTGACGGTGCCTCGTTCGTGGGCGAGCCCGGAACCGCGGGCTCGCCCGCCCAGGCGAGAAGTAGGTCGAGCCCCGAAGCCAGGATCGCAACGACGGAGCTCTCCATGAGCTGCTGCCAGGCCAGGCGGCTGCGACCCCGATCACCGTCAACGGGGACCCGTTCAAGCGGACCGTGCGGCCCAGGACCTCCGGAGCACCGCCGAAGCGGCTTCGCCAGAGCCCGTGGCCGAGCACGATCACGCTGGGGGGAGCCTCGAGCTCCCCGTCCCCATCGAAGGCCTCCGCTGGCAGAAGCGCCTCGTCGGGCCGGAACGTCCACCCGATGAACGGCTCGACCCCAGGACGGAGAAGAAGTCCGAGGTAACGAGCCCCACGCTCAGGTGCGGGGCTTTGGCTCCGGCACCGGTCATGACGGCGTCGAAGGCGTTGTTGGTGAACGCGACCGACTCCAGGGTCCGGCTGCTCCGGCGGACCTCGAGCACGTCGGGCGCCGGAACGCGGAGGCGCGCGGCGTCCGGTTTCGGGACTCGGCGTGCGGTACGGGGTGGCGACCACTTGATCGATGAAGACAAGGCGAAAGCTCTTTGTCAACGAATTGCTTGACCGATTGCGCCCCCCCTGCTAGCTTGCTTCGCCTCACGATCAGGATCATCAACCTGGCGCGGCGGTCGAGAGACCGCAGAGGTGAGGCTCCGCCGGAGGCCGCCTTCCCGCGCCCGAGTCCCGTCGTATCACCATCAACGGCAAACGGGGGAAAGAAGAATGAGCACATCGAGGCATATCCAGTCATTTGCATTCATGGCGATATTGCTGGCTCTCGGCGCTTCCGCGGCCAGCGCGCAGCCCGACCTGGTCATCACCCAACTGAGCGGCCCGAGCACCGCCGCGACCAGCGAGGCCTTCGTCGCGACGGTGACCATCGCCAACCAGGGGACGGGCGACGCGGACCTGTTCAACAGCGTGTCCTACGCCGTCTACCTGTCACCCGACCAGTCGCCGACCATCGACGCCAACGACATCTGTGTCGGTTGGAACTTCGTGGACTCCGCGCTTCTCACCGCGGGTAGCGGCACGACGGCGGACGTCGCCCTCTTCGCGGACGCGAGCGTTCCCACGGGCAACTACTACCTCGTCGCCATGGCGGACATGGATTGCCAGGGGTACTCCAAGTACCCCGAGAGCAACGAGAACAACAACGTCCTGGTGGGCGATGCGATCACCCTCTCTCCGTCGACCTTGCAGTACGACCTCACGATCACCCTGGATGGGGTCGAGGGCGGCTTGAAGCACATGAGCCCGGGGGACCAGGGCCGGCTCGACACCTACCTGACGAACCTCGGGCCGGACACCTCGCCGGGCCGTACGGGATCGAAGTCGGCGTACCTGGTCGCCTGGTACCTGTCGACGGACACCACGATCGACACGAACGACATCCGGATCGGGTCGTTCTCGGGCAACAGCCTGGACGCCGACGAGACGTTCCGGTTCTGGGCCGACTTCATGATCCCGGTGGGGACCCCGAAGGGGTTCTACTACTTCGGCGCCATCGTCGACTACACGGAGATCCTGAACGAGACGGACGAGACCAACAACGTCGCGCTCGGTGACTCGATCAACATCCGGTAGGGCGCTGGGAGGTTCCAGGTCGGGTGCGGGGCGATCCACCGGAGAGCCCCGCGCCCGGCCGTTTCCTCGACGCCGGGGAGGCCGGTCGGCCACCGGGGCGTGCACCTACCGACCACCCCGAGGGACCACCTCGGCGTTCGAAGGACTGGAGGCCGGCCGCGCGGAGGGCCCTCTCGCCGAGCGCCCCAGGTGGTGTAGGACGGGGGCTCGTCCCCCGTCGCCTATGCGCTGCTCGCCCCTCAAGGCTCGGGAGTCGGCTCGAGCGGTTCCGTGGTGACCTCCGGGACCATCCCCTGCGCCATCGAACCGACCGCCGGGCCCGGTACCCCCCCTGTGAGCCGCAACCTGAGCTCGCGGCGGACCAGCAGCAGCGAGATCGTCATCTGGAGGAGCACCGTCGCCACCGACAGGTACCAGAGGTGGCGGAGCTCGAAGCCCGGTCGGCCCGAGAGCCAGATCGCCGGCAGGGCGAAGCTCACGATCCGCGACGCGCTGCTCAGGAGAGACGGCACCGTGTTGCCCAGCGCCTGGAACATGCCTGAGCAGGTGAAGATCACCCCGGACGCGACGAAGTTCCAGGAGATGATCGCCAGGAACTCGGCGCCGACGGCGAGGACGTCCGGATCGGTGCTGAAGACCCCGATCAGGAGCTCCGGCCGGACGTGGCAGAGCAGGCTCAAGCTGAGCATCAAGGCGGTGCCCATCCACGCCGCCGAGGCGAAGGTCCCCTTCACCCGGTCGGCGCTTCCGGCGCCCACGTTCTGGCCCGCCACGGGGGCCACCGCGAAGGCGATCGCCATCGCCGGCATGAAGACCGCCTGCATCACCCGCGAGCCGATGCCGAAGCCGGCCTGGGCGGCGGCGCCGAAGTGGCGGATCACCCAGTAGATGACCCCCATGTAGACGAACATCAGAAGGAACTCGCCACCCGGCGGCAAGCCGATCCGGAGCATCCGCCACCAGACCGCGAGGCGCGGCCGGAGCTGGTGCCGGTGGAAGCCGACGTACTTCTCGAGCTTCCGGAAGTAGACCGTCAGCAGGACCACGCCGACCGCGATCGAAACCGAGGTCGCCACGGCAGCACCCACCACTCCGAGCGGATGGCCGGTTCCCCAGCCGACGATCAAGATCGGCGAGAGGATCGCGTTGAGCACCACCACGATGATCTGGATCACCATGGTCGGCGCCTGGATGCCGGTGCCGCGGAGCGCCGAGCCCATGGACACCAGGGCGAACTGGAGCGCCATGCCGGGCACGAACCAGCGTAGATAGGCGGAGCCGGCCGCGACCGTGGCCGCGTCGGCGCCGAGGGCGTGCATGTAGGGGCCGATCAGCGCGTAGCCGCCGGCGAGGGTCGCCACGGCGCAGAGCGCCGCCAGGGCCAAGCTCTGGTTGAACACCAGGTTGGCGTCGTCGCGGTCCCTGTGGCCGACCGCGTGGGCGATGAGCGTCATGGTGCCGACGCCCAGCACCTGGGTCAGGGCGATGACCACGAACTGGAGGGTGCCGGCGGTGCTCACGCCGGCGATCGCCGCCTCGCCCAGCCGCGAGACGAAGTAGAGGTCGACCAGGTAGTAGAGGGTCTGGAACACCATCCCCGCGGCGATCGGCGCCGCGAGGCGGAGGATGTGCTTGGGGATGGAGCCTTCTGTCAGGTCACGCATCGTCAGGGGTCCTCGCGCTCCGAAGAGCGCTTCAGGGTGTCAGGGGGTCGGAGTCGTCGGGTCGTCAGGGGGGTCGGGTCAGGGGGTGGGTGGTCAGGGTTCGTCAGGGAACGCTCCGGCGGCAAGCGAGGGCGTCAGGGTGTCAGGTGATGGGGTCGTGAGTGGGTCTCAGGAGCCTTCCGGGAACGCTCCGGCGGCGAGCTCCAGGGCGTAGGCGCGGACATCGGTCGGCCAGCCCTCGGTCTCCGTCTCGAACTTGGATCGATCGCCCGCGAACAGCGCGCGGGTCGCCTCCTCGAACCCGGGGCGGTCGCCCGCCATCGCCGAGAGGAACCGATAGGCCACCTCCCGCGCGCGGCGCACCTGGTCGGCCCGGGCGTTCTGCTTGCGCGCCTTCTCGACCAGCTTGCGGAGCGTCACCGAGGCACCGCCGGGCTGCGAGCCGAGCCACTGCCAGTGCCGCGGCAGGAGCGTCACCTCGCGCCCCACGACGCCCAGCTTCGGGCGGCCGGGACCGCGACGCTTCGGAGGCACAGACGGCTCCTCTGAGATGTCCGCTCTGTGCTCGGTCTGTTTCTCCGGGGCATAGCGTGCGGCCACCTCCTCGGCCGAGCCCATCAGGTAGAGATCGACCACCCGGCCGGTCGAGTCATCGAAGACCAGGACGTCATGGGGCCGCTGCCCCTCGGTCACTTCCTTGACCGTCAACGCCACCTCCCCGAGCGGCCCGGACGCGAAACGGCGGTCGGCGTCGAACGCGGTGTATGTGCTTCTCTCCATGGCGGGTCGATTTTTACCCTGGTAATATTCTGGTGTCAAGCCCTGTCCGTGGACCCGACTCTTCACACCGAGGCCGGCGCCCCCGCGGACGCTTCCCGGCTCCGCGTCTGGCAGGCGTGTGCCCGCGGTCACGTGGTTCTGCCGCGCAGGCTAGAGAGGTGTCCCATGCCCTTGAGAACCATGGCGCCGAGAGCTCTTCTGATCACTCTTGCCTTCCTCGCGATCGCGGCGGCGGTCGTGCCCGGGGAGGAGGTCGGACGGAGGGTCGGGCTGGGTCTTTGGCTGACCACCGACGTGGCCACGAGCGGGAACGGGGTGGTCTTCGCCTTCTCAGCTCCGAACCGGGCGAGCGGCCGCTCCTCGGTCTGGGTGCAGCCGCTGGGCGAAGAGCTCGTCCTGGCCGGCCCCGGCGCCTTCGGTGGCTCGAGACTTCCGGACGTCGCGTCCGACGGAGCCGGGAGGTTCGTCGCGGTCTGGTGGACCCTGGGCGACGGCGTCTTCGCCCGGCGGATCGGGTGGGGCGGCGAGGCGAAAACCCACTAACAGAACGACAGCATGGGCGACGGCTGCACCGGATGATCCTCTTCGGTGGCGGTTCCCGAGGGACGGGGTGACAAGGGCAAGACGGCTCGCCCGAACCCTGGAACCCGAAGGACCCTTTTACCGTTCGACAGGAGATCGATCATGACCCACAAGTTTCCGTACGTTCTCACCCTCCTCGCCCTCGCGGCCGCGCTCTTCTCCGCCGTGCCGGCCTCGGCCGACGTCGAGGTGGACGCGACCCTGTGCAATCAGACCCACAAGCCGGTCGAGTTCCATCTCTTCAACCACAACGACATCTTGAGCGGCGCCGCGGCGCTCCAGACCAAGGCCGTGCGCGCCTGCTCCTGCGTGTCTCAGCAGACGAACACCGACCTCTGGCACAACTTCCCGGTCGTCCGCATCAACCAGCTCGTCTACCGTGACGTCTCGAGCGTTTCCGGCTCGAAGATCAGCGTCTGCGTGGACGCCAAGGGGAAGTTCGAGGGCTATGCCGACCTCAGCACCAAGACCTGCGCCGAAGTGCGCAAGGAGACCAGCTTCCTGCCCGCACCGGAGCTGACCCGCGCGCAGGGCGACCTGGTGATCCTCCAGAGCCACCTCTACGCGTCGACGACCGACTGCGTCTCCACGGATTGGACCGGGGGTTGCTCGGAGTACACGGCGACCTACACCTACACTGACGGCGCGAGCTGCTACGGGAACCAGTAGCCCTTCGGACCTCATCCCTGCTACCCCGTCCCGGCCCTCTTCGGTCGATTCGCCGATCGGCCGAAGAGCGCGCCTCCCTACTGGAGGGCGGCCCGCACTCCCGGGTCGTCCTCCGGATAGCTCACCAGCCGGAAGACCTGGGTCAGGTCGGGGTCCCCGACCGTGTTCTCCCAGAGGCTCGCCGTGGCGGCCACGACACCGTCGGCGTCGAGCCAGATGGCCTCGCTCTGGGTGCAGTCACAGGAGAGGGTCCTTCCCCCGGAGGGGCGCTGGGCCGTACCCACGGACGTCGCCTGGACGCCGAGGTCGGCCGCGAGAACCGGCTCCGTCGGTCCGTAGACGCCGTCCTCTCCGAGCGCATAGCTGCCGTCGGGCGAGATCGGCGGGGCGATCTCCACCATCATGCTGTCGCCGCCATCCAGGTCTCGTCCGAAGTCCTTGATGTCGTTGTCATACATGATGAAGTGACGGCTCTCGGGGAGCCACTTCGGGTCGTGCACGGCGGAGAGCTGGAAGGCGTCCGCGTCGCCGTGGCCGTAGACCCACGGGTTGCCCCAGCGGTAGAGAAGGTCTCCGCCGTGGCCGTATCGGCCGACCGTGCTCCCGGCAGCCTCTTCCGTGGTGGTCGAGTGGTCGATCACCCAGAGCTCGCGGTAGTGGTAGGACGTGAAGGCGATCTGATCGAGATCCTCGATGTAGAAGGCGGAGTTCACGTGCATGAAGTCTTCCGGGGTGTTGTAGCCCTGTCCGTAGTTGATGTCGATCCGCCCGCGGTGGTCCGCCAGGGTGCCGAAATTGGCCTTGGTCGAGTCGAAGTCCTGGACGAGGTGGTCGGAGGACCGCCACTCCCAGACGACCTTGCCGCCGCTGTCGCCGGTGGGCTGGATCTCGACGATGGAGTCGATCCACAGCCCGCCGGAGCTCAGGTGCTTCGGATCTCGCCCGAGGGCGAGGCTGTCTTCCTCGGAGACGTACCTCCAAACGGGCATGAGGAGGTTGCCGTTCGGCATGACCGTGACAACATGGTGGGGTGCGAAGTCGTCGCCGTAGTACTCGAGGGACCAGAGCACGTCGCCGTCCTTCGAGATGCGCTCGACGAACCCGCCCGCCTGGAAGGTGGTGTTGTGCCCGTCTCGATAGCCCGCGACGAAGCGGTTGTCGGGATCGACGTCGTTGATCCCTCCCCCGCGGATGATGCTGCCGTCCGCCTGGAGGAAGGCTGACTGGCCGGCGTTGTACTGGCTGGGCCAGGTATGGACGACGTTGCTCGAGCTGTCGATCAGGTAGGTCTCGGTCGTCAGGCTCGGTGCGTAGAGGAGGAAGTCTCCGCCCTGGACCGCGCCTTGCGCCTCGCTCAGCTCGGTGGCCTGCGTCTCGTCCTGCTCGGAGGCCCCTTGGTCGGACGGCCCACATCCGCCGAAAAGGACTCCGAGGCCGAGCAGAAGCAGCAGGGGCCGGGGCTCGGCCAGTGGATCTCGCACCGGGGGGGTGATGGGCAACGCGGGGGAAAAGGCATCGTACAGTCCTCCTTCCAAAGGAACCTCGCCCAAGCGTCGTGCTCGAGAGAGACATCAAGATGATTCAAAAGGCTCGGGACAGCGGGCACGTCGCCCACGACAGCGATTTCGCGCCCCTGTGGGCGGACTGCACGTGACGCCGTTCCGGCGGTGTCACGCGAGCTCCGTCAACGCCCCTCGGCTTGCTACCAGGAACAGAGCGGACGGACGACCCGGGGAGGGGGCGCCGGGCCGTCCGTCAGGGCCGGCTCGAATCTACGGCGCGGGGCAGAAGAAGTCACCGAACAGGCAGCCGTGGTTGGCGTGCCCGTCGACGATGACGTAGCCGGTCTTCTGAGTGCACGCCCCAGTGATCACCACCTGAAACTGGCAGTAGAAGTTGCCGCCCGCGGTGTCGCACGCGGTGGCGGCCGCGGCGCGGAGCTGGCTGTCCAGGTCGGCCGTCGCCGCGGCGCAGTCGCTGCCGGTTCCCCAGTGGGTGGCTGTCTGGT
>Ga0210123_1000653_pt1 | contig 20596 bp, 25 predicted proteins | sample Muzzi_PWB_D2_FD_185535 | JGI IMG/M metagenome (GOLD analysis project Ga0210123, IMG submission 185535) | Wetland microbial communities from San Francisco Bay, California, USA, that impact long-term carbon sequestration - Muzzi_PWB_D2 (SPAdes) | ecosystem: Environmental > Aquatic > Marine >... | reverse complement strand
GTCCGCTCGTTTCATCGCAGTTGCCATCGCGCTCGCGTCTGTATTCACAGCGCGTCGAAGTGGTTGCGCATGCGGCTGATGATGCGCATTGCAGCCTGTCTGGCGCATTCGGGTTCGTCAATGACCGCGGTCATCGGCACGGACATCCGCCGGCTGCCGAGAAGCCGTGCAGGCTGCAGATGCAGTCGAACCTGCCCATGAAAGACCTGCCCGCAGGTCTGGAAAATGCCGAAAATCGCAATCAGTACCGGTTTAGGCAGGTGTTGATGCCTGATATGTGCAGCTGGCGATTGCGTGACCGGCCATCCGGTCCGGCTCATCCGGGTAGATGAAAATCAGCCGAATATCGGCCCCAGCGGGCGCTGGTCCTCGTGGCCCATGATGATGTCGGTTTCGTTCATGTCGCCGGTGATGTCGATGTTGACGCCGGTCACGCCGGGTAGTGTTCTGAGAATGTAGGCCGCCATCAGCATCAGCAATTTTTCGTTTTCGGTCTCGATCGCGGTCAGTATCCGGTCAGCCGCAATCTGGCAGCGCTGCTGCGGGTTCGGGTTATCGACCCAGTCGCGGCTCATCTGCCAGCCCCGGTCCATGTCGGCGTCGAGTTTGTGGAAGAAATCACTCGCTTCGACCAGCATGGCATCAGGCACCTCGAACGCATTGGTGCGGCCATCGACAATGATGTTCAGCTTCATGTGTACTGTCCCCGATCCTGTTAATATGCGTGCCGATTATACGATATTCGGAGCCTGCAACATGCTGCTGACCATTCCGGGCATTCTGAACCGGGAAGAACTGTCGGTTGTTCATGATTATATGTCCCGCGCGACCTTCGTCGACGGCAGGCTGTCGGCCGGCGGCGAGGCTTCGCCGGTGAAGAACAACCGCGAAATGCAGACGTCCCCGCAGGAAATGGCGCAGCTCAACAATCTGGTCATGGGCAGGCTGGTGCAGAATCCGGTGTACCTGGCCGCGGCGCTGCCTGCAAGGATTGCGGCGCCGTATTACGCGAAATACACGACGGGCATGCGCTACGGCAATCATATCGACGACCCGGTGATGGGACCGCCGGGGCAGCGCTATCGCAGCGATGTGTCGATCACGATTTTCCTGAACGCGCCGGAGGCCTACGACGGCGGCGAGCTGGTGGTCCAGACCTCGTTCGGCGAACAGCGGGTGAAACTCGGCGCGGGCGACGCGGTGATGTACCCGTCATCGAGCACACACCGGGTGGACGAGGTCACGCGCGGCGAGCGCCTGGTCGTCGTGACCTGGCTGCAGAGCATGGTGCGCGACCCGGCAAAACGCGAACTGCTGTACCGCCTGCATCAGGCACGCGAGATCCTGCTGGAAAAATCCGCGGGCAGCGATGAGACCGAACTGGTCAGCAACAGCTATGTGAATCTGGTGCGAATGTGGGCGGATAACTAGCCGAGATAACAAATGTTATTTACCGCAGAGGCGCAGAGAACGCAGAGAAATACAACTCTATTCTCCGCAACCTCTGCGCCTCTGCGATCAATTGCCCTCACAGAACAACTGCTCGCGTAGCACGCAGGCTACAACAATAAAAAGGCCGCTTATCAAGCGGCCTTTTTATAAAGCAGAACAGGTTGGCGCTTAGCGATGCGAACCCGCTTCAGCATGGGCCATGTCGACGACTTCCATCGCCAGGTCCCTGTACTTCTGGCGGTAACCGGCAAGTTCGTTGCCTGCGTCAGGTAAGAAGTAGTCCTTCGGATCGACACCGTGCTTGTGTTCGTACTCGATGAATTTTTTCTGCATTGCGATCATTTCCTTGATCTTCGCTGCCTTATCGCTCATATCTGTCACCTTTGTTGAAGGATTCCCGTTGAAAGGAAATGGCCTGTCGTCTGAAAACTGTTTCGAAAGTCTAGCACCCGGTTCCGGAATCGCCATATACCCCATAAGGGTAAGGCATACCCAATCACCGGGGATCAATAACCGCCCTTGCGCGTGCTCTGCGGCAGGCCGGCGATCTTGCGGCCCTGCTTGCTCGGCATCAGCGGGAACAGCTCGTACATGTCCTTGCTGGACGGCTTGGTGCCCCATTTCTTGCCCATGTCCTTCTGGATCGTGCGCTCGTTCGGCTCGTTGCCGCCGTTGTTGATGTGTTCGTCGCGCAAATATCTGACGATATCCCAGTGCTGGTCGGTCATGCTGACACCGTCTTCAGCAGCGGCCAGCGCCAGCGCGACATCGTCATTCCAGTCGTTCAGATCGACCAGATAGCCATTCTCGGTTACTTCAATCGCTTTACCGTTTACTTCGATAGTAGGCATTTGATTACTCTCTAACTGAATTAAACCATGAAATTTGGAGCGCGGATTTTAAAACAGTTCCCTGTCCGTTTCCAGCCGTATTGGCCGCTCCCGGTATCAGGTCCCTGTAAAATGCGCCTTGTCTTCGGTATCGCCGACCGCCTTGATGCCCTTGTGCGGCAGGAAAATACCGCAGCCCAGGTGGCGGCCCGGGCCGATGCCCGTTTCCTGCAGGTCGATCGAGGTCTGCTTGTCCAGATCCGCGATCATCAGGCTGCGCGTTTCGAAGTCCTGTTCCGGCGTCGACACGGTGTGAGCCATGCCGCAGAGCATCTTGCGGGCATGAATGCCGCGCTGCTGCAGCTCACCGGCAACCGCGTCGAGAAAGTCATCCTCGTCCAGCCCGGACGGCACGATCACGTAACGCGCGAACACGGTTGCCTGTGGCTGCAGCGGTTTGACCGTGGACTCACCGACTTCCAGGGCATGGCCGGCGATATCCAGCACGGTGCCCGTCAGCGAGCGCGTTGCCTCGACTCGCGGCTTCGGCACACGAATTTGCATGCGCGAGCGTCGGGACAGATGGATCAGTTCGCCGTCGGGCGGCCGCTCCCAGCCATTGCCGCTGGTGGCGCCGTGAATCTGGTGGATGCCGGCCTCGGGCTCGGCTTCGAGCCACGGCAGCGCCCGGTACAGCGCCTGTGCAAGCTCATAGGCGTGTGTCGTCGGCAGTTGCCTGCAGATCACCCTGAAACTGATGTCGACCACATCGTCCGGTACGATGAATTCGTTCTGGCGTTTGCTGTCGTCTTCCCAGTGCATGATTTCGTCTTACTCCTGCCGGGCCGTGAACGCGGCCTCGAGCCGGTCTTCCCAGTTCGGCGGCGTATCCGGAAACGTGGGTTTGACATCCAGCTGGAAAAACAGCTCGCCTTCGCGTGCACGCTTCTTCAGCTCCTGCACCAGTTCGTCGAATGACTCCATATCATGGCCCTGCAGCAGGACTTCACTCAGTATCAGCATCGCTCACCCCTTGTTCGACCCCGTTCAGGCCGGTATTCGCGACCCGGTCGTAGTACCGGGCACGGTACAGTAATCGCGGCCGGTCCGCATCGTCGCTGAAGCCGGTTCGGTTGTGCAGCACATTGTTACAGACAATGCCCTCGCCCGCCTGAAGACGGTAACTTATCACGGAACACCCCTCCGCCAGTATCTCGGTAATTAGAGTCGCGGCGTCCCGGGTGAGTTCATCGTCGCACCAGTCGATATTGCGCTTGCGCGCCGAGTAGCGCATGTGCAGGCTCGCCGTGTGCGGGTCAACCGAGAATACCGGCCCGCTGCGCGCGCCGCGAATCTGTTCGCCCTGCTCCACATTCGGCGGTATCGTCATCGCCCGCGGCTGCATCAACGCCCGGATATAGTCCGGACTTTCATCGCGCAGCCGTATATAGAGCAGCTCCGGGTCAAGCAGTGCGTTGATTCCGCCGTCGGCCGCCGGGCGCACACAGTGCATAATGAGGCCGCGCACCCGGTTTTCAGGCCGGTTGTAATAGCCGTCGGTATGCCAGCTCAGCGGACGGTCGGTATACGGGATATAGCTGTTGCCGTGCTGTTCGACCACCTGCAGGCTGGTGATGTCGTCTTCGTCCGAGCGCAGGTTGTTGTCCAGCCGGCGCAGGCCAAGCTGCAGCCCGAGCGCGTGCACCAGCTGCCTGTTTTCGGACCGGCCTGCAGCCGACACTCTATATATAGCCATGTTGTTTGCGCGACAGCGGGTTTCGATTGCGGCCTTTTCAGACGCATTCAATTGCAGCGGATTGTCGATCGTCACCAGCAGGGACTCCACGTCCGATGCGATGCCGGCGAGCTTGCGTTCGCGCCAGGCACGGTAGGGACCGGCATGATCCAGATTGAACGGACTCGCCGCGGGTACTGCCGGAACCTGAAGAGGGTGTGACTGTTTTTTCATGGTGCAGCGCAGGATGCCTGCCGATGCGCCCGATTACAATATCACTATCGGGCGCTCACCCTGCCCGCGCATGCACCGAAAACACAGGGCTATCGGAAGTCAATGGCAAGTTCATAAAAATCATGCTGTTATCAGGATTATTCTTATATCGTTGTTTTCCATGGCAATACGCGCTTTTTATGCGTGCATAGAAAAAGGTTCTGAAGATTACACTATCCCGTTTGGGATAATCTGTGTCTTCCACACTCTCCCAAGGGTAGGGTTCTACCTTTCATCGCGTCCTCCTATAGTTGCACCCCAAGAAAAGCAACGCACATACTGTGTGTATATTTCCACGCAGGCGGGATATTGTTAACAGGGTAAATTGGCTTTACAATCGCACGCCGATCAAAGCCCCGTTAACGTGCAGCCACGACGTCATATACAGGAGACAATCCATGGCCAAAAAGATCTATGAAACCCCGATGCTGGATGAGCTGGAAAACGGCCCCTGGCCCAGCTTTATTTCCGGCATCAAGAAACTCCGTGATGAGCATCCCGATCAACGCATCCAGGAGGTGACCGGCAGCCTGCTCGGCCAGCTGGAACACTCTTACGAAACCCGTAAAGGTTACTGGAAAGGCGGCACGGTTTCGGTTTATGGCTATGGTGGCGGCATTATCCCCCGCTTCTCCGAAGTCGGTTCCGCTTTCCCGGAATCGAAAGAATTCCACACACTGCGCGTACAGCCCCCCGCCGGCAATCACTATACGACCGCGATGCTGCGCCAGCTCGGCGACAGCTGGGAAAAATGGGGTTCCGGCCTGCAGACATTCCACGGTCAGACCGGCAACATCATGTTCATCGGCACCACCACCGAAAACACGCAGCACTTTTTCGACGAAATCAACGAATACGGCTGGGATCTCGGCGGCGCCGGCCCCTGCGTTCGCACCGCCATGTCCTGTGTTGGCGCTGCCCGCTGTGAAATGTCCTGCGCCAACGAGCACGCGATTCACCGCGTTCTGGTGAACAACTTCACCGATGACGTCCACCGCCCGGCGCTGCCGTACAAGTTCAAGTTCAAGGTCTCCGGCTGCCCGAACGACTGCCAGAACGCGATCGAGCGATCCGACATGGCGATCATCGGCACCTGGCGCGACGACATGAAAGTCGACCAGGACGAAGTCAAGGCATTCGTCGCGAAGAAAGGCCGCCAGTACGTGATCGACAACGTCACCTCACGCTGCCCGACCAATGCGATTGCACTGAACGATGACGACACCATGGCTGTCGACAACCGCAACTGCGTGCGCTGCATGCACTGCCTGAATGTAATGCCGAAAGCGCTGCACCCGGGCGACGACAAGGGCGTGACCATCCTGATCGGCGGCAAGCGCACACTCAAGATCGGCGACCTGATGGGCACCGTCGTGGTTCCGTTCAAGAAGCTCGAAACCGAAGAAGACTACGAGTCGCTGGTCGAAATGGCTGAAGAAATCATCGATTTCTGGGCCGAGAACGGTCTCGAACACGAACGTACCGGTGAAATGATCGAACGCATCGGCCTGGTAAATTTCCTCGAAGGCATCGGTATCGAAGTCGATCCGCACATGGTTTCGAATCCTCGCCAGAGCTCCTACATCCGCATGGACGGCTGGGACGAAGAGGCTGAAAAATGGTTCCAGCGCAAAGCGGAAGCAGCAAGCGCAGCCTGAGCGAAACGCATACGTTACTAACGGGATCGGAAGGGGGCCTTGGCCCCCTTCCAACAACACACATCTATATATATTGAGGAATTACCATGTCTGACAAACCTCGTTCGCCAATTGAATCCGGCTGTCCTGACGCATTCCAGTACATGCATCCGGTAATGCGCAAGAACTTCGGTCAGTGGAAATACCACGAGCACCCCAAGCCCGGCGTGCTGCGCCACGTTGCCTACAGCGGCGACGAAATCTGGACCGTGCGCGTCGGCACCCAGCGCATCCTCGATGTATTCACACTGCGCAAGCTTTGCGACATCGGCGACGAGTTTGCGGACGGTTATGTTCACTTCACCATCCGCAGCAACATCGAATACATGGTTTCCGATGCGGCCAAGGTCGAACCGCTGATCAAGGCGGTCGAGGACGCCGGTTTCATCGTCGGCGGCACCAAGAACTCCATCACGATGATTTCCCACACCCAGGGCTGGCTGCACTGTGACATCCCGGGCACGGACGCATCCGGCGTGGTCAAGTCCATGATGGACGAACTGATCGACGAATTCCGCAACTGCAACATGCCGAATCGCGTGCATATCACCACGTCCTGCTGCCAGATCAACTGCGGCGGCCAGGGCGACATCGCGATCAATGTGCAGCACACCAAGCCGCCGAAGATCAACCACGACCTGGTTTCCAATATCTGCGAACGCCCTTCCGTAGTAGCGCGCTGCCCGGTCGCCGCGATTCGCCCGGCGATGGTGAACGGCAAGCCTTCACTGGAAGTCGACGAGAAAAAATGCATCTGCTGCGGCGCGTGTTTCCCGCCCTGCCCGCCGATGCAGATCAACGACGCGGAGCACACCAAGCTGGCGATCTGGGTTGGCGGTAACCACTCCAACGCGCGCGGCAAACCGACCTTCCAGAAGCTGGTCGCATCCGGTATCCCGAACAACCCGCCGCGCTGGCCTGAAGCCAATGCGATCGTGAAGAACATCCTGAAGTGCTACAAGGCTGATGCGAAAGACTGGGAACGCATCAACGACTGGATCGAGCGTATCGGCTGGCCGCGTTTCTTCGAGCTGACCGGCCTGCCGTTCACCAAGTATCACATCGATACCTGGCGCGGCGCCCGCAACAGCCTGAACGCTTCCACTCACATCCGTTTCTGAGGAGCAGTCGTGAAGTTTTCCATTCAGATAAACGAAGGGCCATACCAGCACCAGGCATCTGACAGCGCCTATCAGTTCGCCAAAGCCGCGCTGGCAAAAGGTCACGAACTGTTTCGTGTATTTTTCTACCACGATGGCGTGAACAACGCGACGCGTCTGGCGATACCGCCGCAGGACGACCGTAACATAACCCAGCTGTGGACCGAGCTGCAGAAACAGTACAACCTCGACCTGGTTGTCTGTATCGCAGCGGCTCAGCGCCGCGGCCTGATCGATGAAGACGAAATGAAACGTCAGGGCAAGGATGCGAACAATATTGCGGAAGGCTTTCGGATTTCCGGCCTCGGTCAGCTGATCGAAGCCGGCATCGAGTCTGACCACCTCGTTACGTTCGGCGCCTGAGGAGAGACACGATGGCCAAGAAATTCCTTTATATGAATACCAAGGCTCCTTACGGAACCATCTATGCCCTCGAATCGCTCGAAGTCGTGCTGATCGGCGCCGCGTTCGAGCAGGATGTCAGCCTGGCTTTTATCGGTGACGGCGTCTACCAGCTCACCAGGGGCCAGAAAACGGACGGTATCGGCATGAAGTGCTTTGCGCCCACCTACGCGGCGCTCGGCGACTACGAAGTCACCAAGATCTATGTCGAAAAAGAATCCATGGAAGAACGGGGTCTGAGCCTCGACGACCTGCAGCACCTGGTGTGGGAAGACGAGGACGAGGACTGGGCCGAGAAGGATTCGATCCGTCTTGTCAACAGGGCCGAGCTGGCTGACGTTATCGACAGTCAAGACGTAATTCTGAGTTTCTAGGAGATCAACATGGCAATGCTACACACAGTAAACAAGTCTCCTTTTCAGAGCAATGCGCTCGATGCCTGCCTTGGTCTGGCCAGGAGCGGATCAACAGTGCTGCTGTTCGAGGACGGCGTCTATGCTGCAACCGTCGGCACGGCAGTTGCTGACAAAATCGCCAAAGCTGACGGCATCAACTTCGCCGTGCTCGGTCCGGATGCAAAGGCGCGCGGTATCGAAAGCAAACTGGCCGATGGAATCAAAGTCGTTGATTACGACGGTTTTGTAGAACTGGTTGCCGAGTCTGACAAAGTTCAGGCCTGGCTTTAATTCACTTTAATTTCGTTCTCAACGAGGAGCGCACCTATTATGCCAATCGAAGCAAACGGTAAAACGTACGAAACTGACGAAGAAGGTTACCTGGCTAACCTGAATGACTGGGACACCGACGTCGCAACAGCCATGGCCAGCGCCGAAGATGTAACGCTGACCGACGAGCACTGGGAAATCATCAATTTCCTGCGTGAATACTACGAAGAATACCAGATCGCACCCGCGGTCCGCGTTCTGACCAAGGCTGTCGGCAAGCGCCTTGGCAAGGACAAGGGCAACAGCAAGTACCTGTACGAACTGTTCCCTTACGGGCCGGGCAAACAGGCCTGTAAATACGCCGGCCTGCCGAAACCGACGGGTTGCGTATAAGTTGACCTCCGTCAGGGGGTCATCAATGACCCCCTGTTATCATGTTCTATTTGTATCTAGCAGGCGAGACACGCTGACAATGACTGCTCTGAGTATTCTGTATGTGCTGCTGTTCTATTTTGCAATCGCGGTGCTGGTAGCCGGCGTCGTAAACAAGATATTGCAGTATGCCCGTGTTCCCGCGCCGCTGAAGATTGCCGTCACACCCGCACCGCTGACGAAAGGCGGCGTTGTCTGGCGCTATTTTAACGAGATCGTATTTTTCAACAGCCTGTTTCGCGCCACCAAGTGGACGTGGATATTCGGCTGGATTTTCCATGTTGCGCTGCTGCTCGCATTTTTCCGGCACCTGCGCTATGCAATCAGCCCCGATTCCTTCCTCTGGCCGCTGATCAACCTCGAAGTGGTGCAGAGTTTCGGCAAGTATGCCGGCTTCGCGATGGTGGTCGGCCTGATCGGCCTGTTCGGCCGCCGCCTGTTCGTCGACCGCGTGCGTTACATCTCCGCACCGTCGGACTACCTGATGCTGGTGCTGATAATGGCCATCGCCGGCAGCGGCCTGTTCATGCACTACGTCTCGCACACCGATATCGTTCAGCTCAAGGCTTTCATCCTCGGCCTGTTCTACTTCGACTGGCAGAACCTGCCAGGCGATACCCTGTTGCTGGTGCACCTGACACTGGTGCTGGCGCTGATGATCATTTTCCCGTACAGCAAGCTGCTGCACGTGCCGGGCCTGTTCTTTGCACCGACCCGCTACCAGATCGACAACCCGCGTGAAAAACGGCATCTGGCACCCTGGGCTGCGGAAATGGAAGCCCGTGACGGCAAGAACGCATAATCGAACTTAACAGAGTCAGGAATAGCGAATAATGGCTGATTTTGAAGTACCGGAAACACGCGAGTTCCCCGTCATTCCGACGATTATGGAAGGCGCGATGGCGCACAGTTCACCCTACCTGGCCAAAGAAAAGTTCCAGCAGGAACTCGGCTTTCCCGGCGACGGTCAGCTGATCGATGGCTGGAAAGAGACCTTCCTGAACAAGCTCGCAGAAATGCTCGGCAAGTACCGCTCGCTGCAGGTGTTCATGGACATCTGCGTGAAGTGCGGCGCCTGCACCGACAAGTGCCATTATTTCCTCGGCACCGCAGACCCCAAGAACATGCCGGTCGCGCGCCAGGACCTGCTGCGCAAGGTCTACCGCCGTTATTTCACCCTGCCCGGCAAGCTGTTCCCGAAACTGGTCGGCGCGATCGACCTGACCGAAGAAGTCATCGATGACATGTACAGCTACTACCACCAGTGCTCGGAATGCCGTCGCTGCTCGGTGTTCTGCCCGTACGGTATCGATACCGCTGAAGTCACCATGGCCGCGCGCGACATACTCGCGCACATCGGCAAGGGGCAGAAATATTCGAACGAAATTATCGCCAAGGTGCACAAGATCGGTAACAATCTCGGTCTGCCGGAACCCGCGCTGGCCGATACGCTCGAAGGCCTTGAAGAAGAAGTCGAGGAAGACATCGGCGTCAAGGTGCGTTACCCGCTGGATGAGAAAGGCGCAGATATACTGCTGGTGACACCGTCGGCCGACTTCTTCGCGGAACCGCACGTCGACGGCCTGATCGGTTACGGCAAGGTGTTCCACGCCGCGGGTGTCAGCTGGACCATCAGCTCCAAGGCGTCGGAAGCCGCGAACTTCGGCCTGTTCATCGGCAACTACGAGAACATGCGTGAAATCTCGCTGCGCATCCGCGAAGCCGCGAAGGAACTCGGCGTCAAGCGCATCATTTTCGGCGAATGCGGCCACGCATGGCGCGTCGCCTACAACTTCCTGAACACGCTGGCCGGGCCGTGGGATTTTCTCGATCCGAACTACCCGGTACCGCAGCATATTCTCGAATTCACGTCCGACTGCCTGGACCGCGGTATTCTGAATATCGACAAGTCGCAGAACGACCACATGACGCTGACCTTCCACGATTCGTGCAATATCGCGCGCGCCTCGCGCATCGGCAGCTTCCCGGGCAGCCAGTTCACGATTCCGCGCAAGGTCATCAAGGCGGTATGCAACAATTTCTACGACATGGCCCCGGAAACCATCCACGACAGCACCTTCTGCTGCGGCGGCGGCGGCGGCCTGCTGACCGACGACCTGATCGAACTGCGCATCAAGGGTGCGCTGCCGCGAATGGAGGCACTGAAGAACGTCATCGCCGAGAATGGCGTCACCCACATGGCCGCGATCTGCGCCATCTGCAAGTCGCAGTTCACCAAGGTACTGCCCTATTACGGCATGACCATGGACCAGATCGTCAGCGTTCACCAGCTCGTCAGCAACGCGATCATCCTCGAAGGCCAGGGTGAAGAGGACGAAGACGAAGACGAAACAGATGAAGCAGCCTGATCCGGAACTGTCTCGGGACTGCGGACAAATTAATTACCCATATAACCAACCGGTAGCGGTTTAAATCAACAGGAGAATCTGGCATGGCGACCTCCACTGAAGATATGCAAAACACAAAGTTGACCTTCAGAAAATTCAAAGACGGTGATCAGGACTGGGGCGGCTTTTCGAAGAAAATCTTCAAGGAAGACACTTCGCACAAATGCCCGACGTATGTGCATCGCACACCGCCATGCCAGGGAAGCTGCCCGTCCGGTGAGGACATTCGCGGCTGGCTCGATATCGTCCGCGGTATCGAAACCCCGCCGGAAGGCGTATCGATGCAGGAATATGCGTTCCGCCGTTCGACCGATGCGAACCCGTTCCCGTCGATGATGGGCCGCGTGTGCCCGGCGCCGTGCCAGACCGGTTGCAACCGTAACCAGGTCGAGGACTTCGTCGGCATCAACTCGGTCGAGCAGTACATCGGCGACACCGCGTTCAAGGAAGGTTTCAAATTCGACAACAGCGCCGCAATGACCGGCAAGAAAGTCGCCATCATCGGCGGCGGCCCGGCCGGCATGGCCGCGGCCTACCAGCTGCGCCGCCGCGGCATCGCCTCGACCATATTCGACGATCACGACGAACTCGGCGGCATGATGCGCTACGGCATCCCCGGCTACCGTACGCCGCGCGACTTCCTGAACAATGAATGCCAGCGCATACTCGACATGGGTCATATCGACACCCGTCTGAACACCCGTGTCGGCAAGGACGTTTCGGTCGAATCGCTCGAGAAGGAATACGACGCTATCCTGTGGGCGCTTGGCTGCAAGAACGGCCGCGATCTGCCGCTGGAAGGCTGGAGCGAAACGCCGAACTGCGTCTCCGCGGTCGCCTTCCTCGAACAGTTCAACAAGGGCGAAATGAAATACACCGCCAGCAAGGTCCTGTGCGTCGGCGGCGGCGACACCTCGATCGACGTGGTCTCGGTATCGCGCCGCATCGGCACGATGAAAAACCTGACCGAAAATCCGGAAGACGCCGTCAACGGCGTGATCAAGCACGGCGACATCGACGAATCCCAGCGTGTACCCTGCGAAAACGTCACCCTGACCGCGCTGTTCGCGCGCCACGAAATGACCGCCGCGCAGCACGAAGTCGAAGACGCGGTGATCGAAGGCGTGAACATCATGAACCAGGTGATGCCGGTCGAAATCCTGCATGACGCCAACGGTCGCGCCAGGGGCATGAAGTTCGTCGACTGCAAATGGGAAAAGAACGCGCCGGTTGCGGTCGAAGGCGGCAAGGAATACACCGTCGAGGCCGACCTGATCGTCGCCGCGATCGGCCAGAGCGGCGACCTCATCGGTCTGGAAGATCTGGATAACGGCCGCAGCCTGATCGATTCCGACAAGGTCTACCGCGTACCCGGCAAGGAAAACCACTTCGTCTGCGGCGACATCGTGCGTCCGCATTTGCTGACCACCGCGATCGGTCAGGCTTATATCGTATCGGAGACCATCGATAATCACTTCAAGAACATCGAACTGAAGAAACGCCCGAAGGTCGACGTGCACCACTTCAACCTTATCGACAAGCTCAACGAAGCCGGCCTCGGCGTCGACAGCTACAGTGCCAACGACTACCACGAAGATGAACAGCGCGGCACCGACAAGCAGTCCTACGCGATCCATAACTACGAAGACCGCTCGTCACAGGAAATCATTTCCGCCGACAAGCTGTTCCTCGGCCACTTCGGTTACACGCCGCGCATCCATCGCGATACCGACGTACCGTCTTCCGACATCGTGCTGGGCCACTTCACCGAACGCCAGTCCAGCCTCAGCGAAGAACAGGCAATCGCCGAAGCCGGCCGCTGCATGAGCTGCGGCATGTGCTTCGAGTGCGACAACTGCGTGATCTTCTGCCCGCAGGACGCCGTGTTCCGTGTGAAGAAAGGCAAACAGACGACCGGCCGATATGTCGATACCGACTACAACCGCTGCATTGGCTGCCATATCTGCGCCGATGTGTGCCCGACCGGTTACATCGACATGGCACTGGGTGAATAAGACCGGGTGAAAAGCCTGGTGAATAACCGACGACACGTCACAAGGTTCAGATCATGATAAACCGCTTAATTCAATTCGCGCTTTTCCTGGCGGTGCTGGCACTGTTGCCGGCCGCCGGCGCGATCGCCGAGACCCCTTTCCCGACGATTCACGTTCCGGAAGGCAAAGGCGTCAAATGCGTGCAACCGGAAGAGGAAATCAAGCGTAACCACATGAACTACATCCTGCACCAGCGCGATGAAACCATGCACGACGGCATTCGCACCAAAACCTACAGTCTGGCCGAGTGCATCAACTGCCACGTACAGCCCGACAAAAACGGGCACATCGCCGGCATCGAAAGCGATGAACATTTCTGCCACAGCTGTCACGAATACGCCGCGGTACAGATCGACTGCTTCGAGTGCCATGCGGACCGTCCGCAGAAATACATCAGGCGAGCGACCGTAAAGGCTACGAGTGAACAGGGTCTGCGCGAAGTGCTTGTCGCCCGCGGCGCTGAATCAGGAGGCATGAAATGAGCACATGCGCAGACAAGTCAAGACGCAGCTTCCTCGGCAAGTCAGCGGCGATAGCGGGTACTGTCACGATCGCTCCCGGCATCTTCCTTCACCAGGTCGCCAGCGCGAAGCCCGATGACGAAGCCGTCACCCAGTCGGTGCGCTGGGGTATGCTGATCGACACCAGCAAGTGTGAAGACGGCTGCACCGACTGTGTCGATGCCTGCAACACGGAAAACGGCCTGACCGGCCACGACCGTCCCCGGACCGACACGCAGTACATCCGCAAGGTCACGCTGCGTGAAATCAGCACCGGCCATGAACTTTCGCTGCCGATGCTGTGCCAGCACTGCGAAACACCGCCGTGCGTGGATGTGTGCCCGACCGGCGCCTCGTTCAGGCGCAAGGATGGCATCGTACTGGTCGACAAGCACATCTGTATCGGCTGCCGCTACTGCATGATGGCCTGCCCCTACAAGGCGCGTTCCTTCGTGCACGAGAAACTCGAAAACCAGACACTGAGCGCACCGCGCGGCAAGGGCACGGTCGAATCCTGCAACCTTTGCGTTCGTCGCGTCGACAATGACGGTATCCCCGCCTGCGTCGAGGCCTGCAACAAGGGCAGGCACGGCGCGATGATCTTCGGTGACCTGAACGATCCGGACAGTCGTATCTCCAGGGCGCTGAAAAAACACGGCGGCAAACAGATTCGCGCCGACCTTCAACTGAACACCGGCGTCCGCTACCAGGGCATATAAGCATTACGGGCATACAGATCCATAAAGGCCGACTTAACGATGAAAAAGATCCAGTACACGTCAATTGAAGGTAACAGCCCGGCCTATTACGGCCTGCTGGCCGGATTCGGTTTGTTTATCCTGATCGGCCTGCTCGCCGCGTTTTACATGGAACATAACGGCCACTGGGTCACCGGCATGACCAACCAGGTCGTCTGGGGCACACCGCACGTGTTCGCCGTATTCCTGATCGTCGCCGCCTCCGGCGCGCTGAACGTGGCTTCGATCGCGTCCGTGTTCAGAAAGGAAAACTACGAGCCGATGGCGCGTCTGTCCGGCTTGCTGGCCGTATCGCTGCTCGCCGGCGGCCTGATGGTGCTGGTGCTCGACCTCGGCCGGCCGGACCGCCTGATCGTCGCGATGACCTACTACAACTTCAAGTCGATATTCGCCTGGAACATCATCCTGTACACCGGTTTCTTCGCGGTCGTCGGCGTCTATATCTGGTTCATGATGGACCACGGCATGTACCGATACAAAAAATACGCCGGCTTCGCCGCATTCATCTGGCGCCTGATACTGACCACCGGTACCGGCTCGATCTTCGGATTCCTGGTCGCCCGCTCGGCCTATGACAGCGCGGTGATGCCGCCGATGTTCATCGTGATGTCATTCTCGTTCGGTCTCGCGATCTTCATCCTGGTGCTGATGGCCGCGTTCAACTGGACCGGGCGCGAACTCGGCGACAGGACCGTCAACACCCTGCGTAACCTGCTCGGCGTATTCGTCGCCGGCGTGCTGTTTTTCGTGCTGTTCTACCACCTGACGAATCTGTACATAACCAAGACGCACGGTATCGAGAAGTTCCTGCTGGTCGACGGCGGCATCTACACCGCGGTGTTCTGGTTCGGCCAGATCATTCTGGGCAGCCTGGTTCCGCTGGCGCTGATCTACGCACCGGCTCTGAAAAACTGCCGCAAGACGCTGGCGCTGGCATGCGCGCTGATCATTTTCGGCGGTCTCGCGCAGATGTACACCATCATCATCGGTGGGCAGGCGTTCCCGCTGGAAATCTTCCCGGGTTACGAAGTCAGCAGCTCCTTCTACGACGGCGTCGTCGCCGACTATGCGCCGTCGCTGCCTGAAGTCCTGCTCGGCCTGTCGGGCATGGCCGTCGCGATGGTGCTGCTGACGTTCATGATCAAGGTGCTCGGCTTCCTGCCCAGATCGCTGGCCGACTCCGAGCAGGGCTGAAACCGCATCCGGCAATGAATACGGCGCTTGTGCCACACGCCACGGTGAGCGCCGGGGCTTGACCGCCGTTTATCCGTTATTGTCATCTTTTCATCGTCCGGCATAAAAGCGAATCGGCCGATGTCCCGTCTGTTCATCTCCGCCGCGCGCAAGTCCTCGGGCAAGACCTCGATATCGATCGGCCTGTGCGCCGCATTGCGCCAGCGTGGCCTGGGCGTGCAGCCGTTCAAGAAAGGACCGGACTACATCGACCCGCACTGGCTGGCGCTGGCCGCCGCCCGCCCCTGCTACAACCTCGATTTCTATACCATGGAGCGCGATGAAATCCTGCAAACGGTCGCTGATCGTTCGGCCGGCGCCGACATCAGCCTGATCGAAGGCAACAAGGGCCTGTACGACGGCCTCGATCTCGACGGCAGCAACAGCAACGCCGCGCTGGCCGAACTGCTGCACACGCCGGTGGTACTGGTGCTGGACGCGCGCGGCATGACCCGCGGGATCGCGCCGCTGATCCTGGGTTACCAGGCCTTCGACAGAAACATCGACATTCGCGGCGTGATCCTGAACCGACTCGGCGGCTTCCGGCACGAGAGCAAACTGCGCAATGTGATCGAACACTATACGGATGTCAAAGTCATCGGAGCGGTGCATCACGATGCGCGCTTCGACATCGAGGAAAGACACCTGGGCCTCGTTCCCGGCCACGAAGACAATGCGGCGTCGGCCAAGATCGCGCAGCTTCGGGAAGCCGTACAGGAACAGGTCGATCTCGATTCGCTGATCGAAATCGCCGGCAGCGCACCGCCGCTGCCGGCTTCGACGCCGGTCGAAATCCCGCCGGCCGAAGCCGCCGGGACGGCCGACGTGCGTATCGGCATCGTCAGAAACGCCGCGTTCGGCTTTTACTATCCGGACGACCTGGAAGCGCTGGAGCACGCCGGCGCCGTACTCATCGAAATCGACAACATCGAGGACACCTCTCTGGCCGATATCGACGGGCTGTTCATCGGCGGCGGATTTCCTGAAACCCACATGCGGGCGCTGGAAGCCAATCACGGCTTCCGCGAGCAGCTGCGGCTGGCGATCGAAGGCGGTCTGCCGGTGTACGCCGAATGCGGCGGGCTGATGTATCTGGCGCGATCGATCACCTGGAACGGCGAATGCCGCGACATGGTCGGTGCCATCGAAGGCGATATCGTCATGGAAGCGCGCCCGCAGGGACGCGGTTACGCGCAGCTGCGGGAAAACCCATCGAGCCTGTGGCCATTGCGAACGGACGATGTGATACCCTGCCACGAGTTTCACTACTCCCGATTTATAAATCTGGACAAAAATGCTAGATTTGCGTTTCGGGTATTACGCGGCGCCGGCATCGACGGCGAGAACGACGGGTACATCCGCAACAACATGCTCGCCTGCTATATACATCAGCGCAATACGCGAAACAATCACTGGGCGCAACGCTTCGTCGCCTTTGTTCGTCAAACCGGAAAACTGAATACGCAATCATGATCACGATCACTCCAGCAGCAGCCCGCCAGATCCGCTTTTCGGCAGAACAGGGCAAATCCAGCGGCATGCCGTTGCGAATCGCCGCGACCCGCAACGAAGACAACAGCATTCATTACGGCATGGGCTTCGATGACGCCAGGGAGGAAGACATCACGGTCAGGGCTGACGATATCGAAATCATCGTGTCCCCGATGAGCGCTGATCTGCTGAAAGACACCGTGCTCGATTTCGTCGAGATCGAACCCGGCAAGCACCAGTTCATATTCATGAACCCGAGCGACCCCGGCTACGTGCCGCCGCAGGAAAACTGACACTGGCGGCCGATAATCCGAGCCGAACCCCGATGAGCGACTCGCTGCTGCCATGCTACACACACGAGGGCCCCGGCTGGAACAGCGATTCCCTGAATATCCTGTCCCGGCTGGTTTGCAGCATCAATGCGACGAATAACCGGCAGGACCTGCTCGACCTGTTCATCAACCAGGCCGTGATCGAGTTCAGGGCGACGGCCGGCTTGATCCGCCTGCTCACCGACACCGGCTGGATGGAACTGGTCGCCAGCGCGAATATCGACGAATACCTGGTCGATTCCTGTCGCATTACCCCGATCGAAGGCTCTTTGTTCAGCCGCGACGAGAACATCGTGACCGAACTGAACCCGGCCGTGTTCACCGGTCTGTTCGATCACGCACGCATGACCATGCTGACGATCCCGATCAGGCACCACATCTGTTCGCAGGGTGTGATCAACCTGTTCCACACCGGCGCGGTCAGCCTCAGTCCGGAAGAATGCCGGTTGATGCTGGAGATCGGCAAGCAGCTGGGCATCGCGCTCGATCGCTTTCACCACGAGGCCGAAGAACGCCAGCAGCTGATCCAGCAGGAACGCAACATGCTCGCCAACGAACTGCACGATTCACTCGCGCAGACCATGGCGTCGCTGCGTTTCCAGGTCCGCATCCTCGATGAAATGCTGCAGCGGACCAGCGAATACAAGGCCATCAACAGCATCGAGCAGGTCGAACAGGGGCTTGATGAAGCCTACACCGATCTGCGCGAACTCATCGCGCACTGCCGTGTACCGATCGAGCACCAGGGACTGCAGCCTTCGATCGAACGCGCAGTCGCCCGTTTCAGGGAAGAAACCGGCATCCATATCCTGTTACAATCGGAATGCCAGCACCCGGATATTCCGGCAAACATGGAAATGAATGTTTTCCGCATCGTGCAGGAAGCCCTGACCAACATAAAAAAACACGCCGACGCGAACATCGTGCGCGTGCTGCTGCAATGCAATGACAGCGGCGAATACAACATACTGATCGAGAATGACGGCAAAGGCTTCGATAAAAATGAAATCCAGAGCGAAGCCGGCCAGCATCTCGGCCTCACCATCATGCAGGAACGGGCGCGGCACATCGGCGGCGAGCTTCGCATCGAGAGCGAACCGGATGAAGGCACGCGCATCGAACTCAGCTTCAGCGTCAAAGAACAGCACTGATACGCCTTCAACATGACTTACCGGGCCGGCTGATATGCGCGTACTCATCATCGACGATCACGCCCTGTTCCGGGTCGGCCTGCAGGGCCTGCTGGAACAGCGCGGCATCGATATCGTCGGCGCGGTCGCATCCGGACCGGAAGGCCTCGAGCTCATCGAACACATCGAGCCCGATATCGTGCTGCTGGACATGCGCATGCCGGACATGGGCGGCCTCGAAGTGCTGCAGCAGATTCGCCAGATCAAACCCGCGTTATCGGTGGTGATGCTGACGACCAGCAACGAAGAGAAAGACCTGATCAAGTCGTTGCGCATGGGCGCCCAGGGTTATCTGCTCAAGGACATGGAACCTGACGAACTTGTCGGCGCGCTGCGGGATATCGAAAAAGGCAGGAGCGTGGTCGCCCACGATCTCACCGACGCCCTCGCCCGCATGGTGCAGGGTGAAGCCAGTATCGAGGACGAGGAAGGCCCGTTCTCCGAGCTGACGCCGCGGGAAATGGAAATTCTGTGCCTGCTGGCCGAAGGCCAGAGCAACAAGCTGATCGCGCGCAATCTCGGCATTTCCGACGGCACCGTCAAGCTTCATGTCAAGGCGATTCTGCGCAAGCTCGGCATCCATTCCCGGGTCGAAGCCGCCGTAATTGCAGTTGAACAGGGCCTGCGCAAGTCGAGCCAGAGTTGACGGACAGCACCGCGAAACGGATTATTACTCACCGCAGAGACGCAGAGGTCACAGAGAAAACAATGTTCAATGGCCCACGCAGGTTGGGCTGAGCACAGCGAAGCCCAACATAACCACAGGTGTTGAACAACGCCGCTGGGCTTCGTACCTCAGCCCAACCTGCGTGATTCACTGAGCTCGACGGAGCAAAACCTGCGAAAACTTTTCTACTGTATTATCTCTGCGTCCTCTGCGTCTCTGCGGTCACTAATTTTTTAATTCGAGTTACCCTATGAAAACATTCAAACAAATCGTCGACGAGGCCCGCACCGGCATCAGGGAACTGTTCCCGTGGGATGTCGAAGAACGCATGCGGCAGAACAGCGACCTGCTGCTGCTCGACATCCGCGAAGAATGCGAATACATGGCTTACCATATCAGGCATTCGATGCTGATTCCCCGCGGCATACTCGAAACCGCCTGCGAAGCCGAATATGAAGATTCGGTTCCGGAACTGATCGCGGCTCGCGATCGCGAAATCATCGTGATCTGCCGTTCCGGCAACCGCAGCGTGCTCGCCGCGCAGACCATGACGTGGATGGGTTACCGCAATGTGGCCTCGATGAAAACCGGCCTGCGGGGCTGGAATGATTATGAACTGCCGCTGGTGGATCGCTCGCTGCAGATCGTCGATCCGGACGTCGTCGACGAGCTGCTCAGCGCCGGCTTCTGCTCGACGCTGATGCACCCGGACCGGCGCACGATTCAGTCGTAGTCGTAGTGTCTTCTGTCCTTGCGCCTGCGGCCGGCCTTCTGCGAGACCACGCCCATGACCACGCCGGGGCCGCTGATCTGGACGGTATCGTACAGGTCATTCAACGGCTGCAGGTAGTAGCGCTGATCCAGTATGCGCAGCTGCCTGAAGATATACTCGTCATTGTACATCGCGATCACGTAGCAGCCGTCCCTGATCACACCGTCGGGATCGATCACGATAATCGCGCCCTCCTCGAATTCGGGCAGCATGCTGTCGCCGAGCACGCGCAGTGCAAAAGGTTCGTTCTCGGCGCAGCCCCCGGTACCGCAAGTTGACATAAATACCCCTGTATTGCTATGGCTAACTCTATGATTTATATCGGTCAATTATAAACGAAAGCGGATACCGAAGCTAATTCCGGTTCGCCTCGGGCCGCCCGTCTGTGTCAGAATAGCGCCCGAATCAGCATTGCCCCTGACCAATACCGCGAGAACGAGCCGTAGAAATGAGCGACAGCATCCGCAAGAATAAATACGTATCACTGACCTACACCATTACCGATGAAACCGGCGATGTGCTCGAACGCATCGACCTGCCGATCA
>Ga0210123_1000652_pt1 | contig 20610 bp, 14 predicted proteins | sample Muzzi_PWB_D2_FD_185535 | JGI IMG/M metagenome (GOLD analysis project Ga0210123, IMG submission 185535) | Wetland microbial communities from San Francisco Bay, California, USA, that impact long-term carbon sequestration - Muzzi_PWB_D2 (SPAdes) | ecosystem: Environmental > Aquatic > Marine >... | reverse complement strand
CAGGATCATCGTACTGGTCACCACGTCGAACAGGCTGCCGCTGCGCACCGCCTTGGCGATACCCAGCGGTATGCAGGTGAGGTAAACGATAAAGAATGTCCACATGCCCAGGCTGATCGACACCGGCAGTTTCGACACGACCAGCTCCATCACGGAGCGGTTGTGGAAGTAGCTGTCGCCGAAATTGAAGCTCAGATAGTTCTTCATCATCGTCAGGAAACGCTCGTGCAGCGGTTTGTCGAAACCGTACAGCGCCCTGATTTCCTGCAGGCGTTCCGGGTCGAGGCCGGTGGCGCCGCGATACAGACCGCCGGCGCCGCTGCTGGCTTCGCCGTGTCCGGCGCGGCCTTCGAGCTGGCTGACCAGCTGCTCGACCGGGCCGCCGGGCACGAACTGGGTCACGAGGAAGGTCACCAGCATCACCCCGAACAGGGTCGGGATCATCAGCAGCAGGCGTTTTGTGATATAGGCGAACATCGGTCGGGATCAGCGGGAATCCGGCATTATTGATACACAGAATTGCACAGCGGCACAGAGATCACGGAGATGTGATTCCCGTGCGTCAGGATGCCAGTGCTGCGCTGCAAGGAACGCTCGGGATGCATAACCGATAAACCTCTGTGTTCCCTGTGAATCAGCGGCGGGTTCTGAATGTTTGCGCGCGGGTCAGGCACCGTCTTCGAGCCACCACGCTTTCAGCAGCCAGTTGACCGGATCGTAGTAAAGCGGCAAGGTCGCGGGCATGTGCAGCTTGCTGCGGTAGGCGATGCGGTGTTTGTCGATATACCAGTTCGGCACCAGATAGGCGCCGAACAGCAGCACCCTGTCCAGCGCGTGTGCCGCGACGATGAGTTCGTGACGGTCGCGGGACGCGATCAGGCGATCGACCAGTGCATCCACGACCGGCGATTCGATACCGGGCAGGTTACGCGAACCGGGCGTCTTCGCCGCATCGGAATAAAACATGTTCCTGAGCTCGTTGCCCGGTGAGACCGACTCGGGAAAACTCACGACCACCATGTCGAAATCGAAGTTGTCGATCCTGCGCTTGTACAGCGAATCGTCGACCTTGCGGTAGCTCATGTCGATGCCGAGTTTTTTGAGATTTTGCGCATAGGGCGCGAAAATCCGGTCGAAGCCCTGCTGCACAAGCAGCACGTCGATACTGAAGGCTTCATCAGCGTCGTTTTTCAGCACGCCGTCACGCACCTTCCAGCCCGCCTGCGCCAGCAGGTCGCGCGCTTCGCGCAAATTCGCGCGCAGCGAATCCGGCGGCGCAGTCGTCGGCGGTTTCCATTCGGTTGTGAACAGTTTCGCGGGCAGCTGATCGCGGAAGCGGTTCAGCAGCTCGAGTTCCTCGCCCTGCGGCAGCCCGCTGGACGCGAGCTCACTGTTGCTGAAATAGCTGTTGCAGCGTACGTACTGGTTGTAGAACAGGTGCTCGTTCGCCCATTCGAAGTCGTAGGCGAGGCTCAGTGCCCTGCGCACGCGAATATCGCTGAATTTGTCGCGGCGCAGGTTGATCGCGAAACCCTGCATGCCGGCATTGTTCTGATGCGGCAGCTCGGTCTTGAGTATCTCGCCGGAATCGTATTTCGGTCCGACATGCGAGCGCGCCCAGCGTTTAGAGTAGTTCTCGAAAAAGAAATCGAATTCGCCGGACTTGAAGGCTTCAAGCGCAATGGTCGAGTCCTTGTAATAGGTGTATTTGATGCGGTCGAAATTGAACATGCCGCGCCTGACCGGCAGGTCCTTCGCCCAGTAGTCCGGGTTTCGCTTGTAACGGATGTACTTGCCGCGGTCGTAGCTGTCGACGATGTAGGGTCCCGAGCTCACCGGCCTGGCGTCGTCGAGACTGTCGAAGGCACGGCCTGCGAGCCAGTCGGGTGAAAACACCGGGATCTCGCCGACGATCATGTGCAGTTCGCGGTTGCGCTTGCGAAAATTGAAACGTACGGTCAGGCGATCGAGCACATCGGCCGATTCGACATCGGCATAATAAACCCTGTATTGCGGATGCGCGGCCTTGCTCATCAGGGTATCGAAGGAAAACTTGACGTCAGCCGCGGTCACCGGCTTGCCGTTGGAAAAACGCGCTGCCGGGTTGATATGAAACGTCGCCGACAGGCCGTCATCCGCGAGTTCGAAATCATCGGCCAGCAGGCCGTACATCGTGAACGGCTCATCCAGGCTTTTTTCCAGCAGGGTCTCGAACACGAGTTCACCGAGACCCTCGGCCGACTGCCCCTTCAGCAAAAAGGGGTTCAGGCTGTCGAAAGAGCCCAGTCCGTACAGCAGCAGTTCACCGCCCCGATTCGCCTGCGGGTTGACGTAGTCGAAATGATCGAAATCCGGCGGGTATTTGGGTTCATATCCCATGCCCATCGCCGCCGCCGCGAATGCCGCAACCGGCATGCACGCAGCCAGCATCACCGCCAGCAGAGTTATCAGGCAGCGTCGCGGACAAGATGGCATGGTTCTTTCACTTGTTGCTTTTCTCTGTATAATCCACCTAACATTGGGCCGCACAAGTTTACAGCACTTTATTTCGGGGAGTAATACCAGATGGGTTTCATGACCGGCAAACGCGCGCTGATATTCGGTGTTGCGAGCAATCGTTCCATTGCCTGGGGTATCGCCAAGGCCATGCACCGTGAAGGCGCCGAGCTGGCATTCACCTACATGGGCGACCGCCTGCGTGAACGCGTCGAGAAACTCGCCGGTGAATGCGACTCCGATATCGTGATCCCCTGCGATGTCGAAAACGATGACCAGATCGAAGCCGTATTCGACCACCTCGACGACTACTGGGAAAACCTGGATATCATCATCCATTCGGTCGCATTCGCACCCAAGGAAATGCTCGAGGGCGATTACCTCGACAACCTGACTCGCGATGGTTTCAACCAGGCACACGACATCAGTTCCTATTCGCTGGCGGCGATCGCGAAGGCAGGCCGGCACATGATGCAGGACCGCGGCGACGCCTCGATCCTGACATTGAGTTACCTCGGCGCGGTGCGCGCATTTCCGGGATATAACGTGATGGGTCTGGCGAAAGCCAGTCTTGAAGCCAATGTGCGCTATCTGGCGCATTCGCTCGGCGCGGAAGGAATTCGTGTCAACGCGATTTCGGCGGGTCCGATCAAGACACTCGCAGCCAAGGGCATCTCCGGATTCAACTCGACCATGTCGAGCAGAGTGCGCCGCTGCACCGCAACATCACCATCGATGAAGTCGGCAACTGCGCGGCGTTTCTGTGCTCGGATCTGGCCAGCGGGATCACCGGCGAGATCGTGTACGTCGATGCCGGCTATCATACCGCCGGGCTGATGGGAAACTCCAAAACGGAATAAATACCGGCGTCGTTTCACACCGGTTCAGCCGGTCAGCAGCGTCTGCTCCCCTTCAAGACGCGCGATCGTCACCGCGGCGACCGAGTCGCTGAACACATTCACCGCTGTACGGCACATGTCCAGTACCCGGTCGACGACCAGTATCAGGCCGATCGCTTCAACCGGCAGGCCGATCGCGGCGAGTATGATGCTGATCGCGACCAGGCTCGCGGACGGGATGCCGGCGACGCCGATCGATGTCATCAGCGCGATCAGCACGACCGTGAACTGGGTGACGAAATCCAGCTGCAAACCATACGCCTGCGCGATGAACATCGCCGCAACGCATTCATACAGCGCGGTGCCGTCCATGTTCACGGTCGCGCCCAGCGGCAGCGTGAAGCCGCTGACACCGTTTGAAACGCCGGCACGCTTTTCAACGCAATCCAGGGTCACCGGCAGGGTCGCCGAAGATGAGCTGGTCGAGAACGCGGTCAGCAGCGCCGGCATCATCGCGCGAAAATGCGCCGCCGGACCGACCCGGGCTATGTATTTAAGCACCAGCGGCAGAACCAGCAGCAGGTGACACAGCAGTGCCAGCAGCACCGTGAGGAAGAACAGCGCCAGCGGCGCGAATGCGTCGGCGCCTGAAACGATAATGACCTTGCACACCAGTGCGAACACACCGAGCGGTGCAAACCGCATCACCCAGCTCGTCATCAGCATCATTACGTCCAGCAATCCCCGCCAGAACTGTTTTTGCGTGGCGGCCTGCGGCTCGTCCAGTCTCGACACGAAATAGCCGAACAGCAGGCTGAAAAATATCAGCCCCAGCATCTGTCCGTTCGCGGCCGCGGCTACGATATTAGCCGGCACCATGCGGATGAATACCTGGGCGAGGTCGCCCGAACTCCGGTTCCCGACCTGTTCGAGTACGCCGCCGGTGTCGGCCGAAAGCCCGATCATGTCGCGCACCGGTTCGCCGTCAGCGATACCGGGCTGCAGCAGGTTCACCATCATCAGTCCGACAAGTATCGCGATCAGGCTGGAGAGGGCATAGTAGAGCAGCGTTTTACCGCCGAGGCGGCCAAGCGTGGCCGGATTGATATCCATCATGCCGACAATGATCGAAGAAACCACCAGCGGCACAATCAGCATTTTCAGCGCCTGCAGGAACAGGGTACCGATGAAGACCAGCACCGGCATCAGCGGGATACCGGACAGGGCTGCGTTTCGCCCGGCAAATGTGCCGACAACGACCGCGGCCGCGAGCGCGATCAGGATCTGCCAGTGCAGCGGTAATCCGAGCAGGCGGTGAAGCAGTGAGCGCGACTCGCTGTTCATCTGTGAACCGGGCGGGTGTTCGCTTACTGTAACACCTGGGGATTACGCTCGATCTCGGCGGCGTTTTTGATACTGCTAAGGACGTCGAGGAAATCCTCTCGCGCGACCTCCTTATTGAGCTGTTTCCTGATGACATCGAGCCGTTCCGGCGGTATCGTTTCCGGCGTCACGACCTTGTCCAGCACGACCAGCGCAACATCACCGCTTGCCTGGCTGACTACCTTGACTACCGGTCGTCCGTCCGTCGGATGCGCCATCCTGAAACTCGATTCGACTACAAGCGGATCAACGCCAGCGGACATATCGCGAGTCAGCGCCAGGTGCTGTTCAAGCTTCTGACCGTCACGCAGTACCTCATCCGGTTTTGCACCAGCGATGATTTTCTGCCTGGCTTCCAGCGCGGCGGCCTGCGCTGCTTCATGTCCTTTTTGCAGGCGCAGCTGCGACTCGATCGCCGACCTGACTTCGGTCAGCGGCCGCTGGCTGGCGGGTATGTGCTCTCGCAGGCGCAGCACCACGACGTGTTCCGGCGACAGCTCGATGGTATCGCTGTTCAGCCCCTGCTCGATCACGGCATTGGAGAATGCCGCGGCGCGGATTTTCTGCTCCTGCGCGATACCGGTGCCGCTCTTGCGTGTGAAAAGTTCACTGGTTTTGACCGGAAGGTCCAGCGCGTCGACGACGGCGTCCAGACTGTCGGGGTTTTCATAAGCCGTGGTGGCCATGGTTTCCGACAAATCGTAGAACTTGCTGCTGACCGTGTCGCGTTTGAGTTGTTTGACGAATTCTTCGCGCTTGTCTTCGTAGGCAAGCGGCTTTTCGCTGCGAACATCCTCGAGCTGTATCAGATGCAGACCAAACTGCGTCTCTACAATGCCGCTGGTTTCACCGGGTTTGAGCTTGAACAGTGCGTCCTCGAACGGTTTGACCATCTGACCGGCCCTGATCCAGCCGAGCTCACCGCCCTGCTTTGCCGAACCCGCGTCCTGCGAATACTGTTTTGCAAGTTCGGCGAACGATTTGCCCTGCTTTAGCTCCTGCCTGATCTTCTGCATTTTGGCGATTACGGCATCGCGTTCCGTTTCCGGCGTACTGCCGATCTTCAGCAGGATATGACGCGCCTTGCGTTCTTCCTGCAGTGCGAGTTCGGTTTTGTAATCCTGGTACATCGCCTTCACCTGCTGCTCATCGACATCGATATCCGCCGCAATATCTTCGTTGGTCAGCTCGACATAATTGACACTGACCTTTTCAGGTGTCATGTACTGCTCGATATTCGAGCGATAATACGCCGTGATCTCGTCTTCGCTGACGGTAATATCGCCCGTATAATCACCGGCTTTGTACTGGATCAGACGAATATCGCGCGTTTGCATATCGAGTTCGGCCAGTCGCCTGGCCTCTGCGTCGGTGATGATCGCCGATAGCGCCAGACCGTTCTGCATCTGCTGCACACGCATCTCGTCGCGCAAATCGAATTCGAACTGGGTAGATGACCGGCCTTTGGATGCAAGCACACTTTCATACAGCGCTCTGTCGAATGCGCCATCCCGGCTGAACATCTGCTTCAGGTTGGCTTTGAGACTGGCGTCGGATATGCGATAACCTTCCGAGTAGGTTTCTTTTTCCAGTAACCGGGTATTGATCATCTGGTCCAGAACCTGCGATTTGATTTCATCGTAGGAAAGCGGCAGCTGATCGCCATAGCGACGCGTAAGTTCACCCAGTTGCTGCTTGTAGCTGTAGTCGTATTCGCGCGGCGAAATCTCGTCACCGTTGACCTTGGCGGCATACTCCTTGCTGCCGTGATGCAGATAGGCCTGAATCCCCCACAGTGCAAACGGTACGGTAATCAGTGCAACGACGATGGCGCCAAGCCAGCCCTTGATTCGGTCATTGATTGCCTGCAGCATGTTTCAGTTACCCATATGGCGCGACAGTCCGGTGATAACGACCAGGCCCACTGCCATCGCTGCGCCTGTTGTCGCGTGTCAGGTTACGCGGCACCGGAAGTATGCACAACGTCTGCCGCGCGATCATGGCTCGTGGAACCGGCATTTCTGTCTGGAAATGGTTGGCGGAGCGGACGGGACTCGAACCCGCGACCCCCGGCGTGACAGGCCGGTATTCTAACCAACTGAACTACCGCTCCGTTGTTGGTGGGTGCTGAGGGGATCGAACCCCCGACATTCGCCTTGTAAGGGCGACGCTCTACCAGCTGAGCTAAGCACCCCTGGTGAGAGCGGGCGCTAGTTTACGTTATCCTTCAACGCTTTGCCAGGCTTGAATGCCGGAACATTCGCGGCTGCTATCTGGATTTCTTCGCCGGTCTGTGGATTACGTCCGGTACGCGCTGCGCGTTGACGAACCAGGAATGTTCCAAAGCCGACAACGCTGACCTGATCTCCGTTTTTAAGCGCGCCTGAAATGGCGCCAATTACTGCATCAAGTGCGCGCGTTGCATCTGCTTTAGACAAATCTGCTGTATCGGCAACTGCATCAACCAGTTCGGATTTATTCATTGAGTGTGTTTCCCATTGAGGTGTTGTAATTGTTTTATATATAACCGCAGCCCCGTTTTTCTACGACGGGGTTATATACCTTGGACGTGCAGGTGATGAATCCGCTGCGGATACACGGCCGCATTTTATACCAGCCGCGTGCTGGCCGTGTCAACGATTCTACCCGAAAACATCCGCCTGCTCAGGTAATATTCGCTGTATTGCACAAAAAACATGCCGCACTCGTAAATGCGGCATGGCGTTATTCTAAAGCATTATCGGTCAGTGATGCAGGATTTCATCGCCCGACTTTTTTACGCCGGTTTGAGTGCTTGTCTTACCGCTACTTGCGGGATCTTCTTCAAGTGGTGTCGGCTTTTTTTGCAGTGCCAGCTCCAGAACCTGGTCGATCCAGCGGACAGGTTTTATATCCAGCTTGCCGAGGATATTTTTCGGCATTTCCGCCAGATCTTTTCTGTTTTCTTCCGGGATCAGTACGGTCTTGATTCCCGCCCTGTGTGCCGCCAGCAGTTTTTCCTTCAGGCCGCCGATCGGCAGTACCTCTCCACGCAGGGTGATTTCCCCGGTCATCGCGACATTGGCGCGCACCGGGATGCCGGTCAGCACGGAGGCGATCGCAGTGCACATACCGACGCCCGCGCTGGGTCCGTCTTTCGGGGTCGCCCCTTCCGGCACGTGAATATGGATGTCCTTGTTTTCCTGAAAATCAGCCTGCAGGCCCAGCGCCGCGGACCGGCTTCTGATCACCGTCATCGCGGCCTGAATGGACTCCTGCATAACGTCGCCGAGCTGGCCGGTGATGGACAGCTTGCCCTTGCCCGGCATCACGGCGGACTCGATCGTGAGCAGTTCGCCGCCGACCTCGGTCCAGGCCAGTCCGCTGACCTGGCCAATCTGGTCGTTTTCTTCGGCTTCACCGTAACGGAAGCGGCGTACACCAAGATACTTGTCCAGATTGCGCGCGGTCACGTTGGCGGGCTTGTCCTGACTGGTCAGCACAGCCTGCTTCACGACCTTGCGGCAGATCTTGGCAATTTCCCGTTCCAGGCTGCGTACGCCCGCCTCGCGCGTGTAGTAGCGCACGATGTCCCGTAACGCCGAATCGCTGACCTGCAGCTCGTTGTCCTTCAGTCCATTGTTTTCAAGCTGTTTTGGCAACAGGTATTTGCGCGCGATTTCGACTTTCTCGTCTTCGGTATAACCCGGCAGACGAATGACCTCCATACGGTCGAGCAGCGGCGCCGGTATATTCATGGTATTGGCCGTGGCGACGAACATCACGTCCGACAGGTCGAAGTCCACTTCGAGGTAATGGTCGGCGAAGGTGTGGTTCTGTTCCGGATCGAGCACTTCCAGCAACGCGGACGCCGGGTCACCGCGGAAATCGGCTGCCATCTTGTCGATCTCGTCGAGCAGGAACAGCGGATTGCGCGTGCCGATCTTGCACAGGTTCTGCACGACCTTGCCCGGCAACGATCCAATGTAGGTTCTGCGGTGGCCGCGAATTTCGGACTCGTCGCGTACACCGCCGAGTGCCATGCGCGTGTATTTGCGATTGGTCGCGCGCGCTATCGACTGCCCCAGCGATGTTTTGCCGACACCCGGCGGCCCGACCAGGCACAGGATCGGACCCTTGAGTTTTTTGACGCGCTGCTGCACGGCAAGATACTCGAGTATGCGTTCCTTGACCTTCTCGAGACCGTAGTGGTCGTCGTCGAGTACCTGCTGGGCGGCAGCGAGGTTGTTGCGGATTTTTGTTCGCTTCTTCCACGGACAGTCCGCCAGCCAGTCGATGTAATTGCGTACGACGGTCGCTTCGGCCGACATCGGCGACATCATTTTCAGCTTGTTCAGCTCGTTGATCGCTTTTTTCTTCGCTTCCTTGCTCATGCCAGCCTTTTCGATGCGCTGTTCGAGTTCCTCGATTTCGTTAGGCGCGTCTTCCATTTCGCCCAGTTCCTTCTGGATTGCCTTCATCTGTTCATTCAGGTAGTACTCGCGCTGGCTCTTTTCCATCTGCTGCTTGACACGACCACGAATACGCTTTTCGATCTGTAACAGATCGATCTCGCCATCGATCATGCTCATCAGGTATTCGAGTCGGGCATGCACGCTGGCGATCTCGAGGATTTTCTGTTTCTCATCGAGCTTGAGTGACATGTGCGCGGCGATCGTATCGGCCAGACGCGACGGCTCATCGATACCGGCGAGCGACGTCAGTATCTCGCCCGGCACTTTCTTGTTCAGCTTGACGTACTGGTCGAACACACTCAGTATCGAACGCGACAGAATGTCCAGTTCCTTTTCGTCCTTGGGCATCTCGTCTTCAACCCGGGTGAAACCGGCGACGAAAAATTCGTTCTCCTCACGCAGGTTCTGAATTATCGCGCGCTGGGCACCCTCGACCAGCACCTTGATCGTGCCGTCGGGCAGTTTCAGCAGTTGCAGGATATTGGCGATGGTTCCGATGCGGTGAACATCATCGATACCCGGCTCATCGATATCGGCGCTTTTCTGTGCTACCAGCAGGATCTGCTTGTTGTCCTGCATGGCCGAATCGAGCGCGCGAATCGACTTTTCACGGCCGACGAACAGCGGGATGACCATGTGCGGATACACCACGACATCCCTGAGTGGCAATACGGGAACTTCGGATGTTGCTGTGGTTTCGGATAGATCACTGCTGGCCATAGGCGCCTCGAAATGTTGGTTTCCATGTGTATAGGGCCGAACGCGGATACTTCAAGCGCCCGTACACAAGTAATCTGTATCAAGTGAAACCTTCTACTGGACCGGCCGCGCTCCCGATTCGCCCGGACATTGCGTATCTGCAATCCCCGGGCGCAACCCTGATGCCGACAGGTCACTCAGTCCTGTGTCGCCTTCAGATTGTTGTCGCGGCCTTCCAGCACCAGGTAGGGTCGATTGTCGCCAAGAATCACGGATTCATCGATCACGACCTTGCTGACGCCGACCTGTGACGGCAGATCGTACATGGTGTCGAGCAGGACATTTTCCATGATAGTACGCAGACCGCGCGCACCCGTCTTGCGTTCCATTGCCTTGCGGGCAATGGCGCGCAGCGCATCCTCGCGCAGCTCCAGCTCACAGCCTTCCATTTCGATCATCTTGCCGTACTGTTTGGCCAGCGCATTCTTGGGTTCGGTCAGGATCGTCACCAGCGCGTCTTCATCGAGCTCTTCCAGCGTCGCAACCACCGGCAGACGGCCGACGAATTCAGGGATCAGCCCGTACTGGATCAGGTCATCGGCTTCGAGCTCCTGCAGAATCTGCGAAGGATTCGCCCTGCGTTCCTTGCTGTGGACTTCGGCGCCGAAACCGATGCCGCTCTTTTCCGATCGCTGGCGAATGACCTTGTCCAGACCGGAAAAAGCACCGCCGACGATAAACAGTATATTGGAGGTGTTGACCTGCAGGAACTCCTGCTGCGGGTGCTTGCGACCGCCCTGCGGAGGCACCGAAGCAACCGTGCCTTCGATCAGCTTCAGCAGCGCCTGCTGCACGCCTTCACCGGAGACATCGCGCGTGATCGACGGATTGTCGGATTTACGCGAGATCTTGTCGATCTCATCGATGTAGACGATGCCTGTCTGTGCCTTTTCGACATCGTAATCGCACTTCTGCAGCAGCTTCTGGATGATATTCTCGACGTCCTCGCCGACATAACCGGCTTCGGTCAGCGTCGTCGCGTCCGCGATCGTGAATGGGACGTTGAGCAGCCGCGCCAGCGTTTCCGCCAGCAGGGTCTTGCCCGAACCGGTCGGTCCGATCAGCAGGATATTGCTTTTCGACAGTTCGATATCATCCTTTTTATGCTTGACCTCGAGCCGCTTGTAGTGATTGTAGACCGCAACAGCAAGCACTTTCTTGGCGTTTTCCTGCCCGATGACATAGTCATTCAGAATTGCGTTGATTTCCTGCGGCGTAGGTAACTTGCGGATGGCCGAGGTGGATTCCTCTTCCATTTCCTCGCGAATGATGTCGTTGCACAGCTCGACGCATTCATCGCATACATAGACGGAAGGCCCGGCGATCAGCTTTTTGACTTCGTGCTGGCTTTTACCGCAGAAAGAACAGTATAAAAGTTTCTCGGAATCGTGACCGGTGTGGTTCTTATCGTCGCTCATGAATGCCTCTATCGCTCTCGACTCGGTCCCCGCAACGCCGACACAGCCTGACGATTGCACGGATTCTCTACGACATTCTGTGTATTTATACAGAAAATAGCAAATAAATCCATTTCACCAGATCAATTCCGATAAAAACACCATTTATTTGTACTGGTACACGCAAATTGGGGCTTTCAGGGCATTTTTCAAGCCTAATCGCGCTGATGCAGTACCTTATCGATCAATCCGTACGCAACAGCCTCGTCTCCACCCATGAAATTGTCTCTTTCCGTGTCCAGATCTATCTTTTCAATGCTCTGGCCTGTGTGACGGGCGAGCAACTGGTTGAGCTGATCGCGTATCTTGAGGATTTCCCGGGCGTGGATGTCGATATCGCTCGCCTGGCCCTGGAATCCACCCAGCGGCTGGTGAATCATCACGCGCGAATGCGGCAGCGCAAAGCGTTTTTCCGATTCGCCACCGGCGAGCAGCACTGCGCCCATACTGGCCGCCTGGCCCACGCACAGCGTGCTGATATGGGGTTTTATAAACTGCATGGTATCGTAGATAGCAAGACCGGCCGTGACCGATCCGCCCGGCGAATTGATATATAGCGATATATCCTTGTCCGGGTTCTCGGATTCCAGGTACAGCAGCTGTGCGACCACCAGATTGGCCAGGTGATCGTCGATCGGCCCGACGATGAATACGACCCGTTCCTTCAGCAGGCGGGAATAGATATCGTAGGAACGCTCACCGCGAGAGGTCTGTTCGACCACCATCGGTATCAAATTGAGCGCCCGTGTATCGAGTGCGCCGGCCGAGCCGCCCTTTCCGGAATGATCAGAGTACTGCATATACGTTACCTGTGCGGCCTACTGGCCTGGGTTCATAAGTTGTTTGAACGAGCTTTCCACGGTTACGACCTGAGCCTGTTCGACCAGCCAGTCGACGACCATATCTTCCATCACCAGGGTTTCGACACTGCGTAACAGTTGTGGGTTGCTGAAATAATAGCGGACAAACTCGTCCGGGTCTTCATATTCCCGGGACATTTTTTCGACACGCTGGCGCACCTTGTCCTGGTCGGGCTGGATTGCGGCTGTTTTGACGATTTCCGCCAGCAACAGCCCGAGCTTGACGCGGCGGCTGGCTTCGCCCGTGTACGACTCGACCGGGAGTTCACTGCCCGGCTGCTGTATCGCATTCTGCTTGCGCAGGGTTTCGGCTTCTTGCGCGACGACTGACGCGGGGACGTCGATCGGGTTGGTTTCGAGCAGTTTATCCATTACCCGGTTTTTCGTGTCGACGAGTATGCTATTTTCCAGTTCGCGCTCCATATTCGCCCTGATTTCTTTGCGCAGCCTGGCGACATCGCCGTCTTCGACACCAAACATTTTCGCAAATTCGGCATCGATGTCGGGCAGTTCGGATTCCTCGACCGACCTGGCGGTCACCTCGAATTCCGCCGTCTTGCCGGCAAGATGCGAGGCGGCATAATCATCCGGAAACGGCACCTTGAAGCTGGTGACGGCAGCCGGGGCAAGTCCGGTCAGCCGTTCTTCGAAACCCGGCAACATGCTGCCGGAACCGATCACGACCGGCACACCGTCCGCGCTGCCGCCGTCGAATGCCTCGCCATCAACCGTACCCCTGAAATCGATCGTGACCCTGTCACCATCAGCCGCGGCGCGCTCGACCTTTTTCCAGCCCGCGCGCTGCTTGCGCAGCGTTTCGATCATGTCGTCGACATCCTCATCCGTGACCTGCGCGGTCACCGTCTCGATGCTGAGATCAGCAACCGGCGCCAGCTTGACCTCCGGATAGATTTCAAATGTCGCGGTGTACACCAGCGCCTGTCCCTGGGCCAGTTCCGGTGCATCGATCGATGGATCACCGGCCGGGTGCAGGTTTTCCTGCTTCAGCGCATCGCGGAAAGTGCTCTCGATCATCTCACCGCTGACTTCATGGAACACCTGGTCGCCGTAATGCTGCCGGACGACTTTCATGGGCACTTTTCCGGGTCGGAAACCGTCTATGCGAACCCGGCCAAGCATGGATTTCAGCCGGTTTTCGACCTCTGTATTGATAGTTTCGGCCGGAACCTCGACTTTCAGCCTGCGTTCAAGTCCTTCACCCGATTCAACTGAGACCTGCATTTCAACCTCGGAAATATCTGTTATCTGGATTGTAAAAAACCGCCTGTTGTTCCATCACGGAATCCACGGCGGAGACTAATAGGCCGCGAAATTTCGCATCGGGCCGGTTAGATTTGTCTGCCATTCCAATGGGTTACACACACGTCAAACCATGGCGCATGAAAGCGCGGCGCACCCGGTTCAATCATGCGGGCGTAACCCGAGGCTGGTGCGAGAGGAGAGATTCGAACTCTCACGTCTTGGACACTGGAACCTAAATCCAGCGCGTCTACCAGTTCCGCCACTCTCGCGTTCACGCCGGTGGCAAATTCTAGCAAAAAATACCTGCAGCATGCTGGTTTAATATTGACAGAGTCGCAAGCACCTGACCACAGGGCCGCATTATCCGGCCACAAATCCCCTGAAAGCGCCTGAAACCCATCTACAATTAGTACTACTCTGCCAGTGATACGGCGCATTGACCGACACTGCAAGCAGGTCAGCTGATAGATCTGATATGAATGACGACAAACCAGGAATAAAGCGGGGTCGTCCGCACGCGGACATGTTCCGGCGCCGGTTCCTGACACTGATTGCGATCACCTGGGTATTACCACCCGTGATCGGGCTGTCCGTAATCGTGTACACCCGGATTTTAAGTTTCGGTCAGTTACTGAAAATAATGGCGATGCCGCTGGAGCCGGTATTCGTGATCGCTTATACCGGGTTCGCGTTATGGTATTTCAGCCGCCTCGCAAGGCCGCTGCGCGATTACCTCAGTGAAGCGAAACAACGGGATGCAGCCACGGTCAACCACTGCCTGCAGCGTTTCCCGCTGCACTTCTGGCTGTTTTTCATCACCTATCTGCTGATTGCCACGGCAGTCACTACCACCAGCGCGGAACTCTACGCCGGCTTTTCAGCGCAGCCGGTCGACTGGTTTCGTATCAATCTGGTCATCCTGATCGTTTCAATCCTTGTCGGACTGCCGTTATTCTTCTCCATCTTCGACCTGTTCGGCAGATACTTCGGCTCGGTGCATCTGCCGCGTCCGGTCGTATCGATAAAAACGCGCGTGTTTCTGATCGGCGCGCTGGTGCCGCTGCTGATCGACACGATGCTGGTTCAGTACTACTGGTCACGCACCGGGTATTTCAGCACCGAGACCTTCTTCATCTGGCTGTTTCTCGAAGCGATCGCCGTCGCGGGCGCGCTGCTGTTCGTGCGCAGTATCGGGCAATCGCTTTCCCCGCTCGAAGTGATGATCAGGGCACCACGAGGTGCCGACGCCGTGCCGTCCGGCAGCATCATTTCCGCTTCAACGGACGAACTCGGCAAGCTCAGTCAGGATCTGCGCCAGTTGATGGAAGAGCAGCACGTGCACCGCGAACGACTGTCGCTCGGCAACCAGTTGCTGAAAGTATTCAAGAGCACCGAAGACCTGTCAGTGCTGGTGTCGGTGATTATCGAATACACGCGCGTGCGTGTCGGCTGCGATCTTTGTGTGCTGGCATTCTACGATGAGCACGACCACGATTTCGCCGTGGTTACCCATACCGGCGCCGGGTACAGCCCGGAGGGGTATTACCGTATTTCGCTGGATGAACCTTCGATATTCCGTGAAGTATTCAACCGCGGGGATGTATGCGTGATCGAAGACGCCGGCAGTGACGCACGCGTGAACAGGCCCATGACCGAACGATTCGGTTTTCGCACGATTGCCGGCGCGCCGCTTTCGAACGGTGGCGTGATCGTCGGAATACTGGTTTGCGGCTACTGCAGCGATAACCGCGACTTCAGCGCGCAGCAGCTCGATATACTGCGCGCATTCGCGCAGGAAGCCGCGCTGATCGAACTGTTCACGCGCGATCTGTATGAAAAGAACCGTGCTGAACACGCGATTACAAAAATCATGACAGGCATTTCGACGGCAACCGGCGAGCGGTTTTTCCCGGCTGTAGCCGAAACCATGTGCGAGATCCTCAGTGCCGATGCGGTCGTGATCGGCGTACTCTCGGAATACAGCAATGAGCACATCGACACGCTTGCGTTTTACGCCGACGGCAGGGCCATGCCCAATATCAGCTATAGAATCAGCGATCGTCCCTGCGAGACCATCATCGGCGACACGGCGCAGAGTTACCCGGCCGATATACGCAAACTGTTTCCGCATGACAGGCAGCTTAAGGAAATGGACATCGAAGCCTATATCGGCGCGCCGCTGTTCGATTCGCACAACACGCCTGTGGGCATCCAGTTCGCGATGTTCCGCAAGCCGGTGAAAAATCCGGTGTTCACCGAATCGGTGTTGCGAATATTCGCCTCGCGCACATCAGCCGAGATCGAGCGCACGCGCATCGAGCAGCAGATCAAGCACATGGCGTATCACGACAGCCTGACCAGGCTGCCTAACCGCGAACTGCTGCTGGACCGGCTGCACCAGTCGCTCGCACATGCACGGCGCAACAGTAACTATCTCGCCGTCCTGATGCTCGACCTCGACCATTTCAAGGCGATCAACGATTCGCTCGGCCATCCGGTCGGTGACAGGCTTCTCACCGGCGTCGCACAGCGGCTGAGTGAGTGCATCCGCAAGGAAGATACCGCCTCGCGTCTTGGCGGTGACGAGTTCGTCATTTTGCTGACCAATCTGGGCGATCAGGACAATGCGCTGAAGCACGCAACCCTGATCGCGGATAAAATCCGCGAGCAGCTGAAACCCGCATATCGCATCGACGGCAACAATCTCACCATCACGCCCAGCATCGGCATTGCACTGTTTCCCGATGACGGCGACTCCCCCGAACTGTTGCTGAAACACGCGGATACCGCACTCTACCAGGCGAAGGAACAGGGCCGGAACAACTACCAGTTCTTTTCGCCGGCGATGAATGCGGCCGCGGTCAAACGGCTGGAGATCGAGAGCGATATACGCGAAGCAATGGTGCGCAAGCAGTTCTGGCTCGCATACCAGCCCAAGGTGTCGATCCGTGACAACAGCATTATCGGCGCCGAAGTATTGCTGCGCTGGTCGCATCCCGAAAAAGGCAATATTCCGCCGCTGGGTTTCATTTCCATCGCCGAGGAAACCGGCCTGATCATCCCGCTCGGCGACTGGGTCATGCAGCAAAGCTGCGATATGGCCGCCGAGCTGTGGTGTTCGCACAACCACTGCGAACACGCGAACCGGCTGTCGTTCAATGTCAGCCCGCTGCAGTTCAGGCAGCACGACTTCGTTGACAAGCTCAGGCGCGCTCTCGAACGCAGCAAGGCCCAGCCGTGCTGCATGGAAATCGAACTCACCGAAAACGTGCTGATACACGACTTCGAGGTCGTCAGAAAAAAACTCGATGAATTGCAGGAAATCGGCATCCGCATTTCGATCGATGATTTCGGCACCGGCTATTCATCACTCAGTTATCTGCAGAAACTGCCGATCGACACGATCAAGATCGATCGCAGTTTCATCAGGAACATCGCGCATAAAACCAGCGATGCCGCCATTGTCGAAACCATAATCGCAATGGCGAGGCATATGGACATGCAGACCATCGCGGAAGGTGTTGAAGACAATGACCAGCTGGCCCTCCTGCTCGACTATGGCTGCGAAGCATACCAGGGTTATCTTTACAGCAAACCGGTCTGCGCGGAAGATTTCATAAAGCTGGTATCGCTACCGGCACAGCCCGGGCGCCTACTCGGATCGTAGCGCCTCGACCGGATCCAGCCTGGCCGCGCGCTGCGCCGGCAGCACGCCTGCGGCCATGCCGATGATGACCGCGACCAGCTCCGCCAGAACCACATAGAGCACGGGCGTGTGCACCGGCAGCGCCGGCAGCGCCAGGTGCAGCAATTGCGCGATGCCGATGCCGAGCGCAAGCCCGCTCAGGCCACCGGCCGCGGCGAGCACGATCGCCTCGCCGAGAAACAGCGACAGCACCTGCGACTGTTTCGCGCCCAGCGCGCGCAGCAGACCGATCTCGGACGTGCGTTCGTTGATCGCGATGGTCATGATGGTAACGATCCCGATCGCGCCGACCAGCAGCGAAATGCCGCCGATCGCAGCGACCGCAAACGTAAGCACGTTCAGCACCGAACCCAGCACATCCAGCATCTGCTGCTGCGTGGTGATGGTTACATCATCGCGGCCGTGCCGGGATATCAGCGTTTTGCTGATACTGTCCACGACTTTCTGCACCGGCACGTCTTCCTCGTACATCACGTCGACTTCCATCAGCGTGTTGCGGTTGAACAGGGTCAGCGCACGCGCGGCCGGAATGTACACGGTATCATCGAGATCGAAGCCCAGCACCGAGCCCTTGGATTCCATCACGCCGACCACGCGGTAGCGGCTGCCGCTGATCGTGATGCGCTGCCCAAGCGGATTCGCGTCACCGAACAGTTCCGCGCGCAGCTTGCTGCCGAGCACCGCGAACGCGCGCGGTGCGGTCGGATCATCATCCGGCAGGAAACGGCCCGACCTGACCTTCATGCTGAACGCCTCCGGCATCTGCGCGCCGGCGCCGTAGATATTGGTGCGCCTGCGCCGGTTGCCGGCTTCGACCTCGGCGTTGCCCTGCACGAACGGCACCACCGCGCGCACGTTCGGCAGCCGCTTCAGCGCCTCGGCGTCCTCGATCGTCAGCGGCCGCTCGGTGCCGAACACGCCGACGCTGCCGCCGTGCGTGGTCGCCTTGCCGGGATTGATCGCGACCAGGGTCGTGCCGAACTGGGTGAACTCGGCCAGCACGAAACGGTGCACGCCCTCGCCGATCGAGGTCAGCAGCACCACTGCGGTAATGCCGACCGCGATACCGAGCGCCGTCAGGAAACTGCGCAGGCGATGCGCGATCAGTGAGCCGCCGGTCAGCTTCAGGAAATCGCGCGTCAGCATCCGGATTCATCCACGATCAACACTGCATTATTCACCGCAAAGACGCAAAGGACGCAAAGCAACTTCTTGTTTTCGCCAGACACAAGTTTCACATGCGTTGCGTGGTCGCGTGCAAAATACATTCATTCCTCTCTGTGTTCTTTGCGTCTTTGCGGTGAATAAAAAATTCTTGAAAAAAAGCACTCACCGCCGCGACAGCGCCAGTACCGGGTCCAGCCGTGCGGCCTGCCGCGCCGGCATCAGGCTGAACAGCAGGCCGGTGACCAGTGCGACCAGCAGCGCGGTCGCGACCGCCCAGTGCGGCGCGTAGGCCGGCAGGTCCGGGAAAGCCTGGCGGATCAGCAGGCTGCCGAGCTGACCCAGCACCAGACCGATTGCCGCACCCAGCAATGACAGCAGCAGGGCTTCGGCCAGGATCAGTACGATGATCTGCCGCGGCGACGCGCCCAGCGCTTTCAGCAGGCCGATTTCGGACGTACGCTGCGACACCGCGACCAGCATCACGTTCATGATCAGGATGCCGGCAACCGCGAGGCTGATCGCGGCGATGCCGCCGACCGCGAACGTCAGTGCACCGAGAATGCGGTCGAATGTCTGCAGCACCGCGTCCTGGGTGATCACGGTCACGTCCTTCGCGCCCTGGTGGCGCTGCTGCAGGGTGTCGATGATGAAGCGCTTCACCGGCTCGATACCTTCGCGGGTTTTCGCCTCGACCAGTATGCGGAACAGCGACTCGGTATTGAACAGCTGCTGCGCCGATGCGACCGGGATCATGATGGTCTCCTGCACGTCGACGCCGATCGAGCGGCCCTCCGAGCCCATGATGCCGATCACGCGAAAGCGCCGGTCGCCGATGCGGATCCAGCGCCCGAGCGCGCGCTGTGCGCCGAACAGTTCGTCCCGGATCAGGCTGCCGATCACCGCGACCGGGGTCGCCGTATCCAGATCGTTCGGTGGCAGAAAACGCCCCTGCGCGAGCTTCCAGTGGCGCACCGCGAGCATCTCGTGGCTGGTGCCGAGAATCACGACTTCGCGCGAGCGCGCGCCGTGGCTGACCTCGGACGAACCGACGTTGATCGGCGCGATGCGGCGCACGCTGTGGCTGCGCGTCAGCGCCTGCGCGTCATCCAGCGTCAGCGCGCGCGGGGTTTCGCCCATCATCGTCGACGGGCTGATGCCGGCGGTCTCGGAGCGCCCCGGAAACACGATGACCAGGTTCGTGCCCAGCGACGCGAATTCACCGGTCACGTAGCGGCGCGCGCCTTCGCCCAGCGAGGTCAGCACCACCACCGCGGACACGCCGATCGCCATCGCCAGCAGCATCAGCAGCGTACGCGCCGGGTAGCCGCTGAGCGCACCCCAGGAAAAGCGGGCTACGTCGGCGCTATGCAGCGTCGTCCGAATCATCGTTACTGTCCTCGTCGCTGTCATGGTGCAGGCGGCCGTCCATCATGTGCAGCCGGCGCCGCGCGCGCCCGCCCATTTCCGGGTCGTGCGTGACCATGATCAGCGTCAGTCCCTGATCGTTGAGGTCTTCGAGAATGCGGATCACGTCCTGGCCGGACTTGTGGTCGAGGTTGCCGGTGGGCTCGTCCGCGAGCAGCACCTTCGGCCCGGTCACGGTCGCGCGCGCGATCGCGACGCGCTGGCGCTGGCCGCCGGAGAGCTGTTCCGGCTTGTGGTGCATGCGATCGGTCATGCTGAGCTGCTGCAGCGCCCTGTGCACCAGCGGCTCGCGCTGCGCCGAATCCATGCCGGCCAGCACCAGCGGCAGCTCGACGTTCTCGGCCGCGGTCAGGCGCGGCACCAGGTGGAACATCTGGAACACGAAGCCGATCTCGCTGTTGCGCACCCGCGCCTGCTCGATATCGCTGAGCGAGGTCACGTCCTCGCCGTTCAGGCGGTAGCTGCCGCTGCTGGCGCGGTCCAGCAGCCCGATCAGGTTCAGCAGCGTCGATTTGCCGGAGCCGGACGGCCCCATGATGGACACGTATTCGCCGGCGTCGATGTCCAGCGAGACGTCATCCAGTGCGTGCACGGTCTGGTCGCCGACCTGGAACGTGCGCTGGATGTGCGAGAGTTCAATCACCGCTGTCCGTGTCTCGCACTGCGTCTGCGCCGTCCTCGACGCCTTCCCGTTCGACCGATACAACGACCTCGTCACCTTCGGCCAGGCCGGACTTCACCTCGGTCCATTCCCAGTTGCTGAGGCCGGTCTCGACCCCGCGTTCGTGCAGCACACCGTCG
>Ga0210123_1000649_pt1 | contig 20701 bp, 15 predicted proteins | sample Muzzi_PWB_D2_FD_185535 | JGI IMG/M metagenome (GOLD analysis project Ga0210123, IMG submission 185535) | Wetland microbial communities from San Francisco Bay, California, USA, that impact long-term carbon sequestration - Muzzi_PWB_D2 (SPAdes) | ecosystem: Environmental > Aquatic > Marine >... | reverse complement strand
CAAGAACACCGATATCGCCTCGCATAGTCTGACGTTTTGATAACTTTTTCTGTGCTGCCTGGGGAAGGTCTGAAAAGAGGATAAGTTTTTTCTCTATCAAGAGGTCAACCAGGTCTTCAATCACACGGATGGTTTCCGTATCCGAAGATAACAGCTGGTTCCTGGCCAACTCCAGGTAGGTCCGGACCTCCGGGTTTTCGACATCCAGTTCCTCAGCGGCCCCGCTCTCTGCCTGGTCCGAGATACCGATAATCCTGCCGCTGGAATTACGTTTTATGTAAGGCATAACAAATACTGCTTCGGCCCCTCCAGTTGTGAGCTTTAATCGTAATGAATATACCTGCAAGCTCGCCGCGGACACTGCATATATTACTGTTTACAGCCTAAATATGATGATGCAGGCGCCGATGACTCTAGAATCAGTGGTAAACACAACACCGGGCAGGCCGCATCAGTGTTAAAACCCTGTTGTATCTTTATGAATGATACGAAATTATACAGAAAGTCAAGGACTTACTGAAAGCATGGCTCAAGTGGGAAGCGCGATTGAAGCAAGCTGGGAAATCCCTGTAGACGGATCCAATCATGATGATCCCCTGCTAGGATGCCTGCTGACGCTCACAAAACTCGAACAGCGCCCGCACACGGCAGACGCATTAACAGCCGGCCTGCCCCTGGTCGACAACAAACTCACCCCTGAACTCTTCATCCGGGCAGCCCGGCGCGCCGATTTGTCCGCACGGGTCGTCAAACGACCGCTGGAAAAAATCTCGAACCTGGTACTGCCTGCCGTCCTGCTGCTGAAAGGCGGTCGCGCCTGCATCCTGGAACACATCAACAAGGACGGGATTGTCCGTATCATTCTTCCGGAAAGTGGTGAGGGTGAAAAAGAACTGCCGCTTGCTGAACTCGCAACGGAATATTGCGGTTATGCAATCTTTATCCAGGCCAGTTACCGCTTTGACAAACGCACCCGGGAATCCGTTATCGGGCGCCCGCGCCACTGGTTCTGGAATATACTTGCCGAATCCCTGCCCCTCTATGGCGAAGTACTGCTCGCCGCATTACTGATTAATATTTTCGCACTTGCGTCACCACTGTTCATTATGAACGTCTACGATCGCGTGGTACCAAACCAGGCCATCGAAACACTCTGGGTCCTCGCTATCGGCGTTGCCATTGTCTATTGTTTTGAACTGCTGATGCGGACGCTGCGCGGTTACTTTCTCGACATTGCCGGCAAGCGCTCCGATATCATTCTTTCCGCCTCGGTGTTTGAGCGCGTACTCGGTATCAAGATGGCGGCACGCCCGGCTTCTGTGGGCGCCTTCGCAAACAACCTGCATGAGTTTGACACCTTTCGCGAGTTTTTCACCTCGGCGACACTGACCAGCCTGATCGACCTGCCATTCGTTTTTCTTTTTATCCTCATAATCTGGCTGATCGGTGGGCCATTGGCCATCGTGCCGCTGTCCGTACTGCCCATTTCCCTGTTTGCTGCACTCATGCTCCAGCGTTCGCTTGCCAGGCATGTCCAGGAAACAATGCGCCACGCCTCGCAAAAGCACGCCACCCTGATCGAGATTCTTAGCGGCATGGAAACCGTCAAAGGTCTGGGTGCTGAAGGCCAGCTGCAGAGACGCTGGGAACAGGTTGTCGGCAAGATCGCTCACCTCGGACTCAAGACACGCTTCCTGTCCTCCAGCGCTGTCAATATCACTGTCTTTCTGCAACAGATGGCCTCTGTAACCGTTGTCATATTCGGTGTCTACCTGATTGCGAAGGGTGAACTCAGCATGGGCGGCCTGATCGCCTCGACTATCCTTACAGGTCGCGCCCTTGCCCCGCTCGCCCAGGTTGCCAGCACGCTTACCCGCTACCACCAGGCCAAGGCCGCCTATAAATCCACTGACAGCATGATGGCGCTGCCTCTGGAGCGACCGCCCGAGAAAGATTTCCTGGACCGTCCCGACATAAAAGGCAACATAGAGTTTCGCAAGGTCAGCTTTTCGTATCCTGACCAGCAGGTTGAAGCCCTGAGCGAGGTATCCTTTAAACTCAGGGCCGGCGAACACACCGCCATCATTGGACGCATCGGGTCCGGCAAAAGCACCATCGAGCGACTCATGCTGGGCCTGTACGAACCGGCCTCCGGGTCAATCCTGATTGACGGAACAGAAAGCCGCCAGATTGACCCGGCAGACCTGCGCAGGAGCATCGGCTATGTGCCACAGGACAGCTTCCTGTTCTACGGCACGATCAAGGAAAACATCATGCTGGGGATGCCGCATGCAAGCAACCAGGCAATCCTGCAGGCTGCAAATATTGCAGGTGTCACCGATTTTGTCCGCAAGCACCCGTCCGGCTTTGATCTGCAGGCAGGCGAACGCGGCGAAAATCTTTCCGGCGGACAAAGGCAAAGTGTTGCAGTAGCCCGTGCCCTGCTGCGCGACCCGGCAATCCTCGTTATGGATGAACCCAGCAATGCCATGGACAACGCAACGGAGGAGCTCTTCAAAAACCGGTTTGGCGCCTGGCTGGCAAACCGGACACTGGTTCTGGTCACGCACCGCGCCTCTCTATTAAGCCTTGTTGACCGGGTCATCGTGATGGATGACGGCAGAATCATTGCAGACGGTCCTAAGGAAAGCATTCTTGAAGCATTGAAGCAGGGGAAGATCAGGGCGCCAAAAACATGATTGAGAAACTCAAGGCCCTGCTCAAGCCGCGCTCATACACCATCAATGAAAAGGATATCGAAAAACTTGAGGCTGAAGATGCGCAGTTCATAGGCGATACCAGTGCCGCTGTTTTCATTGGCGCAAACCGCACCAGCCACCTCATTTTGATCTCAACGGTGCTGTTTTTTCTTAGTGCGCTGATCTGGGCCGCACTGGCCGACCTCGACGAGGTTACCCGCGGCCAGGGCAAGGTCATCCCCTCCAGTAAAATACAGGTCATCCAGAATCTTGAAGGTGGCATCCTCACTGAAATCCTGGTCAGTGAAGGTGAAATCGTTGAAAAAGACCAGCCCCTGCTCAGGCTTGATGACACCCGCCTCTCCTCGACCTATCGCGAATCACGCGCCAAGTATCTTACCTTGCTGGCCAGGGCGGCGCGGTTAAAGGCCGAGGCTGACGACAAGCCCATTGAGATGCCGGAACTGGTTTGGAGCGAAGACCGGCAGCTGGCGGAAAATGAAATATCCCTGTATGAGTCACGTATTAACGAACTGCGCTCCAACCTCAACATTCTGCAGCAGCAGGAGAACCAGGCGCGGTCAGAATTGAAAGAGCTGCAGGCACGCAAGCTAAAACAGACCCGCAGTTACAGTAGCGCGAAAGAAAAACTCGCCATGTACGAACCCCTTCTCAAAGAGGGCGCAATTTCCGAGGTTGAGGTCCTGAACGTGGAGGAACTTGTCAACGAGACAAGGGGGGAACTCGAGGCCAGTCGGCTCGCTATCCCCCGCGTCGAGTCAATGCTTGAGGAAACGACGATCAAGCTCAAGGACCTTGAAATAAGTTTCCGCACCAAGGCCCGCAGCGAGTTAAACGAAGCAGAAGCAGAACTCTCTGCAATCGAGGAGACCCTGCTCAGTCAGCGTGACCGCGTCAGCCGGACACTGGTCAGATCACCGGTAAAGGGCGAGGTCAAACAGGTCATGGTGACTACCATTGGTGGAGTCATACAACCCGGAATGGATCTCGTCGAAATCGTCCCGCTGGAAGGCAGCCTGCTGGTCGAAGCCCATGTACGGCCTGCGGATATTGCATTCCTGAGGCCCGATCAGGACGTCATGGTAAAACTGACCGCCTATGACTTCGCAATTTTTGGCGGCCTCAAAGCTAAACTCGAACATATCAGTGCCGATACTATTACCGATGAAGATGGTGAGAGCTTTTACCTGATCAAGGTGCGGACAGAACGTGACTATCTGGGTTCCAGTGAGGGTTCTCTGAAAATCATCCCGGGAATGACAGCCACAGTGGATATTCTGACAGGAGAAAAATCAGTTCTGGATTACCTGCTGAAGCCGGTACTCCGTGCCAGGGAAAAAGCACTCCGTGAGCGATAGCAGGCACTTAAAAGGGAATTCAATGTATGTCAGCAAGCAACGCACAGGAAAGCCCGCAAATATTTATTGCGAGTGACGACACTACTCTGGCAAACCGGTACACCGATATCCTTGCTGATGAATTTACTGTGTCCGTGGTCCATACCACGTCTGATGCCATGTTATTTGTAAAACAGCACCTCCCGCAGCTTGTCATGATTGACCCCTTGCTTTTTAAAGATGACATCAAAGCAAGCATTTCGGAGATCTCCACCACATCACCGCTGTCCCGAATTGTTGTTATTGAAGACACGGCAGACAGATCGCTGGACCAGATGGCACTGTTTAAATCCGGCGCCCACGGTTTTTTTGCAGACAGGATTTCACCATCCCTGCTGGTAAAGGCCGTTCACTCGGTTTCAAAGGGAGAGGTCTGGGTGCCGCGCAAGCTGATAGCCAGGCTCATTTCGGAGCTTGCCAGCGGCAGAGCGGCCAGTGAGCACCGCAAGGACCCGGCTGCAAGAAATTCAGTCGCCAAGCTCACGCCGAGGGAACTTGAAGTCGCCCAGATGGTACATTCAGGCGGCAATAACAAGATGATCGCGCGCGAGCTCGCCATTTCAGAACGCACCGTAAAGGCACACCTGAGCGCAATCTTCCGCAAACTGAATATTATAAACCGCCTGCACCTGGCCTTGTTTTTCAATGAAATCACATGAAAATCGAACATATTTTCTGGAAATCAGGAATGCAATACATTAGCCTCGTACAGTTAAATCTGAGTGCGCCATAGGTCAAGGGGAATCTTTGATGCGAACAAATACACTTTTGACGGCACTCATAGCGCTATCGGCCCTGTTTGCCGGCAGCGCCCCTGCCGCCTCTCTGGAGGACACCGTCAAGGAAACGATAAAAACCAACCCTGACGTACGGATCATCGGCAGTCAGAGAGACTCGATCGAGCAGGAAATGGAGCAGGTCCGTGGCGGCTTTTTCCCCCAGGTTGACCTGACTGTAGGCACCGGCTGGGAATCCAGTGACAATCCCACTACACGCGCAGGCGGGCACGGGTCCAGAAGTTTCAACCGTGATGAATCCGACATCCTTATCCGGCAACTCCTTTATGATGGCCATGGTACAGAGAGCGAGTTTGAACGTCAGCGCGCACGGACAAATGCTCGCGCCTTTGAAACGTTCAGCACAGCTGAAGTCATCGCACTCAAGACCGCCCAGGTCTACTTTGATGTCATCAAGGAACAGAAACTTGTCGAACTGGCCGCCAGGAACCTGGATAGCCACCAGAAAACCTATGACAGAATCCTCAAGCGTGCCGAGAGTGGTGTTGGGCGCAGGGCAGATACCCAGCAGGCCCTTGGCCGACTGGCGTTAGCGAAAACCAACCTTATGGCTGAAGAAAACCAGCTTGATGACGCCATCTCCGCCTATATCAATGTAACAGGCAGCGAACCAGCTGACCTGATCGAACCCGTTTCAAGAGACTACCTGATACCGGCATCGCTGGATGAGGCCACCAGGATTGCTCTCGATAACCACCCAAGGCTGAAATCTGCCGATGCCGAGATTGATGCCGCACGCGAACAGTACAATGCCGCCAAGTCATTATTCTATCCCCGGGTTCACCTTGAAATACAGGGCTCACACAATGAGAACCAGGATGGTGTACCCGGAAGCAATGGCCAGGCAGCCATAATGGTGCGCGGTCGCTATAATCTCACGGGCGGCAAGGACATGGCGCGTCGCCAGGAGACGGTGTACCAGATTGATGAAGCCATGGAAATCAGGGATCGCACCCGCCGCCAGGTCACTGAGAGCATTCAACTCTCATGGAATGCCTACGAAACCGCAAAGTCCCAGATTGAATTTTTCAAGATTCATGTTGATGCAAGTGAACAGGCACTCGGCGCCTACAGAAAACAGTTCAATCTTGGTCAACGCACACTGATCGATCTGCTCGATCAGGAAAATGAAGTCTTTCAGGCCAAAATCAATCTCGTCAATGGACTGAATGATCTGTCGTTTTCAACCTACAGAATTCTTGCTGGCACCGGCAAGCTGCTGTGGGCCATGCATGTGCCGCTGCCTGAACAGGCAGACAACATCCAGTAAGCAGCGTACAGACAGAACGCGCATCCAGGGGCTGATATGTTATCAGCCCTTTTTTTGCCTGCAGGGACGCAGGTACGACCGTTCACGCACATCCTTGCGCTCCACGGCAGCCGGACTTCCTGTCCACCCTCAGCGGGGCGGAAGCAGGAGAAGGTGGGGCCGGGAACCGGTCGAGAGGCTGGCCTCGGCCATGCCGGAAGCGATGCCTTCACGCTGCCACGATGAGTGAAACAGCGGCCACGCGCGACACCCTGAAGAGAAACGGGCAGCAGGGCTTTATTTTGCCGTTTGTCGTCTATAGGATTGCCCTGTAATGCTTGATGATCCCATTATCTTCTCGATCTTTCTGATCTTCACCGGCGCAGCGATACTGGCCGGGATCGCACTGTTTGCACGCCAGTCCCTGCTGGTCGCCTATATCCTGCTGGGTGGCCTGCTCGGGCCGTGGGGATTCAAGCTGGTAAATGACGCCTCAATCATCCAGCAGATTGGACATATCGGAATTATATTCCTGCTATTTATCCTCGGGCTTAATCTGCAACCGACGCAATTACTGCGCATGTTCCGTGAAGCGACTGTGGTCACCCTTGTCAGTTCACTGAGCTTCGATGCAATTGGTTTTCTTATCGGCCGGGCTTTCGGGTTCGGGCTGCTCGAGTGCCTGCTCATAGGCGCTGCCATGATGTTCTCCAGTACCATTATCGGGCTGAAACTGCTACCCACCACAGCCCTGCATCATCGCCATGTTGGCCAGGTCATGATCAGCATCCTGTTGTTACAGGATTTGATCGCCATCGGCATACTGCTGTTCCTGGAAGGTTTCTCTCAAACAGGCGTGGAGTGGAAACAGATCGGCATGCTGGGGATTTCCGTGCCCGCCCTGATACTGGGTTCCCTGCTGTTTGAACGCCACATACTACAGCGGCTTATGCAACGCTTTGACACCATCCAGGAGTATGTATTCCTGACTTCAATCGGCTGGTGTCTCGGCATGGCCCAGCTCGCAAAAACGATGGGCCTGTCCTATGAAATTGGCGCCTTTATTGCCGGCGTCTCGCTGGCGGCAAGCCCAATAGCATTATTCATCTCGGAACGCTTTAAACCGTTGCGGGATTTCTTCCTGATCATGTTTTTCTTCTCGCTGGGTGCCAGCTTCAATATCAGCATGTTGCCCGATATATTTATTCCCGCCGCCATCCTGGCAGCACTGATGCTCATCACCAAACCCGTAATCTTCTCCGGCTTGCTAAGAAGCGCGGGTGAGTCAAAGGGACTGTCAAATGAAGTCGGCGTGCGTCTCGGACAGGTGAGTGAATTCTCCATGCTGATCTCCGTGCTGGCCCTGGATGCAGGCGCTCTTGGGACAAGGGCATCCTACCTGATCCAGGCGTCCACGCTGATTACATTCATGGTGTCGTCCTACCTCATCATGCTGAGCTATCCCACACCGATGGCAGTCAGTGACCGGTTGCGGAAAGACTAGGAGGCTCACTCACCCAGTTGCTCAATCACCCTGACAACGGCCGCTGTCAGTGTCTTCAGGTCTGACTCGCAGATAATAAAAGGCGGCATCAGGTAGACAAGCCTGCCAAAGGGTCTTACCCAGACGCCCTGCTCCACGAACATTGGCTGCACCTGCCTCAGGTCAACCGCCCGCTCCAGTTCAACCACGCCTATCGCCCCCAGCACGCGTACATCGGTCACGTATGGGTGATTTCTGCATGGAGCCAGCCCGTCATGCAGACCCTGCTCGATTTTGTGTATGCGTTCCTGCCAGGGTGAATCAAGTAATAATTTCACACTGGCCAAGGCCGTGGCACAGGCCAGTGGATTGGCCATGAAGGTCGGCCCGTGCATGAACAGGCCAGGCTCACCCAGCGAGATGGTACTGCTGATGTCACGCGTCGTCAGGGTGGCCGCCAGCGTCACGTAACCACCTGTAAGTGATTTCCCGAGGCACATGATATCCGGGGAAATTCCGGCATGCTCACAGGCAAACAGCTTCCCGGTCCGGCCGAAGCCCGTTGCAATCTCGTCTGCAATGAGCAATACATCATGCCGGTCGCACAATACACGCACCCGGCGCAGGTAATCAGCTGAATAGAAACGCATCCCGCCCGCCCCTTGCACGATCGGCTCGAGAATCACGGCCGCGACCTCGTCGCTGTGCCCGGTTAACGCGTTAACCATGGGTTGCAATGCTGCATCACTGCAGTGTTCGCCGAAATGACAGCCAGGGGACTCGACAAAGATCTGTTCTGGCGAAACATCTTTAAACAGGGTGTGCATCCCGTTGACCGGGTCGCATACGGACATGGCACCCAGCGTATCACCGTGGTAACCGTGCAGCAGGGAGACAAAACGGTGCTTGCCACGGACGCCCCTTGCCGCCCAGTACTGGATGGCCATCTTCATGGCCACCTCTACCGCGACCGAGCCGGAATCGGAAAAGAAAACGGACTGCAGGGGTTCCGGCGTCAGCGTCACCAGCTGTTCGGCGAGTTCGACGGCCGGACGGTGCGTCAGACCGCCAAACATGACATGGGCCATGTCTTCGAGCTGGTCCCTGATCGCCTGGTTGAGTACCGGGTGGTTATAACCATGGATGGCACACCACCAGGAAGCCATGCCATCGATGAGTTCACGTCCATCGGCCAGCACGATGCGCACACCGTCAGCGGAATCAACAGGGAATACAGGCATCCCGCTACCTACCGCGCTATAGGGATGCCAGACGTATGCGCGATCAGCCGCCAGCACGTCAGCCCCTATGCCTGGAGTATGCATACCCATCCAGATACTGCGTGTAATCTGTTCAGGATTCTTCCATGCCGCCAGCCCTGTTCCCTTGTTCCGCCTGCGTCACCGTGGATTGCATGGCTACGCCAGGTTCTTCCATATCCTTAAGAGAGTAGCTGCCTGCATGCTGGCTGCAGAGGGCTTCAGGTGCACAGAATTCCCTGGTCTTGTGTACTGCATCACTCAACTCCTCATACAACCCGCTCGCCCCGATTCTTTCTGCCACTTTTCTGAACAGGGGAAACCACGGCTCAAGGAAATCGGTACTGGCGTTTTTCTTGGCAAAGAATGCCAGACTCCGGTCGTGCCGTTCTTCCAGCTCATTGGCCATGCGCAACAGCAGCACCCGGGCAATGAGTAAAGGCATGTCGTCCAGATTTTCCTCCAGTTCGGTAAAGCCTTTTCCGTACCAGTCGATGCTTGCATAGTTGCATAACAGGATCTCGATTCCGGGGTTCGTCTTGTGGGCGACATAGCGGCGTTTTTCGTCAGTTATGCCCCGCCCCCCGATTCCCAGGGCCCCGAATTCATAGACCGAATGCAGCATACCCGCCGTGACCAGCGACACAGGCGCACCATGCCTGGCAAGGATACTCGCAGTACCTATAAGATGAACTAGAAATGGCCTGCCGCAACCGCGGTACAGGCCGTTGAACCAGGCTTGCGCCAGCCGGTAACTATCCCGCAGTGCGACCAGGTCCAGGTCTCCATATTCCAGCGCCATACACTGGTGATAGAGCTGGATATTTGTTTGCGCTGTGCCAGTGGTTGCGTCCGTCATGGCCATCTGTTTTTTTCTGTTACCTGACAACGTCAGCTGCTGCCCGTATCTCTTGACCCAGCCACGAAAAGTCTTGTCAAACATCGGGCATTCAGGCACAAGGTTCCATTTCTTTTCAAAATGGCTCATGCTGCGATTGTTCCAGTCATCACTCCAGCGCAGCTCGAAGTAGGGAATGTCCGAAAGCAGGAATGGTGCGTCTGCACGATAGGTTACCTGCGCGTCCGGTTCCAGCCAGGTAGAACCGCCGGCCAGTTCCACCGAATAACACAAATCAATGTGTTCCGGCGTACTGTACAGTTTCTCATCAAGTGGCCCCAGTTCATCCAGCACCTGTTTGCGTACCAGCATGCAGTGGAATTCCGCAAACCCGCACCTCTCACGCTTGATCCGGTCTTCTACTTCAGACAAGAGCCGGTTTGCGAAGCGGTGCCGTTCTGCCATGTAGATGCCATTATCCCTGTCTTCGACATGCAGATCGCCACCCGCCATGTGGAGAATGCGCTTTTCCGGTTTGCCGATGAAATACAGGGGCGCCACGATACTGGCACCGGTTTCCTCGGCACAGGCAGTCAGCGCCTCCAACCAGCCTGGTGCGACCAATACATCGTTGTCGACAAATACCACATAGCGTCCACGGGCATGCTGTACCCCGAGATTGCGGGCCTGGTTCGGGCTCAGGAAGTGATCCGTGCGATGCAGGTGAAAGTCCTGCTCTGCTGCCTTTGCCTGCAGGTAGTTTTGTACATAGGCGGGGGAACCGCCGTCCACGTACACGAGTTCGAATGGCATCTTCGTATTCCTGTAGATGCTTTCCAGCGAGGCCTGGCTAACACTGAAACGTTCGCGCGGAACCACGATGATTGTGACTGTTGTTTCTTCCTGGCGGGTATTGCTCATGAGCTTGATAAGAGGTGAATATAAAAAGAATAAAATCCATTTCTCCTTAAAGGCAAGTATAACCCCTTTCCCTTTTTCGAACCGAAGGGGTTCTGCCTGAAAAAAGCAACATATACAAGAAAGCCCGCTCATGACGGGCTTTCTTGTATATGGCGTCCCCAAGGGGATTCGACCTTATCCCCCAGTTACAAGTAACCTCAAAAACATTAAATATTTGATTCGATATCTAAATCTCAGGGTACGCCTGTATCAGGCGTACCGAGAGAGCCAACTCTCGATGTTTATTATTTTCCAATAGGTTACAAATCCGCCATGTCCAGATCGTGTCTAATGGTACCTGTGAACTACGAGCATCGATCAACGCGAACACCGAAATACGGATTTCGCCAGCCCCTGATCCTACGGTACTCATCGGTTCCAGTCGCTCGGCTGCAATCCAGACTGAACATTACTTAGCTCAAAAACGGCTTCTCGACGTGCACTGCCGGGAAATTTTTGAGGTCATCCAATGAACTGCCCACAAAGCACACGTCTTTCATGGCACAATTATTTAAGACTTTATATTTATATCAAGTTTTATATAATTATTCCTGTAGGTTGCCAGCCGGACAGCCGATCATTCCAATTACTTCACCGTCAGTTCGTAAGCGCCGTTTGTATCCCAGGGCATAACCTGGAAAAAGTAGGTTTCGCCGGGCACGGCATCGAAGCTGAAGTCCAGAGATGCACCGACTGTATTGTCGTATTTTCCCTGCAATTTTGAGCGGTTATGGTCGTAGACATCCACGTAGGGGCGCAACGACGTGGAGCGGTTCTTCAGCACAACCCGCACCGATTCAGCCGGAGCACTGGCCAGTTTGTACCAGTCCGCATCCGAAGTATCCATGACGTTGGCCTGGACCATTTTCCCGGCGACGATGGACGTGGCCTCAGCGGCGGTGTCGTTCGGCTCAAACGCGTCATATGCATTCTGATAGCTGGTAATGACTTTGTATTTCCCCGTGGTGTCCCAGGGTGAGACCTTGAGGTAATAGAAGGTACCGGGCTCGGCGGTAAACAGGTATTCCACATCCGCGCCGTAGGTATTGTCGTACACGGTCTCGATCCTGGATTTCTTGTCGTTGTACAGCGTGAAATAAGGCCGCAGCGATTCGGAATAATTCTGCAATTTCACCACCACCCGGTCACGCAGGTCTTTTGACGGCAGCAACTTGAAATAATCGGAATCCTCATTGCTTGTGATTTCACCGGTCATCTCTCCGTCCAGGGGTAATTCGGTTGCCTGTGCCGCAACGTTATTCGGTTCGGTCTCCTGAGCACTGGTGGTAACGGGTTTGGCCGGCTCAGGCTGGGCAACAACCGGTTTGATCTGTGCCACTTGCCGGGCGAAAGTCTCAACATCGGTAGATGCCGTTTGAATCGCCTGGTTGATGTTCGCAACCTTCACCGCAACAACATCAGCCGCGCCTTTCGCCTTCGCCTCGGCAACTTCGCTGACCTGTTGTACGACCTGGATGATTTTTTGTTCGTAGCTGGCTGCCTTGTCCATGCACTGTTGAAACTGGCCCGGGCCGAGCTTGCCGCCTTCCAACACCGTGCAACAGGTTTTCAGGTGCAGGCCTACCTTCTGCGCGCCCTCGGTGAGTTCCTGGATTTGTTCGTGACCGACTGCAAATGCCCCTTTGCTTTCGATAATTTCAATATTGGCGGAAAGCGTGGGCGCAGCCTGTTCGAAAATACCCTCGCAGTCTGACCCGCCGGGCTGCATTAAAACCACCAGACTTAATCCGATCAGGGCAGCCAATGCACCGCCCATAAGCACGAACTTGTACGGAAATGGAGCAGTTGTTTGTGGTTCTTCGGTCATGGTCACTCCTTATTGTATTCCGGCAACCTGCAACGTCTGCCATCCAGTCAATCCGCCCGCACGGCTACTACGCACATTCGGCACCACATCGGGATCGATAAAGCATCAAACTGACAACTTGTAAAAATTGTAGCTCAATGATTCTCATCAACCAGACAAAAATCACAAGAACGGCTCCTGTCCTCTGCAATTATTCCCCGTGTCCTGTTCCACCGAATCTTTCAGTTCACCGTCCGGACCGTAACATTTTGAATCGATAGCCCTTATTGTATCCTTCAACCGGGAACTCTCAAAAACTCATTTTTCGGAGATCACGATGCCCACCAACCCGCAGCCAACGCGGATCCATCTTCCCAACGACTGGCAGGACTGCGTTAAGTCGGCGGTGCTCCATGCGATCGCGCTGGCACACTACGCCATCGTGTACGCCCGCGCCTGGGCCGCCGACAGCATCAATGCCCGGGGGAGGCTCTCAGCAGAGAACAACCGGCTTCAGGAAGAATGTGCCCTGTAGTGGTCAATTGTTTCCGGACACTTTGCTAAGATCCTTTTCGTAATTCATCGGTGTTTTGTAACCCAACGTCGAGTGTAGACGCCTTGAGTTGTTATTCACCTCCACATACTCCCTGACATCAGCGATTGCTGCCTGCCGGGTTCTGTACAACCTGTCACCGGTCCATTCACGCTTCAGACTGCTGAAGAACCACTCCACCGGTGCATTGTCCCAGCAGTTGCCGTTGCGGCTCATGTGGCAAGATAATACCGCAATGGATGGCGTTAAAACGATAATCAAACTCCTTGGGAATATCCAGCGCCAGGCAAGACGGGCGACAGACGTGTGCGGCTGGGAGCTATCGGGGCTGAAGCCGCTCCTAATCCATTGATCAAGGAAGGAAGCCACGCGAATCGGTGTAAGGAATTCTATGGACTGCGAGAACCTGTTGGTTCAATCAATCGAGCCTGACCCACTCCTGTCTCATTGACTAAGCATCCAGAAAAGAGTCTGATTTTACCTTCGCCAGAAAACGTCTATATTTCGTGTATTGGCACATAGTTACAGATAGCTGTCCTCATTTTTTGACTTTCGGGAAGACAGAGATGCGCAGTAAACCACAGATCTTTATCAGCTCGACGTCCCACATGGATACCGAACGCAAGCAGCTAGCCAGTGCACTCAATACCAACTATGCCCCCTATATTTATGAAGCGGACCGCGCACGCAAATACTCACCAAAAGAGCATTGCCTGGAAGTCATCATGGAGTCAGAAGTTTTTGTCGGTATTGTTGGCGACAAATACGGATCATCATTCGAAGAAGGCGGCAATTCGAAATCGATTTGTGAATGGGAGTATGACGCCGCCAGAGAACGCAATGATATGGAAATCATGATGCTACTGACAAAAGCGGATGAAAACAGCTCCATTGAACCAAACCAGCAGCGCTTTCGCGAAAAACTGACGGACTTTAAAGAAGGTACATGGTGCCAGTTCTTCAGCAACACCAAAGAATTGGTAAGCCTGGTAGAAGCATCCCTTACCTCATGGCTGGCCGAGTATTTCTCGGCAAGCAAACGAAAACAAAACGACCGTAACCAGTGGCTTGCGGGTATCGTTCTGCCTTTATGTATCATGATAGTTTGTGCTTACATTGCCCTGGCGGCTGCCAATGTCTTTTATTATTTACTGCCACCCTCAAAATTAATCAGTCTTGGCGCAGTTACATTCAGTATTGTACTGCTCACATTCGTACTCTGGCTGGCAGACTCTAGGAGGGGCGCATGACTACACCTTCAGCTATTAATGAGCAACAGCAAACATCACAGAGCATATTGCATGCTGTTGAAAATGAGGATCGCGCCAGACGTCGCACCTTATTGATCTTTCTGTCACTACTAGTCATCCCTGTAGCAGTTGCTGCCTATATCCTTGTGTCCGGGAAAGAAGATGCTGATTGGGTGATAAGCACAGCACAAAAAGCTGCTGCTAGCGAGATAGAAGGTATACGTCCTGCACTCAACAATGTTCAGAACTTACAGAAGATAGCTCCGGCACTTGAGAAAACGGTTGCGCTATCCGAGGAATATTCAACGCGACTACAGGATCTCGAGAGCACCGTAGAATCAGCCAAGTTTCAGAGCGCAGAACTGACCACGCAAATAAACGAGACTAAAGAGCAACAGGCCAGCCTTGAAAACAAAATCAATACAATGGAGAGTCAATCACCAACTAAAAATCAAATTTCCGCGCTGACAAGTAAAGTCGAAAACCAAGCAAAAATACTCGACCGCCTGACTGACATGCAACGACAAATCAACAGAAACATCGAAATAAACAGTGGCGAGATTAAAAATGTAAGATCGTTACAACAATCGGCATCTGGCAGTGAATACATTGACAGAAAATTCAAGGACCTTGAAAGTCGACTGGAAAAATTAATAAGGGACAACCATAATGAAATAATTGGATTGAAGAAGAATCAGAAAATCCCCCCCTCGCAGTTTCCATTAATGAAGCCATGAGGTAATTGGAAGGGTCAGCCATGGCTGATCTGACTCAAACGGGGTCTCCTATGCCAGGGACCACATTGGGAGAATCGACACAAACCACTTTATTTGTAGTAGTTCAGATTTGATCTGACAGTTACCGGTTTGATGGTGGCGACTGTCAGTTCAAGTTCAAGCTACGAACTTTTCCTTCCAGATTTGTTTGCCATCTTCCAGCGTCTGCATTGGCGTTCGCCCGCAGCACATCTTTCCCTGATGTGTTCGTTCATTATTGTAGTATTCCAGCCATACGTCCAGATCGGATTGCAGTTCTTCAATGTTGACGTAGAGTTTCTTGCGGAGCGTAACCTGGTAGAACTCCTGCAGGATCGTCTGTCCCTTCTGATCACCGTTATCGCATTCTCATCAATGATCGTGATGGTATTTTCTCGCCCCAGCTTGACCGCTCAATTTTGCGTATGGGGATTCGTGTCCTGAAATCACCACCGAGAAGCCCGAAATCCAACAGCCTCTGTGAACGCGTCATCGGCACACTTCGCCGAGAATGCCTTGATTACTTTATCCCGATAAGCGAATCCCATCTACGATGTATCACACAGAGCCGTGTATCTCATTACAACAAAGGCCGGCCTCATTCCAGTATCGGCCCAGGCATACCGGACCCACCATCCGAACTCCCTGTTGCGCCACAAATACATCGACATCGCATTCCAAAGCATCTTATGGTGGTGCCCCGCCCTATCCTGAGGGGCTTACATCATGAATATGGCCTACTCCCGAATGCTGCATGAATATTTGCGGACCACAGGGTCTCAAATCAGACGGCACGCCGAGGCGGCTGTAGTAAACGCCACGCCGAAATTGCGTACTCATCTGGACTGATTCATCGTACCACATAGCACAAACCACGCGAGAGCGTGGCTGTATCTATATGATAAATAAATGAAATGGCGTCCCCAAGGGGATTCGAACCCCTGTTGCCGGGATGAAAACCCGGTGTCCTAGGCCGACTAGACGATGGGGACTAGAAACAAAAAACATGGACCACGCAGGTCAGCCCCTGTTTGTTTGGTGGAGCCAGGCGGGATCGAACCGCCGACCCCTTGCATGCCATGCAAGTGCTCTCCCAGCTGAGCTATGGCCCCGTAAAACGAAGCGCGAAATTTACGTGAGCCGACCTGCCCTGTCAAGGCAAAAAACAGCAGCCTCAGGCCATCCCTTGCCTTTAAGTGCTTGACTGGCTAGCCCTTCTGCTGCTGCTCAATTTTGGCCCAGGAGTCCCTTAAGGTCACAGTCCGGTTAAAAACCGGCGTACCGGGAGCAGATAATTTCGCATCCAGACAGAAATATCCCTCGCGCTCGAACTGAAAGTGCTCACCCTCCGCCGCCTCGGCAAGGGCCGGCTCAACAATACATCCGGTCAGGGTACTCAATGACCCCGGATTCAGGTATTGCGTGTAATCCATGCCACCCTTGCCTGAATCCGGTGCCGGATGGCTAAACAAGCGGTCATACAAGCGCAACTCTGCCTTCAGGCCATACTGCGCAGAGACCCAGTGAACGACCCCCTTGACCTTGCGACCTTCAGGATTTTCCCCAAGGGTGGCCGGGTCATAACTGCAGTGGAGCTCGATGACCTCGCCATGCGCATCCCTGATAACCCCATCGCAACGGACCACGTAGGCATTGCGCAGACGGACTTCACCGCCCGACACCAGCCGCTTGAATTTCTTTGATGCCTCTTCCCTGAAGTCATCCCTGTCAATGTAGAGCTCGCGCGTGAAAGAGACCGTTCGGGAGCCCATGGCCTCATCCTGGGGATGATTTGCGATTTCCAGCTGTTCCACCTGGTCCCCGGGATAGTTGGTGATCACGACCTTCAGGGGATGCAGCACCGCCATGCGCCGCGGCGCATGTGTATTCAGGTCATCACGAATGCAATTCTCGAGCACGCCCATCTCAACTGTATTTTCAGACTTGCTGACACCAATACGGCTGCTAAAATCACGTATCGATCCAGGGGTAAAGCCGCGCCGGCGGATGCCAGCAATCGTCGGCATGCGCGGATCATCCCAGCCCTCCACCAGGCCTTTGTCCACCAGTTCGGTCAGCTTGCGCTTGCTCATCACCGTGTATTCCAGGTTGAGCCGGGAAAACTCGATCTGCTGCGGATGACACGGCACCGATACATTGTCCAGGACCCAGTCGTACAGCGGGCGATGGTCTGCAAATTCCAGCGTACAAATTGAATGCGTAATCCCTTCCAGCGCATCGGATACCGGGTGGGTAAAATCATACATGGGGTAGATACACCAGGCCTCACCGGTCTGATGATGAATCACACCATGACGAATCCGGTACAGGGCCGGGTCGCGCATATTCATATTCGGGGATGCCATGTCGATTCGGGCGCGCAACACCCGCGATCCATCCTCGAACTCGCCGGTACGCATGCGTGCAAACAGGTCGAGGTTTTCCTCCACGCTGCGTTCGCGGTATGGACTGTCCCTGCCGGGCTCCGTCAACGTACCGCGGTATTCGCGTATCTGGTCGGCCGTGAGGTCACAGACATAGGCCTTGCCTGCAGTAATTAACTCAACCGCAAAGCCATGCAGGTTTTCAAAATAATCAGATGCGAAATACAGCCGGTCGCCCCAGTCATAACCCAGCCAGCGGACATCCTCCTTGATAGCCTCGATGTACTCGATATTTTCCTTGTGCGGATTGGTGTCGTCGAAACGCAGGTTACAGGTGCCCTGGTAATCCTCTGCAATACCAAAGTTCAGGCAAATCGATTTTGCATGGCCGATATGCAGATAGCCGTTGGGCTCCGGCGGAAAGCGGGTAGCCACCTTGCCATCATGCTTGTTCGATTCGATATCACCATCAATGATGTGACGAACGAAGTTGGTCGAAGCGCCTGACTCGCTGCTGCTCATACCCGGTTCTCTTCGCCGTGTTGTGCGATATAGTCCAGCGCCCTGTCAATACGGCGCAAACAGGCTTCGCGACCCACAAGATGCAGGGTCACATCGATGCCGGGGGATGCCGCCCGGCCGGCAACGGCAACCCGTAACGGCTGGGCTACCTTCCCAAGATTCAGTTCAAGGGCCTCGGCAACGTCCTTCACCACCTGGTGCAGCGGTTCCGGCTGCCAGTCGCCCAGTTTTGCGAGTGCGCTACGCAGCCTTTCCAGCGGCTCCCGTGCATCTGCCTTGAGATTCTTCTTCGCGGCCTTGGCATCGAACTCATCATAATCACGGTAGAAAAATTCACTGATCCCGGCCATCTCGACCAGCGTCTTTGCCCGCTCCTGCTGAGCCTTCACCACCTCGATCAGATCAGGTCCGTCCGTGGGATCAATCCCGAGCGCACCCATGTGCGGACTCAACAGCCGGGCCAGTCTTTCCGGGCTGTCTTGTTTTATATAGTGCTGGTTAAGCCACAGCAGTTTCTCTGTATTGAATGCAGAGGCCGCCTTGTTCACATCGTTGATATCAAACAGCTCGACCATCTCATCCAGCGAGAAAACCTCCTGGTCTCCATGCGACCAGCCGAGCCGCACCAGGTAATTCAGCAGCGCCTCGGGCAGCACACCCTGGTTACGGTATTCCATCACACCGACTGCGCCATGCCGCTTGGACAGGCGCGAACCATCATCCCCGAGAATCATCGGCACATGGGAATAACTGGGCGGCTGCTTGCCGAGTGCCTGCAGGATATTAATCTGGCGCGGTGTATTGTTGAGATGATCATCGCCACGGATCACTTCGGTGATGCCCATATCCATATCGTCGACGACAACGGTCAGGTTATAGGTCGGCGATCCCTCGGTGCGCCTGATAATCAGGTCATCCAGCTCATCGTTCCGGAAAACCACCCTGCCACGAACCCGGTCATCCACCACCACGCTGCCATCGGTCGGATTTCGGAAACGAATCACATGCGGCTCATCCGCAGTAACCGACAGGCCCCTGCAGTGCCCGTCATAGCGGGGTTTTTCCTTGCGCCGCATCTGCCCTTCACGCAGGGTTTCGAGTCGTTCTTTTGAACAATTGCAGCGATAGGCGAGGCCCTTGTCCATCAATTCCCCGATAACCTCGTTATAGCGCTCAAAGCGGTGCGTTTGATAGAACGGCCCCTCGTCATACTCCAGCCCGAGCCAGGTCATGCCTTCCAGGATGGCATTGATCGATTCCTGGGTGGAACGCTCCGGGTCGGTATCCTCGATCCGTAGCACAAAACGGCCACCATGCTTGCGGGCGTGCAGCCAGGCAAAAAGGGCTGTGCGTGCGCCACCGACATGCAGATAGCCCGTAGGACTTGGCGCAAAACGTGTTTTAACGGTCATTTCGGATTATTCGGTCAATTGGCAGCCGGGGATTATATACCGGAGCAGCCCCCGGGACACCCGGATTCACGCGACAGCGGGAACCGGCAGAAACTGTCTGCAGATGCCTGTTTCTACTCATCAAGGTCAAGATCAGACATGACTTCAGCAATCAACTGGCGCAGCCTGTCCAGCCCGACCGGCTTGGCCAGGAATGACCTGACACCCAACTGCTCACATTCATCCCGGATATCCGCGGTTGCATCACCGGTAATCACAGCAATTGGCACCCTGTCTGGCAATGCCGTGAATTCATGATAACGGGCAATCACCTCAAGCCCCGACATACCGGGCATCTGGATATCCAGGATCAGCAGGTTGAACGTTTCATTTTTGAGCAGTTCGAGCGCAACCGGGCCGGACTCTGCATAACGCGCCTCCACACCCAGCAGCTCAAACATGTTCATGAATACACAGCGATTGATCTCGCTGTCTTCCGCGACCAGCACCCGAACAGGGGTGCCTTCCGCCGTAACCAGCGGCACATCCGTAGCGGCCGTCTTTCCGGCGCGACTGGCGCGGACGTCACCTTCCGAGGGCACCTCAAACGGGACCGTAAACCAGAAACGGCTACCTTCCCCATAGCGGCTTTCCAGGCCAATTTCACCCCCCATCAACACCACCAGCGCCTTGGATATTGCAGTACCCAGACCGGTGCCGCCATGTGACCGCGTCGCCGAATCATCCGCCTGTTTGAAGCGTCCGAATATGTGGGGACGGAAATCTTCATGGATACCCGGACCGGTATCCTGCACCTCAAACCGGATCAAATGGCTGCCCGCACCGGACTTGATGCTATGTACAGACACGCCGACCTTGCCCTCCACGGTAAACTTGACGGCATTGCCGATAAGATTAACCAGTACCTGCCGCAATCGCTGCGCATCGCAAAACACGAATCGTGGCAATGCGGAATCCATATCCGTCGAATACCCTACACCCTTTCTCCCGGCCTGCAGGGAGAACATACCTCCGACCGAATCAATCAGCCGGCGCAGGTCAACCACCTCTTTTTTTAGCCGGATATGCCCTGATTCAATACGGGAAAAATCCAGCACCCCCTCCACCAGGTCCGTCAGGCTGTCCGATGCATCCTGAATCCGCCCGACGATTTGCTTCTGCTTCTCCCGGTCCTCCACCTTGTTCAACAGGCTGCTGAACCCCACCACGGCATTCAACGGCGTCCTGATTTCGTGACTGATATTGGCGAGAAACCTGGACTTCTCCTGGTTGGCGAGCTCGGCCCGTTCTTTTTCTGCGTTTAGCCGGTTTAACA
>Ga0210123_1000648_pt1 | contig 20708 bp, 20 predicted proteins | sample Muzzi_PWB_D2_FD_185535 | JGI IMG/M metagenome (GOLD analysis project Ga0210123, IMG submission 185535) | Wetland microbial communities from San Francisco Bay, California, USA, that impact long-term carbon sequestration - Muzzi_PWB_D2 (SPAdes) | ecosystem: Environmental > Aquatic > Marine >... | reverse complement strand
CTGCACTGCCCCCGGTCGACTGCCTGACCGACGATGCCGGGCTTGCAGACCGGGTCGAGACACAACTCCACTGGAACCGTGCAACCCACGGGATGGCGGTGGCTATCACCGCCAGCGACGGCATCGTGACGTTGCAGGGCCCGGCCGCTGACGCGCAACAGGCGGAACTGGCCAGGCTGATTGCCGTCAACACCTGCGGCGTGAAGCGGGTCAACAGCGACTTGCAGATACCGACGCAGCCATAAGGCGCTTGCCTCGGGAAACCACACGGGACCGGGAGTCTCGCGGGCCGCTCACCAGTTCAGCAAACAGATAGCCGACAGGCCGGCGATTGCGCTCAGCAGCAGCGGCACGCCTACACGCACACCGACTTCCCGGGTCTCTGTTATTACCATTGGGCGAGCCTGGCGAATGTGACTGAATTACGGTGCATTACGACCCGGTCAGCGGATGATTTTCAGTGACATGCAAACCGTGGCGCACTCTCCGCCACAACCCTGAAAGGGAGTCCGGACCGGTGACACATAGAACCAGTGCCCCCATGATTATCCAGCAAGACACAACCCTATGCTCCGCAGGGAATAAATGCATTGCGATTCTTCAATGCCGCGCCTGCCTGCTGCCGCGACTATGAACGAAGCAGCGCATAGCCTGTCGCAACTCTGTAATAAGGTCTTCGTCTGGTGCAACAGGCCGCGATTCGCGCATAACCCGGGATATGACAATGGCAAATGAACCGGCAACGACCTTGACCCCAGCCAGACCGGCCGAATCCATGAAAATCAGGATAGCTGCAGGTCACCGGCACAGGCCGGGTGCAGGTCTCGAGACGCCCTGCATGCTGCGTATTCCGTTGCAGCCGCTCGCGTCGATGCTGCCCGGTTTCACTGCAACTGTCGCACAGTACCTGCAGCCATGAGCAATGTCGCGATTCTGAAGCCCGGGAGGAACTGCTGGCGAATCGAACACGCCGATCGCGTCAGCCTGCTTGTCGATGGCGCAGATTATTTCCACGCCTTCCGGGAATGCGCAAAACTTGCCCGGCACTCGCTGCTTATCATCGGCTGGGATATCGATGGCGGTTTCAAACTCGAACGCCCCTCCCCCGGCGATGGGCTGCCCGTTAATCTGAGGGAATTCCTCGACAGCCTGGCCAGCCGCCGGGAGCAACTCCATATCCACGTCCTGGACTGGGACTTCGCGATGATCTTTGCCACAGACCGGGAATGGCTGCCGTCATACAAGCTGGACTGGACAACGCACAAGCGCCTGCATTTCAGCCTCGACAGCCACTATCCCACGGGCGCATCGCATCACCAGAAAATCGTCGTCGTCGACGATCGCGTGGCATTCGCCGGCGGCCTGGATTTTGCCCTCGGCCGCTGGGACACTTCTGAACACCGCCACGATGATGCGCGGCGTTGTGATACGGACGATTCGATCCCCCAGCCCTATCATGATGTTCAGCTCATGGTCAGCGGAGCGATTGCCGGAGCCCTCGGCGATCTCGCCCGTGAGCGCTGGCGCACGGCCACTGGAGAGAGGCTTGCCACGCCGGCGCCGCCCGCAAACCATGACCCGTGGCCCGGCGAGATCGCGCCGGACCTCACCGACGTGGCAGTCGGGATTGCGCGCACCCGCCCGAAATATGACGGGGAGGAAGCAGTGCGGGAGGTGGAACAGCTGTTGCTGGATGCCATCGCTGCTGCCCGGCATACGATATATATCGAAAACCAGTATTTCACGGCGCATCGCATCGGTACTGCCTTGCTGGAGAGGCTCGGAGAAGATAGCGGTCCGGAGATTGTCGTGATCCTGCCGGAACAGACGGTTGGCTGGCTGTCGCAGAACACCATGGATGTACTGCGTGAACGCCTGCTCAAGCGCCTGCAGGCGGCTGACCGTCACGACAGACTGCGCGTCTACTGCCCACATGTCCCCGGTCTGGAACAGCAGTGCATCAACGTGCACGCAAAGGTCATGGTCATCGATGACGAACTGGTGCGCATCGGCTCCGCCAATTTCAACAACCGCTCCATGGGCCTCGACACCGAATGTGACCTGGCGATCGAGGCCCGTGGCGATGCCCGTATTCGCAAGGGCATTGCGGCCATGCGCAACCGCCTGCTGGGCGAACATCTCGATGCAGGCGCCGCGGAAGTCGCAGCGGCACTGGCAGAGACGCACTCGATCATCCGCGCCATCGAGGCACTCAGCACCTCGGAACGCACACTCAGGCCTTTCGAGTTCCGGGTGTCCGAAGAGCTGGATGCACTGGTGCCCGAATCCCGCATCGCCGACCCGGAATATCCGCTGGACGCCGACCAGCTCGCCCGGCACCTCGTCACGGAAGAGGACAGGAGGCCGGCCAGTCGTACCCTGCTCACGCTGGCATCCATCGTCATCGTGGCACTGTTGCTTGCCGCCGGCTGGCGCTGGACGCCGCTGGGTGAGTGGATCGACCTCAAGGCCGCGATTGGCCAACTCGGCAGCCTGCGCGGTGAATGGCTGGCGCCACTGGTCGTCACCTTCATCTACATCGTCGCCGGCCTGCTGGTATTTCCGGTCACGCTGCTGATCATTGCTACAGGGGTAACATTCGGTGCGGTACACGGCTTCGCCTACGGCCTGCTCGGTGCGGAGGCCAGCGCCCTGGTCAGCTACGCAATCGGACATCATCTCGGTCACAGGGCGATCCACAACCTGTCAAACCGCTGGGCCTCCCGCGTCAGCCGGCGCCTCGCGCGCCAGGGGCTGCTGGCAATAATCACGCTGCGCGTCATTCCGGTCGCCCCGTTCAGCGTCATCAACCTGGTCGCCGGCGCTTCTCACATCCGTCATCGTGACTTCGCGCTCGGTACACTGCTGGGCATGGCACCAGGCACCCTGGCATTGACCTTGTTCTCCGACCAGGTGGTTGCCGCAGTCACCGCCCCCGGGACACTCCGTTTCGCCGTCCTGCTGTTTCTGGCGCTCGGCATAGCGGCAGCCACCTGGTGGTTGAGCCGCTGGTTGCTGAAACGCCAGCAGGAAGGCACCGATCAAAGCCACAGTGGACAATAGCCCAGACAAAATTGTCAGGCCCGGCTACACCCACGTTCGCGGCGAGCCCTGCATCATTGATATTTCTCAATGTCATGCAGCCGGTGATTTGAAAGGATGTACAGCGTACAGGATGCACTGGCGACCCGCGATATGACTTTTTTTCGTATCTCTACAAGGACGCACAAACGGAACCCTAACCAAGGCAGGAAATCATGATAAAACACCGACTCCCCGAACTTCCCTACCCCATGGATGCACTTGAGCCGCACATATCGGCCGAGACGCTGGAATACCACCACGGCAAGCACCATGCGAGCTATGTGGACAAACTGAACAAGTTGATCCAGAACACCGAATTCGAATCGGCGTCGCTCGAGGAGATCATCCGCAAGGGATCGAATGGCATCTTCAACAATGCAGCACAGGTCTGGAACCACAGCTTCTACTGGAACTGCCTGAGTCCGGCAGGCGGCGGGGAACCTGACGCCGCCCTGGCCGGGGCCATCGACGACGCTTTTGGCAGCTTTGCAGATTTCAGGGACAGCTTTTCAAAGGCGGCCGGGAGCAACTTCGGTTCCGGCTGGACCTGGCTGGTCAAACAACCGGACGGAACACTGGAGATCGTCAATACCAGCAACGCAGGCAACCCGCTGACGGCTGGCAAGCAGCCCCTGCTGACCTGTGACGTCTGGGAACACGCCTACTACATCGATTATCGCAATGCCCGCCCCGACTATGTCAAGGCATTCTGGCATCTAGTGAACTGGGAATTTGTAGCACAGAACTTCGGCGCATGAACATCGCGTCACATTGCATGAAGCATCCCTGGACAGGGGGAATATCAATGAAATCCAACTGAGGTACATCGACATGCCAGACATCAAGAAAGTGATTAACAACCCTGACACGCCAAGTCTGCGTCACAGCGACCGCAAACTGGACCTGGAGGACTGGGACGAAGCACAGGCACAACGCACGGCCGGGCAGGAAGGCATCGAGCTCACAGAGGAACACTGGGATGTGGTGCGCTACCTGCGCGAATATTACCTGGAGCAGGGCCCGTCCGAGAATGGCCGCGAACTGAGCGACGCCCTGGACGACCACTACGCCGAACAGGGCGGGCGCAAGTACCTGCGCCGTCTGTTCCCGCAAGGGCCGGTCGCACAGGGCATGCGCATCGCCGGCCTGCCACTACCACCGCATACCGAGGACGCAGGTTTCGGCATCAGCCGCTGAGCGGCGCATGCCGGCGTAGCTGCACAGGAGTCAGGACATGGCTGAACAACATACCGTGACGCTGCTGATGAGCGAATTCGTCACCCATGACGTCAAGCGCTTCCTGATCAGCAAGCCGTCCGGGTTCTTTTTCGAGCCCGGGCAGGGCGTGGAACTCGCGATCAATGAATCGCCGTGGCAGGACGAGGCCCGCCCGTTCACCCCGACCTCGCTCACTGACGACGGCGTGCTGGAATTCACCATCAAGCGTTATTCCGACCACGACGGGGTTACCCGCGCACTGCACAGGCTGCAGCCAGGTGCGGAACTGTTGCTGTCGGAACCGTTCGGCACCATCAGCTACCAGGGCCCCGGGGTCTTTCTTGCCGGGGGCGCCGGGATCACACCGTTCATGGCCATCCTGCGCGAGCGGGCGCGTGCGGCAGAGCTCGACGGCAACACCCTGATCTTCTCCAACAAGACCCCGGGAGACGTCATCTGCGAGAAGGAACTGCGCCACTATCTCGGCGGGCGCTGCATCCTGACCTGCACCGGGGCGGCGGCGCCCGGCTATGAGCAGCGCCGGATCGACAAGGCGTTTCTGGCGGAAAAGATCGAGGATTTCGGCCAGCACTTCTACGTGTGCGGCCCGCCGGGCTTCATGAAGGCGGTGAACGGCGCCCTGGAGGGCCTGGGTGCCAACCCCGAGAGTCTGGTATTCGAACGCTGAGCAGGCGCTGAAACAACGAGGAGCGATGACAATGGCAAGCTATGCCGGCAGAGACGGAATACACCATCAGTTATTCGTCTGCGAGAGCGTGGTGCTGCGGCTTGACGAGCCCGGGGCTGTCTGCGTGCTGTCGTACTGAGCGATGCGAGCCTGCTGGATCAGTCTAGTGCCGGGTGCGGGCCTGCTGGTTGCAGCGATATCCTGTGCGTACCGGGTTTGCCAGACTCAGACGCAGCAGAATCCCCGGCAGGCGTACAAGCCTCCTGGCGGTATGATCCGCCGGATTGAGCCCTCCTGAAGCACAGGCAGGATATCGGTGCCCTGCTGTCATCCCCGCGAACCAGGCCAGCATTGGAGCATCATCAGCACTGGGCGTTGTGCGTCACTGCCGTATATGCCCATGGCTGTCCCGGAATAGGCCGGTACATGTGGATGTACCGCTCCCCGGCTGCAGTGAAGACAGGATTCGCTGTTGCTGGAAGCCGGTTCCTGACAGGAACCGGGCCCTACACTATAGATGTATGAAACTTGCTACTTACAATATTCACGCCTGTATCGGCGCCGATGGCCGCTTCGACCCGGACAGGACTGTCCGCGTCATGCTGCAACTTAATGCAGACGTGCTTGCGCTGCAGGAAGTCGAGCATCACCAGGTTGACGGTATCGACCTGCTGGACTACCTGGCCACAGTAACAAGCATGACAGCAATCGCCGGTCCCACGCTGCTGCGTGAAACCCGGGATTACGGCAATGCCCTGCTGACACGGCTTCCCGTCCTGACGCTTAACCGGATCGACCTGAGTCTGCCGCAGCGCGAACCCCGTGGCGCCCTGGATGCCATGCTCAACTGGCACGGGCAACATGTGCAGGTCGTAGCGACACACCTTGGACTCCGGCCCGGCGAGCGACGTCAGCAGGTGCGCCGCTTGCTTGCCCTGTATGAATCCACACCTGCAGCGCTTTCCGTGCTACTTGGCGACCTCAATGAATGGTTGCTCTGGGGGCGACCGTTGCGCTGGCTGCGTCGGTACTTCGCAACCGCGCCGCACCCGAGCACCTACCCTGCCCGGTTTCCGCTGTTCGCGCTGGACCGGATCTGGGTACATCCGCGCAGCGCCTTGACAGCTATTGCTGTACACAACAGCCCGGTTGCACGTGTAGCATCCGATCATCTGCCACTCGTGGCGGAGCTGGCAATTGGGGCGCCCGCAACAGTGAGGGATGCCCGCCGGTAGCAGGACGACGCTTGTGAATATTTTTCACTGCCAGTCGTGTGACCAGGTCGTATTCTTCGAGAATACGCAGTGTCCGGACATGGTCCTGTCCTGTCACGGACTTACGCCCTCATGCCTGCCGCGGCGCGGTACCATCCTGTACATCGCACTCGCGATGATGGGATACCTGAATTACTATGGCCATCCCTGCCACAACTGACACCAGGTGAGGTGATATGAGCTTGAAACTGGAATTTCTGGACCAGACTGTTCTGGGGAACAGCCTGTTGCAATGGCTGCTCGCTGTTACGGCGCTGCTGCTCAGTTTCCTGCTGCTGCGGCTGGCGAAGCGCATTGCGGCGCACCGCCTGGCAGCACTTGCCACGAGAACAGAAACGCAGTGGGATGACGTCGTCGCCAGGGCAATCGGGAAAACCAAAAGCCTGTTTCTGCTCGTGGCGGCGCTGTTCATTGCCACCCAGTTTCTGCAGCTACCTGAACGGACCCAGTGGATTTTTCACTCCCTGTTCATCGTTGCCCTGCTGATCCAGGCCGGTATATGGATTGGCGTGATCACGATCTCGACGCTGGAACAACACCACCAGCGTGCGCTGAAGAAAAATCCTGCAGCAGCCACGACCATCAATGCCCTGGGCTTTCTCAGCCGCATCCTGATCTGGTCGGTGGTAGTACTGGTGGCCCTGGACAATCTCGGGATCGATGTCACCGCCCTCGTCGCAGGCCTTGGCATCGGCGGTGTGGCGGTCGCCCTTTCTCTCCAGAATATCCTTGGTGACCTGTTCGCTTCCCTGTCGATCATCCTCGACAAGCCGTTTGTCATCGGTGACTTTCTCATCATTGACGATTACATGGGCAGTGTGGAATACGTCGGTCTGAAAACGACCCGGGTTCGAAGCCTCTCCGGGGAACAGCTGATATTCTCGAATTCCGACCTGCTGCAAAGTCGCATCCGCAATTACGGTCGCATGTTTGAGCGGCGCGTGGTGTTCAGCATCGGGGTAACCTACGACACTGCGCGCGAAAAGCTGAAGCGCATACCGGAAATCATCCGGGAGGCCATCGAGGCAGAGGACAAGACCCGGTTCGACCGCTCCCATTTCATGAAATACGGCGATTACTCGCTGCAATTCGAGACCGTCTACTATGTATTGTCTCCGGATTACAATCTTTACATGGACAGGCAGCAGGCCATCTACTTTGCCATCCACGAGGCCTTCGAACGTGAACAGATCGAATTTGCCTATCCCACACAGACACTGTTCGTCGCGCAGGCAGGGGGAGAAAAACCGGTGGCCCAGGGTATAGAATGAGCCGATAAAGGACCGGGAGTTCGATTCAGCTGCGCCGGAAGCCGCTCACTGCTACGTGTACTCAAACCCGTAGTGCCTGTACAGGGCGATCTGATACTCCCGGCTGAGGACCGTGGAACTGTCATATTCCGGCGCAGACTGGATGGTTCCCCGGGGCAAATCGACCCGCACTTCCGTGTCAGTCCAGTTGACTTGCTGAATCCAGGCAGGCGCGACCAGCAGCTTCTTTCCCGGTAGCCAGTTGCGCGTATCTATCTCCAGGTAGCGAACCGCCCAGCCGGGCTCCTCCAGAATCAAGTCCTCTACATGGCCGAACTCGCCATCCCGGGCATGAATAAGATATCCCTGTACCTCACCACTGCTGTGAAGGTGGGGATTATCGGCCTCGTCGGGCACAGTATCTGCCAGCGGCGGCAGGTAAGTCGCCTGCGCTGAAAGTGGATCGCGGTTCCAGTATGGCTCCCAACCGTAGTAGCGGTAGTATTCCTGCTCGTAGTGGCGCGAGAGCGGCAGCTGTGTGTCGACCGGGGGCGCGCGTTCCACCAGTTCCCGGGGCAGGTCGACCTCGAGGCATTGGCTTTCGGTGTCGACCGCACCGACAGCCCGTGGTGCGATCAGCACTTCCTGCCCGGGCAGCCAGTTGCCGGTGTGCACGATGAAATACCGGACCGACCAGTTGTGGTCGTCGAAGTAGACCTGTTTCAGAGTGCCGATTTCGCTGTCACGCGCCTGCACCGAATACCCGGTCAAATCACCCAGCTTGTGCAGCTTCCGCATCGCCTGCTCCTTGACCCTGTGGCCTGGTTGCCGTGACCTGTACCCGCTACATCACCCGTATCGGGACTAGGCGGGTGTGTCGGGTCGCTCACCATGAATTTGGATAAAGTAATCCTCCAGCTCCGCAAACACGTGATCGAGTGGTCCAGTGGTAATGCGGTGACCTGCAGCATCACACGCAAAAAATGCATCCTGCCTGCGATCGCGGCTGACAGTGACCGCCAACCTGTCGGCTGCGCCGCCGGTATGGATTTCGAAGCGGTCATCCCCGTCGGCGTTTTTGCTCCAGCGCCAGCGCGTAGCACGACCCCGGGCAATGGTATGCCCGGCATAGCTTTCCAGCTTGTCCCGATCCTCCTTGCCGATGAAATTTTCCGGTAATCTGATGACTCTGGTCATATTGCCTCTGAAGTTGCCCGCGTAGTGACTCCGGGATAGCTGCGTATCAGGGTTTCACAACCAGGACAGCCTGCCCGATGTCCCGGAACGGCTTCTGCCTGGTTGGATGCCGCCATTCTACCATTCTTGCACCGACCACTACCTCTGTCATTGACATTTGACAATAGTCCCCTCGCAGGCTGCAATCCATGCGAGTAGCCGCTGTGATACGCAGCCCCTGCCACTCCGCCTGAAATCAGCCTCGGCCCCGGCAGTCTGCATATTGGCGCAGCTTGCACCTGTTTACATTTGACACGCTCGATCCCGACTGGTTCTGACAGCGGACAGCCTGTAAACGGTCAGCGCAGCGCACGGGTTTGAACGTGCCGGGCCGCCTGTCCGGCGACGTTACCGGTGTATGACGTATCCGCTTGATATTTCGCAATGACACTATCCCTGAAATGCAGCATTCTATAAAAAAGATATACAGTAAAGGGCCGCAACCAGCAGGCACGACTTCGAAGCCATGAATACAGGTAAAAACCCTGCATGTGATGCAGAGGGGTTACAGCCAGGTTGTTCGCCGCGGGGACACGACCATGATCAAAGCCGAGCTACTGCGTGAGGATGGCATACTCATCGTGTCCCCGGTGGATACGCTGGAGGCCATTGACTTCGAGCGTGTCCGCCTGCTCGTAGACCCCTATATCGAAGAACACGGTAAACTCAAGGGACTGCTGATCGATGTGGAAACGTTCCCCGGCTGGGAGGACTTTTCAGGCATGCTGTCACATCTGCGCTTCGTCCACGACTACCAGCAAAGAATAAACCGGGTTGCCGCTGTCACCGACAGCGGTATTCTCGCGATACTGCCGCAGGTCGCGGATTACTTCACCGCTGCCGAGGTGCGCCGTTTCAACTACACGGATCGCGACCTGGCGTTGAACTGGCTGCGCACCGGCATCAACCTCCCCTGAGATGACAAGCAGGCATGGCCAGCATCGAACCATTGACCAGGGAACCGGCCTCAGGGAAAGGTACACATCGTGAATCCCCTGTCCTCCATTCCGGAAATCAGTTTATGACGACAGTGAAACCGGCGTACGCCTTCACGACCGGGCTGCCGGCAGGCTTCCACGCCCGTATCATCCACTAGGTTTCTACAGCATGCCAGTCAAGCGGAAGGCAGGAGAACACGACAGGATCGGGACACCCGTCGAGAAAAAGCTCGAGGACATCATTCCCCCGTTTCAGCGCTTCACTCACAACCAGACGACGGGCAGCATCCTCCTGATCTTCTGTACGTTCACCGCACTGCTGCTGGCGAATTCCGCCCTCGACAGCGATTATGAATCACTGTTACTGACTCAGGCTGGCCTGGTTTTCGGTGACTGGTCGCTCAGCATGAGTCTGCGCCACTGGATTAATGAAGGTTTGATGAGCCTGTTCTTTTTCGTACTGGGCCTGGAAATCAAGCGCGAGTTGCTGGTGGGAGAACTCAGGGGCGCCCGCCGCTCCATCCCGATGATCGCCGCGGCACTCGGCGGCATGCTGGTACCGGCGCTGCTTTACACGGCCTTCACTGCCGGAACACCGCTGGTCCATGGCTGGGGCATACCCATGGCAACCGACACGGCCTTCGCCGTCGGGGTACTGGTCTTGCTGCGCAAGCACATCCCGGCCGGACTGACCGCCTTCCTGACGGCACTGGCAATCCTCGACGACCTCGGCGCCATCCTCGTGATCGCCGTGTTCTATACCAGGACCCTGGACCTTTATTTTCTGGCGGCAGCAATCCTGCTGCTCACGATTCTGATCATACTGAATATGGTCGGGATTCGTCGCCCGAGCGTGTATCTCCTGATTGGAGGACTGGTATGGCTGGCCATGCTTGGCTCGGGTGTGCATGCGACCGTGGCGGGTGTACTGGTCGCGCTGACCGTACCGGCCCGGCCAAAACGAGGGCCGGACTGGTTTGTCAACGAGACCCACGAACTGGCGGATGAATTTGCCAGCCTGGAGCAAAAAAGCGACAAGCCCCTGCTCGGCGAGGCGGCACAGCACGAGGTTGCCGAGCGAGTCCAGGAAACGGTCGAGAAAGCCACCACGCCGCTGCAGCGCTGGGAAAATTACCTGGAAACACCCGTTGCCCTGCTGGTCATGCCGGTGTTCGCCCTCGCCAACGCCGGCATTCCGGTTAACCTTCAGGCACTTGCCGGATTGTGGACAGAACCACTCGCGCAGGGAATCGTCCTGGGGCTGGTGCTCGGCAAGGGAATCGGTATCACGTCGATGACCTGGCTCAGCCTGCGGCTGGGGCTTGGCCAACTGCCGGCAGGCGTCGAGATGCGGCATATTGCGGGAATCGGACTGCTTGGCGGCATGGGCTTCACGATGTCGATTTTCATCACCAACCTCGGATTCACCGCAGAGCCCGCGACGCTGGTCACGGCCAAGTCAGCCATTCTGTTCGCCTCCCTGGCGGCCGGTATATCGGGTTTCCTCTGGCTGCGCCTGCAGGGACGCACACCTCACAAGCTGACACAGGAAGACACACGCGATACGGACTGAAAGTTCGGAACAGGCAAGAGAGGCGAATCAAGGGCTAAAGTAGCCTAACCTGAATATTGCACGAATAAAAAAGGCAAAACCCCTTTAGTCCCTTATAATTCAGTTGTCTACGCTGAAAGAGGGAGAGGTTTTGCCAGTGACAGAATGTACCCAAGAATCGTTTGAATTTCCAGTGTGTCAACGACGTACTGTCGAAGCCAATTTCCAGGGCGGCGACATCACTTCCGATGGAGGTGTGTAGCTGTTACGCCAGGCAGACCGCCGCCTGGGTTTATGCGCGGCTGTTGCATCGGTGCTGGAGGAACCACGGCGTCGTGCCAGTTGTGCGCATGATAGCGTGAGCCTGTTGCAGCAGCGCGTGTATGGATTGGCACTGGGGTATGAAGACCTCAATGACCACGAGACGCTTCGCCGTGACCTGGCGATACAAACGGCACTCGATCGTACCGAGGTACTGGCGAGCAGTTCGACCCTGTGCCGATGGGAGAACCGGGCAGACCGTGAAACAGCATGGCGCATTCACGAAGTCATGGTCGAGCAGTTTATTGCATCGAACAAGCGGCCGCCAAAGAAGTTAATCCTGGACTTTGATGCCACCGATGATGCGGTGCATGGCAAGCAGGAAGGTCGATTCTTTCACGGCTACTACGACCACTACTGCTTTTTGCCGTTGTACGTATTTTGTAAAGACCAATTACTGGTCAGCTACCTGCGTCCCAGCAATATCGACGGTGCCAGGCATGCCTGGGCGATTCTGTCCTTGCTGGTCAAGCGATTGAGACAGGCCTGGCCGAAGGCCCGGATCATCTTTCGGGGTGATGCAGGCTTTTGCCGTTGGCGGATGTTGAGCTGGTGTGAACGTCACGCCGTGGGCTACATCGTCGGTATCGCCAAGAATGGCCGTCTGAATGCACTCACTGCACAACTGCAACGTGATGCACAGGACTGTTATGTCGCGCTGGGTGAGAAGGTTCGCTGGTTTGCCGAGATCCAATACGCAGCGGGTAGTTGGGATCGAAAGCGCCGTGTCATCGCCAAGATTGAGCACACCGATAAAGGTGGCAATCCGCGTTATGTGGTGACCAACCTGGACGGTAATCCGCAGTTACTTTATGACACGTTATATTGCGCACGTGGCGAGATGGAAAACCTCATCAAGGAACAACAACTGGATCTATTTGCTGATCGCACCAGTTGCCACCGTTGGTGGCCCAACCAGTTCCGGCTATTGTTATCATCACTGGCCTATATCCTGCTGGAGACCACCCGCCGCATCGCCTTGAAGGGCACGGAACTGGCAAACGCCTATGTCGGCACCCTGCGTCTCAAACTCTTAAAGATCGGCGCTGTGATCTTGCGCAACACACGACGCATCCGCTTCCTGCTGTCGAGAGTCTGCCCCTATCAACAACTGTTCTTCCACGTTGCCGCCAAACTCGCACCAGGATAATCCAGCGACCACGTCAAGTGCGACCGCTTTGAAAGACATGCGGTGGTTACCTATGCCTGTTCAGTGCCAAAAGGCCCTGTTTAGACACCGTTGGTGTTCATCACAGAAGTAAAACCACCCTCGAACAGCCAAAACCTTGTTCGCCGCATCGCCTCGGCAACATAAATCCAGAATCAATACCAAATACGGCTTCATCAGCATTGTTCATGCAATATGCGGGCTAGCTACTTTGCTGTGTTCAGCGGTCCTCGACCGGAAACTGTTTCGCCTCCCAAGCCGTAAATCCGCCGATCACGTTGTAGACGTAGCGGTGGCCGCTGCGCCGCAGCAGACTGGCCGCTACCGACGAGCGGTAACCACTGCCGCAATACACGGCAACAGGTTTGTCCCTGGGTACGGCTTCGAGCTGCCCGGGTAACTCCCCGCCGGAGATGTGATGCGCACCGGGTACATGACCGGCATGCCATTCCGCAGGCTGGCGCACGTCGAGAATGAACAGGTCGCGCATCTCGCGACGGTGCTTGTCCAGTTCCCCGGGCGACCACAATGGCAGTGAGCCATGTGGTTCACCGGCCGTCTGCCAGGCCTGTATCCCGCCGGCGAGCCAGCCGACCGGTTCCCGGTAGCCGATGCGCAGCAGTTTCCAGTAGATATCCTGCAACTGCCCGGGGTCATCCACCACCAGCAGGGTGTCTGCGTCTGCCGGCAGAATCGAGCCGGCCCAGACGGGAAATGAGGTGCCGGCGCCGACGTTGAGCGAGCCGGGGATGTGCGCACCGGCGAAGGCCTCCGGGCTACGGCAGTCGACCACCAGCGCGCCCTCGGTGACAAGCCGTGCAAAGGCCTTCGCCTGCAGTGCCGGCGGCTCGGAAAGTGTGTACAGCAACGCCGGACCTTCCTGGTTCTGTCTGCGCATGCGCCGCCAGTACGCCGGCACGCTGGGCAGGTGTCCGAGATCGAGACAGTGCTCTTCAAAGTCCGTCTCGCTGTCGATGCACGCCAGCATGGCGTTGAGCCTGCGCTCGTAGCCGATCGTGGTCATCAGCATGCTGCCGATGTTGCCGCCGCACAGCGAACCCGCCACATGGGTTGGAAATACCATGACGTGATCGGGCAGCGTCAGGATCTTTTCCTTCAGCGTCTTGCACATGGCCCGGGCATTCCTGCGCTTCTCCGCCGCATCGCCCAGCAGGTCGGGGCGTGCGACATCGGCCACCAGCAAGGCGCCGCCGGAAAGCAGCAGCAACGGGTCTTCACCGCGGCTCCTGTCACGCACCAGCAGGCTGATATGTTCCGGCGTGTGTCCCGGCGTGTGCAGGGTCTCGAACTCAACCTCGCCCATGGTCAGGTGTTCGTTGTCCTGCAGCGGGCGCGTCCGGTAGCCCAGTTCGGCGCGGGCGCCCGACAGCAGTTCCACTGGTGCGCGCGATTCAAGCCGGGTAATGCCGGTCAGGTAATCGTTGTGCTGGTGCGTATCCGCGGCGTAGGCAATGTGCAGTCCCTGCCCACGTGCAAAATCGTAGTAGTCGTCCACGTCACGGCGCACATCGAGCACCAGTGCCTCACCCGTCACCTCGGAACCCACGAGATAGGAAGCGTGCCCCAGGGCGGGTTCATGGAATTGTTTGAAAATCATTCGCGGCGCACCCCTGAATTGCCTCTATCCTGCCACAGCCCGAAGTCGCCGACCGGCAGCCATGGCAGGGACGGAATAACTGTTTGACAGCGCATACCAACTCCTTCGCATTCAGCCGGTCACCGGCGTGTACTGCAGCATCACGGGATACAAGCTTGCCTGCGCCGGAAGTACCCGGCATTGATATTTCCCAATGCGAACAAGCAATGTCTCATGGGTCAGCAGTCCAGCCTGCTAATCCCGACCAGGCCTGCATCACGGGCAGCCTCGCATTCCGTTGCATGCCAGCTTGCCTGCAGGCGACGGCAGTAATCCGCCGGGGTGTCTGCAAACAGACGCCAGCCCAGTGTTTGCGCCTGTGCCCTGAGCTGGTCCTGTCTTCTTGCCGCAAGCGCCGCGAGCGCATCGATCTCCTCCCTGTCACCCAGGTCATCGCTCTCCTGCAGCAGCGTCTCGCGCAGCACCGCCAGGTCGTGATCGTCTCCAAGCAGGTCAGCAAGCCGCTTCGCCTCTGCCGCCAGCGCCTTCATCGGGGCAGACCACAACTCGCGCAGCAGACGCAAGTGGTACCAGTGATATTTGACACGCTTGCGCCACTCGTGAAAACGCTCCGGCGTCGGGTCTTTGTAGCTGGCGTCCAGCGCCTTGCGCGCGCGCCGGTAGGTCCGCAAAAACCCCTTCTCAATGGCAGCAAAACCATCCTCATCGAGACGCCAGCCCACTACACGTGTGCGTACATCCTGCAACTGCGCAGAGGTCTCACGCACCCGCTGCGCAAGCTCCACGTCTTCCTGAACCTCGGTGCGCCGGGCAATCATGGCATGCCGCACCGTCGCGAAGGCATCCTCCCCGAGCTCCCCGCCGAAGGCTTCGACCAGCATATCAAGGCTCTCCAGCATGGCCTCGGCATCGCGCGCAGTGGACAGACGTTTCGCCAGGTCACGAAACCAGGCATTTTCCTCTGAGTAGGAAGTGGAAAACGCACCACGAAACAATCTCAGCAGGCCGCGGATCTTCTTGCAGCGTTTGCGCACCTGGTGCACGGCCTCGGGCAGATCCGTAGCATCGCCGGTCAGTTCCGCGATGGCTCGATCCAGCTGTTCGCCCACGATTCGTGGCATGCCGTCCTCGAGTGATTCGTTGAAATGCAGCCGGTAACTCATCGCACCTGTCCTCCTGTGCCAGCCCGTTCCGGCCGGCAGTGATTATCTGTTGCGTGCCGGCACCCGACCAGAAGCCTGCTTGCTGGCGAAATCTGCAGGCTCACCGTATGACTGGCGCCGACCTCCTGTCTCTGTCCGGAAGTTATGCCCGATAGCAGAGCACCCTGCATTGAAAAACCGCAAGGCGCCGGCTCGAAGCGGGAAGGTGTTGTCGGCCCGGCGTCTGCCTGCAGGTCGTATTCACGCAGGGACAACACCTGGCATTGAAATTCATCAATGTCAAACACCTGCAAGGGGCCTAGTAATAACTTGAACCCTGTGCCCGCGGCTGCCTGTGCGTGGCACTTTTGAACAACGAGGCAAGCCTGCATGACTGACAAGACAACCCTGGTGAGCAGCAGTCAAATCATCGGGTTTTCATTAACGACACCGGACCCGAACAGACCGCCGCAAAAGCCACCTGGACCGGACAAGCCCCCGGTAGAACCACCCGGGCCCGACAGGCCGCCGGTGGAACCCCCTCCGGACCCGGCAAGACCCCCGGCAATTCCACCGGCCCCGGACAAGCCACCGGTGATGAGACGTGCCGCGGCTGCAAACACCTCCGTGGCCCCCACGGACATGGCAGCGGTAGAGTTGTATTGCTGCCCCGCTGATACCGGAATTGCGGCCTTGCCGGTGCATGTCCTCAGCGTTTTGCCCGGCATTCCTGACGGAGGGAAACATGCGTTACGCCTATCTTGGAAGACGCAGGGGTGAACACTGCCCCGCCGACTGGCGGTTGATGCCACTATCCCCGGCCCGTGGCGGTCTGCGGTAGCGCGCGCATAAAATCGCTCAGCTCGTGTTCACCGACCTGGGCGTTAGCAAGGTCATCGACCGATAATATCCCGACAATCTCATACTCCAGTGCTGCAGCCATTCCGGGGAGTTGTCCTGCCTGCGTAACCGTAAACAGGTGCCAGGCCAGTTCAGCAAGCACAAGAAAGCTTGCGCAAACCGTGATGATTGTCCACTCTCCCGCCGCAACGAGCCTGCAGGCAAGTCGCCATAATTCCATATCCCCGGTGCGCAGCGCACGGCGTGCTGCCGGCAAGCACATCTCAGTGCCGACTATCTAGCCAAGCACCAGCAGCGCCGTGACGGCTAGCCCAATTGGGATTAGCGTTGACACAGGGCCCTGGATATATAGCAACCGGATTGCTGCCTGCAAGGCGGATTTCCCGCAGCTTGACAAGTATGCTTGATATGCATGCATGACGTGCACCAAACGCAGGGCAACCTCATGGAACAAACGGCGTTGAGCGACAGGATATTGTCGAGCCATGAGAAAAACGCTTCAGAAGCGCCACAACCTGTTTTACACCGACGCCGGTATGCAGGACTTTGGTCCACTCAGCATTGTATAACGGCAAGCACTGACCATACGGATGCAATGTGAACAATTTGTCTGGAGCATTGTCGCATTGTTAAACTGGTACCCGCATTGTCTGTTTTGCTGCAAATCCGCCGCACCGGGCCACCCGGTATGAGTGCAACCGGTCAACCGGCAAGGGGATTCTCGGGGCGAATGGCGCAGGCCATGCATATACTCGTGCCGGTTTTTGTCTCGCTACACCAACCCGACCGCAACACTGGAACAGTCGGATACTTACGCAGACTGTCTGATTCACAGGTAGACGAATACACAAACCAAGGAGGTGTGACATGTCGATGCAGAATAATCCGGGCGCTTCTACGACGCCCGCCATGGCTGACACATCCACTGCGAACACTCAGGCTGCAAGCCCGGGTGATGTCGCTGCCGCACTGGATGGCAAGGCACCAACACCGTTGCGCGAGATGCTGAATCACTCGCGCCGGGTAGAGTATGACCCCCACGATGTGCTTTATCACCAGGGCAGCGCAAATCACAACGTCATCTTCATTACTTCCGGTCTGCTGAAACTCATCGTCCATCTCCCGAACGGACGCGCGCGAATCGTGCGACTGCACCGTCCCGGGTCCGTGCTCGGACTGGAGGGCCTGCTCGGACGGAACAATGACCACACGGCCGTGGCCTTGACCCCAGTAACTGCCCTGCGGCTGCCACTCAGCGCCCTGCAGCGTCTGCGCAAGGAGGAGCCGGAAACATACATCAGCCTGACCGAACGCTGGCATGACTATCTGCGGGATGCGGACATATGGATCACGCAGTTTTCCACCGGCCCGATTCGCGGTCGAGTCGCCCGCCTGCTGTCGTTCCTCGCGGATTTCAACTACGAATCCGCCAACGACCAGTTGCAGCTGCTTACCTGCGAGGAGATGGGTTCGGTGCTGGGCGTCACCAGCGAGAGCACAAGTCGCATCCTCGCCGAGTTCAAACGCAAGCAAATACTGGTCACCCACGATAATCAGCCCGATGAACTCTACAATGCCGATCTGGGCCGCTTGCATTTCATCGCCGAACAGGCATGAGACACTGCGCACATGCCAGCCTGTGTTCGCCAATTACAGCGCGGCATAACATAGTGAGTGAAACCCGATGTGCGGCGGCGTAACGCCGCCGCACATCGGTCTGTTCGATTCCGCCTCGTCATTGCGGATTCACAATGCCAACAGGCCACATTTCGGCTAGAGTAATAGTAAAATGAATCGGCGTACTATCTGACCACACATATTGTTCGGCAAGTCAGGATCTACGATGACGAATGAACACCTTCCCTACAAGGTAGCGGCAGTCTTTCCGGATGAGCGCACAGCAGCCGCGGCCGTGGATGCACTGGATGCCGCGACACTGGATGGTGTCAGGGTGCTTGAGCTCGCACCGGACACAAGCGGCGTCGATCAAGCGCTCGGACCGGCTGCGGGCGGGCCCGCAGCGACGCCACCCGCCATGTACGTCAGCGCCCCTGTGGTTGATTCCCTCGTGGTACTCGGTTATGGCGCCTTGATCGACGGTGCTTCCGGAACCATTCGCGGACTCAGGCTGCGCGAGAACCTGCTGGTAGGTCTGTTAAGGGACGTACTCAAGGCCGGATTCTACGTCGTGCTCCTGCTTGCAGCGAACAGCGAGGCAAGGCGGCATGCCGAGGCCGTGATCAGCGGAACCCTGCCCGACCAGGCGATACATACCTGAACCCGTCCCGCCAGAACGGCGGCACGGAAACTGCCCGGATTGTCTCCGGGCTATTCGAATGACTCTGCCTCCAGATCGAGAAAAATGCGATAGGCATTGCCGCGGTTGCTGGCAGCGAACGCCGGCATAGTGGCGTAGGCAGACCAGTCAGCAGCCTCGTAGGCCTGATCAAACGGAATAAAGTCAGCGACCGCCTGGCGCATCGCATTCCTGACATAAACGATATAGTCCCGGGTTGCCGCCACCACCTCACTGACATCCGCAGACGGTGCTCCATGTCCGGGAATGACGAAATCCGGTGGTGGTTGCAGCGCGACCAGATAATCGAGGCCCTCCAGCCAGTGGTCGATATCGGTCTTTGGACTGTCGAGAAAGGGCACCCTGCCCTTGTAGATCACGTCGCCGCTGAAGAGCACATTGTAATCCTTGACCAGCATGATGCTGTCGCCCGGGGCATGCGCCGGCCCCAGATGTTTCAGCACGAACGTGACGCCTCCGACCGTGAAGCTGGTATCCTCCGCAAACGTATGGTCTGGCGGCACGATCCGGGTTTTCTCATCCACCCAAGGAAACAGCGCCTCGCGTCGCTGCGCCAGTCGCCGCTGTGCATCCTCGCCCTGGCTGGCGGCGGTTCCGCCGATATATCCGAGCGCCAGCGCCTGCGCCCATACCGGAGGATTTCCTGCATGCTCCTTGAATGCCTGCAAGCCGTAGATATGGTCTGCATGGTAGTGGCTGATGACGATGCGCTCCACCGGCAGGTCGGTCACCTCACGGATTCGCTGCAGCAGGCGATAGCCCAGCGCGGGCGTGCCCAGGGCATCGAACACCACCACACCGCTGTCCGTGACCACGAAACCCGCGTTCGAGGTATGCCCCTCGTTGTCTGCTCCCGGGACGCCGGATTCTCCAATCACATAGTAGACCGGTGTACCGGGTACCCGGTGCAACTCGAATGGCAGGCTGACGGGACCATAGGGCGTGGCCACCGCCTCCGCCGCAAGCACCGCGGCAGGCAACAACTGCAAGAGGAACACCGGCAGCCATCGCCTAGCGCATGTAGACATAGCCCTCTTCCTGTTGCAGGCGCACGATCTCCGCATCAGCCATCGGCACCACCTTTACAAACCCCTGAATATCGCCCGGCTCGAGTCCAAAGCCGCTGGCCGCAACACGGCACATCCTTAATTCAATGGTGCCGCCAAGCGTCAGGCTCTGCGCCCGCTGCATGAGTTCACGGTATTCAGCAAAGTTGTCGATCGCGAAGAACGGTATCTCGTCGCCGTGGAGTACCAGCACGATCGATGCCGCGAACGGGTCGGCATGATAGATGTTATTCAGGAAGCTCACCCGATCGAGCACACGGGTGAACTGTTCGACATCGGCAGCCGCGACGTCGTAGAGTACCTTGTGCGGGGCATAGTCGATATCCTCCAGGCTGGCGCGTCCCCAGCGAGGTTGCTCCTCCGCCTGCACGGCGGCAACCTGGAACACAAGCAGGACGAGAACTGGCAATTTACGCAGCATAACTATCATCCTGCTCCTCCTGGTGTTGTGCGGGACATATTGAGTGCGGCGGCACGCACGAAGTAATTCACATCACACCAGCGGTTGCAATTCATGTCATGCAGCAATGGCTGGCTCAATCATGATATATACCGCAGACCCGGCTGTTTTGACAATGCCACTGCACCTGCCATGTCAGTCCGCACGGATCAAACGTCGCGCTTTCTGAAAAAGTGGCACTTCTCATGTTCGCAGCCCGAAGGCTGCAGTCACACCAAACATCTTCCATTGCCCCGGTCGGGTGGTCATTGATAAATCGCAATACGTCATAATGCGCGGGATTTCGCCAGCAACCTGAATCCAGGCACCCGGCGTGCAGCGCCCATAAAAACCGCATGCCCGAGTAGCGGACTGTCGTGGAATACATGCCTGTCGGCACCGCTACAGAAATGGTGGCTATGGGTGGACTTGAACCACCGACCCCAGCATTATGAGTGCTGTGCTCTAACCAGCTGAGCTACATAGCCGAAGGGGGTGTGTAATTTACTCGATAGCGGCTACCGGGTACAAGCGT
>Ga0210123_1000645_pt1 | contig 20730 bp, 14 predicted proteins | sample Muzzi_PWB_D2_FD_185535 | JGI IMG/M metagenome (GOLD analysis project Ga0210123, IMG submission 185535) | Wetland microbial communities from San Francisco Bay, California, USA, that impact long-term carbon sequestration - Muzzi_PWB_D2 (SPAdes) | ecosystem: Environmental > Aquatic > Marine >... | reverse complement strand
AGCTCGCCCCCTTGATCGCCGACAAAAAATTCAGCCTGCGCGCCCTTGCAATGCTTATTGCGGCACAACCCATGATGCCGCGCGTCAAAGACCTGCGGGACATCATCCAATTATTGAAATACCTGTGTTTTCTCACTGGGGAACGGCCCCGGGGGGACCGGTTTACCTGGAAGGAAAAATTCGACTACTGGGCGCCGTTTTGGGGTATCGTCATCATCGGATCTTCGGGCCTGATCCGCTGGCATAAAGAGCTGATCAGCAGGTATTTGTCCGGAGAAATAATCAACTACGCCGTAATTGCCCATGGCGATGAGGCATTGCTTGCCGCCTTGTTTCTCTTTATCTGGCATTTTTACAATGTGCATTATTCAACATCCGTATTTCCAATGGGAACCGTTTTTCTGACTGGATATCTGTCCGAAGAGCTGATGATCCACGAACATTATGCCCATTATGTCGCCATCATGAAAGAAGAAGGCCGCGAAAGCGAGATCCGCCCTTTGCCGGGTGCGCGCGAGACCGACAAGACAATCCTGGACAACACAATTTCACCCAAAGATTTGCCGCAGGTTTGAATGGGAAAAAACAGTGAGCATGCTATGAAGAAAATACTCTCAAAAGCTTATATTGTCGCGCTTATGGCTTTAACCGTGGCGTTTGCTGTGATGATCTGGAACTTGACCTTCGCCCATCTGGTTGAGGAATATGAGCAAAGACATCAGCCGCAGGCAGCAGCCGCCAAAACAGAAACGGCCCAGACGGATACAGGCAAAGCAGCCTTCAAAAAGGCCATTATCGATAGTGAAGAAACGGTCAAACACTACCTGGGATACCGCGTACTTGAAGAAAAACGGCTGAAAGGGCATTTTCACCATATCGACATCAACATCGAACCGGATCAACGCAACTACTGCATCAGTTGCCATGGCGACATCCCACATGATAAGTATAAAGATCTGAGGGCCTTTGGCAATATGCACGCCGCTTTCATCGGCTGCCAAACCTGCCATGTGCGCCTGGAAGGTGAGCATAAAACCGGCGTATTTAAGTGGTATGATCGCACCTCGGGCGAAATCGTCGATAGTCCGGTAAGACAGGGCCAGGTGTTTGGGAACTATAACGCTAAAATCATTCCATTTGAGCGGGTAGGTGGAAACCTGCAGCGTATCGATTCCCAGGAAAAAATCGATTTCGCACTGGAATACAGCAAACGTGAAAAAACACTGTCGGAAGTTCAAAAATCCAAAGCCAAAAAAATTATCCACCAGCAGGTGAGCAAGACGCCCTATATATGCGAAGGCTGCCACCAGGTGGAAGCACCTTTGCTGCCATTCGAAGACTTAGGGTATTCCAAGCAAAGGATCGAAACATTTATCAGCACCGAGGTTATCGGTATGATCAAGAAGTATACCCAGTTCTATCTGCCGCACATCCTGGAACCGGGTTTCGGCTATAGGGAAGGTGATGGCGGCCAGAACCAGTAATTGGGCAAGCGACCATGGCACATCATCATAATCAAGGAAGCCATGCACGGCCTTCCAGGCGCCTGATCCCGATCATTGCTGTCCTCTTCTGGTCGGGCGTGGTTATCGTGAGCGTGTCCGGCCTGGTCCATGCCCAGGATGAAGTACGCGTTGATACGCAGAATTGTTTACTATGCCACCGGTATCCCGGCATGGGGAGGTTTGATGAAGCCGGCGTCAAGCGCATATTTTACGTTAACGATTTGAAGTTTGCCAACTCGGTGCATGGCAAACTCCGGTGCACCAACTGCCATGTCGGACTGGATAGAATCCCCCACACCGATATCAAGAAAGTGGACTGCACCACCAAATGTCACCTTAAAGAGCCCTCCACCGAAAGAGAATTTTCACACCTCAATATGGCAAATAAATATGAGGCCAGCGTCCACGGCAGCAATCAACCTGGGAAGGCCAAACCCTTCCCGGAAGATTTGCCGACCTGCAAATATTGCCATCAAAACCAGATCCGAGGCCCGGTGGGGGGCTGGTGGGGCACCAGTGAGGCCATGGCCAATGAGACCCTGTCGCGATGCATCGGATGCCACACCAAGGATCAGTGGGCCCAGAATTTCTATCTGCATTTCACGCATCGCATGCGGCGTATTCGCTCCCCGGAAGAAATCGTGGACCTGTGCACGAGCTGTCACGAAGACCGCGAAAAAATGAGCCGCCATGGATTGGACACCATAGATACATTCAAAGATACCTTTCATTGGAACCTGGTCAAATTCAAGGTCAAAAATGCCCCCGATTGCATCAGTTGCCATGTGCCGGTGGGTTACACCACCCACGACATACGGCCCAAAAGCGATGTCAACTCATCCATCAACCATTACAACAGGGTCAATACCTGCAGCAATCAGGGCGGCGTTCAGGCCTGCCATCCCAAAGCGACTGCGGAATTTGCAAGTGGTCGCGTTCACGCGTACGGGACCAAAGCACGGCTGGCGATCGGCGGCCGTGTCGACGCGTTGAAGGATATCGACGAGACCTTGCTGATGGAACGCGCCCAACAGGAAATCTCGGAACAGGAAAAATTGCGTTTCAAAGTCCTGTCTTACATTCGCCTGTTCTACAAGATTCTCATCCCGCTGGTGATCGGATTCATGCTGTGCCATCAGGGACTCGATTTACTAAACCACTTAAGAAAGCGCCATTAAATGATGATACGAATGCACGGCATCGTATCCTGGGATGGAACCCATGCATGACAGCACCACAACACAACCTGTGGTTAGCCCGGACGCAATGCGCGGCGAAATATACTTCGTACGTTTGAACAGGTCAGAAAAGGTTCAGCACTTGATATTCATGCTGTGCTTCGTCATCCTGGTCATTTCCGGTTTTATGCTCAAGATTCCCGCAGTCATGGTGCAAAAACTGGGCGCTTTCGGTGGCACGGTCTTTTTTTATCGCAGCATGCTGCACCGGGTGGCTGGAACGGTCATGATTCTGACCAGCCTGTACCACCTGTTCTATCTTGCCTTCAGACCCGGTGGTCACCGGTGGCTGATGGATATGCTGCCGCGCTTTAAAGACGTGAAAGACCTGATCCACAATCTGCTTTTTTTCGTCAATATTAAAAAAAGGCCGCCCGCATTCGATCGTTTTTCATATATGCACAAGTTGGAATACGGGGCGCTGGTGGCGGGCACGACCCTGATGTCTCTGACCGGCCTGCTGCTGTGGTCGGAATGGCGCTGGAGCAAATTCGTTCTGGATATTGCGACTCTGGTTCATGGCATGGAAGCCGTCCTGGCTTGCCTGGCCATCATGGTGTGGCACATGTACGAAATTCATCTCAAACCGCACAAATCGCCCCTGGACAAGGTTTGGATCACCGGCCGTATCGATGAGGAAGAGATGCAAAAGGAGTATCCGCTGCATTATAAAAAAATCATGGCGGATAAAAAGCTGCAGGCCATTTACATGGTCAGAGAGAACCGATGAACGCGCCGCCCAACCCAAATAATGCGCATGGGTCAAACGAATCCCGCCCGACAAAGACCGAAGTCCAGGCCGGCGCAGGTCGGACAATACTGAAATTAATCCTGGTGGCGGTCTTTACGCTGTTCGGTTTCTGGCTGATACAATTGGTCTATTTCCCCCAAGCCGCGCCCCGCAAAGTGGTCGCCCAAGCGCGACCCGCCGCTGAAGGGGGAATCTTTGTCAAAATTTTAAGCGACCAGCAACTGGTGCCCAAGGGTCACTTTCACATGGTGGACGAACATATCGACCAACCTGAGCCCTATAAGCCGCTGTGTCTCAACTGTCATGGCACCTATCCCCACCGCAAAAAGAAAAAGACCCGCTCGCTGCTCAATTTTCATGGCGGTATCATGGCCTGTACCGTTTGTCATGTGCGCCGGAAATCCGGCGATGAGAACCATTTTTTTGTGTGGGTCAACCGGCGCAACGGCGCAATCTCAACACAGGTCGAAGGCGGCTTTGGCAAGTATGCGGCCAAAATCTTTCCCATGACCCGGGTGGCGGGAGGCGAACCCAGGATTTTGAGACCGGTCAGCGAAGAGGATGCCCGGCAGTTTCTAAAGGTCAAGGATCAATTTACGCCGGATCAGATGGCGCGTGCCAAAATCAAGCTGCATGAAGGCCTGTCCGAGAAGCCGGTCTTTTGTACGGAATGCCACAAGCTGGAAGGATATTTTAACTTCGCTGCATTGGGCTTTCCACAAAATCGCGTCGACAACCTGACCTCAAATGAAATCGCGCGCATGATCGATAACTACGAAACCTTCTATATCCCAGATGCCATCGATTTCAGCGCCCAATAGCCCTGCGGTTTTCCTCACGCGCATAGTTTTACAGCCGTTAATGGCCCTTGCCCGGCCCCGTTACGCCACGGGTTAGCGGATTAGACGCATGGCAGGTTGACCAGCCATATGAGAACACCGGGACCTATGCCACCCCCGGTCTGGATATTCAAATCGGGCCGTGGTATTCATAACCAATGGTTATTTAAGGCTTGAATAAGAGCCCAATTCATATAGCGAATCGGTCGCAACGATCATGAAAAAACGGATCGCCATCTCTTTGAGCATCGTGATTTTGCTCTTTTTGGCCGGTGGTGCTTACATCATCACCGGCATCGAGACCGCCACATCCCAACTGGGGCGGCTGGTGCAGCTCCATCAGGTCGAAATTCTGCGCGAGCATTTGCTGATCCAGATTCACAAGGTCCAAACCGATTTCCTGCTAATGGACGGCATGTTTGCCAACACCCATGAGGTTGTGGCCGCCAATATCAGCAACCTGCAAACGGTCTCCACCACTTGCACGGACTGCCATCACCGGCCGGCGGTTCAAGAAAGGATCGACCGCCTGATCAACGAGATCGATACTGTACGAGGAGACCTGCAAAAAGTGCTGACGTCCCAGGCTTCGGGACAGCGCTCCATAATGCGGGAAATGGCGTATCAACTGCTTGAACACCTTGAAATCCAGGTCAATGGCATGATCCACATGGCCACTTCCAAGCTCACGGCCGAGACCGACGGCTCTCTGAGCGATATCGCCAAGTCTAAAACCACCCTCTACGGGCTGGTGGTATTGACGCCGCTGGTGGCCGGTGTACTGGTGTTCTTCTTCATGCGTGAAATAACCAAGCCCGTGCAGCTGCTGCTGGATGCCACCCGCAGGCTTAAAGGTGGTGACCTGGAACACCATATCGAAGGCTTGGGCCAGGAGTTCGGAGAAGTGGCGACCTCCTTCAACCAGATGTCCGACGCTTTGAGGCTCAAGATGTATCAACTCGGTGAGAGCGAGAAACGGTATCGCCTGCTGTTTGAGAGCGCCGGCGATGCCATCTTTATCCTGGAGGCCGAAGGGGAGCAGCGGGGTCAGATCGTGGCGGCCAACCGCGCGGCGGCCGATATGCATGGGTACACTGTTGAAGAATTGCTTCAGATGAACATTGCCCAACTGGACACGCCCGAAGAGGGCCGGCATGTCCCTGAACGCGTCAGGCGCATGTTGGACGGTGAATGGGTCAAGAAAGAAATTGACCACCGCCGCAGGGACGGCAGCGTCTTTCCCGTGGAAATCAGCGCCGGCCTGATGGAGTTGGAAAACCAGAAATTCATCCTGGCGTTCGATCGCGATATCACCGAACGCCGGAATATGGAAAATATGCTGCGCCAATCCGAACAGGAGTGGATTGACACCTTCAACACCATTACGGATATGGTCACCTTGCACGATAAGGACTTTAATATCCTTAAAGCCAATACGGCGGCCCGCCGGACACTGAATCTGCCCGCCCTTGAGGACAAGCAAGCCAAATGCTTTCAATCCTACCATGGCCGGCAACAACCGCCGGAGAATTGTGCCAGTTGTGAATGTTTTAAAACAGGCAAACCGACGGTTTTCGATGTGTACGAACCGCACCTGGGAAAATTGCTGGAAGTGCGGGCCATCCCGCGTTTTGACGACAAAGGGCAAATAGCCGGCGTTCTGCATGTCTCACGCGATATCTCCGAGCGCAAGCGTATCGAAGAAAACCTGCAACGCGCCGAACAAATGAAACTGGTCGGGGAATGGGCCACGGCCCTGGCCCATGAAATCAAGAATCCGCTGGCCGGTATCAAGGTGGCGGTGGAAGTGCTGGCCGAGGAGTTGGAAGCGGAAGAAGACCGTACGGTGGTCAAAAGAGCCGTTCATCAGATCAAGCGCATCGAGACGCTTTTAAAAAGCCTGCTCAATTTTGCCAAGCCGCCCAAGCCGCAACCGGCCGTAACCGACCTCAATGAACTTTTGGATAAGACGCTGGCCTTTGCGCTCAAAAACCCATCCCGCCGCGCTGGACCTGGAGGTAGAATAAAGGTCGGCAAAGTCTTCGACGCGGAATTGCCGCGGATTTCCATCGATCCTATCCAGTTCCAGCAAATCTTTCTCAACCTGATCCTCAATGCCGCCGAGGCCATGCCCGCCGGCGGCCAGCTGCATGTAGCCACCCGGCACAATACCGCGGATAGCACCATCAACGTGGAAATCGCCGACTCAGGTACCGGCATCGAGCAGAGCGATCTGGAAAGGATCTTCCAACCTTTTTTTACCACCAAGAAAAAAGGCACAGGCTTGGGACTGGCGATCACCAAACGGCTGATTGAGCAGCATGACGGCGAAATCTCTGTCAGCAGCGAACCCGGCCAGGGAACGAAATTTTCCATCGTATTGCCCGCTGGAAGAACCATGGAGGAACGGAAGGCATGAAAAGCGGCCATAGAGTGTTTTTGCTGGATGACGATGAACTGATTGTTTCCATGCTGGCCCGGTCTTTGAGAAAGAACGGTTTCGAGGTATATGCCGAAACCGATCCCGAAGATTGGATGAACAAGCTGGAAACCTTTGCCCCGGATGTGGTCCTGCTGGATATTCTCATGCCCGGGTATGACGGCCTGGAGATTCTCCAGGAGATCTGCAAGGGTCAATTCAACACCCAGGTGGTCATGCTGACTTCAGACGATACCGCCGAAACCGCGGTCAAGGCCATGAAGCTGGGCGCCGCGGACTACTTGACCAAGCCCTTCAACAAAGATGAGGTCAAAATCGTCATCCGCAATGTGATCGAAAACCAGAGGCTTCGGCAGGAGGTTCGTTTTCTGCGCGATGCGTATTCCGCCATGGTGGAAAAAGATATCATCGGCCAGTCCGATGCCGTTCAGAACCTGCTGGACCAAGCCAAGCGTATCGCCAGAGCTCAGGTGGACAACATTTTGATCACCGGCGAAAGCGGCACCGGCAAGGAGGTCCTGGCCCGCCATATTCATGAATTGATGTCCGGCGATGATACCGAAGAACAAACCCCTTTTATCTCGGTCAACTGCGCGGCCATGCCCGAAACCCTGCTGGAAAGCGAATTGTTCGGGTATCAGAAGGGATCGTTCACCGATGCCAAATCCGATAAAAAAGGTCTGTTTGAATTGGCTGCCGGCGGCTCGATCCTGCTGGACGAGATCGGTGACATGAAGATGGAATTGCAGAGCAAATTGTTGCGGGTGTTAGAGGGCCGCACCGTACGCAGAATCGGCGGCAAGGGAGAAGTGCCCATCGACGTGACCGTTATAGCCACAACCAACAGGAATCTGTCCGAGGCCGTTCAAAGCGGTGAGTTCCGTAAGGATCTTTTCTTTCGACTCAGCCCTTTTTATCTGCACATCGTGCCCTTACGGGAGCGCCGGGAAGACATTCCCCTGCTGGCGAAGCACTTTCTGGATCTCTTCTGCGCCAAATACAACAACAAGCGCATCCAGGGGTTTTCTCCGGAAGCCGGAGAGATAATCAGCAAATCCTCCTGGCCTGGCAATATCCGGGAACTCAAGAATCTGGTGGAACGCATCGTTGTATTGGAAACCGCCGAAGTGATCGGACCCGAGCATATCCCCCGCTGGATTTCCAGTGGCGTCATGTTTGCGAAAGGCCAGGCCGATGACGGGTTTAAACTGCCGGAAGAGGGCATCGACCTGGAGAATCTGGAGAAAAACCTGGTCCGGCAAGCCCTTGAAAAAGCCAACAACAATAAGGCGCTTGCTGCCAAGCTGCTCAATATCAGCTATGACAGCATCCGCTACCAAGTGAAGAAGTTCAACCTTTAAGTATTATTCGAGGATCTCATCAACAGCCAAGGCAACCATCTGGCGGGCAAGTTCATGGGCGGTGTTGGCCTTTCCCTGACCGAAGAAGTAAACCCCGTCATCGCCCCGTTTATAGCTTTTGATGGTCCAAACCACTTCCCGGCTTTTCTTTTCGATGAGCTGGGCTGAAAAATCCACTTTGGGGCTGCCGCTGGTGCCCTGATAATCCTGGTAGTCCAATACCTCTCCATTGAGAATAAGATCGGCATCCAGCCGGTGAAAAACCAGATCGGCATTGGCCAACGAAATACCGTTGGGCATGATGATGCGCAAATCCAGCAACTGCTGCCGAACGGTTCCGGGTTCAATGACCGTAAAGTTGTTGTAAACGCCCAATGCCCTGGCAAAGAGCAGGGCCATGAAATCACCCGCACGTTTGCGCTCGCTGAGATTGAAAAAGGGGACCACGGCCACGCGGTAAGTCCTGCCGGATTCCAGGTTCAGTGACCGAAAGGACATTTGGGGCCGAAACTCCCGGCGTGCCCTCTGCCTGGCGCCGGACCCATGATCTGCGGAAAGGTAGTGGGCCAGAGATTCGGACAGGTAGTCCAGGGCCTTGGCCAACAGCAGCGCAGGATCCTCGATCAAACCCAGGTCAAGAAGCCCCGGGGCACCATCGCCAGCCATTCCGACGCCGTCGATCCACAGAATTAGGGGTTGCCGGGAAGTCGTGACCAGGCGGGCGTTCAGGGCAATTTTAGGGGGCGACGCATCTGTGTACAGTTCCAGGACCATGACCAGCACGGCCCCGGCATCGGCCTGGGTGCGAAAAGCCTTTGCGGTTATGGGGTCCAGCCCGCCGGTATAGCGAATGCGGTTGCGGGTGATGACGTCTTCGATGAGACCCGCGTCCAGAATATGCAGGCCTTGTTTTTCTAAGCGCTGAGCCCATTGCCGATCGATTGCGGCCAACGGTGCGGGGGTATTACTGAAATTCACCACCGGCAGGATGGCGATGGCGAGCTTGCCGGCATTCTTTGACGCGTCCATGCGTGGATTCGGGGACGCGCCGGGAGCAGCGGAGCATCCATATACCCATAGCAGGACTGCACACAGCAGCCGCAGGGGTCTAACGTATAAGTTTGTTGATAATATCATCGACGGCTGCTCTGGTCACATCGTTCATGGGTTGGCCGCCGCCGCCCAGCAGACGGTCCCACATGCCGATGCCGCCCTGGGTGGTGGATGCGGACCAGACTATTCTGCGGGATTCTTTCTCGATCATCTGCATGTCCACGGAAATAACATTGGCCATGGTGTTGCCCGACCGCACACTGCCATATTCTTTGACCACTCCGGTAATCACGGCATCGGCTTTGACGATGGCAGCCATTTTGGCGATATCTTCGCTGGAGGGCGCCGTGGGATTGGTCAACGCGGCACGGTCGATGCCGCGCGCCACTTCGCCGGCGGGAATCACATAAACCACGCCGGTGGCCAGCAGGCTGGACATGAAGGTGTTGCGCACCCGTTCGCCGGCCAGTTGCTGGCCGGAAAGGTTTAAAAACGGCATCACCGCAACGCTGCGCAGCACGGAAAAATCCATATTGGGGTCATGGTAGCTCTCCGGTACGCTGCCTGCGCAGGCGGCTATGATCACGATAACGATCGCCAAGACCGCTGATATTTTAACCGTGCTTTTTTTACAGATCCGCATATGCATTGTCTTTTCCTCAATTCAATGGCTGTCTAACCCATATGGCTATACCGCAATTATAGGCACCGATCAACCGCACTCAAAAGTGTAGCTTGACTTCCGCACTGTAACTCTCCGTGTCGGTTCTCAGTACAACATTATCGGTGGTACTTTTTGTGTAGGACAAATCCAGGGCCAGGTTGCGGGTGATGGTCCATCTGGCGCTGGGTCCATAAGTTCTTTCGGTCTGATCGCTCTCCGAGCGCAGTACTTCACTGTAGATAAAGAAAAGCTGAAGATCGCCCTGATCGAAAGGTGACCAGTTGATCGAATAGTTCTGCAAGGTGTCGGAGGCGGCCGCCCTGTCGACGATGCTGATCTTGGCGAACAGGGACAGGTTGGAAAACGGCACGTAAAAAGCCTGGAGATCAACCTGGGTTTCGGTCAGGGTATCGGCTTGAACATCCTGCTGTTCGGTTTCCTTATAGCTGTAATTGAAATTGAAGGTCAATTTGTCGAAGGGCGTGACATTGGTTCCCCCCTTGATGGTCCGGTTGGTGCTTTGGGTGCCATCGGCCTGTTCATCCCAGCCGTAACCGATATCCAAAAAAGTATCCCAGCCCCGATACAGGATGGCATTGGTACGCAATATGAATGAATTTTGAGAAGCGTCGCCGTCCGCGTCGCTGGTGGTCCGGCTGCTGTAAGTCAAAACCTGATTCAAAGTTCTCAGCCAGGCCGCCCGCAGGGAAGCACTGTAGACATCATCGACACTTTTATCATTGATGTCGGATTCATTGGTGCGCTGAATGCTGGCATTGGCCGAAAACGTCGGGTTGAACACGTGGTTCAAGAAAAAGCCATTGGTCAGCTGATCACGCTCCTGGTCGGAGGGGTCTTCGGTGCGCAGGGTATAATACAGGTTATATCCCGCAGTGGTCGCCTGTGTGAGGCGGCCCCGCAGGTTGAAATTGAAGTTGTGATTGATACTCGAGGTTTCCCCGGTGATCGGCACGCCGGATTTGCTGCTCAAGGCCTCCATTTCAGTGACAAAGATGTTGGCAAAACCGGATGCGCCGGCCACAGCCGGCAGCAGGGGCTGGACAACGACTTTGATATAGCGGGTGTTGACGGTGGGGAAGTTGATTTCAAAGCGGTTGTCGAAAACTCCGAATGAAGCCGGGGCCACGGTGGCAGCCAGGGTCCAGGTGCTCGTATTCAGGTTGTCCGGGCTCGTATAGATCGACCACGAGAATGAGTTGGCCACCTGGCCCGTCAGGCGACGGTCTACCCAGATCCGGATGATGTTGACATCCACCGCGAATCCGAAATCAAGGCCGATGTTGGTAAATGTGGTTTCATCGCCGCCCAGGCCGATGTCCAATCCGGCCGAAGCGGTTACATTTCCGTCGATCAGGGCCGGTGTGGCCGCCAGCGCCGGTCCGTCCGCGGGCGTGGTGTCCAGCGACGACAACCCGGCCGAACGCAGCAAAGGCGTATCCACCGTCGCCGTGGCCGGGAACTCGAGGGTATTGTGGTTGATGCTGTATCCCGAATTCATGGCCAGGCGGTTAGCAAAAAAATTGTGGGCATAGGTGATTCTGCCAAAATGATTTTGTTCGGTGGTGGTGAACCCCTGCAGGCGATTGTCGGTTTCGGTGCGGGTATATGCGTAATCCAGATTCAAATTATTTATGGGCGCGTACTGGGTGGTAAAATTAAACAAATCCACCTGCTGGTCCACCGTTTCCGGTGTGTCGGCGGTCAGCGATCGCGTATAGTTCATGTTCCATCGCGGCAGCAACCCCACCGGCCTCATGCCCATGGTGGCCGTATACTGGTCCCGATCGGAGCGCGTTTTTTCAAGGCCGGTGATCTCTTCTTCCACCCTGGTTTTGCGATAGGCAAATCCGGCCTTGTAGATGGGATTATTCAAATTCATCTCCAGGTAGGGGCTCAAACGATCTTGTTTGATTTCGGTTTCCAGGTTCTGGTTGGTGGTCGTGATTTCGTTCAGTTGATAAAAAGAGCCGGCCGCAAAGTTCAGGTAGGGAAACAGGTTTTTGGTGAAATTGAGGTTATAGCGCTGATCGAAGTTGTAAAAGTCCGCGTCAATGCGTTCATTGGTGGTTTTCAGGGTCGTTTGGCTGTTGCTGGTTGTGGTCACCAACCTGGAATTGAAGTTGATGTCATCGGCCCGGGACGGCCAGGCCATAAGATGGAGCATGACGGCCACCAGTCCCACCCCGCCATACAACCAACAAAGACGATCCATTGCCTATCTTTCATCCAGAAATGATACTGTATTCGCGCCCTGTCCCACTGCGATGCCGGCACTGATCTTTTTGCTGATCAAATCGATTTTATTTAATTTCTTCTGATCGGGCAGGGTCACGAACAGGCGCCGCTCCTGGCCTTCGATCACCATGAACGCCGGACGGCCGCCCAGATAAAAGGTGTCGATAATCGTCAGGGCGAAGGGATCGACGACCACGATCTCTGACGTGCCTGCCAAGCCGACGTAAATCAAGTCGGTCTGATCGTCCGTGGCGATGCACAACCCGCCGGCGCCGATGAAAACCTTGTGGGTCACGGCCAAGCCGCTCAAGTCGATGATTGACAAATTGGGGGAGTTCTGGCTGACCACGAATAGCCGGCTGCCGTCCCGATTGACCGTGGCGCTGACCGGTTCGCCCTCCAGACCTATGGTGACCGCCAGCGTCTGTTGCGGCAGATCGATGACGGAAACCGTACTGGCACGCGTGTTCAGGACGATGGCTTTCAGGCCCGACGGAGAGATGACCACGGACGTCGGACCCTCACCGACACTGATCCGGGATAGTTCAACCATGGCCAGCGCATCGATGATGCTGATGCTGTTGGATCCGTTGTTGACCGCCACCAGCGTTCTGCCATCAGGTGTCAGGGCCAGCGCCACCGGCCGGTCGTTCAGAAAGAGGCGCAGCTTTTCAAGCACTTCTCTTTTGAGCAGATCGATGACTTCGATATGGTTGTCACCTGAATCCGCCACATAAGCCCTCCTGCGCTGGGTGTCGATGACCACATCTTCAGGCCCCGGGCCCGTTGCAATCACGTCAACCACCCGCATGTTCTGTTTGTTGAAGACCGTCAGGGTGTTGGTGAATGCATCGGCAATATAGCCCGTCAGGTTGACTGGCCCCCGGGTGGCCGGGCTCAGGGTGAACAGCGGCGCGAAGCGTATCCCCTGGCGGTTGGTATCCGGCAGCCCCAAGGACAGAAACAAAGCGCTGGCCCTGCCGGGCCGAATTTCAAAAGGTTGCGCGACCGCGATGCTGTCTTCAGGAACCAGCAGGGCCATGTAGCCTTTTTCGGTGGCCATGGCGGCCGATTTGATCCGCAGAACAATGCCATCATATAAACCGGGCGGCAGGATCACCGCGGCCAACTGCCTTTGCGCATTCTTGAGCACCGATGCATCGACATCATTGAAGCTGAGGGGCATGGCCATCCGCCGACCGTCGCTGTGAAGCACAAAGGCCTGCTCAATCACGAAGCGCAGGCCCATGGTCTCTTGCGGCATGGGTTGCATGAACAAGACCATCTCACCGTCCTGGGACAACGGCAGACGGCCGGTCGACTGCGTGCCCTGGGACAGGCAGCCGGCCAACAGAACACTGGCCATCAAGAATGCAATGCAGCGGGATGGTCGCATTGACCTGCTCTTTCGTGAAAAGGCTTAACGGCAACCGGACTCGGTGGTGCTATCCATCGACTCGGGGCCATGGGACCAAGGCTTTATTCTTAGGCGCTACGGGGTTCGTGCGCTCCTGTGTAACGGTTGTGTGTATTTCTTTCGGGGATTTCTGTGCCAAGCAACAGCATAGGCATGCATAACATGAACCTGGGTTTTAGGTCAAAACAAAGGCCGGCGACCGAGGTCACCGGCCCTATGCGCTGCGCGCCAACGGTCGCCCGCGTGGAGGGCAACCTGGTATTCCGGCCGGAGACCGGAAAGAGAAAGACACGTCAGCGCTCCAAGGGTTGTGGTTGCAACCGGATGCGGCGTACCGCATCCGGTTTGAAAGCAACCATTCAGGTTAATCCTGAATGTGGCATTTGTTGCAGAGGCTTCTCTGGCCCGGGCCAAAGACGGTTGCAATGTCACGGTTGTAGTATTTGGCAGTGACTTCGTCGCCAATGATGCCGCCGTCACCCGTAAGGGGGTGTGAATCCACCAGCAGCTCGGTGGAAAAATCCCAGCGCCCGGCATTTTCAAAGGCCGAAGCGTGGGCCCGGTGGCAGGTCAGGCACATGACGTTGGACGCACCCGAGGGTCCTGCCGTACCGGTCGGATTCAGGGTGGTCCGATCGATGGTGCCCTGCTCAAACGGCACCAGGGCCAGGTACGCGGTACCGGCCACCCCGCCCAGATTGCCGGTGGCCACATAGCTGTTGTAATTCCCGGAGATGGTACCGCCCAGGTTGTCCCCATTGCCCGCCGGATGGGCGTGGGTTCCCACCGTGGTGTTGATAAATGCCGTATGGCAGTTGGAGCACCACTCCGACATGCCCGAACCGTAGTCCGTGTGCGCGTTGTCAGCTTCAACGGTGCCATTGGGAACTGTCGCGGCCACAGGCGCAGCCGCTGTAAAGGTGACCGGTCCGTTGCCCGGGTTGTATCCGGTATCGCCCAATAGCCTGTAATTGCCAAGAATGAGACCGCCACCCGGATCGGCTCCGCCGAAAGAGCCCGACCCCGTGACCGTGCCGACCCTGGAAGTCACTTTGCCGTGCGGGTCATGGCACGAGCTGCAGGACAGGTTGGCTGCCGGGAAGGTGCCGCCAGGAGCCGTTGTGGTGATGTCCGTGTCGGCCACCAGGCCATAATCGCCTGCCACCACGTTGTGGCCAAGCAGGTATCCGTTGATGGGGCTGCCCCGACCGGTAAAGGTAAAGGTTTTGGTCAACCAATCGAAATCACCGCCCGGGGTCAGGTTGGTAATACCGCTGCCATTGCTAAAGACGCGGAAACTGCCATTGCCGGCATGGCAGTTCAAACAAGTGGAGCTGGGGTCCGCCCCGATGGTCAGAAAGTTTCCGGCCACACCCACCGTACCGCCGGTGATGATGGTCACACCGCCTTCCGAGTTGTGCATGGTATGACAGCCGTCGCAATGCGCCACCCCGCCGTCATGGAAGGCAAGGGCCGGGGAGACGATCCCCAGAACCAGCATCGCAACAACCGCTGCACCAATAGTTAAATAATTCCTTTTCATCCAATTGTCTCCTTTCCTCCCTTTCGGCTCGGCTGTCATCCCCATTTGCTTTTTTCGGATGCAGCCCCCACTGAAAGATAAGAGTACTTTTTTGAGGAATCGAATCTGCGTGCAAATGATTACCACCCGGTTAACTTACTTGCGACTGCTTGTTATATTCACCTCCTTTGCAATTTTGGTTGAAAGCGATACGCCTGAAATCGCGAGCGCCTTCAAGGATGGGTGATCTTGAACACACTGACGCCTCGGTTTCCCATCTGCGTAACATAAAGCCGTCCCTGATCATCCAGTTCCAGGTCCCTTGGGCTGATCAGGTTATGCGGCTGGAAGCCGCGATAGCCAAACTCGGTTTGAAACTTGAACTGTCGATCAAAAACCAGAACCACCGATTTAAGACGATCGGCCACATAATAGTAGCCCTGCGCATCCGCAACGATGCCCCCCACGACCCCGAAGCGGCCGGGGGCGCTGCCGGGTGTGCCGAAACTCAGGATCTCGCCTTCCGGCGAAAGCCTGAAGGCGGAGAACATCACCGGAATGGTAAAAAGTATATTGCCATGCGGATCGACACTGAAGCCGCCGACGGACACATCCGCGCGCTTTTTGGCATCCACGCCGATCAGCCGGGCCATGTCGTAGCCTTTTAGGTAAAGGCCATCCATATCGGCCACCACCAGACGCAGCGCATCGGAATCCAGAAGGTAGAGCCGATCATTCCAAAAGACCATGCGATTGGGTAAAATGGCGTCGAACTCCGTTGGCAGGCCCTTAAGGCGCATCGTGTTTAGTGCCCGCCCCCTGAAATCGCAACGTATCATCACCGCCTGGTTTCCCTTGCGACCCAGAACAAAAATGTCGCCGCTGGTATCGACGGCGATATCCATCAAGCTGCCGAGCTGGCCGTCATCGCCAAAACGAAAAACCTCCATACCCTGGGCATTAAATATGCGAACCTCTCCCTGGCGGGAGTCGGCGACGTAGATTTCTTTTCTCAGATTGTCCACATCGATTTTCGCCGACTTGAAGGCCACGGGACCGTCAAAGCTCGATAATTTATAGAGAAAGGCGGGCCGAACCTCGGCCATGGCCGGGGAGGCGGACGATGACCACCACATCACCGCCGCCAGCGCCAAACCGGCCCAAAGGTGCTTGCGAATCGATAACGATAATATTTTCGGTGCGATGGTCATAATTTTTCTCTTCTGCGGTTATTTTTAGCATCGCAAAAAACATGCCGCAGAACATCTGATTAAGATAACCGCGTGAAACCAGTATGTTATATAAACCGCCGATCGCAACATCTTATGCCGGTCCGACGATGTGCTGGTCAAATCACCACCTCCAACCGGTGTAATGCCCACGTGTATCGTGCCCCGAAACGGTATGCCCGCAACGCTGCAGTTGAACAATAGGGCCACCCAAATTTAAGCCTTGATTATACGTTTTGAGTGTGAAATGGATTTTTTATGAAAAGCATTCTGCTGCCGTTACAGTTGATATGGGTCTGCCTTTTCCTTCTGGGAGTCCAATCCAACAGCGCCGCTCAGGAATTGCCGGCTGCAAACCCGGCATTAAAGGTTGCCACGGTCAATGGCGAGCCCATTACATGGTCCGAGCTGAGCCGGACCATCGCCGCTTCCCACGTTCAAGGTCAGCCCAAAACCAAAGCCGGGCGTATCGACTTCACCAATGTGCTTCAGCGCATGATCAACACCAGACTGATTGTACTTGAGGCCAGAAATATAGGTCTGCACCAGACACCCGGCTTGACCAAGGCAGCCCAAGCTTACGCCGATCAGCTCCAGATGGAGATGCTGCTGACGCAGTATGTGGAAGACATTCAGCCAGATCCCGCCGAGGTCGAACGGATCTACGCGTCCATGGTCCGGGAATGGAAAATAAGGTCGCTGCGCATTAAAAAAGAATCCGAAGCCAAGAAGATCGACGCCCAACTCAAAGCAGGCCGGGATTTCGAACAGATTTTTCAAAAGGCAATGCAGTGGCGCCAGACTGAAGGCGATCCGCAAGGCGTCTACCTGAAAAACGACCAGCTTAAGCCCCCCGTGGCCCAAGTGATCGCCAAGATGGAGATGGGCGAGATAAGCCCGGTTCTTTCTTTGGGCAAAGACGGTTACATTATTTTCAAGCTCGAAGCCGCCCGCATACCCGCCACCGAAAATCCGCGGGCCCGCAAAAACGCGCTCCGACAAGCGCTTAACACAGGGCGGGCCAAAGCCGCCAGGCAGTACTTTGAAGATTTAAAGAAGACCAACGTAAAAATCGATCAGGCCCTCTTCGATGCCCTGGATTACGAATCCGAAGCGCAGGCCATGCAAAAACTGCTGGGCGATGATCGCGCGCTGGCTGAAATTCGCGACGCCCAAACCATAACCGTCGCCGAGTTCAGCCGCGCATTGAAGCAGCGCTTTTTTCACGGCGTGAAGTTGGCTGTTGAATCTAAGAAAATCAATTCCAAAAAAGAGCATGTTTTGGAGGACATGCTTCAAAAGAGACTTCTTCGTGCGGAAGCCAAAAAGAAAGAGATCGATAAGAGTGCAGAATTCAAGAGCAGGGTCAAAGAATATGAGAATTCAATGATCTTCGAAGCATTTCTGAAAAAAGTCGTGGTCCCGGAGATCCAACTGGATCAAAAAACCCTGGAGACATATTATCAGAAGCACGTTGCCGATTTTTCTTCTCCACAGATGATGCGCATCAAAGACCTTGTGTTTTTCAAGAGAGACGACGCGGTCGCAGCCATGCAGAAACTGAACAAGGGGACCGATTTCGCCTGGTTAAGCGCCAATGCACACGGACAGGTTACGGCGGATACCCAGGGGCTGCTTGATTTCGAAGGCAGACCGCTGACCGTCAGCAGCCTGCCCGCGGACATCCAAAAGGCGGTTTCCGGCGCAAACAACGGGGACTCCAGACTGTATGCCAGTCCCGCCGGACATTATTACCTGCTATACGTCGATCAGATCATCGCGCCCGTGCGGCAACCCCTATCCGCCGTTAAAAAGGACATCGCCAAGCAGGTTTTTGATCAGAAAGTTAAAGACAGCGTCGAACGCTGGGCCCAACAGCTCAGCAAATACTATTCCGTGAAAATATTTCGCAAGGCTCTGGCGCAGTTAAAGTAATCGCATAAACGAGTTTCAGCAATTTTTGGGTTTGATGAAAACACACAAGAACATTCTGCGTATTCATCTTCTTCCAGTTGCAGGTATCGCGGTCTGCCTGGCAATATTGGCGGGCATCGTGACCTGTGTCTCGGGTCCCGTGCGCACTTCCGGCAAGTTTGCCCAGAAGCAATGCCTGGATTGTCATACCGATTTTAAAGGCAAATACTTTGCCATGAAGAATGTGCATGCCGTCGTTAAAGACCAAAAATGCGAAGATTGCCATCTGCGGCATGGTGTGTTGCCCAAGCTACTGTTGAAAGCGCAAGGCAACCAGATCTGCCTGACCTGTCACAAGGTAGAACAGATCGGGATGAACAAAAGCAAAGTCCACTCGGCGCTGAAAAAGGGCCAATGCATCGACTGCCATAACCCGCATGCCTCGGAACAGTCCCATCTGCTGAATGCGGCCGGCAACGACCTGTGCTTCCGCTGCCATCAAAGCGAGCAGTTTAACAAGGCCGTGGTTCACCCGGCACTGAAAAAAGAAACGTGCCTGCGGTGCCATTTTTCTCACAGTTCGGATCAACCCGATTTGTTGAAAGAAGAAAGTATTGCCCTATGCCGGTCCTGCCACAATTTAGACGCCGCGGCTTTCAGAAACGCCCATGACAACTATCCGGTTGACACTGCCAAGTGCTCCGGCTGCCATAATCCGCATACCTCCCTGCAGCCCAAATTGATGAAAGCCAGTGTCCATGCCCCCGTGGTTAAAGCCGCATGCAATACGTGTCATAATCCTCCTGAATCGGGGCAAAGCTTTGCCACTGCGAACAAGGGCCGCGAATTGTGCCTGCAATGCCATAAAACCCGAGACCTGATGGCCGACGGTGTACTGGAGCACAAACCATTCCAGCAAGGCAAGTGCGCAGCGTGCCACCTGCCCCATGCCTCTGAAAATGCGACCTTGCTGGTGCGTTCGGGCAACAATCTATGCTTCGGTTGTCATGCCGACAGGCAAACCAAGCGGTCGACGCCCCATAAAGCCGTCACAGAGGGCAAAGGTTGCTTAGCCTGCCATGTCCGCCATGCCAGCGCGCAGCCCAAAATGCTTCCCGCCAAGGAGCAGGCCGTATGCCTGAAATGCCACACCCGCATCCTGCTGGAGAAAAAAACCCTCAAACCCCATACCCCCTTTGTGGAAGGCACTTGCGGCAAGTGCCATGACCCCCACGGCTCCAATTTTTACGGCATGCTCAAGGCCGATACGAATACGGTCTGCTACAGCTGCCATTTCGAAGCCGAGCCCAAATTTTTAAAGACCAACACCCATAAACCGGTGCTGCAGGGCAAATGCTTCGAGTGTCATCGGTCCCACGGCGGCAAAAAAGAAAAGCTCTTGCCCGTTGCCGTGGATGACCCGCAATTGTGCAGCAAATGCCACGCAGATTTTATGAAGACTGCTGCAGGCGGATCCGTCCACCCATTTTTCAAAGCGGGTAAATGCCTGCGCTGCCACGATGTGCATGCCAGCAATGTGGCCGGTATGATTTCGGCCAAACAGGGCTTTCTATGCAATTCGTGTCACGGCACGGATCCGGGCAATGAGGTCAAGGCCCCCAAAAGCAAACACACACCGGTGGTCGATGGGCAGTGCACAGCGTGCCATAGCCCCCACAAAGCCAATTTGGGTCGCCTGCTGCTGGCCGATTACCCTGATTTATGCCTGGCCTGCCATACGGACTTGAAAACGAAGATGTTTCCCGACCAGGGGGCTGCCGAAGGACAGACCGTTGCCTCCGATCCCGGCACCGTGCCGGAGGTACGCCCGGTGGACGCCAGAATTTATCTGCATGCGCCCTCCGATCTTAAAAATTGCAATCTCTGCCATCGCCCCCATTATGCCGGCGATCCGGCTTTGGCTTTAAAACCGATTCAGCAGTTGTGCGCCGATTGCCATGACTATCAAAAGCAGGGCTTCAAGACCGCCCACATCAATATTGACGGCGAGCAGATGAATTGCAGTAAATGCCATGACGCCCATGCATCCACAGACCCCAAATTATTCAAGGCGGATATCCATAAGCCTTTTGCAGAGCGAAAATGCAAAGATTGCCATATTATCGAATAAGAATGACAACAGGGGCGCGTGCATTGAGGCGCATGATGATTCCTCTTTTGCTTGGTCTGCTGATGGCTTTGGCCGCCAACGGGCCGGCGAATGCGGCACACAAAGTCAAACTCAAACCGGGAGCGAAAAGCAAACAATGCCTGGAATGTCATGAGAAGCAGCAGAAAGCCTTCAGCCGCCGCTCTAATCACCCGCTAAAAAAACCGGATGAGTGCACTGGCTGTCACGATCCGCACACGTCCAACCAAAAAAACCTGTTGGTCGAGGACGTCCGGACCTTGTGCAACCGCTGCCATGCCGACATCTTGCCCGAAAATTCGCGCAGCCGGCATAAAGTGGTGGTCGAAGGCAACTGCAACAAGTGCCACGACTCTCATGGATCGGATAACCGTTATCTGATCCATGAGAGT
>Ga0210123_1000644_pt1 | contig 20769 bp, 13 predicted proteins | sample Muzzi_PWB_D2_FD_185535 | JGI IMG/M metagenome (GOLD analysis project Ga0210123, IMG submission 185535) | Wetland microbial communities from San Francisco Bay, California, USA, that impact long-term carbon sequestration - Muzzi_PWB_D2 (SPAdes) | ecosystem: Environmental > Aquatic > Marine >... | reverse complement strand
CATCGATCACGTTGCCGGCACCGGATTGAACACCGTCATTTTTGGTGAAAGCGGCGTCGGCAAAGAAGTGGTGGCGCAGAGCCTTTATCAAAAATCCCCACGCCTGGGAAAGCCGTTCATCAAAATCAATTGCGCCGCCCTGCCCGAAGGATTACTGGAAAGCGAATTATTCGGCTATGAAAGGGGCGCCTTTACCGGCGCCGAACAAAAACGGCGTGGAAAATTTCAGCTTGCCCATGGCGGCGTCCTCCTTTTGGATGAAATTGGCGATATGCCCCTGGCGCTGCAAGCCAAGCTGCTTCACGTTCTTCAAAGCGGTGAGTTCTCGCCGCTGGGTTCGGAGAAAGATTTTAAGACCGACACCTGGGTCATTGCGGCCACCAACCATGATCTTAAGCAAGACATCAGCGACGGCAAATTCCGGGAAGACCTCTATTATCGGCTGAATATCATCAAAGTATACCTGTCTCCCTTGAGGGAAAGACCTGAGGACCTGCCTTTATTGGTTGAATATTACATTGAAGAGTATGCCAACCAATTGGGCGGGCGCAACATCGAGCGCCCGAACAGCCATATTATCGATAAATTACAGCAGTATCACTGGCCGGGAAATGTGCGCGAATTGCAGAATGTGCTCAAGCGAATGCTGGTCCTCGGTAACTGCGAGAAAATTGTGGCTGAACTCTTCGAAAGTGGAACTCATCCGCCGCAAAATACCAGTATGCTTCAGAATCCGGCCCAATCTTCCATTTCGGCACTGGTTGACTTTAAGGACAACGATCCCACAGCCAGCAACTCATTTTCATTAAAAACGGTCAAGAAAAAAGCCGTGGATCGGGTCGAAAAGGAAGTCATCGCTTACGTTCTCAAAAAAACCGATTGGAACAGAAGCAAGGCAGCCAAGATATTAAAAGTCAGCTACAAGACGCTGCTAAACAAAATCAGCGAACTGGAAATCGTTCCGCCCGGCGAAAATGATTTTGATCCATCCTCGTAATGCGACTTTGTTGCCAATAGGTATTTTTTTATCCTAATTCTATTTCTTTTTTTTCACATCTGTAAGCCCCACCATCACACGTCACATACACTCCGCTCGTCCTTCATTTAATAATAACGAGTTTTTTCAAACAGTAAGCCGAGATATAACCACTTAGGCGGCCACCAATGTGCCGGCATTCTGCTCGGTATTGAATTTGCATAGTTAAAGGATTTATAAGCCGACCCTTCTGTTACTCACAATGTCATTTCAGTACGGACTCTATTTAGATGATACCCACAGGCGAAGGTGGCGCGACTGAAAGGATAATTCGGGTGAACGATACCAATATTGCAGATAACGATGAAAGACGCAAAAACGGAGATAGGCGTAATTTCTCCTACACGATACATATCCCGGAAAGAAGACATGGATATGATAGGCGCGCAGGCGAGGACCGCCGCAAGGATGATCGCTTTGCAGATGAAAGGTAAGCTTCAGTTAGGGTGTTAAAACCATCTTATTGATCGTGAATTCAAACAGATATGCCCAATCGCTTGCTCAGCCGATCAGGCATTCCCTTGTCATTCAAGGTGCTTTCGGAAGCGCATTTTTATTGGATCCGCTTCCAGCGCGCTTAGATTTTTAAGATAATCTGTTTTTTGCAAAACTCCCGATGCCAATCAAACCAATCCCGAACAATACCATATTGAGGGGTTCGGAAAACGACATGCCCACAGTATCTGTGGCGTAGGTGATGCCGGCCGTTGCGCTCACACAAAAAAGCAGTATGGATGCGATTCCGAATACGTACAATATATGTTTAAACACTGCTTTCATCGCTATACCTCTCACACAATTGTTTCTATGCACATCTGATTATTCTATTAATTTGAAGAAGCCCTGCTCATGGTATAGCAACTTGGGTGCCAAGATCCTGCTTAGTGGCATCAATATTTTTTTTATACTTATTTCAGACCATTATAAATGGATAGAATCTGGCAGGCTTCTTTTTCAAGAAAAAGAAAAACTAAAACTATGTAATTCATTCCACAATTCCATAGACTATATGTAATTTGTTTCACAGTCACAATAAAATTGATATAGAGCGTCCGCCAGATAGCGCTATCGAGTTGGATCGCCGTATCGAAATGATCAGCCGAGGGACCATTGGCCTGTTAGGGTAGGATATTTAAGCGCTTGCTTTAGAAGCGATTGAAATTTCTCCCGGGCTATCTCACTGGCGCCAAGCCTGAGCAGATGTTCGGTGGGCATCTGGCAATCGATAAAATCAAACTTTTTACTGCGTAGAAAATTCCTGAGATGTACCAAAGCCACTTTCGATGCATCGCTCATGGTGGCAAACATGGATTCACCGAAAAAACAGCGGCCGAGTGAAACGCCATATAGGCCGCCGACCAGTTGCCGGTCATACCAAGCTTCGACAGCATGGGCGAATCCGAGTTCAGAAAGCCGCATGTAAGCGGCGATCATTTCGTCGGTGATCCAGGTGCCGTCTCTGTTTTTGCCTCTGATCTTGGCACAGGTGGTAATCACCCCATGAAAATCCGTGTCGATTGTCACCTGGAACTTCTCCTTGCGTAAAGTCTTGGCCAAAGATCGTGAAATTCTTAGATCATCGAGAAAGAGCACCAGCCTTGGATCCGGAGACCACCACAGGATGGGGTCATCCTCTGCAAACCAGGGAAAAATACCATTTTTGTATGCCAGCAAAAGCCGCTCCGGACTCAGATCGCCCCCCACGGCCAGAAGGCCCTCTTCCAAAGCAAGATGCACCGGTGGAAAGGCAAGTTCGTCTGATAACATATAAACCGGCATAAGGTGGGACTCGAGCTATGGATATTCGAAAACCAGCTTGTTCTCTTTCAAATCTATTTTGACCTTGCCGCCTTTGACCAGACGGCCAAAAAGGATTTCGTCGGCCAGGACGTCCTTGACCTCGGTTTGCAGCACCCTTGCCAATGGCCGGGCACCATACTGAGGATCATGACCTTTTTGGGCCATCCAGGAACGTACGGCATCGGTGTAGGTTACTTCCACCTTTTTGGGGGTCAACTGAACAGCAAATTCAGTCATGAATTTGTCCACGATCTGTTCCATGATCTCGGGTGTCAATCCGTTAAAGGAGATGATACCGTCCAGCCGGTTCCGGAACTCGGGGCTGAAGTATTTCTCTACGGCCTTGCGTCCCTTTCTGGGCGCGTCTTTGGAAGGATCGCCAAACCCGATGGTGGCCGAGCTCATCTCGCGGCTTCCGGCATTGGATGTCATCATCATGATGACATTGCGGAAATCGGCCTTCTTGCCGTTATTGTCCGTCAAGGTGGCATGGTCCATCACCTGCAACAGGATATTGAACAAATCGGGGTGTGCCTTTTCGATTTCATCCAGCAGAAGCACGCTGTAAGGATGTTTTCGAACGGTATCGGTCAGCAGCCCGCCCTGGTCGAATCCGATGTAACCCGGAGGTGCACCGATCAACCGCGCCACGGCATGCTTTTCCATATATTCGCTCATGTCGAACCGCATGAATTCGACATTGAGATTCAATGCCACCTGGCGCGCAACTTCTGTTTTGCCCACACCGGTGGGCCCTGTAAACAGAAATGAGCCCACTGGTTTTTCCGGGTGCCCCAAACCGGCGCGCTGCCTTTTGATCGCTGTCACCAGCGCGGAAATGGCATCGTCCTGACCGAAAACCATGGACTTGAGTCGATCTTCCAAGGTTTCCAGCTTGGCTTTGTCCGGCGTGGATACGCTGACGGTGGGCACCCTGGCCATTTTGGCGACGATTTTTTCGATATCGGTTGGATTGATTTTTTTGCGATGGTCGCCGCCCGCCAGGCGGATAAATGCACCGGCTTCATCGATCACATCGATGGCTTTGTCCGGCAGAAACCGGTCGTGTAGGTATTTGGCCGAAAGTTCGCAAGCCGATTTCAACGCCGCGTCCGTGTATACAATGTGGTGATGCTCTTCGTATCGCGACCGCAAGCCTTTAAGAATCAGGACACTTTCGGCGATGCTGGGTTCCGAGAGCTCGATCTTTTCAAAACGTCTCGACAGGGCGCGGTCCTTCTCGAAATGGTTCTTGTACTCTTCATAGGTCGTCGATCCGATGCATCGAATCTCTCCCGTGGCCAAAACCGGCTTCAGGATGTTGGAAGCATCCATGGAACCGCTGCTGGTGGCGCCGGCGCCGACAATGGTATGGATTTCATCGATAAACAAGATCACGTTTTCTCTTTTTTGAAGCTCTTTGATCACCCCTTTCAGGCGTTGCTCAAAGTCGCCCCTGAATTTGGAACCAGCCAGCATGCCGCCCAGATCCAGCGAGTAGATCCGCATATCCTTCAACAGATCCGGCACTTGGCCGTGATAAACTTTTTGAGCCAGCCCTTCGGCCATGGCGGTTTTGCCGACACCGGGGTCACCGACGAAAACAGGATTGTTCTTGCGACGCCGGCACAGCACCTGCATAGTCCGTTGCAGCTCGGACTCCCGGCCGATGAGCGGGTCCAGCTTGCCCTGTTCCGCCTGGGTCATCATATCCACGGTGAACTCTTCAAGGGGGTTGGATTGCTTTTTCTTCTTTTCCGTTTCGGTTTCCGTTTTGGCAAACCCGCCGGCTTCTCCTTCCAATGGGCCGGACGGCATCTCGTGGGAGATAAAATTGAGCACGTCCAACCGAGTTATCCCCTCCTGGCTCAAAAAGAATGCGGCGTGGGAATCTTTTTCCATGAAGATGGACGCCAGTATATCGCTGACGGCCACTTCAGCCTTTTCCGCCGATCGCACGTGATTCACTGCGCGCTGTATCACACGCTGAAAACCGACGGTTTGCTGTAAAACATACTCATCTCCATCGGGGATGATATCCATCTTTTCTCTGAAGAACTCTTCGAGATTATTCTTTAAATGTTCCACATCACCGCCGCAGCCCTCGATAATCTCAACGCCGTTGCCATCATGCAATATGGCGAAAAGAATGTGTTCTATGCCCACGTATTCATGGCGGCGGCGCTTGGCCTCTCTCACGGCAAATCCTAGCGTAACGCTGAGTTCTTTACTTATCATGGCCCTATGCTTTCTCCATGGTACATTTTAGCGGATGTCCATTTTCTCGAGCCATCCGCATGACGGTTTCGACTTTTGTTTCCGCAATTTCAAATGTGTAGAAACCACAGACGCCGATGCCTTGTTCATGCACATTGAGCATGACCCGGGTGGCCTCCTCCACTGATTTGTGAAATACCTGTATCAGCACATATACAACAAACTCCATGGTTGTATAGTCGTCGTTGTGCAACAGAACCTTATAAAGAGAGGGTTCTTTAATGTCATGTTGGGTACTGACATCGCTTTCCTCTATAGTTTCAGGTAACAACGGATTCATAAGACGACAAATAAGCCGAGCATTTTTTTTCGATTGACGGCTTGGAAATGATTATAAGCATCGGCCATGGTCATTGTAAAGAGCATTGCGTTTGATTCATCCCTGTAACGCAATGATTTTCGGATCAACCTTTCCGCCGTGTATATCAATTTGCCCGACGCTTGAAGGTTGCCCATAGCGACCATAGCTGGATGACCCGGGGTTAAAATAGAGAATGCCGTTGTGATGTTTGATCTCCGGCTGGTGTGTATGCCCGCTGATTACCACATGCACACCGGCGGCCAGAGGATCAATATCCATGGTATGCAGGTCGTGGACCAGATAGAAAACCGTTCCGGCCAGTTCGATCATATCGTTGGGCGGCAAGGTTTTGGACCATGCGCCGCCGTCCATATTCCCCCGCACGGCATTTATCGGTGCCACTGCCTGCAACGCCTTCAGTACGCCGGGATCGCCAACATCGCCGGCATGGAAAATGTGATCCGCATCTTTGAGCGCGTCCAGCGCTTGTGTGGAGATGGTACCATGGGTGTCGGATATAATGCCTAAGCGCATGGTCTGTTTATCTGCCGCAACACTTTTTGTATTTTTTGCCGCTGCCACACGGACAGGGATCATTGCGCCCGACTTTTTTGGATGTCCTGCGTTGGGGTTGCTTCTTGGGCGCAACGGATTCCCCACCGGAAAAAACAAGTTCCTGATCCTGCTCTTGTTGCATCTTTTCAAGGCTTTGGGGCTCAGCCAATTGAATTCGGAACAAGATGCCCAGGGTCTCCTCTTTAATGCGCACGATCAGATCCTGAAAAAGTTCGAATCCTTCTTTTTTGTAGACCAGAAGCGGATCCTGCTGAGCGTATCCCCGCAGACCGATGCCCTCTTTCAAATGGTCCATGCTCAGCAGGTGATCTTTCCACAGGTTATCCACCGTTTGAAGCATGACCACTCTTTCAAGGTGGCGCATGGTATCTTTTCCAAGCATCTGCTCACGCTCGGCATAGGCGGACATGCAATGCTCATATATCTCTTGTGACAAACCGTCTTGATTCAACCCGTCCAGCAGATCCTGGTCAAATGGTTTGATGCGTGTGTTGAACAGCTTGAACACCGCATCGGATAATCCTTTATGATCCCAATCTTCCGGCAGGACGCGCTCATCGGCATATTCGGCCGCAATCTCTTCGGCCTTGTCGCTGATCATGTCCTCGATGGTGTCATGAATATCCTCGCCCATCAGCAAATCCCGGCGCTGGCGATATATCACTTCCCTCTGCTGGTTCATTACGTCGTCATATTCCAGCAAATGTTTACGAATATCAAAGTTGTGGCCTTCAACTTTGGACTGGGCATTTTCTATGGCGCGGCTGATCAAACCGTGTTCGATGGGCTCACCTTCCTGCATGCCCAACCGCCCCATGATGTTGCTGATCCGTTCGCCACCGAATATTCTCAACAGATCGTCATCCAGGGAGAGATAGAAACGCGATGACCCCGGGTCACCCTGCCGCCCGGATCGCCCGCGCAACTGGTTGTCGATGCGCCGGCTCTCATGCCGTTCAGTGCCGATGATATGCAGCCCGCCAAGGTCGGTTACCCCTTCTCCAAGTTTAATGTCGGTTCCACGTCCGGCCATGTTGGTGGAAATGGTTACGGCGCCCCGCTGACCGGCGGCGGCGATGATCTCGGCCTCAGCTTCATGGTTTTTGGCATTGAGTACGGCGTGTTTGATACCGCGTTTTTTCAAGTTATTGGCGATCTGTTCGGAAACATCGATGGATATGGTGCCCACCAACGCAGGCTGCCCCTTCTCGTTCAAGGCTTTGATCTCATCGATGACGGCTTCGTATTTCTCTTTTTTGGTTTTGTAGATCGCATCCGGAAAGTCTTTGCGGATCATGGGCATGTGGGTGGGCACGATGCTGACATTCAGGTCATAGATCTTTTTGAATTCGGCGGCTTCGGTGTCCGCTGTACCGGTCATGCCGGCCAGTTTGTCATACATACGAAAATAGTTCTGGAAGGTGATGGTCGCCAGGGTCTGGTTTTCATTTTCGATCTTTACGTTTTCCTTGGCTTCCAGGGCTTGATGCAACCCATCGCTGTAGCGCCGGCCGGGCATCAGGCGACCGGTAAATTCATCCACGATAATCACCTGCCCACCTTTGACGATATAATCGACATCGCGCTTGAACAGGGTGTGGGCTTTGAGGGCCTGGTTGACGTGGTGCAAGACCTCGATGTTGCCTGGATCGTAGAGGTTTTCCGTGTTGAGCAGATGCTCGGCCGCAGTCACACCGGACTCGGTAAGGGTAACGCTGCGTGCTTTCTCATCCTTGCTGTAGTGCTCTTCGTCCTTTAAACGCGGAATGATATTGTTGACTTCGTAGTAGAGGTGGGTGGATTTCTCCGCCGGTCCCGAAATAATCAGGGGTGTTCTGGCTTCATCCACCAGAATGCTGTCCACTTCATCCACAATGGCGTAATGGAGGTCTTTCTGGACGAGACTGGCGGCATCGAATTTCATATTATCCCGCAGGTAATCGAATCCGAATTCATTGTTGGTGCCATAGGTAATGTCGGCCCCATACATCTCGAGCCGCTGCTGGTCGTCCAAACCATGGACGATATTGCCGACCCGCAAGCCTAAGAACCGGAAGATCTGCCCCATCCATTCCGCATCGCGCTTGGCCAGGTAATCGTTCACCGTAATGATGTGAACCCCTCTGCCGGTGAGCGCATTAAGGTAAGCCGGCAGGGTGGCCACCAGGGTTTTGCCTTCACCGGTCTTCATTTCCGCTATGCGCCCGCGATGAAGAACTATCCCCCCGATGAGCTGGACATCAAAATGGCGCATGTTCAGTGTTCGCAGCGACGCCTCCCGCACGGTGGCAAATGCTTCAGGCAACAGTGTATCCAGGTCCGCGCCTTGATCCAGCTGCGCCTTAAATTTGCCGGTTTGCGCGCGCAGCTGTTCGTCATTCAGAGCCTGCAATTCGGGCTCCAGGGCGTTGATGGCTTCTACTATAGGACTCATCTGCCTAAGTTCGCGTTCGTTTTTGCTTCCAAAAACACGGGTCAGGAGATTCCAAACCATGGGGTCGCAGCTCCTTTATCTGGGACGTGTTGTGGTATTGAATTTGGCCAAAAGAATAAGCTCGTCTTTCGAGATTAAAATGAACCGGTTTCAAACCGATAGAATATTTTGCCCCCATTCACAAGGCAATTTAGGGGCTTAAAAAACTGCAGGCCAACACCAAGCCGGGTGGCTGGTCATTGGCCCTACCAAGTGCAAGTGCGTCGAACGTTAATTCAGAATGTATTTGGATGGATTAATTGGCACGCCGTTCACTCGTACTTCATAATGCAGATGGGGGCCCGTACTGCGGCCAGTATTTCCCATGCGGGCGATGACATCGCCTCGCTGGACACGATCACCTTGTTTGCTGGCGATCTCACTAAGATGGGCATAGCGTGTGACGATGCCGTGCCCATGATCGATCACCACCACATTGCCAAGCAAGCCCTTGGGGCCGATATACGTTACCACCCCGTTGGCCGTTGCAATAATAGGCGTTCCTTTTCGATTGGCGATGTCCAGGCCTTTATGAATTTCACGTTTCCCAGTGAAGGGCGATTGCCGGTAACCGAAATCGGAGGTAATCCATCCCTTCACCGGTCGGATGGCCGGCGTATGCGCCAGCAGGTTCTTCTGCGCTTCCAGTTTGCCGAGCAAACTCTCGAAACCATCTTCCTGGATGGCGGTGGCATTGTTTAACTGGCCCATCTGCTGATGCATATCCTTGATCAGTCGCTGGTGCCTTTGGGCCAGCTCGATTTCCGGATTCAGATCTTCCGGTGCAGAACCGCCGATGCCGAATAGTCCCTCGCTGCTATCGGGCTTATCAATGTTGGCGATGATTCTGATGCTCTGCTCAAACTGGTGCAGCTGAACCAATTTTTCCTTGAAAGCATTGATTTCCTTGGCAAAGTCTTGGATCTGTTCTCTCTGGTGGAGTACTTCGTCGGATTGCAGGGCAAGCCTGCGTGCCAAGGTGTCCTTGTTCAGAACCTGTCGATGTATGCGGATATAATCCACGACGCCGTAACTCAATGCGACAAAGGCCACGATGAGGCAAACGATGAATCCGATTAGTTTTTGGCGAGAAAATTGAACCTGTTTGACGGTTGAACCAGTGCCGCCCAAGAAAATGAAAGCGTATTTTTGTGCCATAATCAACCCTGATGTCGAACGCCACTGCAATTTAAGTGATACATAATGTTAAGCACTTCTAATTCAGGTAGTTACACGATTTACAGGATATCAGTTGGCGCCAAGCTACCATAGATGTTGCTATCTGTCAACTCAAGGTAAGCTTTGTTTCTGATTTTGTTTGAATTTTTGCCCGCCTACCGTCCCGGAGCAATAATCCCCACCGCCGGTCCTGGCAACGCCTCCCGTGCAGGCCACGCTGTCATCATACGGCTCACTGCGCCGCTGTTCCAGCAGGCGCAGTGAGCTTTCTTTTCGGCCGGAAGGCATTCAACCACAGCCCTTAGGCAATACCCAGTTTGAACTTGCAAGATTTGAGGGTATTGGCCATCAACATGGTGATGGTCATGGGACCGACACCGCCGGGAACCGGGGTAATGTGCCCGGCAATTTCTTTGGCGGCATCGAAATCCACATCACCACGAAGGACGGCAATTTTCTTGCCTGTTTTTTCACTGATCTTTTCGCCGACACGATTGACGCCGACGTCGATAACACATGCGCCCGGCTTGATCCATTCGGGCTTGACCAGCCCGGGTACACCGGCCGCTACGATGAGAATATCCGCACGCTTGCAATGCCCGGCCAGGTCTTTGGTGCCGGTATGCACGATGGTCACCGTGGAGTTGGCGCCCACGCCTTTTTGCAGCATCATGTTGGCGATGGGTTTGCCGACGATGTTGGAACGACCCACCACAACCACTTCGGCACCCTTGGTTTCAACCCCGGCGCGCACAATCATTTCCTGAATACCAGCGGGCGTACAGGGTGGGAACTTCACTTCCTTGCCACCGATCATCAAGCGTCCGACGTTCACCGGATGGAAACCATCCACATCCTTGTCCGGATCGATGGCATTGAGCACCTTTTTTTCATCGATGTGCTTGGGCAACGGCAACTGTACCAGGATGCCGTTGATGGCGTCATCATGGTTGTACTTATCGATCAAGGTCAGCAAATCCGCTTCGGAAATGTCCACGGGCTGGCTGTCCTGGATCTCTGTAAAACCCACGCGATGGGCGGTTTTGATCTTCAGCGTGACATAGGAGATGGATGCTGGATTTTCACCCACCAGAATGGTCACCAAGCCGGGCACCACGCCGTGCTTCTCCTTGATCTGGGCCACTTCGGCCGTAATTTCTTCCAGAATTTGCTCCCTAATCTCCGTCCCCTTGATAAGCTGTGCCGTCATTTTTTTCATATCTCCTTTCAAAGGAATTAAATATCTACGGGATATCTCGTTTCCCGTTGCCATTCAGTATGGTTGCCCAGGTTGTTGCGACCGGCAAACAGCCCATTGGTAGCGGCGGACGCCATCACTGGCTAAGGGCTCGCGCCAAAATAAATTCACATTTTTATGCGCCGATGCATCCTGCCTGGCTGTGTTGCCGAAGCGCAAAAATATCTCGATATTCCTGCGCTTCGGCGCCTTGCCAGACAGGCGCCTCAACACCTAAAAATGAGAATTTATTTTTGCGCGAACCCTAAGCGGTTGAAAGATCAATTGTTTAGTCTAAATCCCCCCCCATGTCAAGATGATCAGATCGGATAGGGAGACGCCATCAGCCCGGCGGACTCTTCCAGTCCCATCATGATATTCATGTTCTGAACCGCCTGGCCGGCCGCCCCTTTGACCAGATTATCGATGGCGGACATCAGTATGAGCTGACCTTTAGAGGTGTCCAGGTGGAAGGCAATATCGCAGCAGTTGGTCCCTTTTACGTTCAGGCTATCCGGCGGGGAGGTTCCGCAAACCCTGACGAAGGGCCGGTCCTGATAAAAGTCATTTAAGCATTGCTCGACTTTGTGACCTGTAACGCCTTGACTGATGCGGGCATAGATGGTGGACTGCATGCCTCTCGACATGGGCACCAAATGGGGCACAAAGGTCACTTGAACCGACTGGCCGGCCTGTTCGCTCAGGATGGCCTCCATTTCCGGCGTATGCCGATGCCCACCGACTTTGTAAGCTTTGAAGGATTCGTTGACCTGGCAAAAATGGGTGGCCAACGTCGCCCCCCGGCCCGCGCCGCTGACGCCCGACTTGGCGTCGGCGATAATCGTTGCCGTATCGATCAACCCGGCCTGAATCAACGGCACCAACGGCAGCAACACGCTGGTGGGATAACAACCTGGATTACCGACCAGCCTGGCCTTGCTGATCTCTTCACGGTATACTTCGCTGAGACCGTAAACCGCTGTCCGGGCGACCTCCGGCGCCGTATGGGGCTGATAATGGCGCTCATAGGCTTGCACATCCTTAAAGCGAAAATCCGCAGAGAGGTCGATCACCTTGAGGTTGTTTTGAAGCAACTCCGGAACAAGGGTCATGGGAAGCTGATGGGGCAGCGCGGTGAATACCACATCAGCGACCACAGCCATCTTTTGCGGCTCATAAGATTCACAAACCAAATCCACCCAACCCCTCAACGCAGGGTAAACCGCATCAAACCGTTCGCCGGCATATTGCCGGGAGGTCAGGCAGGTCAATTCGACATCCGGATGACCGCAAAGTATCCTGACCAGTTCCGCACCGGCATAGCCAGTAGCACCGATAACACCCACGCGTATCATAAAATAAATCCTCCTATTAGGATCGAATCTGTTGCTATGTGTCAGTACCTCTTTTGTAGTTGCCACCTTCAAATACGGTTAACAATAAGGTGTCGAATGTAAATGCGACAAAGAAATCGATAGGATTCCTTTACTTTAAACTTAACACTTTAAACTTAAAACTGGTTTTCACCGGCATCCATTGTTGATATATGCTGCCACACAACCAGTCTGCGCCTGATTCAAAGCTCTTTAACCCATAGCATATTGGTGGTACCCACTTCCCAAATGGGGCGGCCGGCTGTGATGACCACGCGGTCGCCCTTATGCACATGCCCCTTTTCCATGGCCGCCAATGCAGCCTGTTCCACCATTTCGTCGGTATCCTCGATGATCGGCAGAAAAAAAGGCATAACGCCCCAATAAAGCGCCAGCCGCCGCACCGTTGATTCGTCCGGCGACAATGCGATGATGGGTTGATAAGGCCGATACCGGGAGATATGGATGGCGGTCAAACCCGATCTTGTGGTGGCAACCACCGCCCTCGCAGAAAGATTCTTAGCCAAGATTGAAGCCGCGTAGGAGACCGATTCCGCCGTTCCATTTCTTGGGAGCACCTGCAGGTATTTATTGTGCGGATATTTCTCTTCGGCGCTGGCCGCGATACGCGCCATATACTGCACCGCCTCGATGGGATATTTTCCACTGGCGGTCTCTTCTGATAGCATCACCGCATCGGCGCCGTCCAATACGCCGTTGGCCACATCTGCGGCCTCCGCCCGCGTGGGCCGCGGTGATTCCACCATGGATCGCAGCATCTGGGTGGCGATAACCACCGGTTTGCCCAGGGTATTGGCTTGACGCACCAGCCGTTTTTGAATATTGGGGACATTCTCCAGGGGAATCTCCACGCCCAAATCACCGCGCGCGACCATGATACCGTCCGCGGCTTCGATGATCGCACCGATATGGTCCAGCGCTTCATGCTTTTCAATTTTGGCAATTACCGGCGTTTGTCTGTTGTTGCGGCGAATGATCTTCTTGATGTCATGAATGTCGGTGGCCGATCGCACGAATGAAAGGGCGATATAGTCCACGTCCCTGTCCAGCCCGTAGAGGAGATCCCGGCGGTCTTTTTCGGTGAGGGCCGGAATATCCAATGAACTGGTGGGCAGATTGATGCCTTTGTAGGAGGTCAGCAAGCCGCCGGTCACCACCGAGCAGACAATCTCTGTTGCACCGGTGCGTTCCACGGTCAAATCCATCATGCCATCCGCCAACAAAATCCGGTCCCCGGCTTTGACCTGCGAAGGCAGACCGGAATAACTCACCGGAATATGGTTGCCCTGGGCCGGTTTCTTTTCGGTGCTCAGAATGAGTGTCTGTCCGGCCAGCAACTGAATCCCGGGTTGTGGCACTTCTCCGACGCGGATCTTGGGGCCGCATAGATCTTGCAATATGGCCACAGGACGCCCTATCTCGGCGGATGCCCGGCGAACCATATCCATCAGCGCGCCATGATCTTGATGGGTACCGTGGGAGAAATTCAATCGCGCCACGCTCATCCCCTGCTCGATCATCGCTTTGATGGTTTCAAATGTATTGCTGGCCGGCCCGATGGTACAGACGATCTTTGTTTTTGGCAGCATATTGAAAACCCCGTTGGTGTTTGAGTGGCTGTACATAAAGCTTGTACGCGCGATCAACCTTCCCGTCAAGGCCGTCAACCACGCTTGAATCCACAAATATCCAAAATGGTCTTTTTCAGCGTCAGGGCAGCGTCCTGGCCAGTAGATTTGAGACGCAGGTCATCCCGGTTGAGATGCGCCAGCGCAGCGACGAGTTCCTGAAGCGAATACTTTTCAGACTTCAACAAAGTTTGGTAAACCGGGTAGGAGCTGCTGGGATTGGCGGCCAAAACGATTTCAGCCGTCTTCTTTTTACTGCCGCGGCCTTTTCCGGCAGGCTCGGTTGCAGGCATTTCCCAGAGGCCGGTCTGCTCGCGCGTATGGTTGTCGAATGCTTCAATGGCCGGCATAACGGACTTTTGGAATTGGGGGTAACCCATCCCGCCGGTCCAGCAGTTGCCAAATGCGCTGGTGACAAAAGACTTGGCCAGCAACAACTTGCGCAGTTGATTGGCGAGCGCCGACAATATCTGCAACGGATGCCATTTTGCGTCCAGCAAGGTCCGCAGATAGAAGAGGGCCTGGACAATATTTCTGTCGGCAACGGCATTGGTCAGTTCGAAGACCGGATCCGACTTGGTGCGCCTCAAGACCACATGGATATCTTCTTCCGTGATTTCATGCCGTTTTCCGGAGTAGTCGATGAGCTTATCAATATTTTGAACGAAGGTTCGCGGGTCAAACCCGGTGAGCTGCCAAAGGGTCTGAAACGAAGTGGGCGACAATCGCTTTTCGGACTTGGCCAGCATGGCATCCAAAGTCTTACGCAATACAGCTTCCTGGGCAGTCTTGTCCGCTTTTCGGTCACCCAAAGGAATGTTGCAGTCGATCACTTCACCTTTTTCCCGAAAAGCTTTATACAGTTTCAAATTCTTGGGAACCTTTGAATGTACAGCGACAATCAGGTAATGATTGTCAGGAAAACCCTTTTCAACGGCCCGCTGAAGGGTTCCCGCATCATCCGCGGCATGCTGCGGTTGCCAGCCCTGATCGAGGCAGAGCTTTGCCAACTTGGCCACACCGTTTGATCCCAACTGCCCGTAAACAATCTTCAGGGCCTCATGGTCACGGCTTATTCGAAGGACATCCTCCAAATCGATCTCCATCCGCCCGCACAGGTGAAGAAAATGTTTGGCTGCCTGGGGCACGTCGTTGTTGTGCCAGGCCTCGGCAATTTGATCCGTCAAGCGCCGCTGATTGAAGCGTCCTTCGAACAGTTTGGCATCCTTGAACAGCACGATTTTAGGGCCGCCTAAAAGCGCAAAGGTATTCAATCGCTCCAGAACATCACTGAGGCTTTGATCCGCCCCATCAACTTTTTCACAGCACAGATCCTCAGATTCGCCGGCGAGAAGATGGGCCGTCAGCGTTTCCGACGATTGCGCCACCAGCATTTCCTGGCCGTGAATCAAGTAGGCCGACGGCTGTTTTTGACGGCCGGCTTTCTTTAAATAATCTGCCAGTTGGCTATGAAGGAGTTCAGTCATGAGATAAGGTCATGGTACTGGACTAGAACGGCATTTTTTTGAACAGGATGTGTAGGATAAAAATGGTCACCCCTATTGTGACGGCGCTGTCAGCAACATTAAAGGTTGGCCAATGCAGGCTGGCCACGTATAGGTCCAGAAAATCCACCACTTCTCCGAACCGCACACGATCGATGAGATTGCCGATGGCCCCCCCGAAAATCAACGCCAGCGAGAACGCCATATAGGGATGGGATCTCGGTGTCTGGTGATGAAAATAGAGGATCAGTCCAAGTGCCAGCAGGGCGGCGCCCAGAAATATCCAGTGCCGCAGGGGTGAACCGTTTTGGGCCAGAAATCCGAATGCCCCGCCCGGATTATGGACATGGGTCAGATTGAAGAGTCCGGGAATGATGGCGATGCTTTTAAATATCGGCATTTTCTCGAGCACCAAGGCTTTGGAGATCTGGTCACATGCCACCACAAGCGTGGCCACCATCGAAAATCGAACGTATTTGTTCCTCAGCGACATCAAGTTCCAATCATCAAGACAAAAAGCGTTGCGTGCATTCATCAGTCTAGTCTACTTCGCTTGTTTCGCTTATGGCTTTAACCGTCGGATAGCACCGATGGCAAAGCTGCGGATGATCGCTCTGCTGTCCCACACTGGGGTCATGCACCCAGCAACGGTTGCACTTTTCGCCGGACGCCGGCGCAACGCGAACCGCGATGCCCTCCTCCTCCTGGCTGTGATAGGCATCGGCCATATCCCCCGCCACCAGTTCGGCCCGGGATACGATGAAGATCGACCGCAGATCGTCACGGAACGGCTTTAACTGTTCGAAAAGGCTCTCGGGCAGCCCGACGGTGACGGCGGCATTCAGTGAATGCCCGATGACCTTCTCAGCGCGAGCCTCTTCCAGCGCTTTGGTCACCTCGGCACGCACGGTTCGAATGGCCTGCCATTGTGCGGCCAGAGCATCGTCCCGCAGCCCCTCATCGGCCTGGGGCAGACTCGCCATATGAATGCTCTTCTCCTTGCCTGAATAGGACGGCAGATAAGTCCAAATCTCTTCGGCTGTGAAGACCATGATGGGCGCCATCAAACGGGCCAGACCGTCTGCTATCTTATAGAGTGCCGTTTGTGCGCTGCGGCGTGACAAATCTTTTGTCGGGGCGGTATAGAGACGATCCTTGAGGATATCCAGATAGAAGGCCGAAAGATCCAGGGTGCAGTAGTTGAACAGCGCATGGTAAATGGTATGAAACTCATACGCATCATAAGCCCCGCGTGCGCGTTTGATCAGATCTTGAAGCAGGTGCAGCGCGTAACGGTCGATGGACAGCATATCATCGTAAGGCACGGCGTCAAGGACCGGGTCGAAATCACTGAGATTGCCAATCAGAAAACGGCTGGTATTGCGAATGCGCCGGTAGGCATCGGTAAGCTGCTTGAGAATCTTATCCGAAATGCGGATGTCGTCCCGGTAGTCGGAGGCCGAGACCCAAAGCCGTAGAATTTCCGCGCCATACTGTTTGATGACCTTTTCGGGGGCAATGACATTGCCCAGGGACTTTGACATCTTTTTGCCTTTGGCATCCACCACAAATCCGTGGGTGAGCACGGATTTATAAGGCGCAGCCTTTCTCAAACCCACCGCCGTCAGCAAAGAGCTGTGGAACCAGCCGCGATGCTGGTCCGACCCTTCCAGGTAGAGATCGGCCGGCCAGTCCAGATTGTCGCGCGCTGCAAGGACCGCCACATGGCTGACACCCGAGTCGAACCATACATCCAGAATATCAGTCTCTTTTTCAAATGCACCACTGCCGCAAGCCTGACAAACAGCCCCTTCCGGCAGAAGTTCGGCGGTCTCCTTTTCAAACCAGGCATCGGCGCCTTTGTCGGCAAAAAGCGCATGAATACTCGCCATTAATTCCGGTGTCATGTGGGCGGCACCGCAATCCCGGCAAGTGAATACCGTTATGGGCACTCCCCAGGCGCGCTGCCTCGATACGCACCAGTCGGGACGGTTCTCAATCATGCCGTAGATGCGCTCGCGGCCCCAATGGGGAATCCATTTGACCTGATCGATAGCATTCAGGGAAGCCCGGCGCAGACCTGTTTTCTCCATGGAGATAAACCATTGGGGTGTGGCTCGAAAAATGACCGGCCGCTTACATCGCCAGCAATGGGGATAGGAATGTGAAATCTCCTCCCTGCCCAGCAAAACACCCTTGTCTGCTAGTGTTTGGTTGATCTGTTCATTGGCTTTGAACACGAACTGTCCGTTGAGATCCTGTACCTCATCGGTAAAACATCCGCGGTCATCGACGGGAGAGTAAGCAGTCAGGCCGTATTTCAAACCCACATCATAGTCTTCGCGGCCATGACCTGGAGCGGTGTGCACGCAACCGGTACCGGCTTCCAAGGTGACATGCTCGCCGAGAATGATCAGCGATTCACGATCATATAATGGGTGACGGCATCTCATCCTCTCCAGCTGTTTTGCACGCAGCCCTCCGAGGACCTTGTAATTTTGTTGGCCGAAGGCATCCATGCAGGATGCCAGCAACGCTTTGGCCAGAATCAATACCTCACCGCTGTCGATTTCGACAGCCACATAGTCAAATTCCGGATGCAGGGCGATGGCCAGGTTCGCTGGAAGGGTCCATGGCGTGGTCGTCCAGATGACGACGAAGATTTTTTTGCCCGCCAGATCCGGCAACTGATCACTCAAGTCATCGATCAAGGGAAATTTGACAAAAATTGATGGGGAAGTCTCATCCTTATACTCGATCTCCGCTTCGGCTAAAGCGGTTTGGCAACTGCAGCACCAATAGATGGGTTTTTTGCTGCGGAACAGGCTGCCTTCAAGCGCAAATTTACAGCACTCCCTGGCGATAGTGGCCTCGTAGTCATAACTCATGGTCAGGTAGGGATCGTGCCAATCCCCCATCACGCCGAGCCTTTTAAATTCTTCACGCTGGATATCGATGAATTTATCGGCATATGCGCGGCATTTCCGGCGGATCTGGGCCTGGCTCATATCTTTCTTTTTGCTGCCCAGCTCTTTCTCGACGTTGTGCTCGATGGGCAGTCCGTGACAGTCCCAACCCGGGACATATACCGCATCGGCGCCATCCATCTGACGCGAACGCACGATGAAGTCTTTGAGTATCTTGTTCAGCGCAGTCCCGATGTGGATATGACCATTGGCATATGGCGGACCGTCATGGAGGATAAAACGCGCCTTGTCTTTGGAATTTTCACGGATGGTCTGATAAAGCCGTTGCGCCTCCCATCGTTGGAGTTGTTCTGGTTCACGCTGCGCCAAATTAGCCTTCATCGGAAAGGCTGTTGCCGGCAAATTCAGCGTCTTTTTGTAGTCCATCGATTCCTCCATCTTTCAGAGCTATTGAACTCGCATATGTAATTTCGATTGACTGGAATGTCAAGGAAATAGCCCGTATCGCCTGGGCCAACGCATGTGTATTGTAGCGGTGAATGGCCAACCCTGCTTGATGGCAGGACAATTTGGGCGATGAGAAATGCCAAATCCTGCTCAAAGCATGGCCGCACGATGCCCGCAGGTTGAGTTATAACTTGATTTTCGATCATCCAACATATAGTTTAAAGTTTTTTTTAAACCACTCAACGCCGATGAATGTTCGACCGCATCTGGTGTAGGAAAACCTTTCCATCCGACCTTAGGCTGAGGAGATCCAATGCCTGATTTAAACGCAATGAAAGTATTGATCATCGGTGCGGGGCCGACTTCCATCGGACAGACCGGTGAATGCCACGAAGGCGCCTTGGAAGCGTGCCGCGCATTGGCGGCTGCAGGATGCCGACTTATTACGGTGGATGCCAATCCCGATACCATATTCAATCATGCACCATGGTCCCAACACCCCATGATCGATCCGCTGACCCCTGGATCGATCGCTCGCATCCTCGAGGCTGAACAACCTGACGCTCTGTTGACCTTGTTCAGCGGACGGGATGGACTCCATCTGGCATCACAGCTCTATCAGAACGACGTGATTACCAAGCGCGGCATCCACATATGGGGGCCTTGCCGGGCTTGCCTGGAGAGCATTCGTGATCGTGATACCCTTCAATCGGCGCTGGCACCCATCGGATTGAAGACGCCCTCCATTTTTACGGTATCCGGCGTGGAAGCCGCCATTGAAAAAGCGCAACAACTCGGATTCCCGGTGGTCCTGCGCTGCGACGATGCGCACCTAATACCCGACGGTCTGCTGCTCTACAATCAAGATGAACTGAATCGGATCGGCGCCACCCTGGCCGGCGAGCCAGAGAGCAAATTTTCCGTGGAGGCCTCTCTTCTCGAGTGGCAGCAAGTTGAGCTCGAAGTGATTCGCGACAACGCCGGCCAGTCCAGGCTGATCGGCAGCATCGAATATCTGGACACGGCCGGCATTCATCCGGGGGACGCCATCGGCGTCTGTCCGCCGCAATCACTGCCTGAAGCGCTGCAGGCGGATCTTTTCAACCATGCCCGTGCCATTGCAGACCACCTGAATATTGTCGGCGGCACCACGCTGCGCTTTGCCTATCACCCCGCCGACCAGGATCTTCTGGTCCTGGCGGTGCATCCGCGCTATACCACTGCATCGGCGCTGGTGGCACGCATCAGTGGGATACCCGTGGCAAGGATATCATCCTTGCTGGCTGCCGGACTTACTTGGGAGCAGTTGCCATCCGACATTTCAGCAACCCTTGAACCAAAGACCCCTTCACACATCGTGGGCGTCAAGTGGCCGCGATGGGATTTCGTGAACCTCAAAGGCGCCTTGGACCGCTTGGGGCCCCGCATGCAGGCCACTGGCCATAGCGTTGGCTATGGTGAAAATTTTAAAACGGCACTGCAGAAAGCGGCCCACGCCGCCGAAAGCAACCGCGGCGGTATTGTGGCACAAGCCGACATCCTGACCGATCATGCCCTGGAATCGGTATTGTCCCAGCTATCCACCCCATCCAGCCGCCGGGCTGTTGAAATTTATGCAGCCTTGCGCCGAGGGGCCTCCGTAGAAGATGTCGTGGAGCACACCCACATCGGCCGATGGTTTATCGACCAGTTTAAGGCGCTGGCAGACACCCAAATGCAAATCGAAGCGCATCGGAACGGCACACCGCCCGAGGCCCTATTGCAGCGCGCCCTCCAGGAAGGCTTTAAAGCCGATAACATTTCCCGGCTCATAAACCTGCCGGCCAAACAGATAGAAACCCATTTGGCCGGCATGAATCTGATAAAAACATGGAAAAGCCTGCCTGGCAAAGGTCTGTCGCTACGCTACAGCACCTGGGGTGCGACCGAACAGTCGCCGACGCCCGGCAGTGACCCAAAAATCGTGATTGTGGGCAATGGCGCCAGCGC
>Ga0210123_1000643_pt1 | contig 20774 bp, 18 predicted proteins | sample Muzzi_PWB_D2_FD_185535 | JGI IMG/M metagenome (GOLD analysis project Ga0210123, IMG submission 185535) | Wetland microbial communities from San Francisco Bay, California, USA, that impact long-term carbon sequestration - Muzzi_PWB_D2 (SPAdes) | ecosystem: Environmental > Aquatic > Marine >... | reverse complement strand
GAGGATTGTTGCCCCTCCAACATTAAACAAATATAATACTATAGATTATTCGGAAAAGTGCAAGCGATTATTTACGGAATTTTTCCGTAAATAATAACTATCAGCGGTGGAGGAAGTTTTTGCTCTCGGCAGCGCTATGACTTCTGCCAATATGGATAATAACTTCTGGCTCCTTTCGGAGCCCTTGCGACAGGACTTAAATGGGATGGAAAAATAAGTTGATTGACGAATCACCGGTCCGGGAGAAACCGGCTGACCTGAGCGACGAAGTTCTCCGGATCGATCGGTTTTTCAATATAGCCTTCACATCCGGCCTGCAGCACGGCCTCCCGGTCGCCGGCCATGGCGTAGGAGGTCACGGCAACGACGGGGATGCCGGCTGTCTGATCCCGGGACTTCAACTGTCGTGCCACTTCATGGCCATCCATCACCGGCAATTGGATATCGAGCAGAATCAGATTCGGAGCAATGGCCAACGCCAGCTCCAACCCCTCCAAACCGTTTCGCGCCTGCACGACTTTCATTCCGGCTTTCTCCAACAGAAAAGTCGTCATGTACATATTCTGCTCGTTATCCTCAATCACCAGAATGGTGTTATCCGCCATATTCCATCCCCTGCGCTAATGGCAATCTAAAAGTAAATGTACTCCCCGCTCCTAAGCAACTTTCCACCTCGATCTGACCGCCGACGGCAGCCATAATCCGCTTACAGATCGAAAGCCCCAAACCGGTTCCCTCGAATTTGCGGGTGGTCCCACTGTCAAGCTGCTGAAAGGGCTGGAACAGTTTGACGAGGTCCGTATCGCGGATGCCGATACCGCTGTCCCTGACCCGGGTTTCCAGAAAATCGCCGTTTATACGGCATTCGATTCGTACCTCACCCTGATCGGTAAACTTGATGGCATTGTTTGCCAGGTTGATCAACACCTGACGGATCCGCCGTTCATCGCTGACAACCTCGTCAACTTCAGGAGCAATCTCCGTCGTAAGGGCCAATTGCTTCTTTTCCGCCAGCGGCTTCAGTTCTCCCCTGACCTGTTCCACCACTTCGCGCATGTTGAAAGGGGCGTGGGAAATCTCCAGTTCTCCGGCTTCGATTTTCGAAATATCGAGCACATCGTTGATCAGGTTGAGCAGATGCTTGGCGCTGCCATGGACCATCTTCAGCTGTTTTTTCTGTTCGAAATTCAGTGGCCCGGCCATCTCGCCAAGAATGATGCCGCTGAAGCCGAGAATCGAATTCAGCGGCGTACGCAGTTCGTGGGACATGCTGGCCAGGAATGCGCTCTTGGTGCGGTTGGCGGTATCGGCCGCGTCCTTGGCTTCCTGAATCAGGAATTTCTGATGCCGGATCTGCCGATTCCACCACAGCACCAGAACCAAGGCCACGGAGAAAGCCAGGACGATTTTCCCCAGCAGCGTGTAATCGAATGCTCTTTCAAAACGCAGCGAGACCCATTTATCGAATATGGCATGATGTTCTTCCTCGCTGATACTTTTTAAAGCCTTGTCGAAAATAGCCGCCAGCTCCGGCCAGTCCGACCGAACGCCAATGGCGAATCCGGGCAATTTAGCTTCGGTAGTGGCCGCATACTTGAGGTTGGTCAGGTTGAACTTGCGAATGGTATAGGCGGAGGTAATGATGTCCCCCAGGAATGCGTCGACCTCTCCGGCTGACAGGGCCTTAAGTCCGGACAGCGTGCTTTTTTCCTGGACGATAATAATATCGCGATCACGCGCATCCTGCTGATAATACCCTTCAACGATGGCAACCCGGTTCCCGGCCAGATCCGCCAGCCCGGTAATAAAGGGATAATCGTCGCGGGTCAGAATCACCCGTGTGTAATTGATATACGGGCGGGTGAACTTGAGGTATTCGCTTCTTTCCTGGCTGGGCGTCAAAACGGGCAGCACATCGAGCTGCCGATTCTTGGCCATTTCAACCGTTTGTGACCAGTTCTTTATTCCCGGAACGATGTGCAACTCGACACCCAGGTGTTTTTGCAGCAAGGCAAGGTAATCGGCGCCCATCCCGGCATACTTGCCCTGTTCATCGAGAAATTCCAGTGGGGGAAAATCGGGATCGTATCCGACCTTGATCAGCGGGTGTTCGCGAAGCCATGCCTGTTCCCTGCCGGTGAGGAGAACTTTTCCGGCCGCGAGCTTTTCCGCCGGCATTCCTTCACCGGTGACCCCTGAGAGATAGAACGAAATGGCTCGATAGTAAACGGAAGCGGGATTCTGTTTCAGCTTTCGCAGCTGGCGATCGATGGCGGCAATCAAGGCAGCCGTATGCCGGCCCTGCTGCGGAAAGGCGAATTTGAGATGTCGCGGGTTGAAAATGATGGAAGACCTGTTGAGCGAAAAATCCTGCTCATAAAGGGTTCCGAACAGCCGGTTGACCACTCCTGCGTCGGCCTGGCCGCTGTCCAGCAGTTCAAAGACCTGCCGGTAATTCTCCACCTCGATAAACTTGGCACTGATGTCGAATTTGCGGCAGATCGCCTTGATTCCTGCTTCGCCGCCGGTATGAATACTTCCCTTCATCACGGCGACGGTCCGGTTCTGCAGATCGAGGAAGGATTCGATGGTTAAATCTTTTTTGGTGTAGAGCAGCCCCCAGTTGATGAACACCGTTTCGGCATTAAAAGCGTATTTTTCGGCGCGTTTTTTGGAGAACGCGACATCCACCATGATATCGATCGCGCCGTTTTCCAGTCGCTGCAGACATTCCTCCCAGGTCCCCTTAACATACTCCAGCTTCCACCCTGCCTCAGCGGCGATCTGCTGCAGAATATCCGGGAAAATTCCACGGATCTGGCCATCCTTGTCGGAGAAAATTTTCGGCGGGTTTTCGTAGGCGCCTACGCGGATTGTCAGCGCCGAAGATGGGCCCTGCGTTGCGGCAAAACAGGCTGAGGGAAGAGCCATGCAGAGAAGGAAGACAAACCAAACTAAAATAATGCAGCGGAATCGCCCACGGCCCCGGAAGAAGCTGTTCCTCCTGAACATTGATTGACTTGTCGCCATTTGCTCTCCCGCAATTCGCCGGCACATGAAATATTTTCGGGATTGATTGGGATCCCCTTGCCGAGGAAATGCTCCCCCTCCTGGAATCATCTGATTCAAAATAGTTCTATGAAACATAAGCCTACCACGTTCAGCTTTGATGACCAATCTGAAGCGCAGCCAGTGCCCGACCGAAACAATTGGTTTTTGTAAATAACGTGGTAATCTTTCAACTTCCGGGAGATTCGCAGAAAACGGCGGACAACGGGGGGGCTTACGATAAAGTCATTGATAGACGCTGCACCCCGCCCTGACAGCTTTCCATATCATAACTGAAGTGGATTGATTTGCCGGACCACCACGGCATCACGCTACTGCCCCGGCCAGGCAGGTGATCCCAAGTGCTTGAATCCAAAAAGGGATAACAATGGCAAAGATGTTGATAGTCGAGGACAACAAAAACAGTCGTTATATGCTGGAGAAACTGTTGCAGGCGGAAGGTCATCAGGTCCTGGCCGCCGAGCAGGGGGATGTCGCATTGCAGCTAGCCAGGCAAAACCCGATCGATATTGTCATCTCAGACATTATGATGCCGGTGATGAACGGCTACCGGCTCTGCCGCGAAATGAAACGCGACAACTCCCTAAAACACATCCCTTTCATCTTTTACACGGCGACCTTTCTGGAGCAGGAGGACAAAGATCTGGCCATGGGCCTTGGGGCCTCACATTTTCTGGTGAAACCGATGGAGAGCGCCAAATTTCTTGCTCTGCTCAATCAGATCCTCGAGGAGCACAACAAGGGTTTGTTGCCGGTACCGACCGAACCGCCGTCAGACATCGAATCCGTACTGGACATGTATGAAAACAGCCTGACCCGTAAGCTTGCGGAGACGGTGGAAAAACTGCAGAGAGAGCGCCGCGCCCTGCAGGAATCGGAACTCAAACTGAAAGAAGCTCAGGAAATCGCCCAGATGGGACATTGGGAACTGCACCTCGAAGACAACCGCCTGTACTGGTCGGATGAGATCTATCGCCTGTTCGGTCATAAACCTCAGCAATTCGAACCGACTTTTGCAGTCTTTTTCGAAAATATCCACCCCGAAGATCGGGAGAAGGTTGAACAGGCCTATCAAGAATCCCGGGACAAGAAGATGTCCTATTCCATCGATTATCGGCTGCAGCACAAGGACAATGACATCAAATACGTGCATGAGTGCGGCCAGACCCAGTACGATGAGGACGGCCGGCCAATCTATTCAGTGGGGACGGTTCAGGACATCACTGAACGAAAACGGATCGATGAAGAACTGCGCCGCCACCGGGATAATCTGGAAGAGCTGGTCAAAGAACGAACCTTGACGATTGAAGAGACAAATCAGAAATTATCCCGGGAAATTAAAGTCCGCACCCGCGTGGAAAACGACTTGAATAAAGCTATTGCTGCGGCTGACGAAGCGAATCATGCAAAGTCGGTTTTCCTGGCCAGGATGAGTCATGAATTACGCTCCCCCCTTGCTGCGATTCTCGGCTATACCAGGCTGCTGCGGGGTAAAGTCGACCCGTCGAATCCCCTTATCAAATATATCAACACCATTGACAGCAGCGGTCAGCATCTGTCGGCGCAGATCGACGATATTCTGGAAGTTTCAAAAATCGAAGCGGGGCAAATAGAATTGAATCCGGTCCGGTTTGATTTTTCCAAGTTGATTGAGGACATCAAAGCCATCGTTCAGGGACAGGCAAGTGAAAAGCGCCTGCAATTGATCATTGAGAAACAAGAGGATATGCCAGGTAAATTAATCGGCGACGAGGCCAAAATCAGGCAGATTCTGGTCAATCTATTGAGTAATGCTATTAAATTTACCGGGGCGGGAACTGTGACCCTGCGGTTGCACTGCAAGGACAACCTGGGATTGGAACTGGTCATGGCCGTCGAGGACACCGGCGACGGAATTTCAACAGAGGAAATTGACAAGCTATTTCAGCCCTTTGGACAAACGAAATTCGGTCGTTCCAAAGGAGGGACCGGGCTGGGGCTGGTAATCAGCCGCCAATATGCGCAATTAATGGGTGGTGATCTCATCGTCAGCAGTGAAGTGGGAAAAGGGAGCGTATTTACCTGCACCTGCCGGGTTGAAATAGATCCGACTCCCGATTATTGCGAATGGAGAACCGAAAAACGCAGCATCACCATCCTAGCGCCGGGACTGCAACAAAAGACCATCCTGATTGCCGACGATCATCAGGAACTTCGTTTCTTCGTCAAACAACTCCTGAACGAAGTCGGATTTGTCACCAGGGAAGCCGGAGATGGAGTTGAGGCCCTGAGCATTATTGACGCTGAACCGATCGATCTGGTGATCATGGATATCCAGATGCCGGAAATGAACGGCTACCAGGCGATCAGCCGTCTGCGCGAAACCACCCGGGGTCGGAATTTGCCGATCATCGGTTTCAGTGCCAGTGCTTTTGAAGAAGATCGAATCAATGTTCTGGCGTCAGGTGCGGATGATTTTCTCAGTAAACCGGTCAATGAAGCGGAATTATTTGAGAAGATCGGACGGTTATTGGGGATTGGTTATTGCTACTCTTAATGCCTTTCCCCTGTCATGGAATCAGGATGGTCGAGCCGGTGGTTTTTCTTCCTTCCAGGTCGCGATGAGCCTGGGCTGCATCGGCCAACGGGTACTGCTGGTTGATTTCGATTCTGACCCCTTGCGAGATCACCGCGGTGAACAGGTCGGCCGCACTGGCGAGCAGATCCTCGCGTTTCGCTGTGTAAGCCATCAGTGAAGGTCGGGTCAGGAACAGCGAACCCTTCTGGGCCAGCAGTCCCGGATTGAAGGTTGCTACCGGGCCGGAGGATTGTCCGAAACTGACCAGCATTCCCATCGGGCGCAGGCAATCGAGTGACTTCAGGAACGTCTCCTGCCCCACCGAATCGTAAACGACCGCCACCCCTTCCCCGCCGGTCAGCTCCCGCACCTGCGCGACAAAATCCTCCTGGTGATAGAGGATCGGGTGATCGCAGCCGTGCGCTTCGGCGAGGGTGGCCTTCTCCCGGCTGCCGACCGTGCCGAATACCCTGGCACCGAGCGCTTTCGCCCACTGGCAGACGATCAGGCCAACCCCGCCGGCGGCGGCATGGATCAGGATACTGTCCCCCTGCTGCACGCGATAGGTGCGGCGGAGCAGGTACTGGGCGGTCATCCCCTGAAGCATCATGGCCGCGGCCTGCTGGCTGCCGATCTGTTCCGGCAGTTTGACCAGGCGGTGCGCCGGGATCAGCCGTTCGGTCGCGTAGGCCCCCGGCGGCACCCCGGCATAGGCGACCCGGTCGCCCACGGCAACCTCCGTCACATCCGCGCCGACTGCCAGTACCTCTCCGGCTCCCTCCATGCCAATGATCGCCGGCAGGGCAGGCAGTGGATAGAGCCCGGTGCGATGATAAACGTCGATGTAATTCAGGCCGACGGCAGCATGGCGCAGATGAACCTCGCCGTTTCCGGGAGCAGGGACCGCTACCGGTTCCCAACGCATGACTTCCGGTCCGCCCGTGGTGTGAATACGAATTGCGTGCGGCATGATCCACTCTCCTTGAGCCTGTCGTTCGGTCGCAACCTGCGACCGGTTATTTTAGCTCGAATGAGACCTTGATGACCACCTGGTATTCGCTGATTTGACCATTGTCGCCGATATGGCCGCGAATGTCCTGGACCTCGAACCAGGACAGCTTGTCCAAGGACTGCTGAGCCCGGCCCACCGCCTGCTGAATCGCCGCCTCGATACTATCACCGGAGATGCCGATCACTTCCACCTTCTTGTAGGTTCTGCCCTTTCCGTAGGTCATAATATCCTCCCTGGTTAATGCGATAGAAGGGAACTGCTTACTTAAAGGCTAGCATTCCGAGCCTGCTTGTAAACCGGGTGTTTGGAAATGATGGGAAGGAGGAAAGCGATCCTTTGAAAACAATCGAAACCGGTCGCTTGACAGCGCTGCAAGCTGTGATAAAAGTAAATTATGCGATGACGGAAACGCCGATGAGGCAAGTAGAGCGGATGACCCTAAAAAGTCATCAACTGACCGGAAATAATTCTTAAGTCAGTCAATGCTCGAACAACCGGGAAAGCAAAAAATCCCGGCAAAACCCACGGCGCTATCCGCCATCGTTGTTTTTTGTCCGCCGTGCTGCCACGATGATAAACAATTTATGAGTTTTGAAGGATGAAATCACTTAATTTGCCTCAGCCTTCATCCTTCACAACAAAAGCCCTGAAGTTCAGGGCTTTTGTTGTGAACAGATAGGTTTTCAAACAATCCGGTTACTCGGGATAACCCATGCTTTCCAGCAGGAAATCATAGCAGTTATCTTTCTTTTCTTCGTTGGCTCTCAACTTCATAGCTTCGCGGGGATGCTGATTCAGATGACCGCTGATGCCGTAGATATCGTTGAAGCCCCATTCAATTTCCTTGCGCAGGTCGACCATGTGGTCCTGGATCAACCGGTAGATCGGGCGCACGTCGAATTTCGGGTTCTTCAGGAAATTCAGCAGCAGCTCAAGATTACAGTTCCCGGCGCCACGTCCGATACCGTTCACCGTGGCATCCAGCATATTCACTCCCTCGATGATGCACTGCTGGGTGTTGGAGAAAGCCAGTTGTTGATTGTTGTGGGCGTGGAAACCGAGTTCCTTGTCTGGAGCATGCTTTTTATAAAGATTCAGGTAAGCGGTAATCTGCTCGGAATAGAAGGCGCCGAAACTATCGACAAAATAAAGGTAGTCAACCTCCGGCGTGGCATTCACCTGCTCGAGAGCTTCAATCAAATCGGTTTCGATGGCCGCGGAAGGCGCCATGATATTGATCGTGGTCTCGTAGCCCAGGTCTTTGGTCCGCTTGGCCAAGTCCAGCCCCTTGTCGATATCGCCGACGTAACAAGCGGTCCGGATCATGCCGACAACACTCTGATCGGCAGGCAGCAGGTCAGATAAATCCACCCGACCCACATCGTACATCACCGCTAGCACAGGCCGGTAATCACCGTCATAGGAGTCAACCACCCGTTTGATGTCATCCTCATCGCAGAAATTCCATTTGCCGTATTCCTCACGGGTATAGACATCACTGACACAAAGCTTTTTGCCGATTTCCATATAATCGACGCCGGACTTGCAGAGGGCCTGATAGACAGCTTTCACGAACTTATCACTGAAATGATAGTTATTGATCAATCCGCCATCACGGATCGTACAGTCAAAAACTTTGATTTCTTTACGAAACATGCGCGTAACTCCTTAATTGACGTCCAATGTATCGATATGGATGATTTCAGAAGAAATAGGATGATCGCTCTTTTCTAAGTCAGCCAGAGCACAACTGTCAATTAAAATTAAGGGCAGGATGCAAAGAAATATCTTCCTTTAATCAATAGTTTATGCATATTGAAACGGAATTTGCTGTCAATAACTCACAGCGCCCACCGTATTTGATTTGCCAAAAAATAAGTTTAATTCTTTTGAACACAAAGAAGATTCCATTCAGAATAAAAGTTTCCATATTTCAAACATAATCGTTCTAGTTCATTCAGCAATATCAGTGGCAAGATCAAAATTATTGGGGCTGCCCCGGACATTTTTCAGTTATCCAGAACAGCCCCATACCAGAAACCAGCATTTTGCCTCGCTATATTTTCTTTGCGCCCTTGGGTCTTGAGTGAGCCTATGCAATCAGGCGTAAGATGGCATTAAAAAGAATTTGGAATCGTTAGACCGAGCTAGTGAGCCAGGACACACCCTCGCTCTTGCGCTTCTGAAAGACGGAACGCCTTTTCCAACCCCTCTCGGGCTTCGGTAGAAACTTGCAGAAAAGCAAAAGCAGCCCGTACCCTGCGAAACGTGTGGTCTGAATTGGCCTCTATTAACCGCAGGTTGACGATCCTTGAATACAGATCTTTAACAACGATCCTCTCGCCGCCCAAGGTGATTTCCACCCGCAGCATCATCGGCGAGCCGCAGTCAAATTCATCCTGCCAGTCCATTTCGCAAAGCAAGCCACCGAGACTGATATTAATCAACTTCCCATCGAAGTAGTGCCTTTTCTGTTCCAGAGAGACATTTGCAGTGGAGAAGCTATAGCGTTCGCTTTGCCGCAAATTCACCGGATTGCAGATCCGGTTTATCGTTTCGGCAAGGATGCGGGCGGAGGTTGGGTGATAAAGGCATTCATTGGCCCCGGCTTCAAGCAAGGACTGGATCTGTTTTTCCTCGCGGTCTGCGCTCAGCAACAGTATCGGGATATGACCGTTCTGCAGGCTGGCGCGAAGACGACTGAGGAAAGGTGAAGCGCCAGTGACTTTTGGGTGCCAGGACAGAATGATGAGATGACAGGTTTTCTGGGTCAGGGTTTCCGCAGCTTCAGCAGTATCTTTTACCTCGACAATTTCAATATCGTTCAAATTGGCCATTATTTTTTGTTGCAAGATCTTGCGCATGCAGTCGGTATCATCAATCAGCAGGATTTTACGAATCATGACAGAAGATCCCTTTCAGCTTTTATGAGGCGCCTTGAATTCTGGCTCGTACCGATAGATTTTTCTTAGCATTTTCATTTTGGGCATAAGACACCTACAGCTGAGTCGAGATGTCTACGCTAGGGGGGGGAAGGTCCAGACTCCGTTTTCTCTCTGTTATAATCTCCTCCATCATAATTATTAATATTCGCCAATATCGTAGAGGAGCCAAACGGGCATTGTCAAGCACGGAAGTGAGATTAATCCGGATCATTAAAATTGTGGTCCTCCAACAGCAGGTCGCTTTCAAAATATTTGTACCCGACGAAAGGTTATCTTGCGTCGGTTCATCAAGCAGAGTGCTAAAGGGGCACCTCAAAACAAGCATTTGCCTTTAAAATTTTTCGTTGCGCCTTTAGGTCTTGAGTGAGCACAGCAGACGGGAGTGAGATGGTCGGGGTAGGTTGGTATTATTCCGCGAAAATCTGTCAACTCTGCGGATAGAATGCATTTGATTTGGTCATGATCCTTGTTTAACGCGATAGGCCATCAGCCCCGGCTTGTTCTGCAGATACTCCAGCAGATCGACGTCCACCACTCGTCTTACACTGTCAAGCGACGAGGCATGGCGCAGCATGACACGGTCCTTCTCTTTCACGATCAATCCGACATGGCTGACGTCAAGCCCGGCCTGATCGGTGTAAATGCCGACGTAGTCGCCTGCCTGCAGAGCGGAGAGCAGGTCCCGGTCGATTTTACTCGCGGGGATGTAGGTCACTTCACGCCGGGTGACCGGGATTCCCGGCAGCCACTGCGTCCCGTTGCTCTTCAGATTGAGCCGCTTGACGACCACCTGCGCCCTGCCCTGCCCGACGGCAGCGGTCACATCGTCGATCAGCGGAGCATCGCCGGTCGCCCAGTCGCTGAAGAAGTGGTGGCGGTTTTCATAGGCGATCCTGCCGTCGCGATAGCGCACCTGGCGCAACTGTTCTGGGAAATCGGCAAAGTCTGCTGCGCGGCGCAGGGCTTCAACGACATCGAGAAAAGTAAAGCAGTCGACCCCCGCCAGGTCGATGACCAGCTGTTCCGCAGTCTGCGGCCCACCGATCAGGGTGTCGGCAACATAGGGAGTATCAAGAAACTGCCGGGAGATTGTCACGATCCGCTCGCCGGGAGCCTCAACCTGGTGGGCTGCGGCAATGATTTGCGCGAGTTCGGCCTCACTCCAGCGCCCGAGATCGACCGGATTTCGCGCTGCACCCAGCGCAGCACAGCAGATCAAGAAATAAGTCAGGAATGTCGATATAAGTATTTTAAAAAGCATCACAAAATAGTTTCATCAGTTAGAAAGTTTTACCGCAGAGAACGCGAAGAGCGCAGAGATGATCTGAAGATTTTTTTCACTCTTAACCATCTGTTTTCTCCCCGACCTCTGCGTCCTCGAGTACGGGAAACGAACGGGCGGTGAAATTATTCACGCTTTACGCTATTACCTGAAACCTCCAGATAACTTAGTATGCCATATTTCCAATCGGCTTGTATTTGTCCCTGATTGGCGATAAATTAAGTCAATTTTAACTGCTCGATATTGCGGAGATTTTCCCTTGAAAAACGTCTTTATCGTCACTCCAAGCTACCTGCTGAAGAAAAAACGTGACTTTGCCGCTGCCGTCAAACAGCTCACCAGCCTGGGTTTCAACGTCATCAATCCGAAATTTCCGACGGTGCTCCCCTCGCCGCAGGAGAAGGCCGAACAAATCCATCGGGCCTTCGTAGATCCCGGCGTCGATCTGCTCCTGGCACTGCGCGGCGGGTACAGCGCGATGAAAACCCTCCCCTTCCTCGACTTCGAGCTGATCGGAAGGCACCCCAAGCTCATTGCCGGTTTCAGTGACTTGTGCGCCCTGCTCAATCCGATTTTCGAACGCACCGGTCTCACCACCCTGCATGCCCCGATGGTGATCAACCTGGACACCCCGACGCCGTTCACCCTCAAGTCGCTGGTCAACGCCATTAACGGCTATCCGGAAAAAAACCTGCTCAAGGGCGCCCGGATCAAGGTCTACCATCCCGGCTCGGCCGCCGGAATCCTGAAAGGGGGGAATCTCATTACCCTGACCGCCCTGATCGCTACCGACTGGGAGATCGATGCCAAGGGTGCGGTCCTGTTTTTCGAGGATGTCAATGAACCGCTGCACGCGGTGGATCGCTACCTGACCCAGTGGCTTCTGGCCGGAAAGTTCAAGGGAATTAAAGCGCTGATTCTCGGCGATTTCCGCGGGATCAGAAGCCGGCAGGTCTATGACATCCTGGCCACGCAGATGGATCTGGACTTCCCGGTGGTGCATTGCCCTAACATCGGCCACGTCGCCAACAAGATCACCCTGCCGATCGGCGCCGAGGTTGAACTGAATACCGAGCGCAAGCAGCTGCTGATCCGAAACATGGCCTTCCCAGGGGGAAATTCATGAACGTCCTCTGGCTGATCATGATCTGCGTCAGTATCGTTTTCGCTATTTTCACCGGCCACCTAGAGGCGTTCACCAGGTCGATTTTCGACGGCGCCAAGGCGGCGGTGGAGGTCTCGCTGTTTCTCCTCGGCATCGTCTCGGTGTGGATGGGGATCACCCGCATCCTGGAAGACTCCGGTCTGATCTACCGGATCGCGCACCTGTTCAAGCCGCTCATCTGTCGCCTGTTCAGAAATATCCCCGGCGATCATCCCTCGATTACCGCCATCACCCTGAACGTCCTGGCCAACCTGTTCGGGCTCGGCAACGCGGCCACCCCGCTGGGAATCAAGGCGATGCAGGAACTGGACAGTCTCAACGAGGACAAGGGCACGATCACGCCGGAAATGATGCTGTTCATCGTCATCAACACCGCCAGCATCCAGTTGATCCCCTTTTCGGTGATCGGCATCCTCGCCAGCTACGGGCACAGCAATCCGGCCGTGGTCGTGCTGCCGGTGCTGATTTCCACGGCCATTTCCGCCATGACGGCGCTGCTGGTCCTGGCCCTGTTCCGGAGGATTTTCCGATGATGGCGTCCGTTGAATATCTCTCGCTGCTGATCATCCCGCTGTTCCTGCTGTTTACGGTCCTTTACGGGACCTTCAAGAAGGTTCGGGTGTACGACTCCTTCGTTGAGGGCGCCAAGGAGGGTCCGGGGATTATTCTCAAGATTTTCCCCTATCTGCTCACCATCTTTGTAGCGATCAAGGGATTCCAGGCCTCAGGCGCTTTCGACGTTCTCAGGGATGCCTTTTACAGCGTGCTCGGCTTCCTTGATATCCCGATCGAAGCGGTCTCGATGGCGATCGTCAAACCGCTCTCCGGCAGCGCCTCGACCGCGCTGTTTACCGACATCGTCAAGACCACCGGCCCGGAATCGCTGGCCACCCAGATGTCGGCGGTGATCATGGGCAGCGCCGAAACCACTTTTTACGTGCTGGCCGTGTATCTCGGCGCCGTCAGCATCCGCAAGACCCGCTACCTGGTGCCGGTCTGCCTGGTCGCGGACTTTATCGGCATCGCCATCGCCGTCATCGTCACCAGGTGGTTTTTTTAGCGGAAAATTATGAAGTATGAATTATGAGGGTTGTAAGGCACGACTTTTTCATAATTCATCCTTCATCCTTCATAATTAGGTTTGCCGGCTTCTTATGTGTAGAGTTCTGGGAATCACCAATTTTGCCTGGTCACGGCACCGGGAAATAATCGAGCGGTTCAGCCAACTGGCACACAGCGGCGTGGTCATGGCCGAAGACCCACCCGGGCACATGGACGGCTGGGGACTGGCCTTCTATCGGGACGGGCAGCTGGTCGTCCACAAAAGCGGCGTCAACCTGCTGGAGGAGACCGACAGGGTTTTCGGGATCCTGAGCACGGCGCAGAGCTCGCCGCTGATGATCCTGCACCTGCGCAAATCCGCCTGGGCGAACACCTCCAGCACCCGCCACGCCCACCCTTTCCACCTCGGCAACAGCGTATTTTTCCATAACGGTGTGGTCTACGACTACCAGGGGCTGATTGCCGACATCAACCAGCCGGGCCTCGCTGCGGATGCCCGCGATACCGAGGTGTTTTTCTATCACGTCGTGAGCGGCAAGACCGGGAACCTGGGACGTGATTTTCTCGACTCGGTGGCCCTGATCAAACAGAACCACAACTATTCGGCACTAAACTGCCTGTGCAGTGATGGCGCAAAACTGTTCGCCTACCGGGACTACGCCAAGGAACCGGATTATTACTCGCTCTACAAGGCGTCATCGAGCAACTCCTGGTATATTTCCTCCGAGATTCTGGATGAAAAGCTGCACTGGAAGATGATGGCACAGGAGGAATTTCTGGCGATCGAACTTGGAAAAGAAAATTATGAATTATGAAGGTTGAAGGATAAAATCGCTTGTTGACTGAAGGTTTGCCCCAACTTTCATCCCTCATCCCTCATAATTCATCCTTATTTCAATCCCACCCAGCGTTCGGTCAGGTCCCGCAGCCGCTCCCGTGCTTCGCGGTCATAGGCCTGCTCTCTGGCCCGAGTCTGCCGCTTCTGGTCGAAGTACTGCCCCGTCACTCCGGCCAGATCCTTGTCCAGAGCCAGGTATTCGACCACCTCGGCGCCTTCCTCAACGGTGGTGCGTGGCGTGCCGAACCATTCGCGTACCATCCTGGTGTCCATCAGCGACGCGGGATGCAAAGCATTGGCGGTTACCCCGCTTCCGTCCAGGTCCTCGGCCAGGTCGAAGGTGTGCATGATCAGGGCGAGCTTGCTCTGGGCATAGGCGCGGATGCCATCGTACTGCTGCTCGAGCATCACATTGTCGAAATCGAGCTCCTGCTGAGCCACGGAAGCGACATTGACGATGCGCGATTCGCCCCCCTTTTCCGCCGCGTTGCGCAGCTGCGGCAGCAGCAGGATGCTGAGCAGGAATGGGGCGAGATAGTTTATGGCTAGCCGCAACTCGTACCCATCGGCGCTAAGCTCCCTGGCTTTCGGGTCCGGACCGGCGCCGAGACCGGCGTTGTTGATCAGGATATCGAGCTGTCTGTGCGCGCTGCCAACCTCCCGGGCCAGGCGGCGGACCTCGTCGAGGGAAGAAAGATCGGCGTTGCAATAGGACAGGGAGTCGTTACCGGTCTGCTGGCGCAGCGCAGCCAGCAATTGCTCGCCTTTGAGCGGATCGCGACCGTGCAGCAGCAGCGTCGCACCCTGGGCCGCAAGATGCTCGGCGACCAGCCGGCCGAGGCCGGAAGTCGCTCCGGTAATCAGAATATTCAATTCTTCGGTCGGTTTCATGGGACTGCCTTTCTCGTTAAAACGGGTGGAAGGTGACACGTTTCAGTCTAACGAGACATGGCGGAAGGGCAAGGCGCAAAACATCTCGGGATTCTATCGTTATTTGTTTTTGACTATTCACAGTTGATAGAGCGAATGCGATTGGCGCCTTAACCTGCCTTGGCCTCATCCGAAGAGATCGTGTAGTTCTGAATGAATTCGCTCAGCTTTTGAACCTGCTCCTTGTCCAACTCTTCAAAACAGACGCTCCCGCAGCGAACCGGCACGAGATTGTCGCGGAGACGGAAATCCGAGACGGGTTTGACCGGGATTGAATCAACGATCAACTGATCTTCCTGATAAATGCTGATTTTTGAAATTTCCGAAGGGCTGAGTTTTTTACCGAGGTAGCGGAAAGAGAGACCGCCTTTTCCGATTTGAACAATGTGGTATGGCAGATAGTCCTTATCGTCCTGCAACAGAACCAGTGCCCGGTGATTGGCGTTGAAACGTTGGTATCTTCTGGTCATTTGATAGGCAGCTTCACTTTTCATTTGCCACTCCTGTTCTTTTTGCGTGTGAGCCTCCAAGGTAAGAGAATTATGACCTATTATATCACATTTCAGAAGGAATGGTATGAAATATATGTTCCAAAGCCGGCAGGAGTAATTATTAAGGATGAAGGATGAAGTGTGAAAGTCGGGGCAGAATAAGTGATTTCATACTTCATAACCAGCTTTTCACCGCCGCCGGGTCACTCCTTCACGCAGGTACAGGACCAGGGCCCAGATTGTTCCGAGGGTGATCAGCACCGCCCCGACCAGCACCAGCCGGATGCCGGGATCGCGGTGGACGTCGTAGTGTGCGAAAAACGGTCCGACCGGCACCGGCGGGTTGCCTCTCTCCTCCCGGTACACTCCGCGTGGGTAGACCACCGTCGATCCGGCGATGAGCGGATGATTCAGCCGCACCTTCCGGGCCGCCGTCTTCCCTGCCGGGGTGATCAGCTCCAGGTCGCTCTCGTCACCCTGCACCTTGCCGTCAGGACCGAAGAGCGGCCGGATGTCGCGCACCACCAGGGTCGCCTGCAGCGCCGGGACCGGAAAGCTGCCACCGTTCACCGGCACCCGGAGGCCGATAATCCGGGCTCCCCAGACCGCGCCGATCACGTAGCCGGCAAAGACCAGCAGGAAACCGAAGTGGATCAGCACCTCGCCCATGCCGCTCAGCCGCTTGCGGCGATAGAGGAACCAGTTCACCGTACAGAGGAGCAGGCTAGCCACCATCAGCCAGGAGAGGATCACCAGCAGGTGGACCCAGAGGGAAGCGGGCCAGGCGCGCGGCCCCTCGATTCTGAGCCAGGCGGTGAACGGATAGGCGTCCAGCGAGCCGAACAAGTCCGGCCGCAGGTAAGCGAAGATCGATCCCGTCCCCAGGTCGAGGCACCAGAACAGGGCCAGCGCCACAAAGCTCACCGGCGAAATCGCCAGCCGCCAGAGAAAGGCGGCGAAGTTCCGGGTGATACCCCGATGGTCAGTGTTATTTGCAGCTATCACATTCGCACTCCCTTAGCCTGCCACGGCGGCTACTGCAAAGGGTGGCTGGTTTTAAAAAATATCCCCAGGCCGAGATAGGTAAACAGCACCAGGATGAAGCCGGCCAGAGCCAGCAGGTCCGTCGGCCACCCCTGCCAGCGGGGTTGACGCCGCACATGCAGCACCCCGGAATAATAGAACCAGAGCAGATACGACCAGAGCCCCTTGATCTTCCAGGTCCAGTACGAGCCCCAGGCCAGGTAGGCCCAGAGGCTGCCGGCCAGCAGGCACCAGGTAAAGAGGATGTAGCCGAGATAGAGCGTCTCATCCAGCATCCGCCGCCATTTCAGCCCGAGGTCGGGATCGGCCGCCCGCAGGTCGTAGATTGCCACCAGCGCCGCCGCGCTCCACAGGCCGTAAGCGGCGAAGGAGGTGGAGACGTGGAGGAAGAACAGCGGGGTGTCGAGCGACGGGGTCAGCATGAAGAGCTTCTGCGGGCCGAAGGAGGCGCAGGCCAGCGCCGCCAGTGAGAGCCCCGCCCCGGCCGGCACGAAACTTTGGGCACGGTAGCGCAGGTCGAAGTAGAGGGTGATTCCGGCCACCCAGAGGGCGAGGAAGTGGAGCGTCTCGAACAGCCCGGTTACCGGAAAGTGGTTTTCCGCCTGCCAGCGCGCCCCCAACTGCACCAGCTGGGCGATCACCCCGGCGGCCAGCAGCAACCGGACCGGCAGCTGTAGCGACCACGTGGGCCGGACCAGCCCCGCCACAGCCAGCAGCGTCGCCAGCCCGTAGCAACCGATCGCCAGCGGATGGAGGATCGCCCCGGTCATCGCGAAACTCCGGAGTTACAAGCGGATAGTGGTGATGGGAAAAGCCCAAGCGGCTGGAGAGTGTTCATGAACAGGGATATTCGGGTATTTGCGGGACTATTGCAACGGGAAATGTTTGTAATTATGAATTATGAATTATGAGGGATGAGGGATGAATTCCTTTTGGCCCGACCTTTTCATAGTTCATCCTTCAACCGTCATAATTAGGTTTACATTAGTATACTGTCCCCGAATTTTCCCCAAATTATCGCCATTTAATCCGGCAACAATTTCCGCAACTCGCGAAGTTTTCCTTCGATGTTCTGCGCTTCGTCGCTTTTGCCCAGCGCCTGCAAGACGGTCAGTAGTTTTTCCTGGGTCTCGATACGCGACTCGACCGACGCGTCACCCTCAGATTCCTCTAATTCGGCAACCTTGAGAAAAAATGACTCTGCCTGTTCCCACTGACTCATGGTTTCATTCACCAGGCCAAGCTGCCAGTAATCATAGATGAGATAGTCACTGTCCTGACCGTAAAGTACCTGGTCGATCCGCAGAATTTCGGCATAGGTATTTGCCGCGTCGGCCAGGTGGCCACTCTGTTCCTGGATATCCGCCTTGGTAATGAGAGCGTAGCTATATGACTTGCTTTCAATGCCTGAGGTTCCCGCCAAGGTCTCCATGGCGCACCGGCAGATATCCGCTGCCTCGTCGTAAAAACCTTGCTGATTGAGCAGTCCGGCCTGGGCCAACAGGACATCGGCATACTCCTCGCTCTGCTCACCGAATGCCGTCCGCGCCGTGTCCAGTGCATCGGCGAGCCGCAGTGCCGCAGCATCGAAGGATTGTTCTTCCACAAGAGCGTAGGCATGATCGAGAATAGCGTTGAGATAAGCCTGTTTCCCGCCATACATGGCCATTTCCTGCGCCCGCAGCCTGGCCAGTCCCTCCAGATTTCCCTGACGCTGGTAAACCAGAAACAGGCTATCCAGGGTCTCTTCGCGTTTGAAGAGCTCTTTACCTTCACGGATCTGAATCGCCAGCGCCCGGGCTAAAAGGTCGGCTGCGCTGTCGAGTTCGCCGGTCGCATAGTGGATTTCACCCAGATTTTTCAGACAGCGGATCATCCGTGCGTGTTCGGCGCCAAACCTCGCGGTGATCACGTCCAAGGCCTGGGTGGCGTAGTGCTCTGCGCCGGCCAGGTCTTGGTGGGACTGGGAGTACTCAGCAAGGTCGTTCAGACTGGTACCGGTCCAGCCGGTATTGTGCCCCAGCCTGGTCTCGGCAAGCGCGAGCGCCTGGTGAATCGCCTGCAGGGCGGCCTGGTCTTCGCCAGAATTGAGCAGTTTATGGTAACTGCTGTGTAGCTCTTTCCATTCCTCCTTTGCACTCGGTACGAAATAGCGGAAAGCCAAAAATAGGCAGAACATAAGAGGAAGTAGCTTTACCCAAAATGCAAACCTCAGCCGCAGCCGTTTGGATCGGCGCTTGGGCAGAACCCCCTGTTCAACCGCGATGATTCGCTCGTCGATATCGAGATGCGCGTAATTGTATTTTTTGCAGAAATCCTTATCGAGCCCGGTGAACTGTCTGAGCTTTTCCAATCCCGAAATCAGACTTGTAAAAAGCGCGGCATCTGTCTGCTGCACATAACCGTCGGCGAAGGCCTCGCCCTTGAGTCGCAGGGATTTGATTCCCCCGGTTCCCAGATAGATGGCCGCCAAGACGATCGCCAGGCTGGTGAAAGGTTCCCCCGGAAGGTGGAAAATTTCGCTGAAAGAAGCAACCCAGAGCAGGAAGACACACAGATAGAGCCTGCGCACGATTCTGGGAAGATAGGTCCGGTCCATAAGATGACCGAGTTCATGGGTCAATACTGCCTGCACCTCGGCTGTGTCGAGAATGTGCAGCAGATTACTGCAGATGACAATCGTTCGATTCAGTGGTAGCGCTACAGCATTCATTAGACCGCCATTCGCCACCAGCATGGGGTAGTCAGCTACCGAGCGAAGCGGTTCGCTCGCGGCCAGGAACTTATCGCGGCTCGGGGCCGGCAGGTTTTCGCACAACTGTTCAAGGCCGAGCAGGTGGAAAAGTTTAGGCAGCAGAAAACGTAAGGCAGCAATGCAGATCAGCAGAGAGAGGATCGGCAGGCCGACAAAGAACAGTTTTTGCTGATCGTTGGGCAGCGGCATCCTGAAGATGATGAGCGGAATCAAGAAATATGCAAAATTATTCGTCGAGTGCCAGAACTGGGCACGAACGTAGCTCTTCAGCGAGACCATCGAGCGTACCTCGCTGCTCAGCTTAAGCCAGTAGCCTCCACAGGAGATCAGCAGGCCCAGGATGGCGGTGACCAGGCCGATCAGGATGTAGAGCGGCGCGAACGGAATGGACGTTGAGAGATCTGCAATTTCAGCGGCGAGGTAGATGGACCCCAATAGATAGATATTTAGCAGCAGGCTCCAGGTACGTATCCGCGGTTTTGACGACCATCGATTCAGCGCCAGGCAGAGCAGCAGGTAGACGACCGATATGGACACGAAGATAAGTTCTAAAATGCCACAATCCTGCGCGGCGCCTTCGACAGTCCAGGCCATCGGGGGAAGAAAAGCCAATACATAATTGAAACTTGCCAGCCAACTCATAGCTGCCCTCTCCTTAAATTGTTCAGCGCATTATAGTGTAACAAATCTTTAAAATCTATTAATTTTAGCCACGAATTCACACGGATTTTCGGCAGATCATAAATTCAAGCTTTGACGACAGACCGGCCGTTGAGTTTTTGAAATCTGTGTAAATCTTTGAAATCTGTGGATTTGAAACTCAATGAGGAAACATGAGGTATGAGGGTTTAAATAGGAATTCCCTTTGGCCCGACCTCTTCATAATTCATCCTTCAACCGTCCTAATTAGGTTTAAGCCCTTCAACTCTCCCCGGCTCCGGTTCTTAAACCCGGCTGATGATTTCAACGCCCTCGATCGGCTTATATTCAATGGCCATGATTTCCAACTCCCGGGTCCCGGAGGGGGTTCTCACTGTCGCAATATCGCCCACCTCTTTTCGCATCAGGGCCTTGCCGATCGGGGATTGCCAGCTCACCAGGCCTTTCGCGCCATTATATTCGTCCACGCCGACAATCGAGTAGGTACTTTCCTCCCCGTCTTCGTCCTCAACGATAACGGTGGCGCCAAACAAAACGCGACCGGCAGCGTTTTTCCCCTGGGCGACCGGATCAACAATTTCAGCGCTCTCAAGTCTTTTGGTCAGGAAATGAATCCGCGAATCAATTTTTCTCAGATGGCGCTTGCCGTAAATATATTCGGCATTTTCCGAGCGATCACCTTCGGCGGCCGCATCGGACACCCGCTGCACAGTCTCGGGTCGCTTGACGGTCAGCAACTCCTTGAGTTCGGTGCGCATCTGTACAGCGCAGTCGGGGGTCATGTAGATCGGGGCTCCAGTCGACATGGTTTTTATTGTCCTTACGTTTGTCTTTCTGTAAAAGGTGCAGCACCCGGAATCCCTCCGGCAGTATCCTGTTTCTTCATCCGCAGGTTACACAGATTGGTGCAGATATTAAGAATTACGAAGCATGAGGGATGATTGTTGAATTATGAAGGGTCTTA
>Ga0210123_1000641_pt1 | contig 20847 bp, 22 predicted proteins | sample Muzzi_PWB_D2_FD_185535 | JGI IMG/M metagenome (GOLD analysis project Ga0210123, IMG submission 185535) | Wetland microbial communities from San Francisco Bay, California, USA, that impact long-term carbon sequestration - Muzzi_PWB_D2 (SPAdes) | ecosystem: Environmental > Aquatic > Marine >... | reverse complement strand
CTTCTCACCAATCAACCAATAACAACTTTTACCGAAGCTTGCGAACGAGTACGCTGGTATAGCCTACGATGGCGTATCGAAATGTACTTCAAAGTATTAAAATCCGGATTTCGTGTGGAAACATGCCGGCTTGGAACTGCGGATCGGTTAATATGTTACCTCACCGTAATGAGTATAGTAGCCTGGCGACTGTTTATGATCACGTTGATCGGTCGGACTAACCCTTCTCTTCCATGTTCGGTTTTGTTGTCTAAGTTGGAGTGGATGGCACTTGCAGCCAAATCGTCTCGTAATTGCAACTTACATGCGACGCCACCGTGCATCGCGGAGGTAGTTATATCAATTGCCAAGCTTGGTGGTTATTTGGCAAGAAAATCGGACGGCCCTCCAGGTACTCTCGTACTTTGGCGAGGATGGAAACGGTTGATGGATATTGCCGAAGGATGGTCTATGGCTTTAAACTGTGATATTTGTGGGTAATAGAAAGCTCGCAGATCCCTGCGTGCGGTTTTCCCGCACAAGGCTCCTCAGTATTGCTCGCTTCGTACAAGAACATTTGCATGCTCTCTTTGCTATTCCCCTCAGTGAGGTTGGCTTGCATTATTCGGCCTTTCATATCCGTACAAGTTTCCTTTGTGGGCTGCACAATACCGTCATCCCCTTCCCCATGTGATCGGCGTTACCGTCTCAGAGTACTACGAGATGATCTGACTCCTTTCGCTTAATACCCGTCGCGACAGCCTTTTTGTGATTGAACTGTCCTACCCCTAATCGGTAAATCGGGGGAGGTGGAAGGGTCTCCCAAGTTCCTGATGCTTCTCTCACTACATGCCACGCTCTTGGACCCCGGCAGCCCCTCGGAAATCTCACCATAGCGATTCCTTTGTACTGGCTTCCGACACGTTAACACCGTCGCCGACTGCATTGATACTCTGACGAGGCTGAATTGCTTAGGGGAGGTACGTCTCCCCTGCGGCCTGCAGTGTTCCCTGTGTACGCTTCACGATCTTTGTTCACCAGCCAATCGCTCCGGCTCCGCCGATCGCGCAACACTCGGTACGGGCTGCTGGTTAAGCTTTGCCCGATGGGGACTTCCTGCCCAGGAACTTAAGCAGGGCACCCTATAAGAAGCACCAAGCTGCGCTTGGCGCACCAATGAAGAGTTCACCTGCACCGCGGAGCTGAGCCCGATGTAACGGCTGATTGGCAAGCTTAGAAAATAAATCCGTCCCTTTTTCATTTTGTTGTAAGTGTCCGGGATTGGACTCTTACTGGAGTTATACACTATTTTGTATGTTTTCCGCCGCGGAGCGGCTTCGTCCAACAACTGGTTGAAGAGGTGAGCTTAAGCAGGTTTTTAAAGACAGCAAAAGCAAGACTACAATAAAAACACCATGAATTAGATTGATCCTTTGAATGCGCCAATGGATACCACTTGATATTCAATATCAACATCAGTCGACCTTTTCGATTCTGTTTAAATCAACTGACTCAAAACTCATATTTCAATTTTATTCAAATGATTATAATTCCTTGGATCAATCCTGGACTTGTCAAAGAAGGTATCAACACCCAGTATTTTTTGAATCTTCTGTTCCTTTCTAAGGCCTTCCTCAGTTCCAATAAGAATGGAATCCTCGTAAGGACTTACCAGTAACCCTTTGTTTAATATATTGATTTGTTCTTCAGGAATTTTATAAAACGCCTCCCTGCCAATTTTGTCGATTAATCTATTTTCAAAAAACGTTTTCCAATATATACCTGGAACAGTTTCCCCAATATCCAAGCCTTCATATTTCTCCATAATACCTATTTTGGTTTCTAATGTGATAAAGTGTTTTTGATTACAATCTTGCTCCGTAGTAATAAATCCGAATATTGGCTCAAATTCTCTACATAAAAATGAGAATAATTGAATAGCTATCTCATCACCAGCATCAGAACTTAACCAGACAGTGCAGCCCCAAGGAAATTCTCTATTGTCTTTGCCTTTAGAACTTCTCCACTCAATATCCATCAAGAAACCAGAATCTTTTATTCTTTTAAACATCAGAGGCATTTGATTATCGACCCATAGATTTATTGCTGCATCAATCCCATTTTTATTAAAGCTCTTTTTAACTGGTTCTCCTTGATCAAAAAATTCAGGTTGAATTTTTTCATCTTGTTCAAACCAACCTTTAATGAATTGACTTAAAAACTCCCTGGATCCAATATTTTTATCAGTTTTTAACTCTATTAAATATTTGCCCATAAATTTTACCTTTTTTTTTTGGTCCCAAATCAGGCCTACGGATTATGGTACTTCCCCTGCAAAAACGCCAGGTACTCATTTGCCGGATGAACCCTAAATCATTGTAGTTAATTTGTCATGAAGAGTGACTAGATTTTGCCGAATCACAGCTAATAATTCAAACAGAACAATGCCCTATCCCCATAAAATTCATAGTTACGCCTGAAATCAGCAAATTACTATTGACTAACTTTGTTCATAATATTGACAAGAACCTCATCTTTTATTTGATTTGCAAAATCTACAGGTGAGCGATTGCTTTTATTCTTATGGGTGCTATTTGCCCCCTTTGCCAAATACAGTTTAACAAGATCATATTGTCCGCGAGCATTAAAGACAGCAGTCCACAACGGCTCATTACCATAATCATCAGCAATGTCCAATCTCCCTCCATGTTCTATAATTTTCTCTGCAATTATTATGGAATTATGAAGAGCAGCGTAATGTAATGGAGTTTGTCCTTTCCTATCCTGTTGATTCACGTCAACACCATTTGCTAGAAGCACTTCTGCCATCATTATTCTGTTTTTCACAACAGCTTCGTGTAGCAAGTTTTGTCCAAACTCATTGTTTTGCGCAATATCTGCGTGGTTTATGGAACTCAAAAACAATTTTTCATTATTAATTCTAATTAGTTGAAATAAATCTATTGCATTCATAATTATGGTACCTCGTGTTGATGCCCTCGATTAGAGCCAGGGTTCTCTGGATGATAATTATTAGGATCTCTGTGACGATCAAGAAATTCACCTTTAGTAATTTCACCATCCATATAATCTTTATGGAGCTTTCTGTACTCCTCTCCCGGTTTATGCCCCATATCCCATTGACCATTCCTAGATTTAGTGTAACTATTCAGCATTAAATTGAGTTTCTGTATATTCCATGAATGCAGGCCATTTACCATGGAATAATAGTCGCAGTCCTTCCGTCGCCGACACATCCTGTTTTCTGCAGGTCATCAGGTAGCTTCTTATGCGACAAAATATCTTGGCCCCTTCCATGGAGCGGAAACAACCCGACACCTTTTGCTGAACTTCGATCATTCGGAGATCGTTTTCAGCCTGGTTGTTGGTAAAAGAGACGATTGGATCATCCATAAAGCGGAGGACGTCGCCTTCAAAGTCTTTTAAACGCTCCAGAAGATTCCTAGATTTTGACCTGGCGAGCTTCCCCGGCTTCCAGTGTTTTGCTCTTCTTATCGGTGCGGGGCATTCGGTTTCGGCTTCCGCCAGGATTTTTCGATAGCGTTTTCGATATAACTCCGATAAGGGAGGATCAAGACAACCACCGGCATTATCCACGGCCTCGTTGATTTCAAGGAGCAACGCATTCATTTGCTGAGCCTATTTTGGGCCATCCTGTTCCCAGGTCCTTGTCAACTCTCGGAGATGGTGGGCATTACACAAAGCATGAGCCCAGCCGTAATTGAAATAGGGCTTCCAGTGGTCATGACAAAGAATGCCCTGGTAGTTTGGCAGAATCCCGATCTCGTCAAGGGCAATTCCACCACGCTTTTGGTGGGGATAAAAATAACTGAACTTGTCATTTGAAGTGTTGTGCAGCCAGTTGCGAACGCCACCGATATTGACTCCGGTTTCATCGACGTGGGTCAGTGGGGAGCGGAATAATTGTTCTTTGACCATGGAGAACGAGACATTCAATACTCTTAAAAATCAGGGGTACAATCTTGGTCACAATTACGGCCTCGGTGAAAAGAACTTGAGTGCGATCTTTTCCATTCTGATGATGCTCGCCTTCCTCATCGACCAGCCGCAGCAGCTGAGCTGTTGGCTTTTCCAGGACGCGTTGCAAAAATCGGGGTCTAAACGGTACCTCTGGGAGAGTATCCAATCGTGCTTCCGCAATTGCCACGTGGATTCCATGGAAACGATACTGCGCGCCATAGCCCATGGATTTGAGCGTCGATATCTCAAGGAGGACTGTTGCACGTAACAGTGTATTGCCGGCAGTTATATCAAAGATCGTGCCCGGAAAACTTTTTCTTCCAGGGTCAATGGGCTGGTTTGCCCAGAAATTGCCAGATTCTCGCTTACTCCCTGGTCTGGGTGTGCAAAATGATGTTTGAGGAAAATATCTGGCAGTTCTCAATGTAAATTTTGGCTCGATTGGCCGCAGGTTATCTTTTCAAAGGCAGCAATACCCCGAGATTGTGCTATAACGGGAATGGCTGATCACAGGTAACCTTAGCTTGCATATCTTTTGGTCAGCTACAGATTTTGAATGACTATACAAAAATTTGTTATAAATAATGTCAGAAGCAATTAACAATCTCGGAGTTTATTACGACTCAAAGGATTATGCTGGGCTTATTAAACGCGCCTGGGCATGGACAATAGATTCTATCGTACTTGGAATTTTCGTTATATCATTGTGGTATTTACTCAGCTACATGTTTGACGACGAGATCATTGTAATAAAATTATCATTTTGGACATTTGTTTTATTTGCCTACATCTACTTATCAATACTAAAACCATCGAAATTGAGGACCGTAGGATACGTAATAGCGGGATTGAAAATTGTCGATTTGTATGGAAATACGCCTTCATGGAATATTATGTTGACAAGATTTTTCATGTTGGGGTTTAGTCCTTTTGCATTTATCATTGATATGCTTTGGCTGACCGGTGAATCTACTAAACAGACATTACGGGACAAATATGTCGGAACATATGTAATAGACAATCTGGCTAAACCTCAAGGTGAGATTCCACTAAAGAAAGTCTTTTTAAATTTTCTAGGATGGACACTGAATTATTCAGAAATTGGAAGAGATACAAAACCATAATCACGAGCTGGCCCCCGGAAGTCAGGACAAAATCTGAGGCTGCGGCTCATCACTTGCGCGTATCGTGGAAGATGTTTGTGAAAACTGGGTATCGCAAGGAAATCGAGAATGACACAGAATTTTGAACACCCTCAATTTCTGAAAATTTGAGGTTCTCTGCGAGGCACTATTTACAGAATATACGAACTGACATTACATTGTGATATCAATTTATTGTCGTGGCCCAACCCCAAAATCCCCAAAATTCAACAGACCAAGGCTAGCAAGGTTACGTTTTCCCCATTTCAGAGCAGGAGGCCATGGACGAGTCATTTGAGAATTCCGGTCTTTTTGGCGGCTCTATGCCATTTCACATCAGACCAACGATATCCAATCCACTCTTCTTCCCCTGTTCCTTCAAATATCATGTCTTCATCATGGTCGACGACTTGCCACTCCGGATCTTTTTCGAGCAACTCCATGGCATTGGGATTAAAGAAAATCTCACCAAAGACAACCAGCCACTTTTGGGGTGGAGATTTCGTCACAAAGTTTTGAAATGTTTTCGGACTGCTTGAAATGTATACGTTTCCATAGACATGCCTGGTGCTTTGGTCCGAATAATCTTGGGTGTGGATCAGGTATATTCCCCCGTCGTTTGCAGGCCCGCCAAGATATACGGGAAGGTTTGCAAATTCGTCTTTTCTTGTCGCTGGTGGATAAACCCCCTGCATTTCTAATAGCATGGGAAATGTCATTGTCGTAGAACGTCTATTAATTCCAAGGGCAACAATGTCTTCCTGTATTTGATGATGCACGATCAGCATGAGATTTCCGTCAGGTTCTCCTTCTTGCGGTTTTTTATTGATCAACAATTTTCCTTGGCCAGACATAAAATTTTCTATTTTTAAATCATTCATGACTTTCTCTAGAATAGGTTTGGTTCGAAAATGCCTTGCCGGAGGCATAATTTAAATCGCATATCAGTCAAATCGAGCAAACCATTTTTTGGTTACCGCCTTATTGTCAGCTGGATCTTTGGCGCGCAAAAAGGAATCTTTATAATCCACACGTATCGGTTTGAGAATCTTAGATAGTTTCTGGTAATGTTCAGGGATAATGTTGCGGTTGACATCACCGATTTGGGGAGACGGCCCCGCTTGGATTATACTCCCCCCCTGATAATCATAAAATGGAAACTCCTCACCAAGGATTTGCTTTAACTTATCTTTCCCACCCAATTGATCGAGAAAATCATCACAGAGTATTGTTAACCAGTTCACCCCTTTTATTTTCTCTGTAAGATGTCTGGATAATGAGACAGAATTTTCAACTTCAAGTCCAGGAAAGCGCATGGCATATGGCAGGATAACAAGCTCGGTCCGCCTGTTTGCATCATAATCAATGCTCTGGATAATCCCGAGTCCGGCGTAGCCATGAAAGGGGGTAAGCTTTTCACACCACCCGTGCATCAGTTTTTGGAAACTCCCCGGCCCGTTTTGGGCAATCCAGGCCAGGGGCAGGTTGCCGGAAACATATCCGATCTCATCCCTACCGTAATCTGGAAGCGACATCATGTCGACACCATAAGGAGCAGCATCTTCATAGCTGTCTCCACCTGAAAAGACCCAGCAATAGCCTCTTTGCGGCGTATATTTTTTTTCCAGATCCTCAACAAGGGAAACAGGCCTGCCTTTTTTTACCAACCGATATTTCCCTCCAGGGGGAGGAAGATACCATTTCAGTTTACCTTCGGTCATTGCCCGGTATTCTTCCAGGCATTCCGCCATCTTACGCCTTACCGGCTGTTCATGGGTCTTTTGCAGATAGAAGGTGAACATCATTCCAAGACAGGCAGCCAACCCTCCTTTATCATCCCTGATTTTTATATTGTCCAGGTCATCAATCTTAAAATCCTCCGGCAGATCCATAGGTGCTCTCCCCTTTGTTTTATGCAGTTGTTATTATGTTACAGTTTAAAATGCCATTGCCCAGGTGGCAGCTGAGGCGCTGCCTAGCGCTGCCTCTCCAAATGGGCCATCAAAAGGACAAAGGGCAAGGGCGACAGCACCGACTGCCAGAACTCCTGCGGCACCCACAAGGGCGGCTTTTGTCCACCAGCTTTTTTCCGGCTCATAGGAAGGCTGGGTGACGGGCACTCTAACAGGTTCTTTTTTACCATCTCCATCATCACAATGACAGTTCTTCCCCTCTTCCATCACTATTAACTTTTCTTCCCCCCCAGCTATCTTCTCATAAGCTCTTTTCTGGTCTTTACTCAAGGTATCCCCTTTGAATTTCATCCCGACAACCGATCTTATATTGCCTTGAGTCGGCGGACTGCCATCTGTAATGATTGCGTCAGGCGTATTGTTGATTGGATCATTAGCGCGTGAAAGGAATCACACGAAGGACATGCCAGTCAGGCTTGTGGGTAAACCGCACCTTGATTGTCTATTCAATACCGAGCCCAGCTACTTTTATCCCTTCGGCATTAAGCTTGGCGGCAAAATTTATCAGGCAGTTAACAGCACTTTGATTACCTTCAAAGAAATCCATTGATTCAAGTTGTACCATTTTAGGGCCCAGCTGCACTATACTGCTGGGATTTCCAGCATCTTCCTGTTCAGAAAAATCAAGCAAAAATCCGCCAACAAGCCGCATCTCATCCCAGGCAACCAATCCGGATTTCACTTTTTCAGCCTCTTTTTTAGACAGCTTTTTAACGAATTCGATAGTTAGATCAAAGGAATCGTTGTCAAACATGTCCTCATCTATATCGACAGGAAAAGGTACCGATATGCAAGACGGAACGTCGCGGCTTAAGGCCCACAGTTCATCCAGCCCCATTGTTTGATACGTGCTATCTTGGGGTTTTATTTCAACACTGTCAATGGGAGCATCGATATAATAGGTTTGACTGAGCATCGCCATAAGGTAGAGGAAAGATGTTGGCGGGAGATCCTTGACCCGATAGCAATATTTCAAAGTGCCGGATATCTGATCCTCCTCTTTTTTCAACAAAACCATTTCCGTCCAGCGAACATCGACTGGATTAAAGTCGAACATCTGTTCATTGACAGCGAGCTCAAAAATCGACATCATCTCCTGCGAAGGTTCAAGGGAAAAGGGTAGCTTGGTAAAAGGATCAAGCGGCGGATGTTTCTGCCGGTGAATAATGATCTCCAACGCACCAGAATATGCTTTAACCGGCAATGATCCTTTCACAGGAAACGGTGGTAAAATCTTGTCTGCCATTGGGGGTTGCTCCTTATTTACAGTTGTACCTGAATATAATGCGGTTGCTAATCATCAAAGCGAGCCAGCCATTTTTTGGTGTTTTCGTTCCCGCCAATGGCATTATAGATAGCCAGTACTCTTTCAGGCAGCCGAATCGGTTTTAAAACCCGCCCCACGTGGTGATAAAGTGGCAAGAACTCCTGCCGATTGACATCCCCGAATCCAGGTGCGGGTCCGGCCTGGATCAAGATACCGTGATCCAGTTCATGCACGGTGATCTCTTCACCCAGTTTTTCCTTAAGTGCCTTTTTGCCACCCAGGGTATTGATATGACCATGGCCCAGGAATGTCAGCCAATTAACACTGGTGATACCGGAGAGTTGGTATTCATTGAAATCATATGGGTCTGTGAAGTCGATCCCATAATAGCGGTTACTCAACGCATAAAGGGGGCCATCTTTTTCAAAGTTTGGATAATCATACATACTTACGCCATAGCCGGCATAGCCTGCTATCAGACGGAGTTTTTCACAGGCATCAATAGCCAGTTGTAAAAACGCATCGCTTGTGTCCGAAATCGTTTCCAACGGCAGGATCAAGCGCAAAAAGCCCGGCATAACCGTTCCGACCTGATAAAAATAGAACGCCCTGTCGGACAGATCGGTCTTCCATTTACCACTCTCCAATATCAAACCGTAATTAAGACGATCTTTATCCAGCTCGGAAACCCAAAACGGCAGCATGTCAAAGACATCTTTTTTTATCTTTTTGGGTTTCATCCGTCCGTTTATGTCGTAAAGGGTAATACTGTCCTTAATATGCGGCAAAATAGTATTATAGAAATGAAGAATCCCCTCTGTATTGTCCTCAAACAGTCCCTCGTAGAACACTTTGATCTCAAGGCATGGCCTCAGTCTACATTGCCCCAGAGATCCCTTGATTGCCACCTTTTCAAAGTGCTGTTTTATCGGGTCAATCTGCTCTTGATCCATTGCGTTGTCTCCTATGCTGTTTTTTTACAATTGTTACAGTTTTCCATACTTACTTCTGTGGGTTTATCCCTTACCGCTCTCGTATATAAATCTTTCTGCCCAGGGTTGTTTTCCCACGAATCTCCTGGAAATTTATAGTCATATATTGAAGACTTCCCGTTAGGCCCTGTAAACATAGCATCCGGCTTTATTCTAAAGACATCATAGTCTTTCATAAATTTACCAACTGTTTGTGCTATATCATAAGCCCCCTTGCCAAGTTCATAGACATCCCAGGCGGTACTGGCAATATTGACAATGGGTATAAACTTGGCAATGACTTTTGCTGCCACCTTTTTAGCCACCCCTTTGCCAGCAGCTTTGGCCGCGGCCTTTATTGCCGCATTGCGGAATTTCCCTTCCAGGTATTTGGCACTCATGGCGACACGTTTGGTGGCACCCATCAGACCTTTTTTTACTGCCACCTTGGCGCCTTTTTCAAGAGCGACGGATGTCCCTTCGCCAAACGCCTTTTGGGCCGCTTTTTTCAGAGCAGATTTATATTTCCCTCGACCCAGCTTCTTGGCCTCATTAGAAAAGGGTCGTTTCTTCTTATCTTTGAATTTTTCCCAAGTCTCACAATATATCTGGCAAAGTACATACAAAACAGGGTCACCCTTTCCCAAATCCAGTTGGTATACTCCCGCCAAACAAGCAGTATTGCCATGATTCATTAGCATCTTGCCCTGTAATGCTTCTTCACGGCGCAGACGTTCAATGAAATCGCCACTCCCAATATCCGTTCACCTGATATTTCCATCTCATTCTGTAGCTCGAGCTGCATTTTTCTGCTCCTCTGCAGCCCGCCACCAACCAGATCATCCCTTCTTCCCTGAAGAGCACCATCATGAAAAAATGCTAAATACCCCTGACGTGATTTCCTGAGTGTGTTTCCGAAACGGAGCAGAATTTCCTCGACAATCTGGCCAGCTCTTTTTTGCTTGCCCATTACAACCGAATGGCCGGACAGGGTATACATTTAAGGCTGCAAGGTCGGAGACTAATTTAGCCCGGAGGGGATTGAGATGTATGTCGCGCACCAGCTCCAGCAGGTGGTCTCTTCTTCGTAGACATGGATTAATATCTATTCTGGAAGACATAGCCTGAGCGATTATGCCGAATATTGAAGTTTATGGCGTAGCCAGTAAGCAAGCGGCGCATAAATTCCTTCAGCTCAACTCGATTGGGACGGAACTGTAAATGAAAGTGATTCGGGAGAAGAGCCCAGGCAAAACAATCGGTATCCGTTTCAACCAATAAGGCGGATAATCGTTGGACAAACAGTTTTCTGTCGATATCGTCTAAAAATATTTTCCCACTTTCAATCCCTCGTACAATGACATGTTGCAGGAGACCGGGAATATCAATTCGAGCTTGTCTCGGCATGCTTGAAGGATAGCATATGCCATTTTTCATTCAACAATTAAACAACGTCCCCTAGCCCCACTAGCCCTTGAAATCCTTTGGTTCAAATGAACTTGACTCCGGATAATCGCATCCAATCGCTGCACAGAAGATGATGTATTACGACATATTCGCCACGGATTAATTTTTGCGAAGGACAACGTACTGGTCGATATTAGGGAGAAACTGTTTAGTCGAAAAACTTGAGATTGCACTTGGCCGGTTTTTTTTTGAGACCGTAAAAGCGAGGCCCGGGGAAAAAACCAAAAAACCGGAAATACTGTCCCCAGAACTGTATCGAAAACTACTCAAATTCAAGAGATAATATTGGACAAAGTGAATAATGGAATCTAATGGCTAGATTTATGAAGCACTCAAGAGCGATAAAATCTGCATTCCACGCACGAAGATAGTGGAGTATCGTGTTTGGAGAAGAACAATATGTTTCTGGATCATCAGACAATTGCGGTTCTTCCAGCTCCTGAACCGAGTCGAAAAAACCACCTAAATAGATAATGCCACTTAAATCAACAAGTCTTTCTGTCACTTCAGTCAGAAGGTTTTCCTCTACCTCTTTGTCAAATTCAAAACGAATTGCGAACTCTGTCTGCTGATCCAGCTGTTCGTATATTTCTAATGAAAAAGGCACATCCTTTGCTCTTGCGGGAAACGGTATTTTAAACAAATCGTTTAGTCCATTAATTTCACTGTTTTCAGAGATAAGGTTTACCTCAGCGAGTTGATCCAATTTATAATGCGTTTGAGTCAGCATATGCAGTAAAATACGCCACACACTAGGATGGATGCTTTCAACATGCAGTGTATATTTCAATTCATTGACATTAACATTGTTTTGGGGAATAACCTCAAGTTTGCAATCCATGGGGGAACTTTCTAAATCGCAAAAGGCTCCCGCGTTGGTTGCATTAAATAAATAAGAGAGAACCTCTTCGGTGTCTTCAAGCTTTGATTCAGGATCGGTTCCTTTTATTGTCATAAACAAGGTGTACACTTTGCTGGATAATGGTAACCTAGTTTCAACTTTGAATGGTAATATCGGCAATTCATTGTTCATTGTGAGACCTCACATCTATATGCGCAGTTTTGTCAATATTTCCTTAAGAATCAAAAACAGAAAGCCATTCGTTTGTTTTTTCTTTATCCGCCATCGCCCAGCCAGGAGGCACCAGAAATTCAGGAGGTTTTTTGGCTCGAACCGGTGCCAGCACACGCCCTACTTCGTGATAAAGGGGCAAGAACTGTTGCCTGTTTACATCACCTATAGCTGGCATAGCACCCGCCTGGATCATAATTCCTTTTGCAAGGGGATGAATGATGATATCAGAGGAAAATTTTTTCTCTAGCTCTTTGATCCCCCCAAGTTTTTCGCATTGGTCAAGATTTAAAAAGGTCAACCAATTGACTCTTTTAAACCCTTCCTGCAACGCAAAACTAGTATTTGATAAAGAATTGTATTCCAAACCAGGATATCGAAAACATAATGGAAAGGCACTCCATTCAGCAGATGTATAATAGTCCCCTTCTCTGGTAAAATTGAGTGCATAGCCTGCGTTGCCAGACGCAAAGGTAATATCTTTGGCAAGATTTGTGGCTAAGGTTACAAGTTTCTCGGGTGACTGTTCAACGACTTCTACAGGTAGAAAAAGATTAATGGCCCCAACCCCTCGATATTCTGGAGCAAAAAACTCAAGACCTGCATCGGGAGCTGCATCAAAGGAATCTCGATTATCAATAGCAAGAATATATATGCCACGGGTGCCTGGTTTGTCCTTTAGCCAAAACGGTACCAGATCACCGGTATCTTTTCTAACTTTCCTCGTTTTTTTCATGGAATCTGTCTGGAAAAATTTCACATGATCTTTTACTGCATTCCAGGCAACATGGTACATGTTTAGTATAGATTCCGTTTGTGTAAATATGCTCCCTTGCCAATACAGAGTGAACATAAAACATGGCTTCAGATAGATAACACCATCTTCTTCAAAATGAAATTGAGAAAATTGATTAGTCATTGTAAATCCTGATTATTTGCAACCGTTGCAACTTTTTTTGTTTACTAAAGGAGTTTTTTTACCACCATTTAGCGCATCGTAACTGTCTAGCTGCCCTTTACCCGGACCATCACCAGGGAACTTAATCTCTCCAAATGTATCACCAAGAAGAAAATCAGGCCGGACCCGCACTATATCATACAAATCTTTGGCCAGCATAGCGGCATCGGCTATATCATAAGCCAACATGGCTTGCCCAACATAAGGAATGAATTTTGTTATAAGCTTAGCGCCAAATCTTTTCCCGAACTTTTTAATGGCTTTTCTTCCCAGTGAGGCAGCTGTATCTTTTGCCAAAGCCACAACAGCGCTTTTTTCAAATTTAGCACCAAGTTTGGCCAACTTAGTAGCTGCTTCTTCTGAGCCTTTAAGCATTTTGTTTAATTTACGTGTCCAAGTTTCTCCAGGCTTACATTTTTTCCCAGCTTCCATTTCTTTTACAAGCGCACAAAAAAATGGACATACTATTTTAAAAAACGCATCGAGAGTTTTCTGATCGACCCCCGCCAAACAAGCAGTATTGCCATGATTCATTAGCATCTTGTCAGTCAGGCGGCAAGCATTTTTGCCTTCCAGAAAGACATCGGGGGAATAGGTGATCCAGGAGGCTTCCGCCAAATGGGTGCCTGAGATTACACCGCCATCAGATCCCGCTTCATCCCCTATGCTTTTGCAGAATTCCGACCCCTTGTTGGCACACATATAACCGCCGTCTGCAAAAACAGTGGTGGTGCCTTTCACAAGGTCCTTGGAAAAGGCAATATTGGGGTAATTTACAGGGACGGGACCACTTGAGGTCGGCGTCAGGCAGACATCGGGCAGGGTGGCCTTGGCCACGCCGCCGCTGTCTTTATGGACAAGGGTCAGGCCGTTTATGTTGATTGTAATTGCCATTGTTTTATTGGATCGATCCTTGTTGTTTGATGGTTTGAATCAGCATGGCACTTCTTTCTCCCGTGTCTGAACCTGCGAGCAGAAGATTGGTGGGCCCTTTTTCATTGCCCTGCAGGGCTGTGTGCACTGCAAGAGATAAAAAAAGCGAACCAGAGGCCGCACCCACATCCCCCCAATTGTCTGCAGGTGCTATGAAGTCGCCCGGTGCTGTAAATAACTTCCCATTCTTGACGAGGGTAAAACCGAATTCATCGGCCCTGTAGCGGAGGCCGTTGAGGTCGCAGATGATTTGATCAATTTTACCAAGATCTGCAGGCTCGTTTTCCTGGGTTACCAGGAATATGGCCTGGGAAAGCCCCTCGCCGGTACAGACCGTATTCGTATTGATCAGGTTTTTTTCAAGGACGGTTGCACCTGCCAGAATCTTTGCACGGGCAGGGAGAGCCAAGGCATCTTTTGCCTTGTCAGATGCCAAAAGACAAAAGCCCGCTCCTTCTCCGGGTACCAGGCCCCATGGGTTTGAACTTGAGTGGAGCATCCCCTGCAAGTCCAGCCATTCTAGGTCGTCCGCATTTATCCAGGAGTCAATTCCACCCACAAGGCACAGGGGGGCATGACCTTTAGAGATGATGTCGCCCCCCTTCTCAAGGGCCATCAGCCCGGCACTATGGCCGCCGCGAATTGTTTCCACGGGGGCTAATTGACATAACGGGTGGATAACGTCTTCAAAACGAGCTTCTATCTCCTCCGCCATCTTTTCAGTAAACCCGGGCCGGTTGCCGGGAAGGCCGATTATGACCGGAATCTTTTCTATGCCGGCAGGGAGCGAACCGATAGCTCCAAGGGCCTCGGTTGCCGCCGAAAGCCCCAACTCCCAACACCTTTCAATGCAGTCCATCAGGGCGGGAAGGTATTGGGCATGGGCTGTAATAAAGGCATCGCCATGGGAATCGACCATATACGGATGCTCAGCAATGCGATTAATACCAGCTTTTACCGACGCAGCTGTTGTCGGTGCAGAGTATCCCACTGCGCTGCATGCTCCCGTTCCGATTATGAATACCGAGGGTAAATATTTTATCCGAGTTGCTGGCGTCATGTAATTATTGTCTTTTTCAGCAAATGATCTTGATTGTGGCAGTTTAGGGACGTGTGCCAAACCATGCTGAATCCTGGAGTATCAGGTTCCAGTATCACGGTATGAAGTTTGGCCTTATGCTCTTGAACCTTACTGCCCAAAACTGTTTTAAAGAGCAGATCCAGCACCGGAAGTTTGAACCTTAAAGGCCCATGAGGTGACATCCCATATATCTCTACGGTTTCCCCTCCTTTCAGATAGCCAGGCACCTGTTGGTCTTGGGGGGCACAATGGTAATACCGGTCATCAAAATCATCCGGCAGAAGGGGAGCTTTGCCCTTCTGCCATTTTTCATCATATGTGCCGCCATACTGAGATCTTGGCATCCAATCTACCGGCAGGGGACCAAAACAGGCGGGCGTATTTGGGCGTTTTTCGGCATATTCGATATTTGGCGCTTTTTTCCCTCTCAGATTTTCTTGGTTAAGTGCAAAACCTGTTCCTAGCGGATTTTCAGAAAAAGTCTGGGCCGAGTCGGCATACATTATTGCATCATCTACACCACCAAAGGTGTTTTCATAGATCAGAGGCATTCTCAAAAAAGGCACAGGGAATGACATATTTTTATCAAAATAGCGATCTCCCGTGACCAACAGTGTCTTTCGCAACGGCCCTGCTTTCAATGATACAACCATTTCTGTAACTGGTTTGTCGCCCGGCGGACAGGCATGGCCGTGAAGAATGACATCAGTGCCGGGCTTAGAGAACTGGAGGTCAGAGTCGTATTTAAGAGAGGATTTGCCTGGCTCACCAAAGTATTCGGGAGAAAGAAGCGGAGCAGCCGGTTCTCCAATCCCAAGGCTGCCGTCCGGCTTTATCAGATAGGACGCTTTTACTGCAACCAACCAGGTTTCCGCGCCAGTGCGATCCCTTACAAAAGCGCATTGGGCGCCAAAGGGTGTGTGGTTCTCGATTTGCCACATAACTAAAAGACGATCTCCTCATACGTGTCGAAAAAAATGTGCCCTATCCGGTTCCGCCGATCAATTGATACTGATCGTGGCCCCCTTGATTTTGTTTTGTCCGGAAGCCCTGGTGGTAATATCAGTACCCCGCAGGACAATTTTGCCGTTTTTGCTCATGGACAACACGCTTTCGCCACAGGTGAGCTCAATGCTGTCTTTAGCTTCCAGGCTCAATTCGACCGGGTCTTCTTTTTTCTCAGCTTGGGGCAGATAGGGTTGAATGACACCTAAGACATAACCCCGGCTTTCATTGGCAACACAAAGAACCGGCGTGCCAAGATATAATTGGGGCAAAGGCGCAGCGCTGGTTCTCAGAAAATCACAGCTAATTTTGCTGCCGCCGGCATCTGTCTTGACCAGCAATTTGCCGTCTTCTCCGATATTGATTATCCGGCCCCGAATAATCTCCATGCCACTTGCTGTCATTTGATTTAAAATCTTCATATGCTCCACTCCTTATTTCATCAGCAGGCCGGCAAAATAGTACTGGCCCTTTTGGTATGAATTTGCTGTTGCTTTTGACCACGCTTCATATTGAGCTATGGCTTGTTGCTGAAAGGAGGCCGGTCGGTCAGTGTGAAAAGGAAAATCCTTTGTATAGCGAATGACCAGTTCCTCATAGGCCAGTTGCCTTAAAAATCTCGGAAGGGTTTCTGATTTCATATTTTCAATGAGACACTCAGGTGAATACGGTCTGCCATTACGATACCGTACTCCAGGGGCAAAAAGTTCCCTGTTGTTTTCTAGCCATTCACGCCAGGCGGCGGGGCTCTCTGAAATTCTGGTCACCGTAATACCGGGTTCTTCACCTGGTGGGTAAAGACTTTCCCCCCTGCCAATCTTTTCGACTTCATCTTTAAACAGCTCTTGTGGATCAATTTCTTCCGGAATAAAGATATCTTCTGTAAGACCTGCCCCTGTGATAATTTCCAGCATCAACGCTGCCAATTCAGAAAAATCTTCATTTTCAAGAGATTCAATGAGAGCGGGAATTGCTGTACTCTCTCCAAGAAGACCACAGGCAAGAAGGAGCCCCCTGGTTAATTGACCATCCTCAAAAAAAGGAAGCAGGAAAGTGGCGTCTTCCTGCCCTCCCCCCAAGCCCAGTCCCTCCGTAATTTCTTTTTCTCTGTAACAGTGGGCTAAGACAGGACCATTTTCCCCCAGACGAAGAAGAGCCAAGGCTGCTTCGGACCGTACAGGTTCTTCTTCGTGGCCCAAAGACTTAGCCAATAGAGGCAGAGCATCAAAATTATTGGTCCGGCCCGCCAACCGTAAAATAAGGTTTAATGGGCCTTCAGGAGCTTGCCTGGCTCCAAGGTCCATGAACTGCCAGCTTGCACTTGACCTGACGGCAATGGCAACAGAGATCAATATCCTGGTATCGGGAAAATGTGCAGCAAGAAAAGCAGCTACCATCGCTGGCTGCCCAGAGGCTTCGTCTATGAGACCGTTGCAGAGGGCTTTTACTTTTCTGTCATTGTCCAGGTCAAGGTTCTGCACAATTAACTCTAGCAACTCTGCGTTACTGTTCTGACAGGCAAGCCTCGTCAGAACATAGAGGTCGCCAGGGTCAGAACTGGTCATCCGGCATTTGCTCAGCTCTATTGCCTCGTGCCCTTCAATGACCAGCGCCCTCAGGTGAGCATTCAGCCGTTCCTCGAAGTCTCTGGCCCTGGACCAGCCGGTTGCGCTGCTCTCAACCAGAATGTTTTGTTGCAGGGCGTATAAAAAAGCAGCCTCTTCCAGATGCTCTTGGCAGAGCTTCATGGTGAACTTCTTTTTTTCACTCGCAAGGGTTGTTGCGATCATCAGAATCAATTCTGAGAAATTTTGACCCCTTTCAGGGTAATTGTTCCATCGCTCTTCAAAACAATAGAGGCTGCCCCCGACTTGAAAGTAATATCACTATCCGCCTCAATGAGCACATTCTTGGCCTTGAGGGAATGGGATTTACCGACGGTCTCAGACAGGTTTCCGCCCACGGCCACCGTCTTTGTAATACCAACCTCCTCAGCCTTCATGCCTATCACGGTCTCGTTCATGGCAGCACCAACGCTAATCTGATAGGCGCCACCAATGCTCAGCGCCTTGGCCAGGGCTACCGTTTCAGCAGATGATGAACCAACCGTTGATGATTTGTTATTGGCAACTGTCTCACTGGAGCTCGCCCCCACCGATTTACTCTCACTACTGGCAATAGTAAGAGTGCGGTTAGCCCCGACAGTCACAGCCATATTGGCGGCGATGGTTTCTGTATGATTGCTGCCGACCATAATAGTTTTATTTTTGCCAATAGACTCGCTTTGATCGTTGCCCACGGACTTGGTGCGGTTATTGCCGACACTCATGGTCTCGTCAACGCCGATGGTCTGGCCTTTATTGTTGAGGATATTGATGTTCCAGTCTTTCTGGCCGTGAATGAAGATCTCTTCACTGCCTGCCTTATCCTCAAGACGGATCTCGTTGAACCCGCCGCCGCCCTTGGAACTGTTGCTCTTGATGGTACTTTTGGTCTTTTCGGCCGGCAGGTTATAAGGAGGGCGATTGGCGCCATGATAGACACTGCCGATGACGATGGGCCGATCCGGATCACCTTCCAGAAAATCGACGATGACCTCATGGCCGATCCGGGGGATAAACATGGCCCCCCAGCCGGAGCCGGACCAGGTCTGGCCGACCCGGATCCAGCATGAGCTGTCCTCGTCGGCCTTGCCCTCCCGGTCCCAGTGGAACTGCACCTTGATCCGGCCATGTTCGTCGGTATGGATCTCCTCGCCGGCCGGGCCGACGACAATGGCGGTCTGCACACCCTCGACTATCGGTTTCGGCGTTGAGCGGGATGGCCGAAAGGGCGTATCAAGCGGGATGCAGCTAAAGGTGTTGCTGTAACTATTCTCGCCGGCTCCCGATCGATAGGCCTCTTGCTCGACACTATGTTTGACCGAGGTGAGGAGATATTTTTTTTCATTCAGCTCCTCCCGAAAATATTCTTTCAGGGTAAAGCTGTAGCCACTGGCAAGGCCCCGCACATCGCTTGTTCCGGTAATGGTGGCGATCCTTGCCTCTTCCCTTTGGATACGGGCATTGGCAAGGGCTTCACCGTCCCCCAGCTTAGTGTACAGGCCAGGATAATCATAGAACTCCTTCTCTCCCGGCCCCAGATTCTCAATGCCGTCCATCTCGACCAGCAACTTGTTGTTCGGTGTTTTGAAGTTATAATCTTTCAAGGTGTATTTAGCGGGCCGGATCTCATTTCTCAGCGCCAGGGTCGTGATCACATCTTCATCCAGGAATCCACCCTTGCCACAACTCGCCTGATGACAACGGATCTTTTCATAGTGCGGACAGGGAGTATACGAACCGGCGGCATCTGCCAGCACCAGCGTATGTCTGCCGTTCTCATGGATGAAATAGTAGGCGATTCCCTCCTCCTCCATGAGTCGGGAAATGAAATTGAAGTCCGTCTCCCGATATTGGACGCAGTAAGTCCGAGGCAGATAGGTGCCACTCAATTTTTTCTTGTAATCGACAAACCCTTTCTCGCTGAAGATCTGCTCGATGATATCGATCACCGATTTCTCCTGAAAGATCCGTAAATCTGATGTCTGGGACAGCAGCCACAACCAGGGAACCATGGTGGCTGTGTATGGAAAAAAGACCATGCCGCTTTGCTCATCCCGAACATCGCCGCCAATTTGAGAAAAAGTGCTGATAATGCCGTTAATGAAGCGTTCCTCACCGTTTATCAGACGAATGGCAACCGTGACATTGCCGCCAATTATGCTTTTGAAGTCAATGCCATGATTGGTCGAGAGAAGGGAAAGATTGAAGTGGAAGAGGTCGGAGATTTTCTCTACCCCCTGGAATTTGGCAATGAGCAGTTTTTCGCCCCCCAGGGGGGTTGCAATTCTGACCATCCTGTTCTCTTGAGTGTATATCAAAGCTATCACCATGTATCAGTTGATAATATTCAAAATACTCTAAACATAATCTTGAATCTCGATGTCGTTGTTATGAAACGAATGGCGAGAGGCGGTGCAACGAGGAGGACATAAATCATCCTTAAGGCACCAATGATGCAGTCCTTTAATTCTCTTCATGCAGTCCTTGGATAGCATCGGGGCATGAGCTCAAGAGATGTTGAAAATCCTGATATCTAACATTTCCTGACGCTTGACTTCTTATCGGTCCTGGCTGCGGCGTGCGCCTGAGAGCCGTGGTCCCTCTATCGAGTTTTTCTCTGTTTGTCTCAGACCCAATTGGTCCTGGTAGCCTGTATCCAGCCATCAGTATACCTCCTTTGTTTGCTATTCCTTCTTACGGAAGTTGGCAAAATGTCTTGGACACTAAATCTAAACGCGATTTATGACAATTTTCTTGCAGCCGCCTCATATCCTTCGACAGGACTCTTCTTTGTTATCAAAATATAATAGCCAGAGACAGGCATCCAGAGGAAACTTCGATATCAAATAGATACCTGCCGTTGAATCTGCCAACAACTTATATTTATTGTGAATTATTTTACTGAGTGGAAGGATATACTTACAATAACAAAGATAAAGAATCAAGCTTCAATTCGTTGTCACTGATTTTATCAAGATATAGCAAGGCAAGGGAGGAATGGCAAACCGGCAGGAAGTATCTAGGCAAATTAACCTCTCCAGCCGGGGCAGCCATGATCATACGACGCATACTCCCTTGCTATTTTTCCGGCTCGGCACCGAACGCGCCCGCTTGTAGATAAGGCTGATAATTTGCATCTCGCTGTCACAGTGTTTTCAGAGCAACGAATCGGTGATAAGTAATCGCTTCTTCAGGCGACCCTAAAGCTTCTTGCGATCCCCACGCATCCGGTTGGAATACCAGCCGTAGTACCTAACCAATTGAATTGATTTTTCCGGTATATGCTGCGTGATTGCAGCTATAAACTCCAGTGGATCGAAGACTTGAAAATTTTTCTTGTTCTTCCCATGACTCATCTTCGAGCTGTACAGCACTGTCTCCGACTTCTCGATA